>Ga0209271_10000279_pt1 | contig 17791 bp, 20 predicted proteins | sample tdAd002_FD_187123 | JGI IMG/M metagenome (GOLD analysis project Ga0209271, IMG submission 187123) | Marine sediment microbial communities from the Atlantic coast under amendment with organic carbon and nitrate - tdAd00.2 (SPAdes)... | ecosystem: Environmental > Aquatic > Marine > Coastal >... | reverse complement strand
GCGCGCGAACTGGATATGCCGGATATCGGCGATGCGTTACCATTCCGGCGCGAAGTTACGCAATTGAAAATTGATTGATTGGAGTTAAGTATGAAACCGGTAGCCGAAGGCGAGCGTATCGTCGTCAATATCCACGAAGCCGAGTTCGAGCCGCTTGTTACTGACCAGGGTGAATTTGATGGCAGTGTCTTGCAGCTCGACCGCGGTAAGCCGCTCGGGGTTGGCTTTAACGTCTATAAAATGGAGCCGGGATACACCACTATCCCCCACGAGCACCGCGGTAATGAAGAGTTTTTGATCATTAGTGGTGATTTAACCGACAACGATGGCACCGTCTACCGCGAGGGCGACCTTGTCTGGTTGAAAGCCGGGACACAACATTGCTCTTACACTGAGAATGGTTGCATTGTCGTGGAATATATCGAATCCTCCGAAGCCTCGATCTAGGCTTCCTTGATCATGCGATAAAGTTCGTCTTTTAGGTGCAGGCGGACTTTCTTGCGTTCCTCCAGGTAATCGTCAGAAGTATTCTCGACCCCGGTTTCGATGCGATGCACTTCGTGATCGACTTCGTGGTATTCATCAAACAACCTGGCGAAATGGTTATCGGTCATTTTCAGGTTATGGATGGTATCGCGATGTTCAGGTAGCTCGTGTACCAGGTCGTGTTTTTCGGTCAACATATATTTCTTCTCTCTTATTCTTCGAATTTTTCAGCACAGTTTACGCAGTGCGCGGCAAAGGGTAGTAGCTCTAGTCGTGCCGGCGGGATTTCTTCACCACATTTGTCACAGTGGAAATAGCTGCCGTTCTCAATTCTAAGTAGCGCAAATTTAATCATCTCGAGTTCCTGTTCCGAGCTATTACCCAGTGATTCGAGCACTTCGTCGTTTTCACGTTCGCTGGCCTGTTCGCTCCAGTCGGCGGTCATGCCTTCGTGCCGTATATCCCTGTCGATTGAATTAATACGACTGCTAACTTCTTCTTTCATGTCGAGCAATATTTGCTTGAAGTGATTTTGGTCCAATGCTTGATACTCCTGTTTCTACTCCCGGGGATCCTCGAAAGTCACGAGGAACATAACGTAAGTATTGATAGATTAACGCCGGGCTGCCTTGATTTAGGACAAGTTAATAGTCGATCTGCGCGTGTTGCAAAGATTTTTTATGCGCCCGATTTTCGAGATAAAAAACCAGCAGGCCGCTACAGATAATCAGGCCGGTGCCGATGAATGCATGCCAGTCGGGCCAGTCGCCCCAGAGATAAAAGCCGATGACGAGGGCAAAGGGTAATGACGCGTATTCAAACGGAGCGACCGCCGAGGCTTCACCCAGGCGATAGGCCTGTGAAATCAGGTAGCCACCGATCGAGACAATCCCTCCACAGAGCATCAGCAGCTGCAACTGGTAGCTGTTGGGCCAGACCCAGGCACGTAATAGAAAACCTAGCGATTTGTTGTCGTAAAGATCGAAGGCGCCATCGCCGATGGCCAGGCCGGTAATTGAACTGATCACGATGAACGCGAGCTGGATGTAAAAAGTCAATGCGCCGGCCTTTTCGCGGATGCCGAGTTTTCGGGTCATCATCGTCATTGCGGCGTAGGATAATGCCGCCAGTATGGGTAACAGACTGACCAGCTTGAACACTTCGCTACCCGGGCGCAGCATGATAATTGCCCCGATCAGGCCGACAATAATAACCAGCCAACGCGACAGACCGACCTTTTCACCGAGTACGGGCTGAGACAGGATGCAAATGAATAACGGCGCGGTATAAAACAACACCACGGTCTCGGCCAGTGGCATTGCCGCCAGGCCGACGAAGAAAAACATATTCGCCAGCACCAGCATTGAACCGCGCACGAAATGCAGTACAGGGCGCCTGGTTTTCAGGGTAACCAGCCCACCTTCCAGCTGCACGATAAGCAATACGATGACCAGCGCGAAGCATGAGCGAAACAGGGTTATCTGGTGGAGCGGCAATTCAGGGCTTAACCATTTGATGATGGAGTCGCTTACCGTCAGGCAGGCCAGCGCACTGACCAGGCAGAGCACAGCCTGGGTATTTTGACTAAGATTTTTTAGCGGGTTGTGCAATCCATCGTCCGGTAAGGTCATTCCCGCCTGCGCAGGAATGATATTTGCTTTGCGCAGTTTTCAACGGTCTTCGTAGCCTTCGAGGACATTGACTGTGTTAATGCCGATTTTCTCGACCGCATAACCGCCCTCCATGACGAACAGCGTCGGCAGATTAAGGCTCGCTATAGTGCTGCCGTAGCGCTTGAAATCATCGCTGGCAAGTTTGAAAAATGATATGGGATCATGTTCGAAAGTATCGACCCCGAGCGAAATCACCATCGCGTCGGGCGCGTAGTTTTTGATTTTCTGACAGGCATCCGCCAGCGCATCGCCCCAGGTTTTGAAATTGGTGCCCGGTCCCATGGGATAGTTGTGGTTGAAGCCCTCACCGTCGCCCTGGCCGTTTTCATCGGTGTAACCGAGAAAATGAGGGAAGGCGTCGTTCGGATCACCGTGTAATGATAAAAACATGACGTCGGAGCGGTCATAAAATATCGCCTGGCTACCATTGCCATGGTGAAAGTCGACGTCGAGCAAGGCCACACGTGACGCGCCCTGGTCGATAAAGGCCTGTGTCGCGACCGCGGCATTATTGATGAAGCAATAGCCGCCAAACATATCTTCCGCGGCATGGTGCCCGGGAGGGCGACACAGTGCAAAGGCTTCCCTGGCACCGTCATGCAACGATGCCTGTGCAGTTAGTGCGACATTGACACTGGCGCGGGCGGCCTCCCAGGTACCGTTCGTAATCGCGGTTTCCGCGGCGAGCGCGTAATAGCCCAGCTTGCCTTCGATATGATGGGGGATACGATCCTGTTGCATGCCGCGTGCAGGCCAGCAGGTTGCGATCGCTTCGCCTTTGAAACCGCTATTTACCCACTCGTCCCAGCAGGTTTCGAGGAAGTGGATGAATTCGGGTGCATGGACCCTGGTGATCACGTCGGTCGCAAAATGCTCAGGCGCGATGATCTCGCCCAGACTGACGTCCTTGACGCGTTGCAGGATGTGCTCGGCTCGCTGTGGGCATTCGAACGGGGGTACCAGTTGGCCGCCGTATAATTCGGTTTTGGAATCGCGCAGAGCGTGTTCTTCACTGAATACGGTTAACATCGTTAGTCTCCGGAAGTGATGCGAGTATCTAGCGGGTATAGCGGTTGCGCAAATGCCTGTGCGCAGGCGAGCGTGGTGCCGAAAAGGCGTTGACAGGGGGTTTCGGTTGCCGCGCCACCTGCGCTCAGCGTCTGCTCCAACTCGACCGGTGACAGGCTGTTATCGGTAACACGCCGGATTGCCTGAGCCGCGGTCAGATAGCAAAGCTCAGGGCCATTCATCCAGTTTGCGGTCCACCGTCCAGGGTGGCAATAGTTTGATACAGGTCAGGTTGGCGATCACGATAAATACCCCAGGCATCGCGGTAATTGCGAATCGCTTTCATGTCAAATTCGTGCACCAGTACGGTTTCGTTGTGATTATCGGCCTGCGCGACAATCTCGCCCGTATGATCGGCAATGAAGGAATGCCCGTAAAAAGTGAGCTCGTAGTTTTCATCGTGAGTCGCATGTTCGGTGCCGATACGATTGGACGCAATCACCGGTACCATGTTGGCGGCGGCATGCCCTTGCATGGTTCGTTGCCAGTGGCCGCTAGAATCGAGGGTAATTGCCGGTGGTGGTTCAGAACCGATTGCGGTCGGATACAGCAATAATTCGGCGCCCATCAGCGCCATGCTGCGTGCGGCTTCGGGAAACCATTGGTCCCAGCAAACGCCAGCCCCGATCTTGCCGCAACGGGTATCCCAGACCCGAAAACCGGTGTCGCCGGGGTTGAAGTAATTTTTTTCCTGGTATCCCGGGCCATTGGGAATATGTGATTTGCGGTAAACGCCGAGTATCGCGCCACCGGCATCAACCATTGCCAGAGAGTTGTAAAAAGCACGATTGGCTCGCTCAAACCAGCTGAAAGGCAACACCACGTTGAGTTCTGCGGCGAGTTGCTGAAAACGTTTTAGCGAACGGTTTTCATCAAGCGTGGTGGCAAGTTCGAAATGCGCGGAATCCTGCTCGATACAGAAATAAGGTGTTTCGAATAACTCCTGTATAAGGATAACCTGGGCACCCCTGGATGCCGCCTCGCGAATCAATTTCTCGGCGCGTTCCAGATTTGCTGGCAGATCCCAGCTACATGCCATTTGCGTGGCTGCAACCCTTAGCATTGACATCGATTTCGCTTCCCGGATGTTAATTTATGATGCTGAATTCTTATCGATTTTTAGCGGCTTGGCTAGCAATAAAATAATGGATCGAGCACAATTCCGCTGTTGTTGACCTGGAGATGAGCTATGCCTGATCACCTGCCACAGGATGCCGGAGAAAAATCGCTCTGGGGAGCTACTGCAATCACCAATCCGGTGAGCCATCGGCTTGAGGAATCGTTAGCGGCCGATGTACTCGTCGTTGGTGGCGGTTATACGGGCCTGTCGAGCGCGCTGCACCTGGCGGAACAGGGGGTATCCGTCGTATTACTGGAGGCTAAATCGATCGGTTTTGGCGGTTCGGGTCGTAACGCAGGCCTGGTTAATGCCGGAGTCTGGCAAAACCCTGATCACGTCAACACCCAACTGGGCGAAGCGCCTGCGGCACGCTTCAATCAGGCCTTGCGGGATTCCCCTGCGCTGGTATTCGATCTGGTTAGACGTTTTGACATGCCCTGTGACGCGAGTCAGAGCGGTACTGTCAATATTGCGCACAGTGGATCCGACATGGCCTATCTCGAGGATCGCTGTCGACAATTGCAGGCATTGGGGGCAGCGGTAGAAATGATCGATGGCGCTCGAGCCGAGGCGATATCAGCATCGCCGGTATATTGTCACGGTGGGATCCTGGACCCGGGAGCAGGCACAATTCACCCGCTTAATTACGTGCGCGGATTGGCAAAAGCTGCCCTCGACCAGGGTGCGCTGCTATTCCAGGAGTCGGGCATCGAAAGCCTGAGTCGGCAAAATGATCGCTGGTTGGCGACCACCAGTCGGGGTGAAGTATCGGCAGATCAGGTTATCATCGCGACCAATGCCTATGCTGATGACAACAGCGAGCAGGTGCGGAAATCGACTCTTCCGGTGTTTATTTTCCAGTGTGCCAGCGAACCCCTGTCAGCGGACGTCGCGGCCAGTATCATACCGCAGCGCCACGGTTTGTGGGATACGCAAACCCTGATGACGTCGTCGCGTATCGACAGCAGCGGCCGTCTGGTAATGAGTAGCGCCGGCCGTTTGCAGGGATTGCAGCGTGCGATTCGGCAGAACTGGATGACGCGCACGCGCGATCGCTTGTTTCCGCAGGCCGCAGGCACTGCCTGGGAATATCAGTGGAGCGGACAGATCGGGGTAACCTCGAGCAAGATCCTGCGCGTGCAGTTGCTTGCACCGGGCGTATTTGCGCCGGCGGGTTTCAACGGTCGCGGCATCGGTCTCGGGACGGTGATTGGTAAGCATCTTGCCGATACCATCGTCAGCGGCAATCGCGATGATTTTCCGTTTCCGATCGAGGCGTTGTATACCGAGAAATGGTCCACCCTGCGTGCCGGTTCGATTAACTATGGGACGCTGGCATTACAGTTGCTGAACAAGCGCTGGTAAGAAGTTATGCTTAATTATAAAAAGTTTAAATCCGCGGTGGATATGGCTGGAATTATCGGTTATCCCGGATAAAATGAGATCACATTCAACAGGTGAATAAGGCAATGACCCATTCCAAGCGAGTTTCTTTTGACTGGCAGGATCCGATGTTTCTCGAGCAGCAATTGAGCGACGAGGAACGCATGATTCGCGATGCCGCGCACGATTACTGCCAGGATGGACTGATGCCGCGCGTGCAGATGGCGAACCGCGATGAAGTGTTTCATCGGGAAATCATGAATGAGTTCGGCGAACTGGGTTTGCTCGGGGCAACGCTGCCGGAAGAGTATGGTTGTGCCGCTGTGAATTATGTGTCCTATGGCCTGGTCGCGCGTGAAGTCGAACGCGTCGACAGTGGCTATCGCTCAGCCATGAGCGTGCAGTCCTCGCTGGTGATGCACCCGATTTATGCCTATGGTGACGAGGCACAGCGACAGAAATATCTACCGCGACTCGCTACCGGCGAATGGGTCGGATGCTTCGGCTTGACCGAGCCCGACGCTGGTTCTGACCCGGCCAGCATGAATACTACTGCTACCGCAACCGATGGTGGCTATCTGCTCAAGGGCGCTAAAATGTGGATCACCAACTCACCGATTGCCGATGTCATGGTGGTATGGGGCAAACTCGATGGTGTCATTCGGGGATTCGTGCTCGAGCGTGGCATGGAAGGGTTATCCACGCCTAAAATCGAAGGCAAGTTTTCGTTGCGTGCTTCAGTCACCGGTGAAATCGTAATGCAGAATGTTTTTGTACCGGCGGAAAACATGTTACCCAATGTGGAAGGTTTGAAAGGTCCCTTTGGCTGCCTGACCCGGGCTCGCTTTGGCATCGCCTGGGGCTCGATGGGCGCCGCTGAATTCTGCTGGCATGCCGCGCGCCAGTACACGCTCGATCGCAAGCAGTTCGGTCGGCCGCTGGCGGCGACCCAGCTGGTGCAAAAGAAACTCGCCGATATGCAAACCGAGATCGCGCTTGGCTTGCAGGGCTGTTTGCAAATGGGTCGTCTAATGGATGCCGCCAGTTGCCCGGTGGAACTGGTGTCGCTGATGAAGCGCAATAACTGTGGTAAGGCGCTCGACATCGCGCGCGTTGCCCGTGACATGCACGGTGGAAATGGTGTATCCGATGAGTACCATGTGATTCGGCATGCCATGAACCTGGAAGCAGTGAACACTTACGAAGGCACTCATGACATCCATGCCCTGATACTGGGTCGCGCCCAGACCGGCATCCAGGCCTTTTTCTAAAATGGGCGTCCAGGCTTCCGGTTAACATTAAATAACGAGAATGTGATATGGCGGGACCCTTAACCGGTTTTCGGGTGCTTGATTTGAGTCGTATTCTGGCCGGACCCTGGGCCAGCCAGATGCTGGCCGATCTCGGTGCCGAAGTCATCAAGATCGAACGTCCCGCTAGTGGCGACGATACGCGTGGCTGGGGACCACCCTACATGCCGGATCAATCCGGCGACGCGACCGGCGAAGCTGCCTATTTCCATGCTGCCAATCGTGGTAAGCAGTCGGTTTGTATCGATATGTCGCAACCCGCGGGTCAGCAGCTGATCCAGCAGCTCGCCGTTCACTGCGATGTGTTTATCGAGAATTTCAAGGTCGGTGGGCTGAAGAAATACGGCCTCGATTACACCAGCATGAAGCAAATAAATCCGCGGCTGGTGTATTGCTCGATTACCGGTTTCGGGCAGAGCGGACCTTATGCCGGGCGCGCCGGGTATGATTTCATGATCCAGGCAATGGGAGGCATGATGAGCGTTACCGGTGAAACCGACGGGCAACCGATGAAAATTGGTGTTGCACTGGCCGATGTTCTGACCGGGCTTTACGCGGCTAATGCAATCCAGGCGGCCCTGATCCACCAGCAGAAAACCGGGGCAGGGCAGTACATCGACATGGCCCTGCTCGACGTACAGGTAGCAACACTCGCCAACCAGGCAATGAATTTTCTCGCCAGCGGTGTGAGTCCGCAGCGTCGCGGCAACTCCCACCCCAATATCGTCCCCTACCAGGCGTTTCAAACCGGGGACGGGCACATCATTCTTGCGATTGGTAACGACGCTCAATTCGAGCGCTTCTGCAAACTGGCAGGCAGTGGTGAGCTTGCCGCCGATACGCGTTTTCGCAGCAACAGCGACCGGGTCAGACATCGTGACCTGCTGGTGCCGCAGGTCGCCGCAATCATGTTGCAGAAATCAAGTGCAGACTGGCTGGTAGCTTTGAATGCCGAGGGAATTCCCTGTGGTCCGATAAACGACATTGAACAGGTTTTTGCCGACCCACAGGTCCAGCATCGGGGCCTGCAACTGGAGCTGGACCACCCCGATGCGGGCAAGGTTGCCAGTGTAGCGAATCCGATCAGGATGTCGTTAACCCCGGTTCAGTACGATCGAGCCCCGCCGTTGCTGGGGCAGCATACCGGCGAAGTTTTGATTCGCCTGCTGGGGATGGATGAACAGGATGTATCGCGTTTAAAGCAGGATAACATTATTGCCTAGGAAGGCAGTTACACTGCGCCAGGGCCCGTAATAGTGCGCGGATCTATTCAGGTTGTTGTTGGGTGATGCAGTGGATGCCGCCCCCGGCCGGTGCTATGTCATTAATGTTGACCATTTCTACTTGCCGGTCGGCGAACAGATTACTCAGGAAACTGCGCACTTTTTCGTCGCTGGGGACGCCGTAAGCGGGCATTACCACCGCGCCATTAGGCAGGTAGAAATTAATGTAGCTGGAACAGAACATGTCGTGATCTGCACCGATTCCCTCGTGGCTGATTTCCATGTCGATTATTTGCAGTTTTCTGCCCTGCGCATCCGTCGCCAGTTCGAGTGCGCGCCGATTTTCCCGCTCCAGCCTGGCTTCCACGCCCTGGCTGGAACTGTCCTTTTCAAACAGCACCACCCCGGGTTCGACAAAACACATAATGCCGTCGATATGGCCATCGGTCATATCGGAGGTTTCGCCGTCCGGGTCACCCGGCAGCCAGATGATTTTTCTGGCGCCGGTGGCGCGGCATAATTCGATCTCCGCCTCCCGTTTGCTCATGCCCCAGTTCCGGTTGGGATTCAACACGACTGATTCGGTGGTGGCCAGCGTGCCATCACCATCGACATGCAGACCGCCACCCTCGAGGGTAAGACTGGAGCGATAGCAATCCAGTCCCTGCTGCGCGAGAACACGGCCGGCAATCTGTGCATCTTCCTGGTAGACCGGAATGTGGCCTCCCCAGCAGTTGAAGCGCCAGGCCGTGCCGGCAATCTCACCCGTCTGGCGATGCTTGAGAAAACTCGGGCCGGTATCCCGCATCCAGGAGTCATCGGTCGGCAGCGGCAGAACTTCAACATTGTTATCCAGTTGTGCTCGCGCCGATTCGATAGCGTCTTGATTGACAACCATACTGACCGGTTCGAATTTGGCGATGGTATTGGCAACGCGAGCATAGGCGTCTTCAACCACCGACATCTCTCCCCACAGATCGTTTGCGCTGGGCCAGATCATCCAGCAGCGACTGTGGGTTTCCCATTCTGCCGGCATGATAAAATCAGCATCTGCCGGGTTGGTAGAGGTCGATAAGGATTGCCGAGTCATGGTGTATACCTGTTTATTTCCAGCAGCATTATTTTGCAGGCCAGGTGTCAGCAACCCGATAACCCTCGGGCCAGGGATCGTCAGGGTCGAGCATGATCTGGTGGGTGCCGGTAATCCATGCGCGCCCTCTAATCGATGGCAGGATTGCGGCTTTGTTGCCGAGCCGGGTTTCGCTGACGATACTGCAATCAAAACGTGAATCGATGATCGATCTACCGATCAGTCGCTCTCCTGTCTGCATTAAACCTTTCGCATGCAATACCGCCATGCGGGCGGAGCATCCGGTGCCGGTAGGCGAGCGATCGAGTTTACCCGGGTCGATCACCACAGTGTTTCTGCTGACCTTGACCCCATTCTCCATGCTCAGCGGTAAAGCGAATTCACAAAAAGAGATATGCGCCCAGTCGGGGTTCACTGGATGCTCGAACCCGAGTTGCTCGTTGGCCGCCCTGGTGATTCTCATTCCGATCTCTGCGAGCTGGCTGGCTTCATCGGGTTTGATCTCGAAGCCAAGTGCTTTCGCGTCGACAATTACGAAACTATCTCCCCCGTAGGCGGTATCTACAATCAGGGTTCCGACGCCTTCAACTTCGAGCGCCACATCAAGCTGGTCAGCAAAAGAAGGCAGGTTATGTACCTCGATACTCCGCGCCTTGCCATTATCGCAATAGGCTTTTACCGCCACCAGTCCACCCGGGGCTTCGAGAATAAATTCGGTCAACGGTTCCTGCATCGCTACCAGCCCGGTATCGAGTAAAACGGTAGCGACGCAAATCGAATTCGAACCTGACATGGGCGGCGTATGCTCGGGCTCCATAATGATGAAACCAAACTTCGCCTCGGGTTGCTTTGCCGGCAATAGCAGGTTGATGTGGTTGAATACACCACCGCGGGGTTCATTGAGGACCAGGTTTCTTAAACTCTGGTCTTCCGCTATCCAGCGGGCCTGCTCCCACAGGGTTTCCCCCGGGGGCGTGGCGACTCCACCGACGATGACATTACCCACTTCACCTTCGGCATGGCAGGAAACCATGTGAATGATGTTAGCGCTTCTCATGGTTTTCTGAAACGCAGGAAGTAATGAATTAGCCAGGCGATCAGAAATACGAAATACAACGCCAGGATCCAGCCGATACTGGAATGCAAACGTGGTTGCTGATCGAAGTTCGCCAGGATAGCGAGTTGAACTGCGAAGATCGCAAGCGCGAGGTGTACGACACCCATTATCATCATCTGGTCGCGCAAAAATTTCCTGGTTTGCTCTACCCGCTCCGGCGCCAGCCAGTAGTCGCGATGCGGTAGTTTGCGGCCGAAACTGGCACGCTTTTCTGACCAGGGGGGTAGCAGGATGAATATGCCCAGCAGCATCAACAGGATTAAGGCATATAAACCGAAAAACCCGTTTTTGCTCGACCAGTCGTTTGGCGCTCCCAGGCCATCGAAATGTGACGCCAGGACGTCGGGCATTTGCGGGTAATAATAAGCGATCTGAATTATCGCGAGGATGACAAGGCTATAAAATACGCGCCTGAACCAAATCATGTTGATCAGCTGTGCGAGAAAATTTGACTCTAAAACACCGCATGCATCGTGTCCAGCGGCATCGTGCTCTCGCTTCTTCATGGCTTTAGTCGATTTGTAGGTTTCACACTGGCCTAAAAATTCCCCGCGGCCAGCCGCGGGGTTTTTGCGGGCTTCGATTCAGCTTACTGGTATTCAAAAGATTTACTGGTCATTACCGCTCGCTCGTCGTCAAGCACGTTTACCGTCCAGGTACCGGTCCAGGACGGGGCCAGGGTCTTACTGGTCCAGACGCGCCAGCGTGCTCCTTTGACTTCAAAGGTTTTTTCAAACATCACCTTGTCGTTATGGGTCCACTGGTGAGTAATATTCTGGCCGAACAAGTCACTCAGCTCGGTAAAGAATGATATCGACGTGTAGGAACTGCTGTCGATGCTATCCACCTTGATCACCGGTTCGCGATTATCGATACCAATAGTGAACAGTGCGCGACTCACCTCACCGGCAAAGCTGCTGGAACTGATGACAAGTGCCGCGGCGAAAAACAGGGGTTTCATAGACGGACGCATTGAGGTCTCCTTGAATGTAGTCGTATTGAATATAGCTATAAACCCGGGAAATTCAGTTATAGGTTAAGCTACAGAATAGTTCTTTATTGCTTGTTATCAACTCTGCCGTTACGCAGCAAGTCGATCATTGCAGTGGAACTAAGTGAAAGGGTTCGGTTTTTACGCGTCACTATGCCGAGTGGGCGTTGCACATCAAGGCCGCGCAGACGGTGACTGCTGAGGCTTGCATCGACCATGCTCTGTGGCAGGATGCTCCAGCCGAGATTAGCCGAAACCATGACCTTGATAGTTTCGAGGTAATTGGTTTCCAGAATAATTTTGAGTTGATCCTTGCTGGCGGCGAAAAGACTGTTGATGATCTTGCGCGTGAATGTGCCAAGCGACGGCAGAATTGCGGCATGTTCCAGCAGTTCCAGTGGATCAATTTCCTGTCGGTCGGCGAGCGGATGATCGGCAGCCATGACGACCATCAGTTGATCAATCCAGATGGGTTCGCAATCGAGTTTTTCGTCGGCGAGCTCAGGCAGCGTGACGATAGCAAGTTCCAGTTCGTTATTCGCGATGGCAACACAGGCGTCCTCCGAATCCATGAAGTGCAGGTCGAGATCTACCTGTGGATAACGAATCTTGAAGTCTCTCAATGTCCCCGGTAACCGGTGCAGTCCTATGTGATGACTGGTGGCAAAGCTAAGACTTCCCGACGGCGAGTCCTGTTGTCGACTCAAACTGAAACGAAAGGATTTCAATTCCTGCAGAATACGTTCGGCATGAGGTTTGAATGCCTGTCCGTTCGGCGTCAGGATGCTGCGTTTACTAATGCGGTCGAACAGCGCAGTGTTAATGCTGATTTCCAGCTGGCGGATACGTTTGCTTACCGCGGGCTGGGTGATGTGCAGTTGTTCGGCGGCCAGCGAAAATGAACCGAGTTCGGCGACTGCGAGGAAGGCATTTATCTGGTTAATTTGCATATCTATTACCAATTGGAATTAAAATTATGAAAATTATGAATTAGAGTTATTTTAGATCCAGGCGTAGAATCGAGCAAGTTTTATGCGGATGATTAACATGGCTGGAAAAACCCTTTACGACAAGATTTGGGAATTGCACCAGGTGCGTAGTGATGATGACGGCACTGCTTTGCTCTATATCGATCGCCATCTGGTACATGAAGTCACTTCACCACAAGCTTTCGAAGGGCTCGAAATTGCGCAGCGGCCGTTATGGCGTAAGCGTTCGATCCTGGCGGTGCCAGATCATAATGTGCCGACCACCGGGCTTGAGCTCGGAATTATCGACCCGATCGCGCGCCTGCAGGTAGACACACTCGATCAGAATTGTGACAAATATGGGCTCACCGAATTCAAGCGGGGAGATTTGCGCCAGGGTATCGTGCACGTAATTGGTCCGGAGCAGGGAGCAACCCTGCCAGGTATGACCGTGGTCTGTGGTGATTCGCATACCTCCACTCATGGCGCCTTTGCCGCACTTGCCTTTGGTATAGGCACCTCAGAAGTAGAGCATGTCATGGCAACGCAATGCCTGATCCAGAAAAAATCGAAAAATATGCGCGTTACCGTCGACGGCGCAGTGGGCGAAGGTATTACTGCGAAGGATATCGTTTTGCATATTATTGGTGTCATTGGTACTGCCGGTGGTACTGGCTGCACGATTGAGTTTGCCGGTGAAGCGATCACCAGCCTGTCAATGGAAGGTCGGATGACCGTCTGCAACATGACCATTGAAGCAGGTGCGCGAGCAGGGCTGATCGCCTGTGATCAGACAACGCTGGATTACGTCAAAGGACGCCCGTTTGCTCCCCGGGGCGAAATCCTGGACCAGGCTGTCGCTTGCTGGAGTGATTTACAGTCCGATGCGGATGCGGTTTTCGAGCGAGAAGTTTTAATTGATGCCGTCGACATTAAACCCCAGGTGACATGGGGAACGTCTCCCGAAATGGTCTGCAGTGTTACCAGTAATATTCCGGATCCGGCAAAGGAGCTGGACCCCATCAAGGCTGGCGGCATGCAGACTGCTCTCGATTATATGGGGCTGCGGGCGAATACCCCTTTCGAGCAGGTTTCGTTAGATAAGGTTTTCATCGGCTCCTGCACCAATTCACGAATTGAGGACTTGCGTGCCGCGGCTTCCATTGTCAAAGGTCGCAAAGTGGCGGATAACATCAAGCTGGCCATGGTGGTGCCGGGTTCTGGACTGATCAAGCGGCAGGCCGAGGATGAAGGACTGGATCGAATATTTGTCGAAGCAGGGTTTGAATGGCGTGAACCTGGATGTTCGATGTGCCTCGCCATGAACGACGATCGACTCGAACCGGGCGAACGTTGTGCGTCGACTTCGAATCGGAATTTCGAGGGGCGTCAGGGGCAGGGTGGCCGCACCCATCTGGTGTCGCCGGCGATGGCTGCGGCAGCGGCGATTAAAGGCCATTTTGTCGATGTGCGCGAGTTGTAGAGGGCATCATGGAAAAATTTGAAAAATTTACCGGTATCGTCGCCGGCATCGATCGTCCTAACATCGATACCGATGCGATTATCCCAAAGCAGTATCTCAAGTCGATCAAGCGCTCCGGATTTGGCATAAACCTGTTTGACGACTGGCGTTATCTTGATCCCGGCGAACCTGGTCAGAACAATGCAGAACGCCGCCTGAACCCGGATTTTGTGCTTAACAAAGAGCCTTTTAAACACGCGCAGATTTTACTGGCGCGAGAAAACTTTGCCTGCGGATCGTCGCGCGAACACGCGGTTTGGGCGCTGCTGGATTTTGGCTTTAAAGTCGTTATTGCTCCCAGTTTCGCCGATATTTTTTACAATAATTCATTCAAGAACGGACTGTTACCGATTGCGTTGGGCGATGGCCTGGTGGATCAATTGTTTGACGAACTGGAAACTGTGCAGAATTATCAGTTAAGCGTCGATCTGGAGAAGCAGGTAGTCAGTACTGCTCAAGGTATTGAAATGGGGTTTGAGGTCGATGAGTTTCGTAAATCCTGCCTGCTAAAAGGACTCGATGATATAGGACTGACAATGCAGTACGCTGCAGATATCAAGGCGTTTGAGCAACAGTATTATGACGCCATGCCCTGGTTGAAGTAGGAGCGACGATGACTAGCAAAATTGCAATATTAGCCGGTGACGGGATCGGGGTCGAAATTATCGCCGAGGCGGTCAAAACCATTCATTGCTTGCAGCAGGACTTCGGTCTTGCGGCGGAGCTTGCGTATGCGTCCATCGGCGGTGCCGGTTACGATCAGTACGGAAAGCCGCTGCCCGAGGAAACCCTGGCGATCTGCGAGCAGGCGGATGCGATACTTTTTGGTGCCATTGGTGGCCCGGAGTACGAGGATCTGGAGCGTGAGTTGCGCCCGGAAAAAGGCTTGCTGAATTTGCGATCTGCGTTGTCCCTGTTTTCAAATTTACGTCCGGCGATACTTTATCCGCAGCTCGCAGATGCTTCCAGTCTCAAATCTGAACTGGTTGCAGGTCTCGATATTATGATCGTGCGCGAACTTACCGGGGGCATTTATTTCGGGCAACCACGAGGCATACGTGAACTCGAAAATGGTGAACGTGAGGGTTTTAATACCCTGGTGTATGCGGAACACGAAATCGTACGCATTGCTCGCTCAGCCTTCGATATAGCGATGCTGCGTAACCGCAAGCTATGCTCGGTTGACAAGGCTAATGTGCTCGAAGTTTCCGAGCTCTGGCGTGAGGTGCTGAAGCAGGTCGCCGGCGAATATCCGGACGTCGAGTTGAGTCATATGTATGTCGATAATGCTTCCATGCAACTGGTGCGGGCGCCTAAGCAATTCGACGTCATCGTCACCACCAATTTATTCGGCGATATCCTGTCGGACACCGCGGCGATGTTAACCGGCTCGATTGGCATGTTACCGTCGGCATCACTCGATCGAAACGGCAAGGGTTTATACGAGCCCGTGCATGGCTCGGCGCCGGATATCGCGGGCAAGGGTATCGCCAATCCGCTGGCGACCATTCTGTCGCTGGCCATGATGCTGCGCTATAGCCTGCAGCAAGCGACACTCGCGGAACAGATCGAAACTGCGGTCGGGAATGTGCTCAACCAGGGGTTTCGAACTGCCGATATCGCCGACGGTGCACATATTGTCAGTACTGCGGATATGGGTGACGCGGTGGTGGCGGCGCTGCGAGCGTCTGCGAAATAACTTCTCAAGCGGAGATCGATCGATGAAAAGAGTTGGATTTGTCGGCTGGCGTGGCATGGTCGGTTCAGTGCTAATGCAGCGTATGCTCGAAGAGCAGGATTTTGCGCGCATTGACGAGCCCGTATTTTTTACGACATCTCAAATGGGCCAGGCTGGACCCGATATCGGCAGGGAAGTCTCCCCGCTTCAGGATGCGACTGATTTCGAACAGTTAAAGTCGATGGATGCCATTGTCACCTGTCAGGGTGGTGATTACAGCAAACAGGTTCATGCGGATCTTCGCGGCAGTGGCTGGAACGGCTACTGGATCGATGCCGCCTCGACATTGCGCATGGAAGAGCAGAGCGTGATTATCCTGGACCCGGTGAATCGTTCGGTAATCGACAATGCACTCGCCGCAGGGCAAAAGGATTTTATCGGTGGAAATTGCACGGTCAGTCTGATGATGATGGCCATGGGCGGCTTATTCGAACACGACCTGGTCGAGTGGATGAGTGTCATGACTTACCAGGCTGCCTCGGGTGGTGGCGCGCGTCATATGCGGGAACTGATCGCCGGTATGGGTAGCATCTACCAGACTGTGGCCGAATTGCTTGATGATCCGTCTTCGGCAATTCTGGAGATCGATCGTCTGGTTACCGAGCAATTACGTTCCCCCGAATTCCCGAGTCAGCAGTTTAGTGTTCCCCTGGCTGGCAGTCTGATTCCCTGGATCGACGCCCAGCTTGACAATGGGCAGAGTCGGGAAGAGTGGAAGGCCGGTGTCGAGGCTAATAAAATTCTGGGGCGCGGCAATGATGCGATCCCGATTGATGGCCTCTGCGTGCGTATTGGTGCGATGCGTTGTCACTCACAGGCATTGACCGTGAAGTTGAAAAAGAATGTACCACTGGACGAAGTTCATGACATGCTGGCCGCGGCGAACGACTGGGTTAAGGTTCTGCCTAATGATAAACAGATTTCCATGGCTGCCCTGTCACCGGCTGCAGTTACCGGTTCACTCGACATTCCTTTAGGCAGATTGCGCAAGCTGAACATGGGCGACGAGTTTCTTGCCGCCTTCACCGTGGGTGACCAACTGTTATGGGGCGCTGCGGAGCCCTTGCGACGGATGCTTAATATATTGCAGGAGCATTAGCATGGAGCATGTTATCGCGCTCTCTCACGCCAGCGGTGTCGCGGCCGAGGCAATCCTGGAAAAACTTCCTGAATCCGGTATTACGCCGGATTCGCTGGTTTTACTGGACCATGATGCGAATGTCGATAAGCGCCTGCCTTTTGCTGATGGCTACCTGGGTGTGCAGGATCAATACCAATTTGATCTTTCTAACTGTGCCCTGTTGTTGATGCCGGAAGCTGATGCAGAAATGGAGTCGCTTGCGCTGAGCCAGGGTTGCCTGCTGCTAAGCCATGCGCTCGAAAACGACTCGCCCGCACTTTTCGTTGCTCAAGGCGGGTCGCAACCCGATCTTGCATATACGCAAACAAGTTTACGGCTTGCCGGCGCTGAGCTTTCCAGTCTGTTACCGGTATTGCTTGAGTTAAATCAGATCGCACCAATCGAACACATCAACATAACCTTATTGCGCAGTGCAGAGTTTCACGGTAAGGCAGGGGTTGATGAACTGGCGTCACAAACCGTCAATTTATTGAACACCAGGGCCGTCGAACCAGGCGTCTTTGCACAACAAATTGCCTTCAATTTACTGCCGGAAACGGCTGACCCACTGATTGAGACAGATTTAAGGCATTTTATGGGAAATAATTCATATTCTGTTGCCCTGCAAACCGTTAACGTACCGATATTCCATGGTCTTGCCGCAGCGGTGCAGCTGCGTTTCGCATCAAATATCAGTCTCGAGGGTTGTAAAAGCCGATTAGCTGCGCTTGCAAACGTGGCTGTAATAAAGGGACCTGCCAGCCCGATTTCGGATTGTAATCAATCGTTTAGCTGTGTTATAAGCCAACTCGAACAGACGTCGAACCAACCCACAGACCTGCAATTCTGGATGATTACGGACCCCATGAGATATGGATTAGCGAATAATTACGTGAATGTTACAGACTTTTTGCTAAAATCTTTTTTGTAATCTATAGTTACATGTACTTGTGAAAGTGCTTTCTTTAAAGTAAATTCTCTG
>Ga0209271_10000278_pt1 | contig 17798 bp, 16 predicted proteins | sample tdAd002_FD_187123 | JGI IMG/M metagenome (GOLD analysis project Ga0209271, IMG submission 187123) | Marine sediment microbial communities from the Atlantic coast under amendment with organic carbon and nitrate - tdAd00.2 (SPAdes)... | ecosystem: Environmental > Aquatic > Marine > Coastal >... | reverse complement strand
TTTAGTTTTGGTGAGCACGATGTAGTTACCGAGCAGTACCAGCGCGAAACCGAACACGGCGCGGGAACTCCATTCATAGTTTTCAAATATCGTCGATAACCCCAAAGCGATAACCGGAAACAGTACCGCGGCATAGGCGGCTTTGTCCACACCGATGCGACCCACCAGGGTCAGGTAGGATCCAAACGCCAGAATCGAACCAAATACCGAAAGGTAAATCAACGAGACGCTATAGCTGAAACTGGGGTCATAGTTGAAGGGTGCCCCGCTGACAATTGCATAGGCCGTCATCACTATTGCGCCATAGCCCATACCCCAGGCATTGGTTTGTATTACCGGAATGCCTTTTTTCTGGTTGCGCGCCGAGATTATATTGCCGATCGAGGCAAAATAGGTTGCGATCAAACACATCCACAGACCACGCCAGGTATCAGCACTGTTATCGAGCGCGCTAAGCTCAGCCCAGAATATCAAGGCGATACCGGCGATACCAAAACAGGCACCCAAAATTACCCGATGACTTACTGCCACGCGCATGAATATCGCGCCATTGATGATATTCATCAGAATTACCGTGGAGAACATCACCGCGACAATGCCCGAGGTCAGCAAACTGGTCGCCCAGTAAAATATCAGGTAGTTGCTGGAGAACAAAAACAACCCCTGTAACGCAATAAACCCATGCTGTTGCAGGGAATACTTGAGTGAACGCCCGGTCAGGGTACAAAACGACAACAGGATAATTGCCGCCAGCGCGAAGCGGTATACCAGCGAAATCTCTGGCGCAACCACACCGAGCTGAAACTTGATAGCGTACCAGGTAGACCCCCAGATCAACACCGAGGCGAGGAACAGACTTGCCGAATGGGTAAACATTATTGAGCCTTGTTAATCCGCGAGTGCAGCCATCCAGCAATCACTGAGCAATTTCAGCAGGCCCCGATAGTCGAATAGAATAGATTCTTCCATTACCCGTTCGTCGGCGCAATAGACATGCAGCAACCGCTGACTTTGCTGCAGATCCAGGTTCGCGGCATTGCATAGAGTAGCCAGGTCCCAGTAAGGTGAAGCCATAGCCGAATACTCCCAGTCGATTAGCCACAGGCGCGAATGGTCAAACATCAGGTTTCCCAGCACCAGGTCGTTATGCGAGGCGACATAAGCGTCGTCGCGAGTCTGCAGCTGCTTCAACACCTGCTCGGCCTGACGCAAGCGCGGCTGCAGGCGTTGCTGATCGGGCTCGCTGAGCATCGCGAAGTGACGGTCCAGTAACTCCTGCAGATTTACCCTGCCACGGAACTTCAGTTCACTGCGATGCAAGCACCGTATCGGATCGACGATGATTTTCAGCATTGCGTCGTTATAGAAATCGGCAGCGCATAGCTCGCGGCTGGGACTGAGCGTCGGTGTCAGGGTAGTTCCCTGGCTGTCGCGCCATGACACCCGTGGTGCGATTTGCAACTGGTGGGCCAGGGTCTGATTGTGGGCCTCGGCAGCGCGGTCGATAAAGTCATTGGTTTTGGTGCGTGGAATTCGTAAAACCCAGTCCTGCTGTTGATTATGCAGGTGAAAGTTCCAATTGGTATAACCCGCTAACGGGGTGATGGTAAAATCCGCAGGCGTAAACCCCGCCAGCACTGCAGCGCGCGAAAACACCTCTTCGATTATTTCCTGCTTCATACCAATCCCAGATAATCGCGCACTTCCACTAGTTGTGAATGATCGAGCAGGTCACCGGTTTGCTCCAGTGCGGTAATTTTTCCTGCGCAGATAAAAGCCGTACGCGCCGAGGCTAGCAGTGCGTCACGAGGTTGATGACTCACCAGCAAGGCAGCCATATTGTTATCGCGTACCAGCTTTTTGACCACCTCGATCAGTTCGGCGCGTAACGCCGGACCGAGTGCAGCAAACGCTTCATCGAGCAGAAGAATTCTACGCTTGCGCACCAGCGCGCGCGCCAGTGCGACGCGTTGACGCTGGCCGCCGGATAATTCGCCCGGCTTACGCCGTTGCAGGTCGCTTAGCCCGAGCTGGTCGAGCGCCGCGGCCACGGTATCGACTTGTTCATGGCTAAGACGCAACGACGGATCAACGCCTAGCGCGACGTTGGTGTACAGGTCGAGATGAGGAAACAGGTTGTGCTGTTGAAAAACGATCGACACCGGACGCGAAGCAACGCTCGATGTTTCAATTGCAATGCCGTCCAGTAATATCTGGCCTGCGCTCGGTGCCAGGAACCCGGCTACGAGATTCAACAGCGTAGATTTGCCTGAGCCGCTAGGCCCGATCAGACTTAGTATCTCTCCCGCCGCAACACTAAGGTTGAATTGCATTGTCGGCGCCGCTTCAGTCGTGTAAGCAAACTCGAGCTGTTTTATTTCAAGCATCGGTTTTACCTCCAATGACGCGCTCCAGGCCCCAGAAAACGGTCAGGCTGAGCACCAGTAATAGCAGTGCGGTCACCGTGGCCTGGGGAATCATGTAGGCCCCCAATTGCTGGTAGATCAATAGTGGCAGAGTCGCGCTGTGCGGGGTGCCAAACAATGCGATAACGCCGAGGTCGCCCATTGCCAACGCTGCGACCAGGGCTGCGGCGAGGCCCAATGGTTGCCGTAACAACGGCCATTCGAGATAACGAAACCGGTTCCAGCCCTGTAACGCCAGGCTTTGGCACAGATAGTGGTAACGGGCATGATTCTGCCGTAGTGCCGGGCCCAGGCTGCGGATGACAAACGGTAATCCCATCACCGCGTTAATTGCGATTACGATCGGGTAAACCCAGGCAAATACATCGAAATGTGGTGACAACAGGACAAACAGCCCGCTACCAATGACCAACGGCGGCACCACGTAAACAATCGAGCCGGCAAGATCGATCAGTTGGGCCTTGCTGGTTTTCCCCGCCAGGGAGAGACTGGCACTGTATTGCAGCAGAAACCATCCGGCAGCAACCGAAAACAGGGCTGCGAACAAGCCGATAAAAAGCGTGGTGACGAGCGACTGCCACAGCCGGGTGGTGCCAATAACCTGCCATAAGGGTCCGCCAAGGGCATCGATTAGCAGCGACAGTAACGGCATAGCGACGAAAACTCCGGCCGCCAGGATAAGCAGTGTGTTAAGCCATTTTTGCCGCACAGCGACAGGCTTCGAAACCGAACCAAGAGCGATTTCCACTTCGGGTAAACGCTGCAGTCGCAGCGTCACTATGGCCACCAGGGTACATATCGAGAGCTGCAACAGGGCCAGTACAACCGCTTTCGCCGGATCAAAGTCAAAGCGCAGCGATTGGTATATCGCAACCTCCAGCGTAGTACTTTTAGGACCTCCGCCGAGTGTCAGCACGACCGCGAAACTGGTCAGGCAAAGCATGAACACTAGCAGCATGACGCCTGGTAACGCTTCTCGTAACGCGGGCCACTCGAGAAAGCGCCAGCGTTGCCAGGCGTTCATACCAAGTTGCTCCCCGAGTTGCCAGTGGTGTGGCGGGATCGTCTGCCACTGTGGCAACAGCAGCCTGACCGCGAGTGGTAAATTGAAAAATACATGCGCCAGCAAAATACCATTAAGCCCGTAAAGCGACCTGCCAAGCGAAATCCAGCCGCCGCTACCGTAAACCGAAACCACCCCCATCACGGCTACTACCGCGGGTACTACCAGGGGTAACGCAAACAGGCGCAATAATAATCCGCGCAGGGGGAAATCCGCTTGCGACGCGAATGCACGCGCCACCAGAATCGCCGGCAGCACGCTGCATAACATAGACAGCAGGGCTTGCCACAGGCTGAAAAATAACACCCGCCGGATATAGCTGCTTTGCCAGAAACGCAGGTCACCGGGTTCATAACCGGGTATTCCGCTCAGGTTCAGCAAACCCGCCATCGGCGCCAGTACGATCAACGCCAGTACCGCAAGTACCAGTCCTGCCGTGATTGCGCGCGTGTTTAGCCTGGCCATCGGTTATCGCGACATGACCTCGAGCCAGTCATCCACCCAGGATTTACGTTTACTCGCCACCAGTTCTTCGTTCAGCAACAACGCCGGCGACGGATCGATCAGTTGGTCAAAATCCGCGGGTAGTTTTGTGTGCACCAGGGTTGCCGGGTACATCCAGTTAGTGGTTGGAATAATACTTTGAAAACTATCACTGAGCATAAACTCGAGGAAATCCCGCGCCAGCTGTTTCTGCTGGCTACTGCGTACCAGCCCGGCGACCTCAATCTGCTGGTAGTGACCTTCGCTAAATCGCGCCGCGGCAAAACGCGCGTCCTGCTCGGCGATGAGGTGATACGCCGGGGACGTCGTGTAGCTTAAGACCATGTCAGCCTCGCCCTTGAGGAACAGGCCATAGGCTTCACTCCAGCCCTTGCTGACGGTAACTATACGTTTCGATAGCCGGGCCCAGGCTTCGTCAGACTCGTCACCAAATACCTTCTTGATCCATAGCAACAACCCCAGTCCCGGGGTTGAAGTGCGCGGGTCCTGTATCAGGATGGTTGGTCCCTGTTCGTCTGCCACCAGTTGGCGCAGGCTGGTCGGTGGATTGTCGAGCCGTTCCTTGTTGTAGACAAACGCAAAATAACCATAGTCATAGGGTAGAAATAAATCATCCTGCCAGGGCTGCGGCAGCGACGATTTTTGCAATGTCATGCGATGAGCCTCGAATAGGTCGCTGGCGCGAGCTTCAGCGGTAAGGCTGGTATCGATGCCAAGCAACAGATCTGCGCGGGTGTTACCACCCTCGAGCTTGAGCCGATTGAGCATCGAAACCCCGTCCTCGAGACCTACCAGTTCAAGGCTGCAGGCGCATTGTGCCTCGAAGGCGGTTTTGACCTGAGGGCCCGGTCCCCACTCGCTGGTAAAAGAGTCGTAGGTGTAGACCACGAGGGTGGGGGTCACGGCCTGCGCTGCAAAGGACAGCGACAGCGCCAACAACGTGCCGCCGAAAAAGCGTAAAACCTTATACATGCTTTTCTCCATTTAGCTGAAATTTAAAACGGAGAGATGGGAAACAGTCTTGATCCGCTCACATCCCTACGCCAGTATTAACTGGATCAGGTTCATCGGGTTGACGCCTGCATGACGTCTCTCAGCTCTGATGAGCACCCCGTTGAGGAGGGGTGACTATATTACTAGCGAAATGCCAAAGCAAGCTTGCCTGGCCGCGCCGGTGAAAACAGGGGTTATGTGATCATGGCGCGTTGCAAGATCCCGAAACGTCAACCCAGCGTACGCTGGGGGGCCGCTTACGCGCACTAACTGTCCGGAATAATCAACTGATCACAGGTTCACTGCCGTTCTAAGACTACCTCGGGAGTAAGTCCGCAAAAGTCGCTCCCAAACGGCAAAAAACGCCGTTTGGTCCATCCCTGGAATCGCTTGGAGCTCGGCTTCCATGCCTCGCTACACTTTTGCGGACTTACTCCCGAGGTAGCCCCTACTGTAAGGGGCAATATTCCGCACAGCAGTGCGCTTGCGCGGGTATGGAGTGATGGCAACGAGGTTAGGGGGCAGGAAGACGGACTACCGAGTTCGGCAATGACGCCTGTCGATGAGCGCGGCTTTGGCTTACCTCTTGTACTCGAGACTCGGGTGTAGCTCTTCGAACATCTTGTATTCGGTTTCGACCATGCCCAGCGATTCATAGGTTCCTTGCGCAGCAGTATTATCGCGCTCGACATAGAGCCGAAAACCGCAGACCGCCGGCTCCTGCTCGGCGAGTTCCTTGACGCGCAGGTAAAGCTCCCGGTAAAGGCCCTGGCGACGATACTGCGGCCGCACGTAAACGCTCTGTATCCACCAGAAAATACCGTTGCGCCAGTCGCTCCATTCGGTGGTAATCATCAATGATGCCTGGATGCCATTATCGAGTTCAACCACGAGGTAAAATCCCATTTGCGGGTTATCGATCATGGCTTTAACGCCCGCGGTAATCACCTCGGGTATTAACTCTACGCCCTCGGTTTCATGCGCCATCTTGATATTGAACTCGGCGAGTTCGGCGGTGTCCTGCGATAGTGCCCGACGTATTATCATGCCTGTTTCCCCTGCTTGCGTTTACCGCGCATGGCTTTACGCGCTGCTTTTTTGGCTGCCTTTTGGGTGCGGTCTATTATTACCTGTTCCGCTTCAGCTGCGAAACCCGCGGGTGTTTCCAGACAGATCCCGCCGAGATCGCCGCTACGCAACTCGCTGATCAGCAAGCGCGATACTTTTTCGAGATCTACCCGACCGCCGGAAACGATACAACCACGTTTACGCGCGATCGCTTCCAGCAGTTCGATTTCAGAACCAGGCAATGGCTCGATATCATAGCGCCGAATCAGGCTCTCGGGATAGATCTGCAGCAGGAATTCTGCAATAAAACTTGCGACTTCCTGCATTTCGAGCGCAGTATCGCGGATTGCGCCGGTAGCAGCCAGTCGATAGCCACTGGCCTCGTTCTCGATATTTGGCCAGAGCATACCCGGGGTATCTATCAGGATTAATTCGGGTGAAATTTCGATACGTTGCTGCATACGGGTAAGCGCGGCTTCATTCCCTGTCTTCGCGATGCTGCGATTCGCGAGCCTGTTTATCAGCGACGACTTGCCCACGTTGGGGATCCCGGCAATCATTGCGTAAATCATTGCCGAGCGATTATTGCGCGCTGGCACCAGCGATCGACACAGCGCCGGGAGCTCTGCAATAGTGTTGTCGTTGGTGCTACATACCAGGGTTTTGACCCGGTTTCGCTGTTCCAGGCTGGCTATCCAGTCGGCAAGACGCGCTGAATCCGATAAATCACTTTTATTGAGCAGCTTGATGCAGGGCTTGTCACGACGTAACTCTGCCAGCAGTGGATTTTCGCTGGAACCGGGGAGACGCGCATCGAGCACCTCGATAACGAGGTCGACCTGCGGCAGGATCTTTTTGAGCTCCTTGCTCGCTTTGTACATATGACCTGGGTACCACTGGATCATGATTAGCCTGCCGTTTAGTGAAGCGGTTATTCTCGCCAAGTCTATTCCCAATGTCATTAAACGTTTAAACTAACGCAATGGCTGAAATCAGGCATCGTGTCGGAATTCGGGGCAGCGCCGCCGATATATACGAGCTACTAACCACCGATTCCGGGCTTTCCAGATGGTGGACGAGCAATACCAGGGGGGCTGGTCAGACCGACTCGGTCATTGAATTTCGATTTGGCGACAGCGGGCCGGATTTTACTGTAATCGAGCTAATCCCGGAGCGTCTGGTGCGTTGGCGACATTCAGGTGATGTACCTGAAGACTGGAAGGGTTCCGAAGTATCGTTTGAACTGCAGGAAGAAAAAAACCAGACGATTGTTAATTTCAGCCATTATAATTGGCCCAGGTCTGATGCGTTTCTGGCGCATTGCAGCACCAAGTGGGGGATTTTCATGATGAGTTTAAAAGCCTGTATTGAAACCGGTAGAGGACAGCCCTGGCCGGACGATATTCATATCGATTTCGAAGAGTAATTATGAGTGATTCAGACAACATCATCGCGGAGCTCGAGTCCGAATTTGTCGAACTTTACAAGATCCTGAAGTTCGAAGGGCTCAGCGAGAGCGGTGGCAACGCCAAGCAGTCAATCGCTGACGGACTGGTCAGTGTCAATGGCGAGGTTGAAACCCGCAAACGCAAAAAAATCAGAGCTGGTGATCAGATAGATTTTATCGACCATCATATCGATGTGATCGGTAAAGCCGACAAATAGGCCCCATGACGCCGTTTCAGTTTCGGTAGCACCATGCAAGCCGCAGCGCTGGGAAATCGACTTCGCCAGGCAATGAATCTATCGAGTCCACAGCGTCGCTTGAAGACGACTTAACAAAACCATAATAACTGCGCTAGAATACGCCTCCTTTACAACATGGCTCTGGATTTACGTTCCAGGAGGCTCGATGTCATCAGCTATCGTTATTGCTGCGTTATACCGTTTCGTGCGGCTCGATAATTTCGAAGAATTACGCCAACCCCTGCTGCAGTTAATGCTCGACAAGCAGATTCGGGGCACCCTGCTGCTAGCCGCCGAAGGTATCAACGGCACCGTCGCAGGCAAGGCGACAGCTGTCGAACAGTTGCTTGATTACTTGCGCCAGGATGACCGCTTGCGTGATTTTGATTGCAAGTTTTCAAACGACGATGGCATGCCTTTTTATCGCTCCCGCGTTAAACTGAAACGCGAAATCGTAACCATGGGAGTTGCGGATATCGATCCCGCAAATAGCGGCAACTACGTCCCGCCCGCTGACTGGAATGAACTGATCAATGATCCCGAAGTGACCTTGATTGATACCCGCAATGATTACGAGTCAGCCATTGGCAGTTTTACTAACGCGATACACCCCAACACTAAATCCTTCCGCGACTTCCCGGCCTACGTAAAGCAGAACCTCGATCCGCAAAAGCATCGCAAAGTGGCGATGTTCTGTACCGGCGGCATACGTTGCGAAAAATCGACTGCATATCTGCGCCAGCAGGGTTTCGACGAGATTTACCATTTAAAAGGGGGCATACTGAATTACCTCGAACAGGTACCCGAAGCGGAATCGATGTGGAACGGTGAATGCTTCGTTTTCGATAATCGCGTGAGTGTCAATCACTCCCTTGAAAAAGGTAGTTATGATCAATGCCACGCCTGTCGCTTACCAATAACCGATGCCGACAAGGCCAACCAGAAGTACCAGCCCGGGGTGAGTTGCCCCGCTTGCTACGATAGTAAGTCCAGTAGCGAACGCAGCCGCTTTCGCGAACGCGAAAAGCAGGTCCAGCTTGCCAAAACTCGCGGTGAACTTCATATCGGCGCCGATGCCGCGCAGCAGGCCAGGCAGCGCAAAACCCTGAAACTGGCGGCCAAACAGAACCAGCGTAGCAAAGCCGACTAGAGTTTGTGTAACGCCAGTATCTTGTTGTTAACGTCGGTTTCAACGCTAAAACGCCCCTTAATGCCTTCGGTAGTAACATGGCGGCGAAAATTAGCTGCGGGTAGTTGCAACTTCAATCCCTGCGCGGATTCAACCAGGATATAACGTGCCTGGCCTTCGTAGATGGACCGGATTTCATCTGCGGATAAGGCCATATTGAATTCAAATTTCGGCATGTTGATCCCTGTTATAGTGTATTTTTTGGGCGAGAACCAAATCTGGTGAAAACAATTGGTTTAATCGGGGGTATGAGCTGGGAAAGTAGCCTGCTTTACTATCGACTCATAAACGAAGGCATAAAACAACACCTTGGCGGGCTACATTCGGCGCAAATACTGATGTATAGCGTTGATTTTGCACCGATCGAGAAACTTCAGCATGGCGGCGACTGGGAGGGCGCGGCCGAAGTTATGGTCGATGCTGCGCGTCGTCTCGAAGCCGGTGGCGCCGATTTTTTCCTTATCGCTACCAACACGATGCATCAGGTCGCAGATGTCGTCAGCGCGGCGGTCGATATTCCACTGTTACATATTGCAGATGCTACTGCCGAAGTCCTGTTACGGGACGGCGCCAGGCGTATCGGCCTGCTCGGTACCGCGTTTACGATGGAACTCGATTTTTACCGTAAGCGTATCAGCGAGCAGTATGAAATCGACGTGGTAGTACCCGAATTACACGATCGACAAATGATACATGACATTATTTACCAGGAGTTATGCCAGGGGCAGATAGAAGCCGAATCCCGCGAAGTCTATCTCGCGGTCATCGATCGCATGCGCGAGCAAGAAATTGACGGGGTGATCCTGGGTTGCACCGAGATCGGCATGCTACTGCAACCGCAACACACCGAAATTAAACTCTACGACACTACCGCTATCCACGCGCAACAGGCTGTGGACCGGGCCCTGGGCTGATTTTAACTAGTCGGAAACTCGGGTTCGATTAATTCGATTAGCAAATCCGAAGTCGCTTGTGCGCTGCAAAATAACGCATAGCCCGCTTCGTGTTGCTGCTGGCTAAGCGCATCCGGTAAACCCCGGAGGTACTCAATTTCACCACTGAGCAACTTTCCCAGGCAGGAGCCGCATTGTCCGCTGCGACAGCTATAGGAAATCAGGATATTGGCAGCATGTGCCGCGGCGAGAATTGTCTTATGCGCCGGGCAATCAAATTGTTCACCCGTCGGCATTACCGTAACACGATGGCTGGCTACGATGATGGCATCAGGTTATCGGCTGGCTGCGTTTACTGTTAAGCCAGCGAATAATCGGCTCCCACTGATCGAGGTCTTTGCGTACCGCATAGGGTGCGAGTTCAAAAATCCCGAGGCCACGCTCGGCAGCGCGCACATAGTTCTGGGTTTCTCTTAATACGCTTATAAACGGTGCTTTGCGAACCTTGCGCAAATAGGTATCGAGCTGGTGGTAAATGTTGTAATTTTCCCGGCAGCGATTAGCAATTAGCGCCACCCTGGCTTCCTTGCGCGCAATGCGGCCGTTGTCGAGCACCTTCTGGATAAACGGAGTCGCCGCACGCATATCGATCGGCGAAGGTAACACCGGGATAATAATGCTTTGAGCGCGGCGCAGAAATGCACTTAATTCCTTGCCGTGAACCGCAGCCGGGGTGTCATAAACAATATAGTCGGCGCTACGCGGAACCCGGAAATGGCCGCTGGATCCGTCGATACCGCTGATCGTGCTGCGCCCGCTGGGGCGCGCTGCCAACCATTCCAGGCTGGAAGCCTGGGGATCACAGTCGGCCAACACAACCTTGTTGCCTTGCGCGGCATAGTAGCTCGCGATACTGGTGGCAATCGTGCTCTTTCCCGATCCGCCTTTGGAATTTAATACCATGATTGAGCGCATGTTACCTCCTTGCCGATAGCTAGTAGTTAATCCGGATTATCGTCCAATTTTTATGGCTGTGCAAAAACAGGCGCTAATCGAGTCCGAGCTCAGCCCATAGCGTGTCGATTCTCGCGATGACTTCGGCTGACATTTTTATCGGCTCACCCCACTCCCGTGTGGTTTCACCAGGCAGTTTATTGGTCGCATCGAGCCCCATTTTTGAACCAAGACCGGATACGGGCGATGCAAAATCGAGGTAGTCGATCGGTGTGTTATCGATCAGGGTTATATCGCGGATCGGGTCGGTCCGCGTAGAAATAGCCCAGATAACGTCCTCCCAGTTCCGCGCGTCGATGTCGTCATCGACAACGATGACAAATTTGGTGTACATAAACTGGCGCAGAAACGACCAGACGCCCATCATTACCCGCTTGGCGTGGCCCGGATACTGTTTTTTGATGCTGACGATGGCAACTCGATACGAACAACCCTCGGCGGGCAAATAGAAGTCGATAATTTCGGGGAATTGCTTTTGCAGTATCGGGATGAATACCTCGTTAAGTGCGAGCCCCAGTACCGAGGGTTCATCCGGTGGTCGACCGGTATAGGTACTGTGATATACCGGGTCTTTACGCATACTCATCGCCTCAACGGTGAACACCGGAAAGCTTTCGACCTCATTGTAGTAACCGGTGTGATCACCAAATGGACCTTCTTCGGCTACATCATTGGCATAAATATGGCCCTCGAGTACGATTTCGGCACGCGCCGGTATCTCCAGATCGGAAAGTAGCGAACGGGCGACTTCTGTTTTGCTACCGCGCAGGAGACCAGCGAAGGCGTATTCGGCCAACGAATCCGGTATCGGCGTAACCGCGGCAAGAATTGTCGCCGGATCACAACCCAGCACCACCGATACGGGAAAAGGCTCATCGCTTTTTAGCTCGCACCATTCCTTATAGTCGAGCGCACCTCCGCGATGGGTTAACCAGCGCATAATCAGACGGTTACGGCCAATTAACTGCTGCCGATAGATACCCATATTTTGACGTTGCCTGGTTGGTCCCCGGGTAGTGACAAGGCCCCAGGTGATCAGCGGCGCGGCGTCGCCCGGCCAGCAGGTTTGAATTGGCAGGATCGACAGGTCGACATCATCGCCATGCAACTGTATTTGTTGGCACTTCGGGTTTTTCACCACTTTTGGCGACATATCGAGGATTTTCTTGTAAATTGGCAGAGTTTTCATTGCTTCTTTAAACCCTTTTGGTGGCGCAGGCTCCTTTAGAAATGCTAGCAGCTTGCCGACTTCGCGTAATGCAGCCGCATTGTCTTCTCCTAACGCCTGTGCAACCCGTTGCTCGGTGCCGAAGAGGTTGGAAAGTAGCGGAATTTTACTTTCCCCCGGGTTTTCAAACAGCAGTGCCGGACCACCTGCCCGCAGAACCCGATTGGAGATTTCCGTGATTTCGAGATTAGGAGAGATACGCTTGCTAATGCGTTTAAGGTCGCCACCTCGTTCCAGCTGATCGATGAAGTCCCGCAGATCTTTGTATTCCATTTACCAGATCTTTATGCCGTGGAACTTGCTTTTGATTCGGGTTTCAATAATTACCTTACTGACCAGGAAACTCAACAATATGATGAGTGCTATCATCGGGGTTATCCATTCCCAGTAACTTCTGAAGGTATCCCGCAAAACAAGCATCGCCGGAGCACTATCATCATCCCTGCGATCGATTTCGCGTTGCTTGGCTTCAACCAGCTCCTGCAATTCAGCGTTAGACTCGGTCGCCTTTTGCTTCTCGGTTTCCAACTCATCAATTTTTAAGATCAGTTTATCCATGTCCTGTTCATACTGATCGATTACTGCCTTGCTGTTGGCCAGCTTTTCGATTTCTGTCGTGAGTTCGAGGGTTTTCTGCTGTTCATCCCTGAGTAAGAGGTTGTGGGTTGGTTGGTCTACCAGAAAACCTCGTTTGACCCACCCCTTAACGCCTCCCGGAGCGGTAACAAAAGCATAAGCCCCGGAAAGTTCTTCTACTTCGAGTAGATCGCCGGATTGTAATAACTTGACGACCTTGCTTCGCGAGTTAGCCGAGGTATAGAGGGAAAGTCGTAACTGATCGGTTATATACAGTTTGTCTTTATCCTGATCGCTAGCTTCCTGTGCCGACAACAGCACGCAGTACGACAACAGGGTTACTCCGAGTAAAATTCTATTTAACATCAGCTAGCTTATCCCACTATGCCTTAATAACGCGTCGATTTCGGGTTCACGCCCACGAAAACAACTAAAAGATTCCATCGCTGGACGTGAGCCACCTTGTTCTAGCACACAGCGTAGAAATCTTTGCCCGGTTTCTGGATTGAAAATCCCTTCTTCTTCAAATGCAGCAAAAGCGTCGGCGGATAAGACCTCCGCCCACTTGTAGCTATAATAACCCGCCGCATACCCGCCTGCAAAAATATGTGCAAAACCATTTTGAAAACGATTAATAGCGGGGGTTTTAACGACTGAAATCTCGGCTCTTACCTCGTCCAGTAGCGTCTGAATTTGCGTGACCGAAGAAACCCCTGTCAACTGATGCAGGCGTATGTCAAACAGCGAAAATTCAATCTGGCGCAGCATTTGCAACGCACTTTGAAAATTCCGCGCGGCAATCATCCGCTCGAATAGCTCGTCAGGCAGCGGTTCTTGTGTTTGGTAGTGACGGGCAAACATTTGTAACGCTTCCCGTTCCCAGCAAAAGTTTTCCATGAACTGGCTTGGTAACTCGACCGCATCCCACTCGACCCCATTGATACCAGCCACATCCGGCACATCAATCCGGGTTAGCATATGGTGCAGGCCATGGCCAAATTCGTGGAATAGTGTAATCACTTCATCGTGGGTAAAAAGCGCCGCTGCATCGCCTAACGGCGGCGTCAGATTGCAGGTCAGGTAGGCGACGGGCAGTTGGGTGGTGTCATCGATATGATAACGATTTATGCATTCATCCATCCAGGCGCCACCACGTTTATTTTCGCGGGCGTACAGGTCCAGGAAAAAGTAAGCGATGACTTCCCCCTGATGATCTGCAATCTGGTAAAACCCGACCGCCTCATCCCAGCGGTCGATGCCAGTTTCAACCGCGTCTATACGAACCCCGTAGAGCTTCGCGACTAGGTCGAATAGGCCGTTTATAACCTGGGCATCAGAAAAATAGGGCTTTAAGTCTTCATCGGAAATTTGATATCTGTTTTGTTTCAGTTTTTCGCCATAGTAGCTGTAATCCCAGGCCTCCAGATCACCAACAAAACCTAACGACTCAGCGTAGGCCTGACGTTCGTTAACCTCGGCGATAGCTGCCGGGCGTGATCGTTTTGCAAGATCGTTGAGAAACTCAATGACCTGTTCGACGCTCCTCGCCATTTTGGTCTCAAGCGAATATTCTGCATAATTTTCGAACCCAAGAATTTTTGCCTTTTCCTGCCTTTTAGCGACAATTTCTACCATATTTGGCGCATTATCCCAGATTTTATCGGTAATTCCCTGACCCGAGGCTCGCGTCACGTAAGCTTCATAGATTAATTTACGCAGCTCCCGATTATCTGCATAGGTGATTAACGCGAGATAGCATGGCATATCGAGTGTTACTCGATAGCCGGTCAAGCCCTTCTGTTCGGCTAACTGGCTTAACATCGCCAGCGCATACTCGGGCAAACCCTGTAATTCCGCCTTGTCTTCGGTCAGATACTGCCAGGCCTGGGTGGCATCCAACAGGTTGTTTTCGTATTTGGATTGCAGTTTGGACAGGTCTTTCTGTAGTTGCTGATAACGCGCGGCATCTTTGCCATCGAGTTCGACGCCACCCAGCCGGAAATGCAAAAGCGCATCGGTGACCGCTTTTTGTTGCGCCGGAGAAAATGTGGCAAACGCTTCAGAGTCTGCAATACTGCGATAGCCCTGATATAAATCGTGATTTTGGCTAACTTCGGATGAGTACTCGCTGAGCAGAGGTAAGCAACTGTTATACGCATCGCGCAACTCGGGGTGACTTTTTACCGAATTCAGGTGCCGTACCGGGGACCAGGCCTTTTCCAGACGATCGTTCATCAACGATAACGGTTTGATCAGGTTATCCCAGTCAGGTCGTTCTTGCGCGGATAGTTGAATTATTGCGCTACGGTTTTGACTGATCAAATGTTCAATCGCCGGCTGGATCATTTGTGGCATGATTTTACTAAATGCCGGCAGATCGCCCGGTTCGAGTAATGGGTTGGTCAAGGTTGCGGTCATCGGTTCAAGATAAAGTGCGCTAGTCTACGCAACTAAGCCCGGTAATTAAACGTCAAATGAAGTACGAATTGAACCGATGGTTATTAGCGTACTAAAAAAAACAGAAACCCGGCCGCAATTGTCGATCAGGCGTTAACTTTTTACGGTGCCCTGTTTCTTCATCGACCGCGCAGTGATAACAACCACGGTGGCTATTGCTGAATGGTGACCGTGTCATTCGGCATCCATCCGCTTGCCCCATGGTTATTAAACCATTCCCCTAAATATATAAATTAATATTATAAAATCAAAGACTTACTATACATCCAGATTGCTGACATTGAGCGCATTCGTCTCGATAAAAGCGCGACGTGGCTCCACCTGGTCGCCCATCAGGGTAGTAAATACATCATCCGCGGCGATTGCGTCTTCGATACGAACCTTGAGTAAACGTCGATTTTCCGGATCCATAGTTGTTTCCCAGAGTTGCTCGGGGTTCATTTCTCCCAAACCTTTGTAACGCTGAATGTTCAGGCCCTTACGCGCTTCCCGCATCAGCCAAAAATAAGCTTCGCTGAATTTCTCTACTTGTTGCCGACGCTCACCTCTAATTATGTGCGATTCCGCGGTAAATAAATCTCCCACCTGCTCAACAAACTGGGCTATCTGTTGATAATCAGCGCCATTAAAGAAATCGCTACTGAGCTCACTTGGAGTGGTAAGTCCGTGCAGGCGTTTTTCTAAAATCAGTCCGAACTGGTTGCTATCATCGTCGCTTTTGACTGACATACTGTAGGATACAGAGCTACCGCTTTTCTCGTTAAGGCGAGAAGCCAGCACTTCGCCCCATTCGCCAATTATTTTTTCGTCGAGCAGGTTTGATTCGGTTACTACTGGCAAATCGATCAGTTCTTCGAGCGCTTCTGCCGGGATATGCCTTTGCAGGCGTTCAAAAATTGCAAGTATGGTTATGAATTGACGCGCCAGGTTTTCCAGCGCCAGGTCAGATATGGGTGGTGCATCGTCAGCGAGATGAAGATTTGCACCCTCAATGGCTAGCTGTAGCAAATAAGCATTCAGCTCTTTGTCATCCTTAACGTAGCGCTCCTGCTTACCCTTCTTGACCTTGTACAGCGGCGGCTGGGCAATGTAAACGTGCCCGCGATCGACTAATTCACGCATTTGCCGATAAAAAAAGGTAAGTAGCAAGGTGCGAATGTGCGAACCATCAACATCGGCATCGGTCATGATAATAATATGATGATAACGCAGTTTATCTATATCAAACTCTTCGCGCCCGATTCCACAACCTAGCGCAGTTATCAATGTACCCACCTCGGCTGATTGCAGCATCTTGTCAAAACGGGCCTTTTCGACATTCAGGATTTTCCCTTTGAGGGGTAAAATCGCCTGGGTTTTACGATTGCGTCCCTGTTTTGCCGAACCGCCGGCTGAGTCACCTTCCACGAGGTATATTTCTGACAGGGACGGATCCTTTTCCTGGCAATCGGCAAGCTTGCCGGGCAGACCAGCTATGTCGAGTGCGCCCTTGCGCCGTGTCATTTCGCGCGCCTTGCGCGCTGCTTCACGCGCCCTCGCCGCGTCCTGAATCTTGCTCGTAATCGACCTGGCATCCGCCGGATGCTCCTGCAGAAAATCCTTCAGGTATTCGCCCACGACCGACTCGACAATGCCCTTGATTTCCGACGAAACAAGTTTGTCTTTCGTTTGTGATGAGAACTTCGGATCAGGTATTTTAACTGACAGAACCGCGGTCAGGCCTTCTCGCGCGTCGTCACCGCTGGTGTTAAGTTTTTCTTTCTTGCCCTGGTTGTTTTCCATGTATTGATTCAGGCTACGGGTCAAAGCAGTTCGAAATCCTGATAAATGGGAGCCTCCATCACGCTGTGGAATATTGTTGGTAAAACAAAAGATATTTTCCTGGTATGAGTCGTTCCATTGCATCGAAACTTCAACTTCGACACTATCCAACTCCATCTTGATAGAGATAACCTTTTCGTGAATCGGGGTTTTGTTTTTGTTCAAATGCTCGACAAAAGCGCGGATACCGCCTTCGTATTCAAAGATATCCTCCTTGTTACTGCGCTCATCGAACAGATGAATGCGAACACCAGAGTTTAAAAAAGACAGTTCGCGCAAACGTTTTGCCAGAATATCGTAGTGAAATTCAATATCGCTAAAAATAGTTAAGCTGGGCAAAAAACGTAACTCGGTCCCTGTTTGATCGGTATCCTTAATTTCTTGCAAATCACCCTGAGGTTCCCCCAGCCTGTATTCTTGTGTATAGAGCTTTCCCTGGCGCTTTATACGCAACGATAGCGTTTCCGACAAAGCGTTGACCACCGAAACACCAACACCATGCAAACCACCTGACACCTTGTACGAGTTGTCATCAAACTTACCGCCAGCATGCAACACGGTCATAATAACTTCAGCTGCAGAACGTCCCTCTTCCTCGTGAATATCGACAGGAATTCCCCGTCCATCATCTTTTACCGATACTGATCCATCGGTATGTATAACGACTTTAATTTCCTCGCAATGCCCTGCCAGAGCTTCATCGATGGAATTATCGACGGCTTCAAAAACCATATGATGCAGCCCGGTACCGTCATCGGTATCACCAATGTACATGCCGGGTCGTTTACGTACAGCATCGAGGCCTTTTAGCACTTGAATGCTAGTGGAATCGTAGTTTGACATGAAAGGATCTAGCTGAAATTTCGAGGTCTGATTATAC
>Ga0209271_10000277_pt1 | contig 17938 bp, 24 predicted proteins | sample tdAd002_FD_187123 | JGI IMG/M metagenome (GOLD analysis project Ga0209271, IMG submission 187123) | Marine sediment microbial communities from the Atlantic coast under amendment with organic carbon and nitrate - tdAd00.2 (SPAdes)... | ecosystem: Environmental > Aquatic > Marine > Coastal >... | reverse complement strand
TGTCACAAACAAGGTATCCACTGATACATCAAAAGAAATGATGGCATTACTGAAACTTTCAGAGTATCAATCAAACATAAGAATGCAAGCAGAATCAAAATATGGAGAAGCAAAAGATCTTGAAAGCATGGCATCACAGACTGCCAATATTGTTAATTTATTTGATAGATTATCAATTGAAGGAAATGATAAGATTCCATTACCTCACGAAGTCAGACAATGGGCAATAAGTAAAATTCTAGATTGTGCAGACAAATGGGAAATTAGATTTAGTGATGTGTTTTCAATTTTGATTGATTCCATAGGACGGGACCTTCTAAAAGAATCAATTAGAATTCAACAGGTAAGAGACATCTATGGTATAAGAGCAATAGATGAAATTAGAAAAGAGCTAAATATTTCTTAAACACCAGAGGCTTCATCAGCCATGGTTAGTTGATCTTTCTTTCGTTTTAGTGCTGCAAATATTCCAATTATCACAGCAATCCACATAGTACTGAAAATAATATTTGATACACTTACGTACATGTAAGGAGTTGCATCCATAAGATTTTCTTTAAGTATTGTAGCTTGAGCATTGATATCTAATATTCCTGTATGATATCCAGAACTATCTTTCGGGATAACTGAAATTTTTTCAGTGGTTGCAATCATAGAATCTACTGCACTCTCTATTCTAAGAAAATTTGTCGATTCTGTTGGAAATATCCAAACCGGATTCTTTGTATCATCCAAATTTACCATAACTATTGCCAAATCTTGTTTTATTTCAACTAAATGAGCCTGAATTGCCACAGTATCTGAAGAACCAACTATTGAATCCATGTGACCTCGCATCCTATCAAGTGGATAAATATCTGCATTATAGCCATAAATTGCCATAAAGCCTCCAAATACAATAATTGCCATCATTCCAACCATGGAAAGTTTGTAAATCTTGTTTGCCATTTTTTCTTCCTTAGTCAGAGCTCGTGTTTGGGTGGATTTATTTCTTTTAAATCTGGTATGAGAAAAACTCATGAAGGCAATGAAGAAAAATCCGACTGTTTGAAGTCCTATAATTGGTACAAAAATAGGATTATTTGAAAAAATGGAAATAAAAATACCCAAAACTCCATAAACCCCAAAAAATATTTCAAGTAACGTAGTTTTTGTAAATGGTAAATTGTATGCTTTGTCTCTCCAGTCATCTTGTTTGTTTACAATTCCATATTTTGGAGTTCTCAAAAATTCATTCTTCTTTCCAAGTACAGCATCAAAAACTGCCACAGTGTTGTTAACTGACATGCCAGCATTGTAAACTAGTAATGACGGTAAAATTTTGGCTTTTGATTTCCAAGATTTGTGATACATTTTTTGAATAATCATAAGATATGCTCCAGGACCCATTGCAAGATATGTTGCAATAGTTAATGCAGGAATGAAGCTAACAACATAGAGATTGATGTTTCCAGCTAGAAGAATAGGTAATGCCAGAAATTGAATTAACATTAATGGGTACACTATATGACGTGTTAATTGAATAAAGGCCTGGATTTTTGCCTCAATTGCAACTTTTCTTTTAATTGCAATGCCTCCAAGGAGTTTAATTGCACATTGTATGGAACCTTTAGCCCATCGAAATTGTTGTCGTTTTGCACCATTCATTTGAACTGGAAGCTCTGCATCAACTACAATATCAGGCAAGAAAACACATTTCCATCCCTTCATTTGAGCCCTATAACTCAAATCCAAATCTTCTACAAGTGTTGCAGTATGCCATCCCCCAGCATCCTCAATACAGGTACGTTTCCAAATTCCAGCCGTTCCATTAAAGTTCATAAATAAATGAGAATTACTTTTTGCTTTTTGTTCAATTAGAAAATGAAAATCAAGACTCAAAGCCTGAGCCCTAGTAATTGACGAATAGTTTTCATTGACATGTCCCCATCTACATTGAATTAATCCAATATCGGGTTTGGAAAAGTGTGGGATTGCACGCTTAAGAAACCACTCTGGAGGAATAAAGTCAGCATCAAAGATTGCAACAAATTCGGTATCTGTTGTTTGCATTGCATACTTGAGAGCTCCTGCTTTGTACCCTTTTCTAGTTCCTCGTCTTACATGTTCAATTTGAAACCCTTGTTTTTTGTAATCATTTACTGCATCAGCTAAAAGTTCAACAGTATCATCATCAGAATCATCTAAGATCATTATGTTCATTTTTTCTTTAGGATAATCTAATGCACATACCGCATCAACTAAGCGCTTTGCCACATACTTTTCATTATAAATTGGAAGTTGAATTGTAACAGAAGGAGTTCCTAATTCTGTAGTAGTTAAAACCTCTTTTCTTCGTGCAGAAAGAAAAGTTAGATAGTAAAAGTTGAGAGTGTAAGCAGTAATGATAATTGCTGAGATTATAAACAGATCAAAAACAAATGCGCTGAAAGGATTAATTGCCATTCCCTAGATTTCCAATTTGCCAACTGTCTATTTATACTTGCAAACAGCAGGTTATTTTTGCTCAAATATCTTGATTGCCGATGGTGGACATACACCCTCACAAGCAAGGCAGAAAATACAATCAGGTTCTTTTGACATTAATGGTTTTTTCTCAGATGCTACATTGCCAGGAGTATCAAACCACTCGTAAACTCCAACAGGACATGCTTCAATACATGCACCATCAGCAATACAAATATCATAATCCACAGATACAAATTCTCCCCATACTCCCATCTGCTTGTTGTCTCCACCTCGTCTTCCCCATGTTTTGACGGAATATCCTGAGGCATTATATGCCGATGTGGCTTTCATTTTTGATTTATAATCAACATCAATTGGACCTGATTTTGGACCATCAAGAACTGGAATGTCAGCTCCCCCATCATCACCAGATGCCTCTTCTACTGGTTTTGGTTTTGGTTTAGCATCAAGAACTATTTTTGCCAATGGAGTCATCTCTTCTAATTTTTGAATAGCTTGTAATTCGGATATCTTTTCGTCTTTAATAATAAAATCAATCATTTTATCGGCCAAAATTGTATTTCGTAAAATAGTATCGATGATCATTTTTGCAAAATGATCTGCTTTTTTCCTATAATCTTTAACCCATTGAGGATCTCCAAATTTTTCTATGGGAAAGATTTGATAGATAATATCTACAACTTCTCCAGTGACTATTTCCACTGTGACAGATAGTTCAACTTCCTCATACCCCTTTGCATCGGGATCATCCATGTTTTGTTCTTTCCACCGATAAGTAGCAAAAACTCTATCAGCGTAAGCATCCATTTCAAATGCTTTTTTTAATCCATCATGAACTGATTTTATGTCATCTGGATCTTCAAGATTAATTGGTAATCTATACAGGCCTAATTTGAAACCATGTAAAGGATACACTCCACGTTTTGCAGTTGGGGCTTCCATTGACCAAACTCGATCTTTTAGAAGAAGTGACATTTGGTTTCAGTACATTGGATTTATTTAAAAAGGTTATCTAGTCATCGTCAGGACAGGTAAGTTCACGCAATTCAGTATACTTTTTATCCATTTCTTCAGCATACTCTAAAACTTGATTTAGGTCAAATTGGTTTTTTGCAAAATACCAACGAATTGGGACCCAGTGTCCAATGCCATCCATATCATGAATCATTCCTTTATCTGCCTTGACTTTTAGTTTTTCATCAACAGATGTTTCCTTTATAGTAAGACCTCTTTTGGTTTTATCCTCCATTATGATATCTGAATTACCATCTTTGATGAAGTAAAAGGAGCCCTTCTTTAAAACAGGAAGGTCTAGAAGCAATTTATTTTTCCACAGGATTTCCTATCATGTTACCCCATTCAGTCCAAGACCCATCATAGTTTCGAACTTTGGAATAACCAAGAAGATACTTTAAAACAAACCAACTGTGTGATGACCTTTCCCCAATTCTGCAATAACAAATTACATCTTTATCTGGTGTAACTCCTTTTGGTTCATAATTTTGTTTAAGCTCATCTACGGTTTTGAAAGTCCCATCAGCGTCATTAACTGCAGTTGCCCATGGTATGTTATTTGCTCCAGGAATATGTCCACCTCTTTGTGCATGCTCCATAGGATATTCAGGGGGAGCAGTTATCTCTCCTGTAAATTCTGCAGGAGATCTTACATCAACCATTACAGTATCCTCTTTATCTAAAGCTCTGCTAACATCAAACAGGTAAGCACGAAGTCCCTCATCAGGAGGTTGCGCAATGTAATTGGTTGCTTGAAGTTGTGGTTCTTCAGTGGTGTACTCTCTATTTTCTAATTCCCATTTTTTTCTTCCACCATTCATAATTTTGAGATTTTCATGTCCATAGATTTTGAAAACCCAAAAAACAAACGCGGCAAACCAGTTGTTAAAATCACCATAAAGAATTACTTCAGTATCTGCAGTAATTCCATTTTTTGTCATTAATTCCTCAAATTGTCGTTTACTGATAATATCTCTAGTTACGGGATCATTGATATCGCGTTTCCACCAAATTAAACTGGCCCCATTGATATGTCCTTTTTGATAGCCATTTACTGGATCATAATCAACTTCAACTAATTTTCTATTTTCGTTTGGAGGATTTTTAGACATCCATTCTGTGTCAACTAAGACCTCAGGGTGTGCGTAACTCATATTATTTCATGGATTTTGTTTCATACTTAATTGTTTTTCCAAGAAGCCACATGAAAAATATCATTTTTAAGTAAATAAAAATCAGAAAAAACGCTTGAAACTTTCCAAAGTTGCAATTGTCAGCAAAGTAGGTTCAAAAGAATCTGAGGAAACTGCTAAAAATGTGGCAAAAAAATTTCTAGCAAAAAAATCCAAGGTTTACACCATTGCCCCTATTGAAGTTGAAGGAGCTAAAAAAATAGATTCACTTGAAGAATTAAAAAAAGAAAAATTGGATTTAGTGGTGACTCTTGGAGGTGATGGAACGACTCTTAGAGTTTTTAGACATTTAGAAAATGATACTCCAATTCTTACAATAAATGTTGGAGGAAACAGAGGAATTCTCGCCGAAATTACCATTGAAGAAATAGATGAAGCAATAAATCAAATTTTAAAAGATAATATCTTTTTAGATAAGAGAATAAGAGTAGTTGCTTCTTGCGGAGGCAAAGAATTTCCTCCTGCTTTAAATGAAATTTATATCAACAGAACAAATCTTACAAAAACAGCCGAAATTGAAATTAAATTTCAAAACGATACAGTAAAACAAAAAATGGATGGAGTAATCATTGCAACTCCAAGTGGCTCAACAGGTCATTCATTTTCATTAGGTGGACCCATACTACACGAAAGTCTCAATGTGCTAATTATTACTCCAGTAGCTCCAGTGTATAGATTAGAATCAATTGTTGTTCCAGATGAAAAAATAGAAATAATATCTTCTCATGATTGCAGCATTGTTATGGATGCACAGGTAGTAAAATCTGCAGGGTATGAAGAACCAATAATTATTAAGAAATACAAAAAACCAGCAGTCTTTGTAAGATTAAAGAAAAGAGGACTGAGACAGATGAGCAAGCTTGGATTTTAGGATTTTAGACGCAAGTGCATTTTATGCCGGAATTCCATTTGGAAGTTCTCATGATTGCTATACAACTTCTCTTGTATATGATGAAATAAAACACATCAAGAAAAATCAAGAAGTGTTAGAAATGTTATTGGAAACTAATAGATTAAAAATTCGAGAACCAGATAAAGAATCCATAAAGATGGCCATCAAATCATCCAAAAATACTGGAGATTATCAACAATTATCAAAACAGGATTTGTCAATTATTGCCTTATGCCTAGATCTTAAAGGTCAAATAATTACAGATGATTTTGCGATTTCTAATGTTGCAAAAAATCTAGGGTTAAAAATTTCACCGGTAATGACCAAAGGCATCAAAGATGTAGGCACATGGGTACATTATTGTCCAGGTTGTAGATCCAACCATAAAAATGGCAGAGAATGTCCAACGTGTGGAACCCCTCTAAAAAGAAAATTACTCAAGAGGGAACCCTCTTCCATGCCACTCAACGAATGAGCCATCATAGAGTTTTACCTTATCATATCCTGCAATGAGTAGTTGAAAGAAAAGACTTGATGCTCTATGTCCATGCATGCAATAACAAACAATTTCAGAATCTTTGGAAACATTATTTTGAGAAAAAAGATTTTCTAAAAAATCTTTATCTTGAAATAATTTTCCGTCATAACTAATACCTTCTGTAAATGGGATTAATTTAGAATTAGGTAAATGACCCATCATAAATTCTTGAGGTGTTCGGGCATCTAAAATTACAAAATTGGTTAAATTTTCACGTAGAGATTCAGATTTTATTCTAATTTTAGAAATTACTTTAGGAACAAAGGACAATTGTTGTGGAGAAAGTATTTGTCTTGTAAACTCGAATCCTTTTTTCTGTAATTCAGAAACATTTGTATCAAGTAGATGAGTATTTTCATGACCAAGATATAGAAGGGTCCATGCAATTCGGGCAGCAGAAGGATCCATAGAATCTCCAACAACAATTACAGTTTTTGTCTTGTCAATTCCAAGGGAACCAAAAATAGAAGATATTTTTTCTTCATCATTAACTAAATTAGAGCCAAATTGATCAAATTTGATAACTTGTTCTATTGTTAAAGATTGGGCTTGAGGTAAGTGACCATTAAGAAACATTGTCTTTGGCCTAGTATCTAAAATTACAAGGTTGGGATTAGATAAATTATCTTTTAGCCATTCGTCAGATACTAGCATTAATGACTCAGATTTTTTAATTTATTTAATGGTATCACGAGTCGTGTAATGTTTTTTGATTTGATTTTTTCAGAAATTTACTTTGAGACTCTAACATTTTCTTTATTTTTTTTGAACGAGCCTCACCAAGTCCCTCAACTTTGGCAAGTTCAGATGTAGAAGCATTAAGTGCCTTTAGAGGTGAACCAAATTTTTCCAACATTCGAATAGCAAATTTTTCTCCCACTCCAGGAAGACTACAAAGAGAAGAGAGTTGTTGTTTTTCTAAATCATTTGACTTTCTAATTTTTTTTAAAAATGGACCTTTTGGAGATTCTTTTCTTGAACACATTGATAAAAGTAATTTTGCAGTATGAGCAGCACTAGGAGTAGGAATAACTGGAATTTTAAAATCAATTACTACAGTGGATAAAGCACCATAGAATACTAATGGATTTTCAGCAATCTCTTCAATTTCATCAACGTTTCCTTCCATTAGAACTACAGGAAATTCAAAATTCTCCTTTAGTCTTGTGCATTGATCAAATAATCTACCATCAAAAATAGAAGACAGTAAATCTCTGATGCTTTTTCTTTCCACTATAGTTTCTGGAGCTACAATATAATCACCAATTGGAAGAGTTTTCATTTCAACATTCAGACCTATTGATTTGAGAAGATCAGGTATTCCACTTTTTCTCTCTCGCTCGTCGACAACTATTCTTAAATTTTCTAGTTTCACCAAATCTAATTCCAGTAATTGTTAATATCTTATTTGAAATTATTCAATTATTAATTTCTAGGGTTATCTGCAGGTGAGCTTCCTTCGGACATTGTTGCACCTCCAGAAGGAGTTCCACTTTTCATCAATTCTGTAATTTTTGCCTCTTGTTCCTTTAGAGTCTCTTTTAATCTACTTTCTTGTTTTTCAAGAACAGTAGAACGAGTTTTAGTAAGTTCTTTTCTTTCTTCAAGTTCATCTATCAATTCTTTCTTTGTAGATTTTATCAAAATAGATCCTGCGTGTTTATACACCATATCATCATCTGATGCCTTTTTTAGTTCTTCAAGGGATTTGTCAGTCTCAATTTTCTCCATTTCAATTTGTTGTTTTTGTTGCATTATAGCTTGAAGATTTTGTTGAGATTGTTGCATTTTCATTAATTGTTCCTGAAGCCATGGGGGCATTTGTCCAGCTGACATGTTATTTCAGAGATTTGAATTTCATTATATCTTTACCGGATGTAAAATTGCTTATTTGGAATAAAATTGGGCTATTCGTTGCTCAAGTAAATCCAAATAATCATCAGGATTTTTCATAAATTCCATGCGAGTGTTTTTTTCACTTGAAACAAGAATTACAACTTGCTCTACCTTTATCCCAGTAAGTTCCTTAAACATAACGCCATATGAAGTGGCCTGAATAAAATGATCCGTTAGCCATTCTTCTCTCTGATTGCTTCGTTTGGTCTTATAATCAATAATAGATAATTTTCCATCATAGTTTGCAATACAATCAGATGTTCCAGCTAGTTTCATTTTGTCACTGTATAGTCTTAATTCAATACCATGAATATCGTTAATTTTATCTACAAATGGTAATAGGTTGTTAAAATGAGCTTCAGATAAGAGCCTAAATTTCTCTAGAATTTCTTCACCATTTAGATAATTTTCAATTAATTGGTGGGTTTCAGAACCCACAACAGCTGCCTGCTGAGTAATGTATTCTGCAGCTATTTCCTGCTCTCTCCAATTTTGCAAGCTTTTTTGTTTTTCCTGACTTTGAGTTTTTTGCAGCATTGTGGTTATAGATGGATAAACTACACCACTTGGAGTTTGATAATAATGCCCCCCATCTTTTTCGATAAGTTCTGATTGAGTAAAATTTACAGGAATATGATTGAATTCTTTCATGATGTATTTTTCTTAATCTCTTTTGAATAATATCTTTTTGAAAAGTTTCTAAAATTATTGGTCAAAAATTATGAATCATTAACAGACTCGATGGTATCATAGCTAGCTTGAATCAATCTCAAGCTGGAATTAAGATTGGCTCTAAGATGGGGAATATGATCAGATTCAATAGATATTAGAATTTTATTTGTAAATTTCATTTTTGTGTTTGTAGGATTTTCAGGATAGAATTTGTTATCTGTATTTATCGAATCAAAAATTGACTTTGTTTTCTCTTTAGCATCAACAGTAATTTTTGCACTAAAGTTTGACGTCATATGCTGTTCCAGCGACCTTGAAGCTACATTTTTTACAAGACCAAATACCTACAGCATCTCTACCAAATTGCTTAGAGCCACAATCAGGACATATCCTCTTTTCTTTTAGTTGCAGATGGATTTTTGTATATTGCTTTCTAAGTTTAATTCCATATCTTGCTCCTAATCCTTTTAGAGATTTTTTCTTGGCCATTTTATTAACTGCCTTTTGCTGCGTTTTTTAAAGTTTCTCTAATTTGAGCACCAGTTTTAATTGAAAGTTCACCACATTTGATAATCTCATCAAGTGTAAATCCATCAAAACCACCTTTTTGCATTGCAACTATGTTACCATCAGAGTCAGTAGTAATTGTAACTCTGCAATCCATGCTTGCCCATTCATCACCGTTTGGATCGACTACAATATGATCTCCAATTTTTGCCATTGTGACGGATACTGGAATAGTGGTTGTTGGTAAATCAGATTCTGCACCCTCTACAAGTGTTGGAAGGTCATCTTTCATCTCCCATTTTGGCATTTTTGAATTAAGAAGAGCTGTTGTTGCAGCATAAGAGCATGCATCAAAAAGATTTCCATCATAATCTACAACTACAATATCAGCAAAAACACCTACAACAGATTTGTTTTTCTCAATTACCAATTCAGATACATCAACCATATGACTTTCTCTAACACCTCTATCCACGACTCGTGCTAATTCAATAACATCTGGATTAGGAGGACCAGTTTCAACACTTGGGTGAGATAAAGGTAAAAGTTCTGCTGTACAAATAAAAATTCCCTTATCACCCATATCTGGAAAAGGTCTATCAGGTTGAATTTTTACTCCACATACTGTTTCAGTATCACCGAGTCTAACTCGAGCAGAGCCATTTGCTTTAGGAATTGCATTTACCTCAATAGATAATTTTCTTGGCTCATCTAATGCTCTACCATCAATTCTTTTTCCCTGTGCCAATAATTCCAAAATTTGTGATTTTTTTAGTTCGTCGATAACACTCTTCTGTGCCATTTATTGGTCGCCTCCATTTTGAAAGTATTTTTCCTGAAGAGCTTTCTTTTGGAGTTCATAAACTATCTTACATCCTGCAATTCCTGTCTCCACACATTTCTTAAATTCTTCAGGATTAAGAACTCCATCTAATTGTAAAAGTGTAATTTTGTCAAGGTTTGGCATGTAGCCAATTGGCATATCAGCTTGACCTGCTTGATCTTCTTCATTATTTACATCAAGAATAATAGTATCAGCGGCTTTTCCAGCAGCACAAGCAGCTACCATATCCCTCATAGGAATACCTGCATCAGCTAAGGCAACAGATGCAGCAGCCAAAGCGGCACAACGAGTTCCACCGTCTGCTTGAAGAATTTCGATGAAAACATCTACTGCAGTTCTTGGAAATTTATCTAAAATAACTGCAGGCAATAATGCTTCTTTGATAACCTTTGAAATTTCAATTTCTCTTCTAGATGGAGCTGGATTTTTCCTTTCTCCTACTGAGAAAGGTTCCATATGATATCTTACTCTTAAAATTCCAGTATCAGTATTAGACATGTGTTTTGGATGAACATCTCGTGGTCCATAAACACCAACAAGAATTTTGTTGTCTCCAAATTCAATATATGCTGAGCCGTCTGCGTTTTTCAAACCGCCTGCTTTTATCATTATTTTTCTTGGTTCATCAATTTTTCTACCATCACAACGAATACCGTTTTCATCTAACAATACCATAGTGCTGTCTCGTCCACCCATTATGATTCACCTTTTGATTCTAACATTTCATTCACTTGATCAGTCAAATTTGCAACATGTGCCTGCTCATTAACCATTTGTATTGCTTTTTTAGCCTTTAATAATCCCTCGGGATTTTCACATGAAACTACCACCCATCCGTTTTGTCCAATCGTAATTACAGCTTCAGTTGCATTTTCAATGGTCTGAATCATAGATCCTTTTTTTCCTATTAACCTTGGAACTTTACTGGGAGAGATTTTTACCAAGTCTCCAGAGTCTATTTTTCCAAGATCTCTATCAGCTATTGTAATTAATGGATCGCGAGTCCTATCAGAATTTGCAATTCTAGCTGCCACCAAATCGCCTGATTTTAATTTTGAAGTTAACTCATCTGCATGAGCCGAAAAATCTCGACCGAAAACATCCTGAGCGGGTAAAAATCCAACATAACATGAGTTGATATCAAGTTCCCATGATAAAGAAGAATGAGAAATAACTTTGCCTATAACTAAATCATTAATTTTTGGAAGGTATTGTCCAGTTAGAGAAATTACCTTTACAGAATCATCATATATTTCAGAAACCCCAACAGTAGTTGAAATTATTTTGTTTCCTTCAAGAACTACATTTTGCTCTGGCCTAAAGGGACCAGTTGTAACTACATCACCAGGGATAACATATTTTCTTCTATTATCCATTACTGCATTACCTCAACTGAAGCAGAACCTTTGGTTATAGAGCCTAATCTGTCTATCACGTTTGGCCTTGCTGCAGCGGGTATTTCAAGTATTGCTTTTAATGAACCATTATTTTGCCATTCTTCATTTTTCAGAGAACCTACTGATTTTAAAACAGCATAAGATTGAGATGCAAATTGTGCAGGGATGGTAATTTCAAGAGACAAGTTTTCGGATTTTAAAGGAATGATAGAACGTAGTTTTTCTACAATATCCTTTACTTGTTCATCAACATTTTTTTGAGGTTCTACAGATACTCTTGCATCCTTCATTGCTTGTTCTATTCTTAATGGAGGGTGTGGCAAATGGGTTCTAGGATCTACATAGGTCTTTGAGATAAACTCAACAAGTTGTCTTTTTTTCTCGTCTACCATTTTTCGTCTTTGATCAGTTGTTAGATTAAGGTCGCCCTTTTGAAGAATCATTTGAGCAATTTCTGCTAAATCCTCTGTTTTGAAGGCTTTCAATAATTTCTCTGTCGAAGGCTTTGTCCCTTTGCTAGAATCAGTATAGATATCATCAGAAACTAAGACTGATGAGATGTCTTTTTTCTTTCCCATTTTGTATTCTAATGCAGGGTCAGGCTTGACTAAAATCTCAAATTTTTCCCCTTCAAAGGAAAATTTTACTACCGTAACATCGGCCATTTATGAAATTAGATTATACGAGTAGGTATTTATCTATGCGTGGAACTAGCTAGATTTTTATTTGGACTTTGAAATTTTTCAATTAAGATTTGTCTTCGTTAGAGATTATTTCAAAAGATGAGAGTAAAATGTCAATAAAGCTAAAAGACATCCCATTACAGTATGCAAATGCTTTGCGAAGACTTTGTCTAAATGGAGTTCCCGTTTTTGCAATAGATACAGTTGACATTTTAGAAAACTCTTCAGTTTTACCAGATGAAGGTTTAGCCCATAGATTAGGCTTGGTACCAATAAAGACAGATTTGACGAGATTTAATGAACCATCAAAATGTGACTGCCAAACTGAAACAGGATGTTCAAATTGTAAAGTAATGCTTGTTTTGGATTCAGGGGAATCAGACATATCTAAAACTGTTTTAACAGATGAATTAACTTCAGAAGATGATGCCATCAAACCAGTTTCTGATAAAATCCCTATTGTTCAATTAGCTCCAGGACAACGAGTGAAGGTTGAATGTTATGCCAGACTGGGTCGTGGACGGGAACATGCAAAATGGAACTCTTCGAACATTGCAACACTAGTAGAAACAGACAAGGATAACGAGAGAATTCTCACAGTAGAAACAACAGGTGCTTTAAATCCTGAAGAAATAATTCTTGCAGGAGTAGAAGAACTTGGAAATGGAATAGGAGAGTTCAAAGAAATGGTTGAGCAATTAAAAGAATAATTCAAGCATAGACATTATATTTGGGTTTTAAACCGCATTATTCACATGACTAGTCAAGTAGTTATTCAAATGGCAAAGGATCTAAAGAAAGCATCAACCAAAAATGATGCTCCAATTTGGGCCAAATTGGCAGAATATGCCTTAAAGCCATCAATTGCTAGAAGAGATATCAACTTGTACAAGATTAGTCAGTTAACTAAAGAAGATGATACTGTAGTTTTTCCAGGAAAAGTCCTTGGAACCGGAAACGTATCTCACAAAATAACACTAAGTTCATTTTCCATTTCAGAATCTGCCGCCAATAAAATCATAGAAAGTGGTGGAAAATTAATCTCATTTTCAGAATTAATAGAGAAAAACCCTACAGGGAAAGGAGTCGTTTTACTTGGCTAGTCAAGAAAACACAGTTTCAATTAGTACACCAATTGTAGTGGATGCAACAGATCACATCGCAGGAAGATTATCATCTAATGTAGCAAAACTACTTCTTAATGGCAATAGAGTATCAGTAGTAAATTGCGACAAGATTATGATAAGTGGAACTAGAAGCAATATCATTAATGAGTATAGAGAGTTTTTAGAGATTAACAGTATTAACCATTGGAAGCATGGGCCAAAACATCCAAGAAGACCAGACACCATAATGAAAAGGATGATCAGAGGAATGCTTCCAAAAGAAAAACCATCAGGAATAGCAGCACACAAAAGACTTCGTACATTTATTGGAAGTCCAAAAGAAGTAAAATCCATTAAAAAAACTAAATTTGAAAAAGCAATGATCAAAAAAGCTTCATCAAACTATACAACCATGGCAGAACTTGGAAGAACTATAGGGTGGACTGAATGACAGTACCCAAAACAGAAATCTATTTTGCAACTAGAAAGACTGCTAGTGCTCATGTATACATTACAAAAGGTCAGGGTAAAGTAAGAATAAACAATGTTCCAGTTGAAATGATGCCTCAAGAAACAGCACGAGAAGTTATTCTAGCTCCTCTTGAAATTACTGGTGATTTGAGAGATAAAATCGATATTTCAATTAGAGTAAGAGGTGGAGGTGTAATGGGCCAAGCAAATGCAATATCTGTTGGAATTTCAAGGGCATTAACTGGTTGGACTAAATCTAAAAAAGAGCCTAAAGATCACCCATTTCCTAAATCAACCCGAGAGGATCTTAGACAAAGAATTACAGATTTTGACAAGTATTTGATTAGCGGAGATGCTAGAAGAAAGGAGCCAAAGAAATTTGGTGGTCCAGGCGCTAGAAGAAGAAAACAGAAATCATACCGTTAGACCGTGAAAGCAGTAATCTTAGCTGGCGGTAAAGGAACAAGGGGGAAACCATATACTGAATATTTTCCAAAGGCTATGACTCCAATTAATGAAAAGCCTTTGATTGATTATATTGTCAGATATCTAAACTCATTTGATTTTGTTAAAGAAATAATCATTATTTCTGATTTTAATGGATTGGGCGGACAGATTAAAAATTATTATCAGAACTCAAAGGTTGGCAAAAAAATCTCTTTTGTTCAAGATTCTCAAAGTGGTACAGGAGGAGATCTGTTACATGTAGGAAAAAAGCTAGATGATAAATCAGGATTTATTTTGTGGTTTGTAGATAATTTGTGTGCGATAGATCTCAAAAAAATGCACGAATATTTTATAGAAAAGAAAAGCACAGCATGCATTGCAACTAGAACAAAAAGGAAAGAAGAAACAGGATTTGCAATAGTAGAGAAAGGAATTGTAAAACAATTCAAAGAAAAACCTAGTATGAAATTACCAATGTCAGAATGCTTAGGAATTTACATTTTGGGAAAAGATATCGTAAGAAGAATAAAGGCAAAATCAAAACAAAAGGAGATTAACTTATCATTTGATATTTTACAAGAGTTATCAAAAGAAGGGAAAATTAGTGCTTTTGATATTGGAGATAAACAATGGATAGATGCAGAGTCTCCCATGACATTAGAGAGAAACCAAAAGGAAGTAAAAAAAATTATAGCACAGATGGGATTTTAGACTGTTTTTCAAATTCAGAGATTTTATCTTTAAATTGCAAAGTTTGAGAAATATCATCCAATCCTTCTAAAAGAATTTTCTTTTTGTGAGAGTCAATATCAAATGAAATTTTTTCAGAATTTGTTTCTAAAATTTGATTTTCTAGATCTACTTCTAATTCTCCCGATTCATGTTTTAATTTTTCAACACTCTTTTCTTCTAATTTTATGGGTAAAATTCCATTTTTGAAGCAATTACTATAGAAAATATCTGCAAAAGAAGGTGCGATGATGACTGAAAACCCATAATCTTGTAGAGCCCACACTGCATGCTCCCTGCTAGAACCGCATCCAAAATTCTCCCCAGTTACAAGAATCTTAGAGTTTTGATATTTTTTGTCATTTAAAATAAAATCTTCTTTTTGATTTTCATTTTCATCATATCTCCAATTAAAAAACAAGTATTTTCCAAATCCTGATTTTTGGACAAGTTTTAGGAATTGTTTTGGAACAATTTGATCAGTATCCACATTTACCTGATCCAGTGGAGTAACAATTGTTTTGATTTTTTTAAATTTCTCCATATTAATTCAAATCCAAATTCCTAACATCAACAAAATGTCCTTCTATGGCAGCAGCAGCTGCCATAACTGGACTAACCAAATGAGTTCTTCCACCTGTACCTTGTCTTCCTTCAAAATTTCGATTGGAGGTACTTGCACATCTTTCACCTGGAGATAAAATATCAGGATTCATTCCCAAACACATACTGCATCCAGCTTCTCTCCATTCAAAATTAGCATTTGTAAAAATTTTATCAAGTCCCATTTCTTCTGCTTGTTTTTTTACCATTTGAGAGCCCGGTACCACCATAGCTCGTACTTTTTCAGATACCTTTTGGCCTTTGATAACTTTAGAGGCCTCGATTAAATCTTCGAGTCTGGCATTGGTGCATGATCCAATAAACACCCTATCAATACTAATTTCAGTGATAGGAGTACCTTGTTTTAGATCCATATACTCAAGAGCTTTTGCAGCTGCCTTTTTCTGATTTTGATCATCTTTTGAATAATCTTCAGGAGATGGAATAGATTCAGTAACATCACATGTCATGCCAGGATTAGTACCCCAACTTACCTGAGGAGCAATATTGTCAATATGAAGAGTAAATGTTTTGTCGAATTTTGCATCAGGATCTGTTTTGAGATGTTCCTTCCAATATTCTACAAGATTTTCATAGTTCTTTGGAGTATATTGCCTATTTCTAAGATAATCAAATGTCTTTTCATCAGGAGAAACAAGTCCTGCTCTTGCTCCAGCTTCGATGGACATATTGCATATAGTCATTCTTTGCTCCATAGAAAGATCGGTTATTCCCTCACCTGTATATTCCACAACAGTTCCTGTTCCACCTGCTGTGCCAATGTTTTTGATGATGGATAAGACAATGTCCTTGGCAGTTACTGCATGTGGATTTTTTCTTTTTCCATCCACTTTAATTTCAAAAGATTTTGGTTTTTCTAACCAAATGGTTTGTGATGCTAAAACATGTTCTACATCACTTGTACCAATTCCAAATGCTAATGCTCCAAATGCTCCATGAGTTGAGGTATGGCTATCACCACAAACAATTGTGGAACCAGGTAAAGTGATTCCTAGTTGAGGACCGATAACATGTACAATCCCCTGATTGGGACTGTTTATATCAAATAATTTAATTCCAAAATCTTTGCAATTTTTTTCCAAAGTTTGAATTTGAATTGCAGATGTTTGGTCTAAGATTGGTAAACTTCGATCGTTTGTAGGGACATTATGATCCATTGTGGCAATAGTTAGATCAGGTCTTCTAACTTCCCTGTTATTCATTCGTAATCCATCAAAAGCTTGGGGAGAAGTTACTTCGTGAACAAGATGCCTATCGACATATATCAAAGAGGGGGTATTTTCTTTTTCTACAACAATATGTGAATCCCAAATTTTTTCAAAAAGCGTTTTCCCCATTTTGATCCTAATCTGGTTTGTATTTGAAGAGACCACCAGCCTCTATTATTTTTCCAATAATTTCTGAAAATGGTTTCATTTTGTATGTTTGATTTTTTGTAATATTTTTGATTTCATTTAAGCTAACATCAATATCAATTTCATCGCCCTCAGAGATATTTTGATAAGCATTTTCATCAATTTCTATTGGCAACAAAAAAGCACCATCTACTGCATTTCTGTAAAAAATTCTTGCAAAAGAAAGAGCAAGAACTGCCTTTATTCCCGAATGTGAGAGAGCAATTGGAGCATGCTCCCTAGATGAACCACAACCAAAATTCTTTCCTGACAAAATAAAATCACCCTCTTTAACCTTGGAATGAAAATCAGGATCTAACCCCTCCATAGCATGAGTAGCCAATTCAGCATAATCATGGATTTTGAGGTATTGTCCAGGGATTATAACATCAGTGTCAATGTTATCTCTTTGATATTTGATTACGTTTCCTTTCAATTCAAGTCCCTCGGATCAGTAATTTTACCAGTGACTGCAGATGCTGCTGCTACAAGTGGAGATGAAAGATAAGTTTGAGAATCAACATGACCCATTCGGCCTGGAAAATTTCTATTTGTTGTACTAATACAAATTTCATCTTTTGCCAACACTCCCATATGAGCTCCACAGCATGCCCCACATGTTGGAGGTCCAACGGTAACTCCAGCATCTAAGAATATTTTCAAAAGACCATTCTCCATTGCACGTTTGTATATAGAAATAGCAGCAGGTAAAACTTCAGTTCTAATCTTTACTTTTCTTCCTTTGAGGATTTTTGCAGCAGCTTCAAGATCTTCATATTTTGCTCCAGTACAAGAGCCAATGTATGATTTATCCAAATCAACATTTGGAGCTTCTCTTACTACAACAGTATTTTCTGGGGAGAATGGTTTTGCAACAGTTGGTTCCATTTCTGAACTTTCGTATTCGTATACTTTGGTGTATTCTGCATCAGAATCTCCTTTAACGAGAGTAATGTTACTAGCACCTCTACTTGTGAGATAATCTGCCACCTTTTGATCTGGCTCCACAATACCATTCTTTGCCCCAGCTTCTGTAGTCATGTTACAAAGGGTGAGTCTACT
>Ga0209271_10000276_pt1 | contig 17946 bp, 16 predicted proteins | sample tdAd002_FD_187123 | JGI IMG/M metagenome (GOLD analysis project Ga0209271, IMG submission 187123) | Marine sediment microbial communities from the Atlantic coast under amendment with organic carbon and nitrate - tdAd00.2 (SPAdes)... | ecosystem: Environmental > Aquatic > Marine > Coastal >... | reverse complement strand
AGAAACTGACCCGCCTCGCCGAGGAACGCAATCATCTGTACGAGGAATTAGCGGATATTGTATTTCCATCACAAAATCGGGGCCTGGAAGCAGTCGCCAGGTCATTGTCCGAAACCGTCTGCGCGCATCGCAATAGTGCAGCCGAAGACCCGGCCGCATCAACGCCAAAAGGTTGAATTCGCCGCATGAAAACCATCAACGTGGAACTGGAAAACAACGCTTACCCCGTGTACCTCGGCCACGGTTTGTTGAGCGACAGCTCCCTGTGGCGAAAGCATCTCGCAAAGGGCAAGACCCTGATCGTAAGCAATGATGTCGTAGCGCCGCTGTACCTGGATAAGTTACGGGGCGCATTAAACGGCATTGAGCAGGAAATCCACATCATTCCGGACGGCGAGCCGATGAAAACCGTGGAAACATGGTATGGAATCGTTGATTCACTGATTGCCATGCAAGCTCGAAGGGATGCAAATATTATTGCTCTCGGAGGCGGAGTTGTCGGCGATATCAGCGGTTTTGCAGCCGCTTCGTATATGAGGGGAATCCGATTCCTGCAGGCCCCGACCACCTTGCTCGCGCAGGTGGATGCTTCGGTCGGCGGCAAGACGGGCATCAATCACAAGCAGGGTAAAAATCTGGTTGGCGCATTTCATCAGCCTGCGGCAGTCGTGGTCGACACCGCCACGCTTTCAACGCTATCGGGGCGGGAGTTTAATGCCGGCCTGGCCGAAGTCGTGAAATATGGCGCGATCCGGGATCCCCGGTTTTTCAGTTGGATGGAAGAAAATGTGGCCAAAATCACTGACCGGGAAGAAGCATCGTTGGATTACCTGATTTACCGGTCAATTATGAACAAGGCTGAAATCGTAGCTGAAGACGAAAAAGAAGCGGGTGTCCGCGCTCTGCTCAATTTTGGGCACAGTTTCGGACATGCCCTGGAAGCTGAGACCGGGTACTCTGAGTTCCTGCATGGTGAAGCAGTCGCCATCGGCATGGTGACCGCCAGCCGGCTGAGCGAAGCCCGCGGTTTATGCGAGCCAGGAACAACAAACCGGATTTCGGGGCTCCTCACCCGCTTCGGCCTTCCCGTCAGCATACCGGCACAAACCGCAATGAGCGGTTTGCTCAGCGCTCTTCAGCTTGACAAGAAGGCGGTCGCCACCGGCCTCCGCCTGGTCCTCCTTGAAGCGATTGGCCAGTCAGTGGTTGACAGTCGCAGCAAGCAGAATGATGTTGTAAACGCCATTGAACAAAGTCTGGACAGCAAGCAGGCCAGCACATAACAAGGAGCAGAAATATATGGAACTCAGGAACGATATCCTGCTGCGGGCGCTGCAGCGCCAATCGGTAGACCGCACACCGGTCTGGATCATGCGACAGGCTGGCCGTTATCTGCCGGAATATCTCGCGACCCGTGCGGAAGCCGGCAGTTTCATGAATTTGTGTCAGACACCTGAACTCGCTTGCGAGGTCACATTGCAACCCTTGCGCCGGTTCGACCTGGATGCGGCTATTATTTTCTCTGATATCCTGACCATTCCCGACGCCATGGGCCTGAACCTATATTTCGTCAGCGGAGAGGGTCCGAAATTCGAGCACCCCCTTCGCTCGGCCGGCGATATTAAAAACCTGCCGCGTCCGGACATCGGTGAATCACTTGGATATGTCATGGATGCCGTCTCCCTCACCAGGCGTGAACTGGGTGGAAAAGTACCGCTGATCGGGTTCAGTGGCAGTCCATGGACACTGGCGACATACATGATCGAAGGTGGTTCGAGCAAGACTTTCAGCCGGGCAAAAAAGCTTCTCTACCAGGATCCGGAACTGGCGCATCAACTGCTTGGAAAACTTGCCGATACCGTAACTGACTACCTGAATGCGCAAATCGAGGCCGGCGCCCAGGCAGTACAGATTTTCGATACCTGGGGTGGCGCTTTGTCATCTCAGGCGTACAAGGAATTCTCGCTCAGGTACATGACGCAAATCGTGTCCGGACTGAAACGGGAGAATGAAGGCAGGCCCGTACCTGTCATTCTGTTCAGTAAAAGCTGCAGTACCCAACTGGAGGCGCTGGCGGACACCGGATGCGACGCATTGGGCGTCGACTGGACTACCGATCTCGCGACTGCGCGCAAGTATGTCGAGGACAAGGTCGCGTTACAGGGAAATCTCGATCCGGCAACGTTACGTGAGTCGCCTGAGGTCATTCGCCAGGGTGTTGCTGACACTCTGGCCAGCTACGGTACTGGCCCTGGTCACGTATTCAACCTGGGGCACGGCATTACGCCGGACATCGACCCCGAGCATCTTGGCGTCCTGGTTGACGCGGTCCACGAACTAAGTCCGCAGTACCACTTGTAGAGGTCCGCAGTAATAAAGAAATAGGGCCGCCGATCTTATCAATCGAACAGCCCCATTATTGTTGCGACACTCAGTTATGAAAAAATTACCGGGCTCGTTTTACGGTGACCGGAACGGGTCGGCAGACGGTGTTGCAAACCGGAGAATGATCCTTCGCGAATGCAAGCAAGTCATCAAGTTCCTCATTGCTGCAGTCCGCTTCAATGTCCATCTTAATCTGAATCTGCTCATAGCCGACTGGAACGGTATCGTCGAGTGCAAGTAGGCCCTGCACGTCTATCGTACCGACAAGCTCAGTTGACAAACGCTCGATCTGGATGCCCCGTGCTGCTGCGTGCAATACAGTGGTTGTCGTAACGCAACCAGCAAGTGCATGGAGCAGAAACTCGACCGGGTTTGCACCTTCGTTGGCGCCGAGCAGAACCGGTGGCTCGCCATTGGTGAACTCGAACGCGACAGTACGTGAGTCGTCCTCGCTGCCTGCTCCATAAAACTCTTTGATCCTCGAACGATTCTCACCGCCGCTGATCCATTGATTGGTAGCACGGAACTCGAATGCTCCGAGTGACGGGTCCTGCTTAACGGCTTCAACAGTCCCTACCAGTGCCTCGATATCCAATCCGTTTGCTTGGTTAGTCGTCTCTTTAGCTGCTGTTTGTGGGTTCATCATCTCTATCCTCATTGCGGTTGATTTTCGGTGTTGCCGCGCTCCGATATCAGATCAGTGGCGACTTGACCCAAACGATATGCTTCGCATAGGATGCTTATAAGATGGATTTTTGACAAAAACGGGTCATTTATGCCAAACCACGAGCAAATTTGATGAACAATCCCAATTCAACGCAGATTGACGCCGTCATTGTCGCTGTCCCTGAGACGGCTGGCTCAGCCCTATACGGCATGCTCGATGTCCTGTTGTCTGCTGGAAATATATGGCAAACGCTGGTTCGGACTGAGTCCGTTGGCGCCCCCTTCAGGGTTCGCATTATTTCCCCCACGGGTGCGCCATTTTCCTGCGGCAACGGAGTTCCGGTGCACCCGGATCTTTCAGTTGAGGAAGATCCTGAAACGGAGATAGTGATTCTCCCGGAGCTGTGGCTTGGACCAGACGAACATTTGCGGGGTCGCTACCCGGAGCTGATGGACTGGATTCGCCATCAACACGAGCGGGGCGCATCCATCTATTCAGCTTGCTCTGGCGCCGTTATGCTTGCCGAGACCGGACTGCTTGATAAATGCGAGGCGACGTCACACTGGGGTTATCAAGACCTGTTCCGAAAGTACTATCCCGATGTCCGGTTTCGGCCAGAGCCGAACCTGGCGTTCGCTGATTCATCGGGGCAGATAGTCACAGCGGGAGGTACAACGTCGTGGCACGATTTGGCCATTCATATTATCTCCAGGCACTGCAGCCCGGGCGAGGCTTTACGTATCGCGAAGGTCTATCTGCTCAAATGGCACGGGGAAGGACAACTGCCTTATGAGACGCTTGTTCGAAACAATCCTCACGCCGATTCTGTCGTGCACGCCTGCGAAAAATGGCTTGAGGAGCACTACACTGAGCAAGGCGCGATACCAAGAGTCGTCAAGTTCGCAAATATCCCGGAAAGGACGCTGAAACGGCGCTTCAAGGTTGCTACCGGTTCGTCTCTGATCGAACGAACACAAGATCTTCGTGTGGAGGAAGCGAAGCGATTGCTTGAGGCTGGGACGATGCCAGTGGATGAAATCAGTTTTGACGTGGGATACGAAGATGCATCGTTTTTCAGGCGGCTGTTTAAGCGCCGGACCGGACTGACCCCGAGTCAGTACCGCCGCATGTTTAAACCGATCCTCGTCGCCTCAGCTCAATGACCGGGCAATAGTCGCATTGATAAGCACACTATCGCCCGCCGGGGCGGGCTCCTACAGAAGTTCTACTTCTATGACGGAACATTGCTGAATTACGTTCGAGGATTCGCCGCCATGGCTGCCGGCGGGCGCCCAGACAGGCGTGCCGAACTTGAATGATTCCATACTGTCGCTGCCGTCACTTTCTTCGACGATCCACGCACAGGGATTCAGGTAAATCACAACACGATCAGGCTGCGAGATCAGTGGCGGCGTTTCGCCATTGCGAATGGTTCTGTTGAGTACACGAACGCGTTCGTTTTCGAAAGCAAGCTCGTAGATATGCGGCGCGACACTTATCGGGTCGAGCGCGGCGGTTGCAGCCATGCCGGCGCCAAAGGTACAGAGCATCAAACACGCAAGCACTGGAATTCGCATATGCATAATAGTCCTCTTAGCTGGATGTAGGAGGGCCTATAGGCCCGAAGAAATTCGCGGCTAAAGCCGCTCCTACAACTATTCGTCGCGCAACGCTCGACGTAGTATTTTGCCGACATTCGTTTTCGGCAAGTCGTCACGAAACTCGATGACCCGCGGGCGCTTGTAGTTAGTCAGATTTTCGCGGCAATAGTCGAGAACGTCTTGCTCGGTGATGGTCGGGTCCGTACGGACAGCAAACAATTTAACGATTTCGCCCGAGCGCTCGTCCTCAAGACCGATTGCCGCCGCTTCGAGAATACCGTCCATTTCGACGACGATGTTTTCGATTTCGTTGGGATAGACGTTGAAGCCTGAGACCAGAATCATGTCTTTCTTGCGGTCTTCGATAAAGACATAGCCGTCTTCATCCATGCGTCCAATATCACCGGTTTTTAACCAGCCGCCCGGAAGCATAACGTCGGCCGTATCCTGCGGTCGTTGCCAGTAGCCTTCCATGACCTGCGGCCCCTTGATGCAAATCTCGCCAACTTCGCCCACGGGTAATGGGTTGCCATCATCACTGCAAATTATTGCTTCGGTTGATGACATGGGCAGGCCAATTGCACCAGTGAACTCGCTGCCGATCGGATTGACGATCGCGGCTGGGGACGTTTCCGTCAGGCCATAGCCCTGCAGAATGGTGCTGCCGGTTATCTCCAGCCAGTCCTTTGCAACCGCAGGCTGTACGGCCATGCCGCCACCGACGCATACGCGCAGTGAGCCGAAGTCGATGTCGCTAAATCCTGGTGTGTTCATTAGGGAGGCAAACATCGTGTTGACGCCAGTGAACAGATTGAAGCGGTGCTTGCGGATGGTTTTTATGAAGGTCTTCGAGTCGCGTGGATTGGTTATCAGGACGTTCTCACCACCCTGTGCCATGACCGTGAGGCAGTTACCCTCGAGCGAGAAGATGTGATACAGCGGCAGCGCGGTGATGGCGACGATGCAGTCAAAGCCAACGTATGCCGGCCCTTGCCAGAGCATCGTCTGCTGCACATTGCGCACCATGTTGCGATGGCTGAGCATCGCACCCTTGGAAACACCAGTGGTGCCGCCTGTGTACTGCAGAAACGCAATATCGGCAAAGCCAAGCTCGACAGGCTGCAATTCGTGCTGTGCCCCTGCCTTGAGAGCGGCATTGAATGCGACGGTATCTTGTAGGGAATGCTCGGGTACTGATTTCTTAATGTGACGAATGACGAAATTCGTGGCGATATTCATCGGAAAACCGAGCAGATCGCCGATCCCGGTCGTAACGACGTGCTCGACCGGAGTGTTGTCAATAACCTCCGCGAGGATGTGCGCGAAATTTTCGAGAATGACAATGCATTTTGCGCCCGAATCGTGGAGTTGGTGCTCGAGTTCGCGTGGTGTGTACAGCGGATTGACGTTGACGACGACAAGCCCGGCCCGAAAAACACCGCACATTGCGACCGGGTATTGCAGGATATTGGGCAACATGATGGCAACCCGTTCGCCGCGCATCAGTCCAAGTGTCTGCTGCAGGTAGCATGCGAACTGCAGCGACTTCTCATCAAGTTGCCGATACGTCAGGTTTGTGCCCATATTGCTGTACGAGGTCCGATCCGGCCATTTTTCGAACGCCTGCTCGAACAACTCGCGCACGGAGCGAAACGGTGCTGGTGGCAGTTCCGCGGGAACGCCTTCCGGGTAGGACTTAAGCCAGATCTTTTCCACGTGTGGCGCCTCTAGTTCCCCAAAACTTTGCTGATTATCGGCCAAGCATTATCCAGCAGAATTGGCTGCGCTGCAGCATTTGGATGAATTCCGTCGCTCTGCAGCAGCTCTTCGTTGAGCGCAATTCCCTCCATGAAGAACTCGATCCAGGGTACAGCATGGGCCGTAGCCACCTCGCGAAACGTGTTCTCGAATTCATCGATATATCGCTGGCCATAGTTCGGCGGTATACGTATGCCGAGCAAGACGACCGCAGCTCCGGATGCTGTGCTCCTGCCGATGATCTTCTCGAGGTTGCCTTTCATGCGGTCTGGGGGAATGCCTCTGAGACCATCATTGCCGCCCAGCTCGAGAATGATAAGGGCCGGGCTGAAGGTTTCGAGGGCATATTCGATGCGAGCGGCACCGCCCTCCGTCGTTTCGCCACTGATGCTGGCGTTAATCACCCGATGTTCGTACCCTTGCTGTTCGAGACGCGCTTGCAACAATGCGGTCCAGGATTGGTCAACGTCTATACCGTATCCTGCACTCAGGCTGTCACCGAACACGAGTACTGTTGGAGGTTCTGTACCGTGCGCGCTGGCGGCCAGTAACAAAACAATAAGGGCAAAACTTTTTCGCATGGGAAATCAATCAATCGCAAATGGCGCGGTTCTTTCGGCGCATGACATCAGTAAAGAGGTTAGCAGTCCAGAGGGTGGTCTGACCATTCTTGCCGACGTCAGTTTCAGCATCGACGCGGGCGAATCAGTCGCTGTCGTTGGCCCATCGGGCGCCGGCAAGTCTACCTTGCTCGCATTGCTGGCCGGACTCGATCTGCCAACCCGCGGACATGTTGTCCTCAATGGCGCGAATCTTTCGGATCTTGATGAAGACGGTCGCGCCAGCGTCCGTGCTGACAGTGTTGGGTTTGTGTTTCAGTCTTTTCACCTGGTGCCGTCGCTGAATGCGCTTGAGAACGTCATGCTGCCGCTTGAACTGGCCGGGGCCGAGAATGCGCGCGAAGCCTCTCTGAAAATCATCGACAAGGTCGGCCTAATCGATCGCTGGCGACATTATCCGGCACAGCTGTCCGGCGGCGAAAAGCAGCGCGTAGCGATCGCCCGGGCATTCGCAACAGAACCGGCTGTGCTGTTCGCCGACGAACCAACAGGAAACCTCGATAGCCGCACCGGCAGCAATATCATGGAGCTCATGTTTGAATTGAATCGCAGTTCGACGACGACGCTGGTTCTTGTAACTCACGACCATTCTCTGGCCGAACGCTGCGATCGAATACTAAGCCTCGAAGCCGCACGCCTGATCGGCGACACCAAGGAATCTGCGTGAAGGCGATCGCATTCGCACTGCGTAGCTTTGGCCGCGAATTGCGCTCGGGCGAAGTGCTGGTATTGCTCGCAGCAGTCGCGCTGGCCGTCGCTGCGCTAACGGCAGTCGGCTTCCTGACAGATCGTATCGGCAAGGCCGTCGCGCGGCAGGCCAATGAAGTGCTGGCGGCCGATCTGCGACTTCGCTCGCAAGAGGAAATACCCGACACCTGGCGAGAAAAAGCAGGGGAGTTCGATCTGCGCACGGCCGAGACAAAAACATTTCCCAGCGTCGTGTTCGCCGGCGATCTTAGCGCCCTCGCCACAATCAAGGCCGTTAGCAAAACTTACCCATTGCGCGGTGACGTAAGGGTCTCGGACACATTATTCGGTGAGCAGCGCGTTGTTGACGACGTGCCGCCGAAGGGCGAGGTCTGGGCCGACGGAGCCTTGCTGGCGCGGGTTGATGCGGACGTTGGCGACAGGCTAACCGTCGGTGAACTGGAGTTGCTCGTGACGGCCGTGCTGACTTACCGACCGGATCAGTCGATTGGCTTCGCGTCACTGGCGCCCTCGTTGCTAATGAATATTGGTGATATTCCTGCATCCGGCCTGATCAGCGAAGGCAGCCGGGTAGGTTACGCGCTATTGGTCGCGGGGGCTGATGAGGCCGTAACCGCATTCAGTAATGCGATCCAGGATGACCTACCTGATTCGGTTCGAACGTCTGATCGAGAGGAAAGCAGCGAGCGCGCGTATCGCGCCGCGGATCGTGCGCAGCGCTTCCTGTCGTTGACTGCAGTGATCAGCCTGCTGTTAAGCGCCGTGGCCGTTGCGATGTCAGCGCGTCGATTTGCACATCGGCGCATGGATACCGTTGCACTGATGAAAAGCCTCGGGGCATCGCAGCGTTTCGTCATTACGGTTGCTCTGGTGCAGCTGTTGTTACTTGGTGGGCTCGGTGTCGCCGCTGGCAGTGTGGTGGGATTCACGGCCGAAGAAATCTTGTCGTGGATTCTTGCGGACATTATTGCAAGTGATCTGCCGCCGGTAGGCTTGAGGCCGGTTGTGCTCGCCTGCGGTAGCGCGCTGGTACTGCTTGTCGGTTTTGCCTTGCCGTCGCTAATACAGCTGCGCAATACGCCACCACTCAGAGTGTTACGCCACGACGAGATGCCACCAGCGCCATCGCGCCTGCTGGTTGCGGGCATGTCGCTGGCAGCCGTCGCTGCGTTGCTTTACCGCTCCGTCGGCGACGCCCTTATGTTGGTCATAGTTCTCGGCGGCATCGTCGTCATCGCGGCGGCGCTGTACCTGGTAGGGCGTGGTCTGGTCGCGTCTATGGGCCGTTTTCGTTCGGGTGTCGGCGTGGCGTGGCGATATGGGCTGGCCAATGTTGCACGGCGCGGACGGGATAGTGCCGTGCAGGTTGTGGCCTTCGGGCTTGGGCTGACCGTCTTGCTGTTATTAACGATTGTGCGCACTGATCTACTGCAGGGTTGGCAACAGACGCTCGACGAGGATGCGCCCAACCATTTCATGATTAATATCCAGCCGCATGAGCGCGAATCTGTGGCGGAAATTTATGCGACGGCTGGCATCGAGGTTCCCACGTTCATGCCGCTGATTCGCGCCAGGATGTCGACCATCAACGGGGAGTCGGTCAAAGACCGCGAGTACCCGGATCCAGGTGGAAAGTGGATGGCCAATCGCGAGGCCAATCTGTCATTTGCAGCGACGCTATCGTCGAGCAACGAGATATTGCAGGGGGAGTGGTGGCCGGAAGACTATGATGGACCACCACTGGTATCGGTGGAGGAGGAGGCCGCGCTCGAGACCGGGCTGATGCTCGGCGATCGTATGACCTTCGTTGTTGCGGGACGGGAGATCGAAGCGACAATCGCGAGTATTCGCAAGATTAATTGGGATTCGTTTCAGCCGAATTTCTTCATGGTGTTCTCGCCCAATGCGCTCGCCGGTGTGCCGACGACTTACATTTCCAGTTTGCGACTCGAAAAAGAGCAACAGTCGGTGCTCGTAAAGCTGGTGCGAACGCATCCGAGCATTTCGGTCATCGATATTGATTCGATCCTGCAGCAAATTCGCGGCATCGTAGAGAAGGCGAGCCTTGCCGTGCAGGCCGTGTTCATTTTCACATTGGCGGCTGGTATCGCGGTTCTGTTTGCGGCCGTGCAGTCAACAATCGATGAGCGGCGTTTCGAAAGCGCGATGCTGCGGGCGTTAGGGGCGCGCAAGCGCACAGTTTTCTCCGGCGTCATGGCCGAATTTGCAGCGCTTGGTGCTGCAGCCGGAATACTCGCATCGGCGGGCGCGTCGGTACTTGCAGCAATCGTTGCTGTGCAATTGTTCGAACTGCCGTACGAGTTCAATCCACTGCTGTGGGTCATCGGTGTTGCCGCGGGAGTACTGGTCGTCTGCGCCAGCGGCTTCATAGCGGCACGTGGGGCCGTAAACGCGCCGCCTGTTGATGTGTTGCGAGCCGCCTGATGAATGCGCCATTTCTTTCTTGCGGTGTCGTGCTGGCGCGCCAGACCGACGAAGGTTGGGTGACCCTGCTACTCAGAGCCTATCACCACTGGGACTTCCCGAAGGGGCTTCAGGAAGAGGGCGAGACATCGTTGGAAGCGGCTCTGCGCGAGGTGTGTGAGGAAACCAGCATCGATCAGCTCGATTTTGACTGGGGCGAGCGACATATGGAAACCGGCCCTTATAGTCGGGGTAAGACGGCCCGCTACTATCTGGCAAAGACTGCGCAGAATACGGTCGTTATGGGTCCGTCGCCCGAGACAGGCGAACCGGAGCATCATGAATGGCGCTGGGTCAGCTTTGATGAGGCCTACGATCTGGCGTCACCGCGTGTGCGCGAAGTGGTGCAGTGGGCCAGGCAGATTATAGGCGCGTAAAGAGCGCCGCATCGCCCGCCGGGGCGGCCTCCTACACAACCCGATTACGTTTCTCGCCGGCCAGGAATGCTCCGACATTCGCAGCGAGTTCATGAATGGCGTCTTGCCTTGACCGGTCGGTTCCCCAGGAAACGTGCGGAGTGATGAGCAAATTGTCACCTGAATAATCGAGCAGCGGGTTACCGTCGACGGGTGGCTCCTTCGGTAGCACGTCAATCCCGGCCGCGGAGATTTCACCGGACCCCAGCGCACTGGCAAGCGCCGCCGATTCGACGAGCGCACCGCGCGCCGTATTAATCAGGATTGCGGACGACTTCATCTTGCGAAATTCCTCTGCGGCAAACAGGCTGCGCGTCTGATCGGTAAGTGGACAATGCAGAGAGATTACGTCGGATCGTTGCAGCAAGTCGTCAAACGAAACCCGGTCGTCGCCGATTGTGTCAGAGCCAGGCCGCGCCGATATGATCACGTTCATATCAAATTCACGCGCCATACGCGCAACTCCCCGGCCAAGTTCACCATAGCCAACAATGCCCATCGTCATCACGGACAGTTCGCGCAAGGGGTAAGCCAACATGCAAAAGTCCGGCGACTCTTGCCACGCACCATCTCTGACAGCGGCGGTGTATTTATGCAGGCTGTGTGTGAGGGTCAGAAGCAGGCCGAACACGTGTTCGGTGACCGAGCGAGTGCAGTAACCTCGAATATTGCACACGGCAACCCCATGCCTTTTTGCGCTGTCGAGATCGATATTATCCGTGCCCGTCGCAGTCAGGCCGATAAAGCGTAATCTGCTGGCAGCCGCCAACAATTCATCGGTGAGACGACTCTTGTTGGCGAACACAAACTCTGCATCGCGGATGCGGTCGATTATCTGATCGTCAACGGTCGCATCGAAAACCATGAGCTCAGGCAACAGGTCAGACAAAGGGCTTGTGTCCAGTCCGGGACCTACGGTTGCGTAGTCAAGAAATACGGCTTTCATTGCGCTTTACGCTCGTGTCTGTCACAAAGAACGTGACGATGAATGATCAATACTGGAAACGCAAATCACTGGCAGAGATGACGGTCGACGAATGGGAACGGCTTTGCGACGGCTGTGCTTTGTGTTGCATGCACAAGGTCGAAGACGAAGAAACAGATGATGTGTACTACACGGATGTTGCGTGTAAATTGCTCAATCTCAACACGTGCCGGTGCGATGACTATGCAAACAGAGCCAGCAAGGTCGCAGAATGCCTGATGCTGTCGGTAGACAGACCCGAAGAATTTAACTGGCTGCCAGCGAGCTGCGCCTATCGCCGGCTCGCGAACGGACAGGATCTTCCTGAGTGGCACCCACTGGTGAGCGGCAGAGCGGCATCGGTGCATGAGGCAGACATCTCGATGCTCGGTAAGGCAGTTTCCGAGAATGATACCGACGATTACACTGTGCTACGGCAACTCGCCGATCACACAACAGGAACTGACATTGAGTGACTATCCGACGACTGCGCTGAAAGACTATCGCGAGTATCCACTTGAGGAAATGCGCGAGCGACTAAAGCACTTTTATACCGACGTGAGTCGGCGTCGTACGGTGCGCGAGTTTTCTTCACGAAAAGTTCCGCAGGATATTATTGAAACTGCATTGAAAGCGGCGGGCACAGCGCCCAGCGGCGCAAATCTTCAACCCTGGCACTTTGTGGTCGTTAGTGGCGCCGAAACCAAAAAGAAGATTCGTGAAGCGGCGGAAGTCGAAGAGCGAGAATTCTACGAACGCCGTGCGTCACCTGAGTGGTTAGCCGCACTCGAGCCGCTCGGTACAGATTCGAGCAAACCGTTTCTTGAAACGGCACCGTATCTGATCGCGGTGTTCTTGCAGAAATTTGGTGAACTGCCCGATGGCCGCAAAGTGAAGCATTACTACCCGGTTGAATCGACAGGTCTGGCAACGGGAATCCTGATTACGGCCTTGCATCATGCAGGCCTGGCCACTTTGACGCACACGCCAAGCCCGATGAAGTTCCTGAATGAAATTTTGGGACGGCCAAAAAGTGAGCGGCCATTTCTGTTGTTGGTGGTCGGTTACCCGGCCGATGATGCCAAGGTGCCCGATATCAGCAGAAAACCGCTCGAGGATTTCACGAGTTTCATTGACTCGTAGGAGCCCGCCCCGGCGGGCGATCCAGGTTTCTGATCACCCACCACAATCCCCATAGCGCCCAGAGAGATATCAGCGGCAAAACGACCCAGAAGCCTGATTCGTCGAGATGCCAGCCGGTGGCGCCACGCGCCTTGACTGCTGCGGCCAGGGCAACGATTGGCCAATAGACAGTGATGCCAAGCGCGGCGCTGGTCAGCACGGTGCCCCAGGAGTTGGTTCTCCCCAGGCCGATGAGGCCCACGGCCAACAGCGGTATGTAGATGACGGCATCGGCGAAGGCGAAGCCGTAAAAGAACGACACTCCGACTTCGGTAATCTGTTCTGCAGGTTCCTGGGTACCCATTTTGACGCCCAGATCGTAGTCAAATGCCGGGATGCCCTGTGCGTAAACAAGATAGACAAAAAGCAGCCAGCCAGTGCCCTGCAAAAACCAAAAACCAACGCTTCGATTCGCCATCGGTTGGCCCCACTACTCCACGGAGTTCTGCGGCTCGGGACCAAGCTGCCAGGCATCTACCCAGACCGTCTTGTCGTAGACGAAGCCAAGCTGATTAACCAGGCGCGCCTCCAGGTCCGGCATGTGTGCCACGCCATAGAAAATTCCGATGTGCTGCGCGCCCGACTCCGCTTCCCGCTGCAGAACCTCTACAGCACGCTCGTTGCGAGCGCCGATGATGGCCGAGCCGGAGTCTTCACCGAGAATATCCTGTACCTGATCGAGGTTTGTCATCTCATAGGCGATCATCGTCTTCAGCGAATCGCCCTGATCCGACGCCAGCATCGCCGACAACAACTCCCAGTCCTTCAGGCCGAGAGGATCCTTGGCGTATTCATCGAGCGACGCAAAGAAGATCCGCCAGAAATACACATACAGAGATTCGCCCCGGTCATCCATGCTCTGTCTGAGCTCAGATGGTGACAAATCAGCATGGACGAAGTTGGCCTGGTCATAGCTGACCTCGTCGAGCTGAAAGGACAGACTTAACATCTTTGTCATGCCGATCTGCGCGTTGGACAAAAAGCCTTTGCGCTGCTCGAGTCGATTGTTGGCGACGGCATCCTGCGGCGCGACGAGTTCGTAGAGCAATACGTCATAGTCACGAAATCGCTCATTCAGCTCGGCGTAGTAGGATGGATCGCCAATGTGAATCGCACTGACCAGGTCCACGCTAATTGCGCTGCCGTGATCTTGGGACACGTACGTGACGATCGACATCTGTAGCGCCCGTGGCTGCTCGTCTTCATCGGTCGCGATACGCGTGAATATCGTGTCCGAGCCAGCCACCGCATATCCCGCCGGATGCAGGATCAGGATAATGGCCGCCAGGCGGAGTTGTCGCCGAATGCCTCTCATGTGGGCATTCTACCCCGTATTCTGCAGGCCCTGAGCGATGCCGTTCACGCTTGCGAGAAGAGCGTCAAACAGGTCGTTATCCTCATATTCCGAATCCCGCCACCGTGCCAGTAAATCGACCTGCATCAGGCTCATAGGGTCGACATACGGATTGCGCAGCATGATGGCACGCTGCAATGTGGAATCGCCTTCGAGCAAGGATTCATGCTCGGAGTACTCGAGAATCAGGTCGCACGTGAGCTCGTATTCTTTTTCAATAATCGGGAAAAACTCGTCGTGAAGGTCACCAGCAAGTTCTGAGTACAGCTTCGCAATCCCGAGATCGGCCTTGGCAAGCACCATCTCGGCATCGGCAGTTAGTGCCCGCATGAAATACCACTCGGCGAACATCTGCCGAAACTCTGTATCGTCAAATCGTTCGGCAGCTTTTGCCAGTCCCGTGCCGATGCCGTACCAGCCAGGCAACATGCACCGCGATTGCGTCCACGAGAAAACCCACGGAATTGCTCTGAGGTCCTCTATGCCAGATCGTGAGCGTCGTGACGATGGGCGCGAACCGATGCGCATACGCTCGATCAAGTCTATCGGCGTTGCTGTGCGGAAATAGTCGTGGAACTGTGGTGTTTCATAAACGAGTTTTCGATATGCGCGACGACTCTCGTCAGCGATGGCATCCATCATGGTGTGCCACTCGGGCATATCGTTGCCACGGTGTCGCGGCATGGCCGTCGCCAGCGCAACAGATCCGGTTACCTGTTCGAGAGTACGCAGAGCGATACCGCGCAAGCCGTATTTCTCGTTGATGATTTCGCCCTGTTCGGTAACCCGAAGCCGGCCATTGACTGTTCCGGGTGGCGCACCGAGCACAGCAACATGAGTTTTGCTGCCGCCGCGGCTGATTGTGCCGCCGCGCCCGTGAAACAAGGTGAGCTCGACACCTTCAGACTCGACTGCATTGACTAATGTGACCTGTGCGTTTTGTAACGCCCAGCGAGCCGAGGCGAGACCACTGTCCTTGTTGCTGTCGGAGTAACCGATCATCACGGTCTGCTGATTTTTGCGCCGATCAAGGTGCTTGCGGTACAGGCTAGTGGAAAGCAGCGACCTCAAAATTTCCCGGCCCCTATTGAGGTCGTCGACCGTTTCCAGCAGCGGCGTGATGTCAAGCGGCACTTCGCCACGTTTGTTGTGCAGCTCTCCCCACTGAGAAAGCAATAACACAGATAGAATGTCGTCAGCGCCCTGCGTCATGCTAACGACAAAAGGCCCTATCGCTTTTGGCCCGTACTTGCGCCGGCAAAACGCGATGGCCTGAAACACACTAATGGTCTTGCGGGCCTGAGTGCTGATCGTGTCAGGCATGCTTTCACGGCTTTCAATTGCTTCGACAATTCGTGCCGTGCGGTCCGCCGCAGGCATCTCGTCCCAGTCATCTTCACCGAGGCACTCACCGACAACGCGGCGGTGCACCTCCGCGTCCTGCCGGACGTCGAGCGTGATCAGGTGAAAACCGAAAGTATCGATGCGCCGGAGGAGTCGATTGACCGCAAACAGTCCCGCATGCTCGCCTTTGTTTTCCACGAGGCTGTCCGCGATCAGCTGTATGTCTGCACGAAGCTGCGCAACTTTTTCGTAGGGAAAAACGTCGTCATCGTAGGTTGATTGCAGACGTTGCTGGACGAGGCGCAGGAACACCCGATATGGCATGTTGCGATGCCGCGCCGGTACCGCATGGTAAGCGTTTTGAAATACACGGCGGTACTCATCAATTTTCGCCTCGAGCGCCTCACTGAAGTCGACGCGCTCGTTTGTCTGGCTAAGTTTCGCCGAAATCGTGGCGCACTCATTAAAATACAGATCCAGGATCAGCGAGCGCTGGCGGGCGAGCGTGGCGCGTATCGTCTTCGCGTTGACGTTCGGGTTGCCGTCCATGTCACCGCCAACCCACGACGCGTAGCGCACAAGAACCGGGATATCGATCTTATTCGCCTCCTCGTCATAAATGCGGGAGATGGCCGTCCGGATGTCTTCGTAAAACGGCGGCGTGGCGCGATACAGCACGTCGGTCATAAAGAACAAAATATGCTCGAGCTCGTCTGCGACGGTCATTTGCTCTGTCGGATGTTCGTCTGTTTGCCAGCCGGTCGTAATCAACAGGCGAATGTTTGCCAAGGCAGCCTGCCTTTCCTGTGCCGTCATCGTCGGGTTGAGCAGGCTGACCAGGTAGCCAACGATGTTCTGTTCCTTGCGCAAAATGGTACGCCGCGTCGGCTCGGTCGGATGTGCAGTGAATACGGGCTCAATCAGCAAGGAATCGATGAGCTCCTGGAGCTCATCGATCGTCATGCCAGAGGCCTTCAGCTTGACAAGTGTGTCTTCGAATCCGCCCGGCTGGTAATGCCCAACCTCTCGGAGGTATTCACGCCGGCGCCGTATGCGATGCACCTTTTCCGCCGTGTTGGTCATCTGGAAATAGGTTGAGAAACTCCTGATGACCTGCAATGCCAGGTCGGGATCCAGGTTTTCGACCAGTTGCGCAAGCTCTTCGCCGGGCTTTTCGTTCTCTTCGCGCCTGCGGATCGAACGTTGCCGAGCGTTCTCCACAAAATCGTAGAGCTCATCGCCGCCTTGCTCCTTGATCAACTCGCCGACCATTGCGCCCAGCGTGCGCACGTCGTCGCGCAGGGCCTGATCCTTGTCCTCGAACGTAATGTCCTGACGGCGCAAGGCCTTGTGTACCCCGGTACTCATTGTCTGGTTTCTTTAGTCGCGGAAGTTTTCGTATTGTAGCGGCAGATCGACGTCAGCATCTTTCAATAGAGCAATTACAGCTTGCAGGTCGTCACGCTTCTTGCCGCTGATGCGCAGCTTGTCGCCCTGAATGGCGGCCTGGACTTTTATTTTACTACCCTTTACGAGCTTAACGAGTTTTCTCGCGAGATCGGTTTCGATGCCTTTGCGCATGATCACCTGTTGCCGGGCCTCGCTACCACTGAACTCCGGCTCCTTTTCCTCAAGGCAGGCGATGTCGATGCCGCGCTTCGCGAGCTTCTTGCGCAGAATGTCGAGCATCTGCTTGAGCTGAAAATCAGACTGGGTCGTCAGAGAGATGATCTGCGCTTCCAATTCGTATTTGGAGCCAGTGCCCTTGAAGTCAAATCGTGTATTGACCTCGCGATTGGACTGGTCGACACCATTGCTGGCCTCGTGAGCATCAAAGTCACTTACGACGTCAAAAGAGGGCATGGGGGGATCTCGGTAGGCTTAATTTTTACAAGTTATCAAAATCTCGTCAAAGTGCCCAGATAAGCTGCAAGTGCAGTCCGGCTGCAACATCGACAATGCCGAGGATGGCTGTTAACAGCGATCATGTGCCGAACGGATTCGGCCCGGGTCATACTGGGCAGCTATGCCGTGAATTGGAACTTGCCGGGGTGGATTTGCCGTCAAGCGTTGACAGCGATGGCGTGCCGGTCAGCGATGTGACGCTGGTGGTGGACGCGCGATCAAGCCTGGCGTCCGATGTTGCATCGGCACAGCTCAGACAACAGGTTTTCGATGTTCTGATCAAAGGCCTGCGGTTGTCAGCGTCAGTTTGCGGCCTCGGTGAAGAAAGCGATGCGCATGCCGCCTTTTCCGGGGTGTGTAAGATTTTGCGCGCTGCCACGAACGACGCTACCGCGTCGCCAGATCGTGTCGAGATCGTCGTCGATGCGCAGGTGCTGGCGCCGCAAGCCGCGTGGCGGATTCGTCGCGAACAACTCGGCGATGGCCTGATTCATCTCCTCCCGGGCCAGGCCACAATGCAGGCTGGTGAGTCATGCCATGAGCGTAGACAGCATGACC
>Ga0209271_10000273_pt1 | contig 18048 bp, 14 predicted proteins | sample tdAd002_FD_187123 | JGI IMG/M metagenome (GOLD analysis project Ga0209271, IMG submission 187123) | Marine sediment microbial communities from the Atlantic coast under amendment with organic carbon and nitrate - tdAd00.2 (SPAdes)... | ecosystem: Environmental > Aquatic > Marine > Coastal >... | reverse complement strand
AACGAGACCTTTGCAAAACGCCCCTTTTTGCCCAATTTCTACGTCAGGCTCAAATTTTAATCCTCGAAATACTCAATGTATTCCTGTGGTTAAAATTTCCCCCTTCCTTGAACTTGAACAAAAATGAACATTTTTCAAAGCTCTCTTAACGATTTAATAGTATATTACTGAATATATATAAACATAAATAATAATGCAATGATTTTTTTATATATAATATATTGACGGAATCAAATTAATCATTATTGTTTATTTTAAGAACGAATTGAATACGGTTCTTTAGTCTTTCGAAGAAAAAAACTAGATTAGGAGGTGTTATTATGGAACTAGTAAGATGGAATCCTCGAAGAGAGTTGTTCGGTTTGCACAATAGTATCAATCGTATGTTTAATGACTTTTTTTCCCCAACTGTCAGGAGTGATGAAGCGGTGTCTATCTGGGGCTGGAATCCGGTGGTGGATATTTATGAAAATGAGGAGAACATTGTCATTAAGGCCGAACTTCCCGGTGTTGATAAAAACGATATCGTTGTCGATGTCAAGGGCAGAGTTCTTACACTGAAAGGTGAGCGTTCAACCGATAATGAAGTGAAAGAGGACAACTATTATCGGCAAGAAAGGTCTTATGGAAAATTTGAAAGAGCATTTGCCCTGCCTGTTGAAGTTGACCCGGATAAAATCAAGGCCGATTTCAAAGACGGTGTACTGAAAATCGACATTCCGAAAGCCGAGGGAAACAAACCAAGACAGGTCACGATTCATTAATAAATCGTCTATCATCTACTACCTGCATTGGAATTGTGGGGTGGTTAACGGTTAACCACCCCATTCATTTTTTCCAGGACGCTTTTCAAAGGTCTAGCTTTATGCACTGAAGGGCGTTAAGTATCGGCTTTATTTTAACCCGGTGATCAGGCGGTATCATCAAAACCTTTATTTTCATATTAGGAATAAGACCGGTATCCTGATTTTCCAGTGTGTTCATTTTGTAGTTGTGGCGATTCTTTTTTGATGCCATAAAGGTTAACATATCGATCAGATTGCCCGAGAAACCTTGAAAATCAACATTCTCAATAAACTGTAGAAACAGATTGTTCACTGTTAAGACCAAGGAATCGACTTCTGCATATCCCTTTTCCCTGCAATCGTGTTTTGAAACAAAACACCTGCATCCAAACGGCCTTGCCCGATAAATCGGGCATTGATTGTCTTTTAAAAGGGGACAGCTTCCCCTTAAGTAATCATTCTCTTCCTTGGGAGGATCCTTCCCTTTAATGCAAATATCCGCAAGCCTGTTTGTTGTAATTTGTGGCTGAAAGCGTCTTTTGGACGTTGCTTTCTCAATATTTTCAAATAAACTTGATTGTCCATATGAAATTACATTTTTTACTATAAGATACCCTTCAAGGGTTGTCATGGTTACATTATGTGTGCAGCACCCGGCACAATATTTTTTGCAGGCTATATGCAGATTGGCGGCAAACTCATCATAAACTCCGTAAATCCGGTCTAAAATCGCTAACTTTGAATTCAAATCCATTTATTTTTCCTTGTCAAACTCTTTTTCTAAACACCTTGACTTTAGTAAAAGCAATAGGTAATTTTTTCATCAAGATAATTTTAACGGGAGGATGCCATGAAAAGCAACGTCTATTTTATTGATCTAAGGGCTACAGCCAAGGAAAACCTTGTTGGAAAGCTTGCAAGGCTTTTGGACACTGCAGGTCTTTCTGAAACGATAAAAGAAAAAGATCTAGTTGCAGTTAAGCTTCATTTTGGAGAGCAGGGGAATACCGCCTTTATCCGGCCTGTATTTATACGGAAGATTGTGGACTCTATCAAAGATGTCGGCGGTTTTCCATTCTTGACCGATGCCAATACGCTCTATGCGGGAACACGAAGCGACTCTCCTCATCATCTTAAAACCGCAATTCAAAACGGTTTTGCTTATGCAGTTGTGGATGCTCCTATTATCATTGCCGATGGATTAAGAGGTAAAAGCGAAACAGCTGTATCCGTCAATCAGAAAAATTTTAAAAAAGTGTACATCGGAACGGATATTGTAGAGGCTGATGCACTGATATCTGTAGCCCATTTCAAAGGGCATGAACTGTCCGGTTTTGGCGGGGCTATCAAAAACACGGGGATGGGATGCGCTTCCCGAAGGGGGAAACTGGCGCAGCATTCAACAGTGTCACCTAAGGTGATAACGAAAAAGTGTATCGGCTGCGGAGACTGTATCGATCACTGCTCACAGAGCGCCCTTTCACTGGAAGAAGAAAAGGCGGTACTGGACGAAAAAAAATGTATCGGCTGCGGGGAATGTATTATAATTTGTGTAAACGAGGCAATACAGATTCAGTGGGATCAAGCCATACCTGTTTTTCTGGAAAATATGGTTGAATACACTATGGGTGTTTTAAAGAATAAAGCGGGTAAAACGTTGTTCGTAAATTTCATTACCGATATATCCCCGGCATGTGATTGTTATGGTTATAACGATGCACCTATAGTAAGGGACATCGGCATCGTTGCATCCACCGATCCGATTGCTATTGACCAGGCGTCCGTAGACCTTGTGAACCAGGAACAAGCAATTCCTGAATCATGCCTTAAAACAAACATTGAAAAAGGTGAGGATAAGTTCAGGGGTATTTATCCTAAAGTCGACTGGACCATTCAGCTCGATTATGCCCAAAGCCTCGGACTTGGAAGCCGAAGTTATGAACTAAGAAAAATATAATATTTTTATAAGTAGTTTTAGATGGTTAGATTAGACTTTTAAGCCCTTTTCATTTGACCAACAATATCATACCCCCACTATACCCCACAAGTACGATAAAAATTAGGGAAAAATGCAACATTTCATGTAATAAAAAAACCAGGCCTTCAAGAGATGAAAGCCAGGCTTTTCAGTTTTTAGTTTAAAATCATCCACGGGCAGTGGTCAGGGACGCTCTTTTCAGCCGTAAGTGCCTAGTCCGTGGGGTTTGGTTTGCTCGGAAACATGATAAGTCTCGAATTTCGGCCTCTCAGGGCCTCATGCTCCCTTTTTCCCGTCTATTAATTTAAAATCTCGTTCCGGTTTCAGGATGCAAGGGATCGTGACGTAGGCAATTTTCCGTTCAGGTCATTTAATTCAAGGCCATACAAATCTTGCGGGTTGACCGACTGATTTGTTTTTGATATCTGTACAGTTATTGTGACCGATTGTAGTCGGTTTGCATATTTTGCGGTTAGGTTGAAAGCGGCACATAATTCGATTTTTTCGGCTCATCCGCTTTCATAAAGCGACTTATTCTCAGCCTATTCAAATGCCTTAATTATTGTGTTGGTTGCTTTAAACCATAAAGTCGGATGAAACCAAGATGAGGCTTTTTCTCAACAGCATCCTTGTGCTCGCAGCCTTACTTGCATCGTATGTTGAGTATGTCTACTTCAGTGCAGTGCCACCCGAACTAGGAAAGGTTGCCCCTTTCACCGTTCGGTCCCAAGGATTTTTCACTTTCGACCAGGATAAGGCCCTCAGTGGCAGGCGTGATATAGCCCTCTCCCAGTATGTTCCTTTGTATACCTATCTCCCAAGTATTGCCGAGAAAGTAAAAACAAGAATGGAGGACCTTATTAAAGAGGTCTCATTTCTTCAAGAACAAAAACTTCTTATAGGGCAAGAACTGGTAGAGTATCTGCGCGAAGAGCTCGGATGGGAGATCAGCCTGGATGAGGCAGACAAATTTCTTCGCTATCAAAACCTGACTAACCTTTTGAATGGCATCCTAGCTTTCGAAAATACCATTTTGCAAAACATCATTGTAGAAGACCCAGAGCCATACAGTGGCAAAATCACAATTGAGGTCCTCTATCCTGAACCCAAGGGGATTGTGGCTCATCCCACTGATGAGGTCATTACCCTTGAACAGGCTAGTTTCATGCTGCAAGAGAAAGTCGATCAACTGTATTGGCAAGTGGATAAAGGAGTCTTGGATCCTGTTATAAAGCTATCACTATCCACTCTCCTGCCAACTTTGAAATACAACCAAAAAGAGAACGACAGGAGGATCGAAGAGATCGTCAGGCGTTATCCCTCCAAAGTCATCCATTACAAGCCAGGGGATGTCCTAGTCCCATTTCACAAAGTGCTAAGCGAAAAGGACTTATCGCTGATAGTCTCTCATCGTGAAATCGCTAAAAAAGATCTCTATGGCAATACTCCTTGGATATTTATTGTGGTACTGCTATTAATCGTGTTTAATGACATGTTTCTTTTGAAAATCCTGGGCACTGGACAGCGAAAAACGCTACCTTACCGGCCTCTCCTTTCTCTATTGATTATAAGCATTTTTCTTTTCAAGTCTTGCCTTTTGTTCACTCCTTTTCCCCTCTATTTTGTCCCTTTCGCCCTGCTCCCGATCCTGATAGTTCTTTTAGACTATGGAGGAGTCGCTGCCACCTGGACTACAGTAATCGGGGCATTACTGCTTACACTATTTTCAGCCCGAACCTTTGAGATACTCCTTTTCTTCACTTTAGGTGGTTTGGCTGCCGTCTTGCTCTCTTTAAATATACAAAGACGCATTCATATTCTACTTCCTTCACTAGTAATTGGTATTATCAATGTGGGCGTGCTCTTGGCTTTTTCTACAAAGTGGCAAAACATCGTTCCCCTGTTAGGAAATTGGCAAGATATCTGGACCTCTTTTCAGGCGATGGTTCTTGACAAGCGTTTGTCCGGCTGCCTGGGCTGGGCCTTGGTTGGAGGCGTTCTGGCGGGACCCACGGCACTACTCCTATTGCCGGTATTGGAGGTGAGTTGGCGTGCTACTTCCAACTTCAAATTCGCAAAGTATTCCGACCTCCAACATCCCCTTTTGAAAGACCTCTTCGCCAAAATCCCAGCAACTTATCAACATAGCATGACAATGGCATTCCTTGCTCAAGCTGTTGGGGAAGCGGTTGGGGCAAACACTCTCCTACTGAGAATAGGTGCTTATTACCATGATATAGGAAAAATGGTTGATCCTACGTTTTTTTCTGAAAATCAATCCAGTGGCGAGAATCCACATGATAATTTGGCTCCGCAAGAGAGTGCCCAACTCATCATCGATCATGTAAAAAATGGCGAACAGGTTGGAAGGAATATGGGGCTACCCGAAGTTATTTTGGACTTTATCAGACAGCATCATGGTACGCTGTTTGTGGAGTATTTTTACAACAAAGCTGTCGAGGTAAACCATGAGTCCAAGCCCCGCAGGAAGGATTTTCGGTATTCAGGGCCAAAGCCTCAAAGCCTTGAAGCCGCGATATTAATGATAGTGGATTCGGTTGAAGCCACTTTCAGATCCATGGGGGCGCCCACACGGGAGAAGATCGAGAAAATGATTCTCCTCAATATTGTAAAACGAATTGCTGATGGTCAGTTCGACGAATGCAACCTCTCTACACGCGACATTTCAAAGATTGTTGAGACATTGACTGATTCTTTAGAGGCCACATTCCACTCTAGGGTTACATATCCATGGCAGGAAAAAAATAAGAGTTGAGAGGATATCATGTTAAAGGGAGTGTCTTAATATTTTTAGGAATATTTCTAACCACAACGAATAAACTTGCGTTTCAAAAGGTCGTCAGTTCCAAGAATTGGATTAGGAAACACATACAAATTCATATACTTGCTTTGGTGATGAATCAAATTCTCAACCTGATTGATGCCAAAGGAGTTGACGACGAATTCCTGGAGTTACATCAGGGCCCCACCAAAACCGCAAACGACTCAGAGCACCAGTAGCATAATTTTGCCCGCCCTCTCATCGTGTGCATATAGCTGAACACATATATAGCCGTCCATTGCCGTTATTCCGTAGCGGTATCGCTTTGGTTGATACTCTTTTTTCTGTTGGAGCGTTTTTTTTCTTTTGCGGTTCTTTCTGATTTCTTGGCGACTCGGATTTGGCTCTGGTAAGTTATGAACTAAGAAAAATATAAATCGGCTTGCAGGGTTTTACGTGGAACGATATTCAGATAATTTTTATTTTTCATAAACGGCGCCTTTCCGGAGAGATGTGTGAAGGAATTGCCAAAGAAATAGTCCATAATAGCGTTGAGCCGGGTCCGGAGAACAGAATAAGAATAATGCCGGGCTGCGACCTCATAATTATAATTTACCATTTTTTCTTTTCGTTCAGGCAAGTCCATAATTTCTCTAACGCTTTGGACGGTTTGCCTGGAGAGGAATCCATCCATGACAGCAAGATCAAAACCTTGAGGCTCAATATCCCTGACAAATGTAGAATAACGATTGATCAACAGCGGTTTTTTAAAGTAAATGGCCTCAAGAAAGGCATTGCCGAATCCTTCATATAGGCTGGGATATGTGATAAAATCAGCGAAGGGATAAACATCCCAGAGAGAATATTTGGCTTGACCATTACCGTTATTGCCCCAGGGATCGGCGATCTTGGTCGTTATCAATCTGAGGTTTACTTCATGCCCGCAGGCATATTCTTGCAACCATTCCACGTATTCGAATCCTTCATCACCGGCTTCGTGGGACACCACCAGTTTATTCCGGGGATCTTTCAGCTCCTTGACTAATTCAATAGCATATTCAATCCCTTTACGTTGAATGATGCGGGTCGGTTGTAAAATCATCCTGTCATCCGGTTTTAAACCGATAGATTCCCGGAAAACACGTGCCGCTTCAATATCCATCACTGGCGGATTTTCAAAGTCGAGAACATTGGGAATGATAGTCGAGGAAATCCCTGTGCGGAGTGCCAATTGTTCCTGGGCTTCGGAATTTATCACTACATGCTTGATATTGTCCAATTTGGGAGGAAAGGCCATGCTGAGGTAATCGTTAACGGCATTGACTGAAAACCGGACCCTTTCCCAGTAAAAATCATGATTGTGAGCAATGGTTGGAATCTGGGTTTCCGCAATTGTTTCAGTCAATGCCAGTCCCAAGGGGACATGCATCGGGATAGTGAGAACATTTTCGGCAATCAGAAGGTCTATGTTGAAATAATCGATAAATTCATGGAGTCGAACTTTAAGCAGTGATCTTAGATCGTGGATTGCTTTGGTAACAGGTGGTTTGCGACCTTTTTTGCCCATAACCTGCGCATTGATCCATTTATTTTGTTCATCTTGGAAATGCGCTACAGGGACAAGAAAGCTTTTATCACTATCCCGATCCAGTTCTCCGGCGAACCAGAAACAGTTGTGTCCATTTTTTTCAAAAACGTCAGCCCACTTACTAGATTCTAAAGTGACGCCATCTATGCCTGCAAATCGGGTTGAAACAAATCCGATGTTCTTTACCATAGTATAAAAGCTTTCTAAAATGATACCAATTGGTTTATTTCATTTAAAGCGCTTTTTCTGGTATGGAATAAAGACACAAAGTCTATTTGACAATTCAATATTTGCAATGCCTTTACTCAACATATTGGAGTCTGTCAATAAAAAAAAACAATATGTGGGGCTATTGGGCAAAATAAATTTGCCACAGTTGCTTAATAAAACATATCCATTCACAGAGTCATTGAGTTAATGGAAATTCCAAATAACAAAAAAATCACAATAACCGAAATTCAAAACTCCAAACCTTATGAATGATCTTGAAGAAAGACAAACGAATTGAAAAAGATATTTTCATCAATACTGGAAAAATCGAAATAGTTTAGGTCATTGGTATTTGGAATTTGACATTTGTTTGAAATTTGATGCTTGAGATTTGGAATTATAAAGAAATCCGTGAACAGTTACAAAAAACTATATTGTGCTGCGAAACCTCATCCACCGCTCCAGCAAATCTCCGATTACGGCACATTCCAACCCGAATGGAAGATACCCGGCATAACCTAAAAGCGGCATTTCAAAAATTTGAAAACCATGAACAAACGGAACGCTGTATTCCCATCTGGCTAAACTGTAATAGTTCCACATTTCCCAGAATCCTCCGCAAAAGAGAGCTGCTGCTGCGGATGTAATGACCGGACTCCAGTCGCCGTTGGCTATTTCTGAAAAAACATGGGGTTCTCCGGTCAGGGGTTGGAGTGAAACAATGATAATCAGAGGAGATACCCAGAGGAGGGAGAAAAGATAATTGGGCCAGACGCCTATGCCGGCCAGACCGGCACCGGATATCACCAGGGCAATCCAGGCCCATATCCTGGGGTGCGGAAACATAAATGGACGAAAGTTTCCAAATCCATGCCTGGCCCAGGAAGTACCGGCGATCCATTCCCTGGTTCCCAAAACTGCAGGAAGTACGGTTGAAAAAGAGATGGTTGCGTAGCAGAAATACTCCCAGGAGTTATAATGAACTCCTGTGTAGCTCCAGTTCTGGACAAACCGGTTCAGGTATTCAAAGAACCACCAGAATGCAGCGCTTAAGGGAAATAGGGGAAGAAAAAATCGAGTGCGGTCGATCATCATACAGTGCCCGGTTTGTCTATGGCACAGGGCATTTATCACCAGGATGAATGAGAACCATAAAGGAGTAAATGTGTGAGGCTGAAATCGGGCAAACCACGGGAAACGTGTCCATGCCAATATCCATGAGACAGCACCTGTGATGACACCCAGCCATCCCCACCAGGGGAAAACAGAAGAAGTAAAAGGTATGATTTTAATCTGCCTGAACCATAAGATTAATTTGATGATAAGTGGAAAAACAAATGCAATGATAAAGATGGTGTAAGCGATGAAAACAAACCATGAAAAAGGTGCATGACAAATATACCGTGTTTCAGGGGGAAACTCCAGATATCTGGTAATCGGGTAACCTGCAAGAACGATCCCTAGTAGAGGCAGTCCGAGCAACATTGCCGTCAGGATAGAAAATTTTAACAATAAGCTTCTCACAAATCGCCGCCTTGGCTCTGATTAAAACCTTTACTGGAGAGTTTTTTCTTGATACCTAAAATCTGCATAAATTAGGTGACATTCTGTTGTTCTTGGTTGTTTTTTTGCAACCCATTATAACAGGATTTGCATATGATTTCTCAACTTTTTCACTCCTTTTAATTTAGAGTTGAAATTTTAATTTACGAAATAGTTTAGTTCTTTGAAACAAATCGATTTCAAACGAACTTCAGGTATGATTAAATTATACCTGAAGCGGTAATATTTTCAAAAAGCTAAAGTCTTACTAATTTACATCTTTTGATCATGGAGACGCTAAATGAGCCGAACAATTCGTATCGGAGCACTTATATCAGGAACAGGGACAAACCTACAGGCCATTATCGATTCCTGTGAAACTGGAAAGATCAATGGAGAAATAGTATTCGTGGGATCGGACAATCCCGATGCAAGCGGTCTTGAAAGAGGGAGCAAGCTCGGAATTCCTACGTTTGTAGTGAATTACGGATCAATCATTCAGGATTTCAAAAAAACACCGACAAAGATCATACCTCCTGACGATTTTGATCTCGATGACGTACTTGCAAAGCAGAGCCTTTTTTCATCTGATGCTGACGTCGAAATGGTGAAAGCTTTCTTAATCACCAGGGCTGTTGCCGAGGCAAGACTTCTTGACAAAATGAAGCATTATCCGTTTGATCTTCTGGTGCTGGCCGGTTTTAGGAGGAATTTAACACCTTATTTTATCGACAGAGTTAATACGGTGTCCGCTAATTTTCGTATTATGAACATCCATCCGGCACTGCTTCCGGCTTTCCCTGGTATAGATGGATATGGTGATACATTCCGTTATGGATGCAGAATTGGCGGGTGTACGGTACATTTCGTCGATTACGGTGAAGATACAGGACCGATCATCGGCCAGAAGGCTTATGAGATACTCGAAAATGACACCTTAGATTCCATCAAGGCAAAAGGCTTGGAGTTGGAATGGGCACTTTATCCGGAATGTGTAAAGATGTTTGCCGAGGGTCGTCTGAAAAATGTCCGGATGTCATATCAATTGAAAAGCGGCAAAAAAATGCAAAAAACTGTGGTGAAGATTATACAATCGCCAAAAGACTAGTTTTTACCATATTTAATAATTTTAGCATTTTACCCCTTTTAAAATATTACCTGTATGCTCGTTAAGCCCGTTTTCCCAATTCATAAATGAGATATTTTTTTGATTAGCAAGGCCGCACAAGGGTTTTCGCCGAAGCGTACATTTAGGTACGCCGCAGTCGGAAACCAGCGGAGAACGCCGATAGTCGGGAAAAGATTTATTTAGGTTTGGGAAAATTATAACACTTTTACCATCAAAGGTATAGCAACAAAGGTCCCCAGAGAACTGCCTATATTTGTAAAAACCACCACCAAAAGTATCCGTGTTATCTTGTTTTTCCAGAATCCCCTTATGGAGAGTATGTCTTCCGGCAATTTCTCGAAATCCCTGACTTTTGGTTTCCGTGAAAAGACCTCAACAAGTCCGGCGACCCATCCTGCAGCAATCATAGGATTCAAGGAAGTCAAAGGTGCGGCCAGAACCGAGGAGATAATCGTAAGGGGATGAGCCAGGGCGATGATGGCGCCAAGACCTGCCAGGATACCGTTTGCCGCAAACCACCAAGCTATCATGTCAGTTCCGGCGTTGGTTCCGCCATAAGAAAATCCTGATATAAATAGTACGAGTATAAAAAGAGGGATAATCCATTTTAATATGCCGGCTATTTTCCCTTTGGGTGGAATTTGCTCAAGAGTTTCAAGATTTATCTCTTGGTTCCAGCACTTTTTAATCCCGGGCACATGTCCTGCGCCTACAACCGCAACAATTTTATTGCCGGGCGCTGTCCGGATTTTGTAGGTAAGGTATTGGTCTCTCTCATCGATCAGGATATCTTTTAATACCGGAAGTGATTTTCCAACATCGGCAAGCAGAGTCTGAAGCACATCCTCCTGCCTCATTTTTTCTATGTCTACCTCGCTAATTTCATCGATTTTCCCCATCGATAAAACCAGTTGAAACAAAAGTTTGATTTTGTCCCACAGTCCCATGACACGCCATGTTTTTGCCAGGGTAATACGGATGCTCCTGTCGGCAAGATGTATTCCAGCGCCTGAGGATTCCCCGACTTCAATGGCCTTTATCATTTCTTCTCCGGGTTTAACGTCAAATTTTTCGGCGATTCTTTTTTGAAAAGATGCAAGAAGGAGATTCGAAAGAAGAAGAAACGATTTTTTCTCCTTAATAACTTTGATTATATCTTTATCCAGCCATTTGTCTTTTTGACGGATAGACTGGTACCTGGATTCGCACAGTTCAACGCAAACGGTATCAGGTTTTTCAGACTCGATAACATCGGTTACCAGCCGAACACTCTCTTTTGATACGTGTGCTGTCCCCAAAAGTATGATCTCTTTATCTTCAAATATGAGGCGATGTATGTTATTGTTGTTGTTTATCATCTGAATTCGGTATATGTATCTTGGCCGGTTAAGAATTTGCCGATGCTGTTGAGAATAACTATTATATTGGCCATGTCAATGCAACCTAAAACCTGCATAAACAATCTTGACGGCTTCGCAAAAAGTTCAACTTCTTATTTGCGCTGCATCCTTCGGGAGCGCCGATTTTGCCGAACCTACTGTGTTAGCAAGCACTTAACGAAGTGCTCCTATTTTAATCGGAGGTAATATATCCATGACATCTCAGATTCAACACGATACCGGCAGCCATCTGATTATAGATGAACCATATTATCTTGGTACAGGGGATGAGATCAGAATGTTTGAGGCTGCTTTTGATACCAGGCTTCCGGTTATGCTGAAAGGGCCTACAGGGTGCGGTAAAACCAGATTTGTGGAATATATGTCGTATCATTTAAAGCGTCCGTTGATTACCGTTGCCTGTCATGAAGATCTGTTTGCGTCCGATCTTTTGGGACGCTACCTTTTAAAAAAGGATGAAACCGTATGGGTTGACGGCCCTTTAACGCGGGCCGTGCGCATGGGTGCCATCTGCTATCTGGACGAGATCGTTGAAGCTCGCAAGGATACCACTGTTGTGATACATCCATTGACGGACACCCGCCGGACTCTGTCCATAGATAAAAAAGGAGAGATTATCCACGCCCATCCTGATTTTATGATGGTGATATCATATAATCCGGGATATCAATCGGTATTGAAAGATCTCAAGCAAAGTACTCGCCAGAGATTTATTTCTCTTGAATTCGATTATCCCGAAGCCCAAAAAGAGGCCGAAATCGTTGCACACGAAGGGGATATCGACATGGAAACTGCGTTAAAACTGGTGTCCCTGGCCAGAAAAATAAGAAATATCAGAGAGCACGGTTTGACCGAAGGGGCCAGTACCCGGCTGCTGATCTATGCCGCCCATATAATCCAACGGGGCATACCCGTGCATGAAGCCTGCCGAAGCGCCATATGCTTTCCGTTAACCGATGATGCCAGGCTGCAGGAGACCCTGAACGATCTAATCGAAGATATCTTTTAGTTTTGAATATAGACATGTCCCCAAATATATGTCGGCAGAAGGAAGTAGGGATATAGGAAGGATTGAGGCATATGGCTTTGTAAACAGTTAAATTGGATCCTCTCTGGGATCTGCCGTACCGTAAATAACAAAAGGATTAGCTACTCTTCAGGTTAATCCTTTTTTCTTTTATCTTGTCTTTTCATTAAAAGATCAAAACTCTTTTCGGAAAAACGTTTTATTATTTTCTATGACATCTTAGTTTGATATGTTGTTTTAATGTTTTCGTAGCATTGATCGTGAAATATTCGGGTTAGAAAGGATAGATAAAAACAAAACCGTGCAGAAAGACCAAAACAAAACCGCTTTAAACGCCTGCACCGAACTTCACGAGGCACCGCTCCCCCCGGAACTGCTGATCAGTCGTAAAGACCGTATTTTTATCATCGTGGCATCTTTATTGGCCCTCTTTCTAGGGGCGCTGGACGCTCTGGTGATGGGGGCGGCCATGCCGTCTATTGTGGCGCACCTGGGCGGGCTTCATCTTTACAGCTGGGCTTTTTCCGCCTACCTTTTGAGCCGAGCGATAGCCCTGCCGGTTTTCGGCAAGCTCTGCGATCTTTACAGCAGCAAAAAACTTTTCAATGTTTCCATATGTATTTTTCTCGCCGGCTCGGTATTTGCCGGGATCTCCCAGAATATGACGCAGCTCATTTTTTCCCGGGTGATTCAGGGCATCGGTGCAGGCGGAAGCTTTGCCCTGACCTATATCGTTTTGTCCGATATCTCTTCGCCGGAAAAGCGCGGCAAGATGATGTCGATTGCCAGTTTTGTGTGGGGGGTGGCCAGTGTTCTAGGGCCGACCATCGGCGGGTTTATCGTCAATTACTTCTCCTGGCGCTGGATCTTTTTTATCAATATACCGGTGGGAGCGGTTTCCCTGCTGGGGATATTCTTTTATCTGATCGAAACCCGTGAAAAACGGAAAGAAGTTTCCATCGATTACCTGGGCGTTTTGACCCTTTCCATAACCATCCTGGCATTGCTGACCGCTTTTTTGCTGGCCGGCCGCAGTTACGACTGGCTGTCGTTTCAAATTATCGGGCTGTTTGTGATCACCGCCGGGGCGGGCTTTGCCTTTTTTAAGGTTGAAAAGCGGGCCAGAGAACCGATTCTATCCATCGATTTCTTTAAGTTGAAAGGGTTTGGTGTCGGCAACGGGGCCGCCTTTTTTGCTAGTTTCGCGATTTTTTCGCTCTCTTCATTCAGTCCTTTGTTTATTCAGGGCGCTCTGAGCAAAACACCGGCGCAGCTGGGGTTGGCCATGGTGCCCTTGAGCCTGGGATGGTCGTTCGGCGCGCTGTTTTGCGGGCAGTTGGTCAATTTGATGGGAAAGAGAAACGCTAGCATTTTGGGCGGTTTTTTCCTGGTGGTGGGCAGTGCCGTGACCGTATCCTTTTCCTCGAGCACCTCTTTGACGCTCTGTTCCATCACTCTGGCCGTGGCCGGGCTCGGCATGGGGTTTGTATCCATTGCCACGCTCCTTCTGGTGCAAAACAGTGTCGACATTTCAAACCTGGGGATTGTGACCGCCTCTCACCAGTTCACCCGGACCCTGGGCGGCACCATCGGTATCGGAATATCCGGCAGTCTCGTCACGGTGACGTTTTTAAACGCCCTGGAAAAGGTGATGAGTTTCGATCTGCGGCAAAAAATCGACCCGGCGCTTTTCGCCCAGATTCAGCAAAACGTGGAGAACATTTTTCGCCCGGAAATTCAGACACTGCTGTCACCCGATGTCCATCAGGCCCTGCAGGATGCCGTGGGCCATGGCGTCATGCCGATGTTCTGGGCATCCCTGCTGTCGTCGATTGTCTGTCTTGTGTTTTGTATAATGTTGCCGCGTTTCGATTAGCCCGGGATTGGGGTCAAAGCTTGACGGGCTAAGGACTTCCGGGAGGTAGATAACGGCCCGTAATGAAAGAACCCTCACGCTTTTTCCAGCTCGCGTTCAGCACAAAGGTTAGCCGATCCATAATTTAACGCTTTGCGGATCCGCTTTGGTGCATCGGCAATGGCCGCAATGACCGTCTGATGCTTAAAGAAGCGGCCCTTGGCATTGCAGTTGTCCAGGAAGAGGGTGCATTCGCAGAAACTTTGATGTCGGCTGATGTTGTCTGTACCAATATTGTCTCAGCACTTGGACTGCTGACCAATCCCCTGCGGCTTATAGCTACTTTAAGATCATAGATTGACATTTTCTTCTTCACAATATAATAAGAATCCGATTTGTTTGATTCTTTTATTGAAGCCGCATAGACGAAATAAATATAACCTAAATTAAGCGTTTCACATTAGGTATAAATAAAATCGATGTGTAGCAGGATCACCAAAGTGACAAGTCTGGACATAGGATTGCTCTATGAATCAAGAATTAACAGCTGAAGATAAAGCTACGCTCAAGCATCTTGCTTCCAAACTTGAAACCTTTGAAAAACAAAGAGGGAATCTAATCCCCATCCTACAGATGATCCAGAACGAGCTTGCTTATCTCCCCCTTGAAGCCTTAAAAATGGTAGCACAGCACCTTGAAATTCCCGAATGCGAGGTTTACGGTGTTGCAACATTCTATAACCAGTTCCGATTTCATCCACCGGGTAAACATCCGATTAAGGTTTGTCTGGGCACGGCCTGTCACGTCAGGGCGGGTGATATTATCCTTGAAAATTTTGAACGAAAGCTTGAAATTTCTGAAGGTGAAACCACGCCTGATAGGGAATTCAGTATTGAAAGGGTTGCCTGTGTCGGATGCTGTGCCCTGGCTCCTGTGGCCATTATTGATGAGACAGTACATGGGCAAATGGCCCCCAGCAAGGTGGAAGGGCTTATCACGCGGATTGAAATAGAAAAAGAGATAGCAGAAAGAGAAAAACAAAAAAGTGACTCCGGTCAAGAATGAAAGATTAGATCAGGCATTCAGAGCCATTCGCCAAGAGGCCGAGAAACGCCGCAAAGCATTTACTGAGGCTCCGATCCCAAAAATTCACATCGGTATGGCTACATGCGGCATTGCTTCCGGAGCCTTGGAAACCAAAAAGGCCTTCGAACAAGCTCTTGATGAACGCAACATTGAAGCTCGCATCCATACTGTCGGATGTTTGGGCCATTGCTATGCAGAACCGATTGTTATCATAGAACATCCTGATTCCGGATTTCCCCCGATTTTCTACCACGAGGTAACACCGGGTAAAGCACAGATGCTTGTAAAACTCTTTTTAGAAGGAGGAGATCCCAGGTTTGAACACATTTACGGTGCCACAGAAGAGAACGATCTGATTCCCTCGGTCATGGAATTTGCCCGGTTTAACCTGGAAAAGCGGGTTGTTATGGAAAAATGCGGACATATTGACCCCGAAGACATATATGATTACATAGCTTCAGGAGGATATTCAACCCTTGTTAAAGCACTAAAGCTCAATCCCGAAGAAATCATCAGCGAAGTACAGCGCTCCGGTTTGAGAGGTAGAGGAGGTTCCGGATTTCCCACCGGCAGAAAGTGGGATCTGGCAAAAAGTTCCGGGGAACATGAAAAGATAGTAATCTGCAACGCAGACGAGGGTGACCCCGGCGCATACATGGACAGAACCATAATAGAAAGTAATCCGCACCAGGTCATAGAGGGTATGGCCATCTGCGCTTATGCGGTGGGCGCTCAAAAAGCCGTGGTGTATGTCAGATCGGAATATCCCCTGGCTGTTAAAATAGTCTCAAAAGCCGTCCAGCAGGCAGAAGAACTGGGACTTTTGGGTAAAAAGATTTTGGGCAGCTCGTTCGATTTGAAAATTGATGTGTTCCAGGGATCCGGAGCCTTTGTCTGCGGTGAGGAAACGGCCCTGATCCGATCCATTGAAGGTTTTAGAGGCATGCCACGGCACCGCCCACCTTATCCCGTTAAAAAAGGACTGTGGAACAAACCGACCGTCATTAATAATGTAAAAACCCTGGCTTCTGTTCCTCCCATACTGAATCATGGCGCCACCTGGTATAGAGAAATCGGAACAGAAAACAGCCCCGGCACAGCAATTTTCTCTATTGTAGGGAATGTTGTTCATGCAGGCTTGGTAGAAATTCCCATGGGCGTGTCTCTGAGAACCCTTATCTTTGATATATGCGGCGGAATCCCAAAAAACAAAAAATTCAAGGCTGTTCAGATCGGGGGACCGTCCGGCGGATGTCTGAATGAGGATTTTTTGGATACCCCTATTGATTTTGATTCTCTGACAGAAGCAGGGGCAATGATGGGGTCCGGCGGCATGGTGGTGATGGATGAGGATACCTGTATGGTTGAAGTCGCCCGGTATTTCCTCGATTTCACACAGAAGGAATCTTGTGGCAAATGCACTTTTTGCAGAATAGGAAGCTATCACCTGCTTAAGATATTGGAACGATTAACAAAGGGTCAAGGCCTTGAAGGTGACCTCAAACTTTTGGTGACATTGAGCAAGGACATAAAAGCCGGTTCCCTTTGCGGGCTGGGTCAAACCGCCCCGAATCCGGTACTGACTTCTATTAAATATTTCAGGGATGAATACGAGGCCCATGTTAAAGAAAAACGATGTCCGGCCCTGATGTGCCGTCCCATGATCGCTTTTTATTTTGATTTGGACCTGTGCGCCCGCGGCTGTGACGCCTGTGCCACATGCTGTCCGGTTGACGCTGTATTTACTACCAGTAATCGAAAGAAGGGGGTTGACCAAGAGCTCTGTGTAAAATGCGGTGAGTGCATGGTAGTCTGTCCGCCGGAGTATGACGCCGTTAGAAAAATATCCCCTCCGCATCTGGTACCCACTGTAGAGAAGCTCCCGGAGAAAAAAGAATAAGGACTAAAAGTAATGCCTAAATTCTTGGTGGATAATAAAAAAATCGAAGCCAAAAAAGGTACGACTTTGCTACAGGCTTGCCTCGACAACGATATCTACATCCCTAATCTTTGCTTTATAGAAAGCATGGATGATCCTTCGGCTTCCTGCAGGATGTGTTTTGTTGAAATCGAGGGGAAAGAAAAACCGGTAACGTCATGCACTGTATTGGTCGGAGAGGATATGGTTGTTAAAACCGACACCCTGGCTGTAAGGCAATTGCAACAGACGGCTCTTCGTTTTCTCCTGTCGGTTCACCATGTGGACTGTAAGAATTGTCAGGCCAATAAAAAATGCGAATTACAGCGCATGGCCAAATTTCTAGAAGTCGGTTTAAAACCCAAGCACCTGGAACGATACCTTAAAGAGACAGAGATCGATCATGACCATCCTTTTTTGGATTACTATCCCAATCGATGCGTTTTGTGCGGCAAATGTGTGCATATTTGCCGGAAACAGCATGGTCAATCTGGTCTGACCTTTGCCAAACGAGGATTTGATACGGTAATCAGCTCTTATGGTGAAAAGGATGTGTCGTCCCTGCCTTGTGAAAAATGTGTTTACTGTGTTGAAATCTGTCCGGTAGGCGCCCTTATTCTGAAGGAGAGTAAAGAAGAATTTCAAAAATAATCATACAAACGCATTCATGGAGTTGATTGCAAATACCAGGCATTCCGTAAAAGAAGTTGAATCTATAATCGAACAATCCCTTACCATACACAGTGTG
>Ga0209271_10000272_pt1 | contig 18078 bp, 14 predicted proteins | sample tdAd002_FD_187123 | JGI IMG/M metagenome (GOLD analysis project Ga0209271, IMG submission 187123) | Marine sediment microbial communities from the Atlantic coast under amendment with organic carbon and nitrate - tdAd00.2 (SPAdes)... | ecosystem: Environmental > Aquatic > Marine > Coastal >... | reverse complement strand
TCTCGCATGGCAGGCCCTATCAGATTTGCCGAGATACAAGAGCTTCATCCCGCTTGCGACGGAAAGCGAGGTCAAACATCAGGTCGGAAACGAAGCCGATTTGGCCATGCGCCAGCAATGGGGACCCATCGACGTTCGCTACGTATTCCAGACGACGCTCGAGCCCGATCGCCGTTCGATAGTGTTCCGCGTCGACCACTCGCAGCATCACGACATCCGCGCAGGCTGGGGCTTCATGCGGGTCCGGCGGTTCAAAGGGGATCGGACACTCGTCTCGTTCGGCGCACTCGTCGACATCGGGGACGGTGTCTTCGTGTCGATCATCCGCCCCGCAATCCGGCGAGACCTCTTACGGATCCCCTACCATTTCAAGCGGCATCTCGAGGGTGACGGCCGCGCGCTTTACGTGGGTGCGCCCTAGAACAGCTTCTTGAGCCAACGCAGCTTACGCGAGGAGTACGGCGGAAACAGAATCGGGGGGTCCGGGAGCGTTGGCTTCTTCAAGACCGAACGCCGGTGCGAGAACGTCTCGAACGACTGGCGGCCGTGATAGGCGCCCATCCCGCTCTCGCCCACGCCGCCAAACGGCAGCTCGGGCACACCAACGTGAAGCCACACGTGGTTGAGCACCGTGCCGCCCGCGCTGGTGCCCGAGAGGACACGGTCTTGGGCCGCCTCATCGCCTGCAAACACGTAGAGCGCCAGTGGCTTTGCGTGCCGGTTGACGAACCCGATGGCCGACTCGACACTCGGGACCGAAATCACCGGCAAAATGGGGCCGAAGATTTCCTCCTGCATCACGGCGTCGTCTTCTTTGACGTTCTTCAAGATGGTCGGCGCGATATAGCGGTCGGACACATCGGTTTCACCGCCGGTGACGACATCCGTGTTGTCGAGCAAACGGGTCAAACGGGCGTGATGCCGTTCGTTGACGATGCGAGCGAAGTCGGGGCTCTGCTTGGGGTCATCCCCGTAGAACTCGCGAATCGTCGAGACCATCCGATTGACCAGCGCGTCGTGAACGTGGTCGTGGACCAACACGTAGTCCGGAGCGACACAGGTCTGGCCGGCATTGAAGAACTTCCCATACACGATTCGCTTGGCAGCCATGTCCAAGTCGGCGCTCTCGTCGACGATGCACGGGCTCTTTCCACCGAGCTCGAGGGTGACGGGTGTGAGGTGCTTGGACGCCGCTTCCATGACGATGCGGCCCACCGTGCCGTTGCCCGTGTAAAGAATGTGGTCCCACTTCTCGCGCAACAACGCGGTCGTTTCGGGGACGCCACCTGCGACGACCTGCACCGCCTTCGGATCGAGATACTTGGGCACCCACTTGGCAAGCAACGCTGAGACATTCGGAGAGATCTCAGAAGGCTTGACCACTGCGCAATTTCCTGCCGCAATCGCGCCGATCAGAGGCAGCACGACGAGCTGAAATGGATAGTTCCACGGCGCGATGATCAGCACTACACCGAGAGGCTCTTTGTAAATGTAACTGCGGCCGGGCATTGCAAGGAGCGACGTCCGGACTCGCTCGGGCTTCATCCACGAGGCCAGCCTCTTGCGTGTGAGGCGAAGCTCCGAAAGCGGGAGGCCGATCTCCGAACCGAACGCCTCCGTAGCCGGCTTGCCGAGGTCGGCACGAAGCGCGTCGAGGATGTCTTGCTCGCGCTCCATGAGCAGGTGCTCAAGCGCGTCCAGCTGGGAAAGGCGCCAAGAGAGCGATTTTGTAGCCCCGGTTTCGAAATGGGCTCGAAGGGCGCCGACCAGCTCCGACGAGGGACGGTCAGAATCATCCGAAGGGGTCGAAACTACGCGTAACGCAGGCATGGGCAGAACTCCTAGGAGACGAAAGGCTGGAGAATTAGCTTGTTATTTTCAATGGTTACGGAGAGCGCGAAACAATTTCGAAATGGTCCTAATCTCTGTATAATCACGCGACCGGGGTACGTCATGCCCGAACGGAGGCCTTGATGCACAGCAGCGAACGTAAATGGCAACCTGAACGGAGACCTGCTCCCTGGTGGGCGCACATCCTACGTTGGTGGCTGTAGAGCACCCCCGTAAAGCTCCGCCACGGGGCTTCGCCCTAAGCGGCCAGACTTAGTTTCTCGCCCCGGCTCTCGGTCGCGGCGTCTCGGTCGTCGACCTCGCCCCTGTCGCGGCGACGTCCCTCTTGGAGGACGCGTTCTGGGACTGCACGGATGTCCCACACGAGCCCGACCCAGCTCAACATCCTGAGCGTGTAATAGGTCACGTCGACTTCCCACCAGTAGAAGCCCTGGCGGCACGAGGACTGGTAGTGGTGGTGGTTGTTGTGCCAACCCTCTCCGAGCGTCAGCAAGGCCGTTAGCATGTTGTTGCGGCTCTGGTCCGTCGTGTCGAAGCGCTTCGTGCCCCAGATGTGCGTGAGCGAGTTGATCAGGAATGTGTTGTGCCAAAGCAGCACGGTGCTCCCGAAGAACCCAATGAACAGCCCGGGCCAGCCGGCAATCAGGAAACACACGGTCGCGAGCGCGGCCGGTGGCACGGCCCAGTACTTGTTGAGCCATCGAAGCTCGGGGTACTTCGCGAAGTCCCGGATTTTGTCCCAGCGCGTTTCCTCAGTGTCATCGAAGATCCAGCCGACATGCGCATAGAAAACGCTGTTCTGAATCGGAGAGTGAACGTCGCCGGGTTGATCGGAGAGCTTGTGGTGCACGCGGTGGTGCGCGGCCCACCAGAGCACGCCTTTTTGTGAGCTGCTTTGCGCGAGCACAGCGAGGAAGAGCTGGAAGGCGCGGCTGGTCTTGTAGGTACGATGGGAGAAGTACCGATGGTAGCCGGCGGTGACACCCCACAAACGAACGAACAAGAGCACGAAGCACAGCACAACGGCCTGCCAGGTCACTCCGGACCAGAACGCTCCGAGCACGGCAAGGTGCGAAAGCACGAATATCGTGGACCGTCGCCACTGCTCACCTCGACTCAGGGAGCTCCTGGCTGGCTTGGCCTCCAGAACCGTCGTTTCCATCCCCCGAGGCTATCCCAGCCACAGCAATACGACCGTCACCGTTCACCCCCCTTTTTGTCATAGTTATGTAAAAAGGGGGGCTGACCCCCGATTTTTCGGGTCGCCTTTGGCGGCTGTTTGTCCCGCCCCACCGCCCCCACACTATCGCCTAGGCGATGAACTTGTAGCCGGCGCCTCGGACGGAGAGGATGTGGGTGGGGGAGCCCGGGTTTTCTTCGAAGCGGCGGCGGAGACGGGAGATGAAATTGTCTACCGTGCGGGTGTTGCCGTAGTTGCGGAGCTTCCACACTCGCTCGAGGAGCTCGGTGCGGCTCAGGACGCGGCCGGCGTTCTCGGCGAAGTAACGCAGGAGGTCGAGCTCCAGCTGCGTGAGCTGCACCTCCTCGCCAGAAACCGTGACCTCGTGGGTATCGAAGTTGATCTCGGCCGCGCCGAACGAGAGCGTGGTGGCTTTCGCGCTGTTGCCGGAGACTTGCTCCCAGCGCTGGCGCCGCAGCACCGACTGCACCCTGGCAAGCAGCTCACCGAGCTCGAACGGCTTGACCATGTAGTCGTCTGCGCCCGCCTCGAGGCCGCGCACCCGATCTTCGGGCGATGAGCGCGCCGTCAGCATGATCACGGGTACGAAGTTGCCTGCCTCTCGGAACTTTTTGCAAAGGTCGAAGCCGTTGACGTCGGGGAGCATGACGTCCAACACGATGGCGTCGTAGCCACTGGGATCGAGCAATCGCTGGCCCGCCTCTTTGGCGTTCGCCGCAACGTCGACGCGGTACCCCTCGAGCTCGAGGTTGAGTTTGAGACCAGCCGCGAGGTGTTCCTCGTCTTCGACGATCAGGAGCCGTTGCGCTTCGTGGTTGGTCATCATCCGCTCACCACAGGGGAGACGGGGAGCTCGACGCGCATGGTGGTGCCCTGCCCTCGCCCCTCGGAAGACGCCTGTACCTTACCACCCAGCTGCTTAACCAGCGCCCAGACGACGAAAAGCCCGAGCCCCGTGCCCCGGCGCTCTCGCACCTCTTGATCCTCCACCCGATAGAAGCGGTGGAAGACTCTCTTCAAGTCCTTTCGATCGATCCCGATGCCGTTGTCGCTCACCTCGAAGCGGACCGTTTGGTTCGATTCTCTACGCGCCACGACCTCGACCCGAGCCGGACGCTCCGAGTACTTGGCTGCATTGTCGATCAGATTCTTCACCACAATCTCGAGTGCTGCGCGATCGGTCGACACGATGATCTCCGGATCAACGTCGACGAGCACTTCGTGGGTCTCGAGCTTGCGCCGAGCGCGAACGGACGCGGCACATTGCTCGACGAGCTGCGCGAGTGACACGTCACTGAGGTTCAACATCCCGGGTCGCGCATAAGACAGACGGTTCGCTTCTAGAACGTCATCGATGAACGCGCGCAGACGGTCGACGTCTTCGAGCATCATGCGGCGCAGCTTCTCGCGCGCATCTCCTTCGAGACCCTCGCGTCCGAGCGTCTCCAGACACAGCTGCAGCGACGCAAGCGGACTCTTGAGCTCGTGCGTGACCGAATCGATGAAGGTGTCTTGCTTGCGCACTTCGATGATTCCGCGGGCAAGCGAGATCACGAACAGCACCAGCACGACGATGATCAGGACGAAGGAAAGAGCGCCCAGCACCAGGAGCCAGACATCGCCCGCAACGTCGGCGGAGCGGGTGATCTTCTGGCCGAGGAGGAACGACCAGCCGACCAAGAGTGCGATGCTCAATAGAACGGTGATCGCACCCAGGGTGATGGGGATCGAAATCGAGGATCGGATTTTGCGACGACGTGCCATCGGTTTAATTGAGACGAGTCATTGGCCTCGCAACAAGCGCCATAGGTTCTCTTTCTGCCATTGCTGTGCGGCAGAGTGGTACTCGAAGCTTCGCTCCCGCGTTCGAAACGCTCGGGTATGATAGTGGCGGCGGCCGTTCTCCACGACCGCCGGCATATCGTGATGCAGCATCTCGTGGAACACCACGGCCTCGACGAAAAAGCCGGGCACCCAGGGCTGGTCGAGCACGGGATGGATCCGGATCAAGCGCTCTTCGGGGAGATACGTCCCAAGCTGCAACGAACGCTGCCGGCGCTTCGGCCGGACGCGCTTGCCCCAGGTGATGCGAACAGTGGCGTCACCGCCAAAATGCCGCCGTGCCAAGTCGTCCGCGATCGCCCGCAGGTCATGGTGGCTCCCTTCGGAGCGCAAGGCTTCTTGGGGCGGGCCGGGCGCGACGAAACGCGCGCGATTCTCTTCGACGAAGCGGTCGATCAGGCTGGCCGCCCGGGCGTCGCTATCGCTCAAATAGTCACCCACTGCGTCGAGGATGTTCTCGTCGGCCGTCAGGAACATGTGATGGAGGCGCACCTCGAGCCGCCCACCTTTGGGGCGAGCAACCAACATGGTGCTCCGGTTGTCGGTCACCACTAGACGCACCGGCTGCCCCAAACGCGCTGCCAGGGTGCGGCTCCAGCCGGAAGCGCGGGCGTAGGCCCGGCCCAGATGGTCCCCGCGACGCTCGGTGACGCCGGGCTCCGCGATCGTCGGCGATTCGCCGGCAAACTCGAAGGAAAGTTGGAGCACGCCATTTGGGGCTAGAGGTTTGGCGCATCCTTGTCAACCGCGCTTTCGGAGAGTCGATCGGCAGGCTAGAATCGTAGAGGATGCGTGCTGCCACTCGGGAACGGCTTGAAGGCCTGACGGTCTTGCACAGACTGACCTCCTCCGAGCAGCGGGAGGCCGCGTGGCGTCAGGGTATCGCGACCCTCGCGCGGGCGGTCGTGGACGAACGCCGGCCTGTCCCGCTCGAGGGGCTCGACCCCGACGCACTGTTGCGGAGCCTCGAGGTTGCGGTCGAAGCTGGCCTCGTGGAAAGGCTCGACTGGCTCTCGGGACCGGCGGCCGCCGCCGCGCTCTACGAGGTCGCTGCAGCGCTCCCCTCGAGTCCCGTCAAACGCCAACTCGGCCGGATGGTCCTTCAACGTCTCCGCAAGGGAGACGCAGCAACGTTCGTGTCGGTAGCCACGCAACTGGCCCTCGGGTCTCAGCGGGCCCTGAGCGGCCGCTCGATCCGCGCTCGCGTCGCGCTCGCGCTGAGCCTGCCGATCGGCACCGTCAACAACGTCGATGCCCTCGCCCTCGCGTTGATCTCCCGGCAGGACTCCAGCCGCGACTGGCTTCTCACGCCAGCGACCGGCTCGCTGCCATCCCGACGCCTTGCTGCGCGCTTGTTGGAACGCGCAGCGCGCGAAGCCGCGCGTCGTGCTGCCGAGGGCGATGACACCGGCGTCCGCGTCTTCTGCACGGTGGCGGTCCGAGAGGCCTGGGACCGTCTGCTAGCAGACCGCGAGACCTTGGTCTGGCGGCACGTCGCGTCCGCACGGGGTCTGCTCGCTTCATCCATGCCGGTCTTCCAGCAAGAGATGCAACGGCACCTCGACCCGGAGTTCACCGTCACCGAGTGGCGGCGCGCGGCGGCGTCGCTTGCCGCGAGCATCGCGGTTGAGCCTGAGGAAGGCCTTCGAGCGTGCCGTGAGCTCCTGGACTCGGTCGTCTTCCAGCAAGACCACGGCATCGCCGCGGCGATGATCGCAGGGCTCCCACGGGCAGCGGAGAGCCATCCAATCGCCGTCGAGTCCTTGCTCGAGCAACTGATCCGCGTTGGCGGCCTCGATACGGCGGAGGCGCTGGTCGAGCTGCGGCGCGAACGAATCCGGCCTGGCTTCGCCGAGGAAGCCGCGAAGAAGGCCGAGGCCCATCTGCGAAAAGCAATCGCGCAGGGAGGCAGCGAAGATCTGGGACGGGCTGCGCTCATGAAAGCCCTCGCTGCAGAGCTCAACGGAGAACGAGCCCGAAGCGGACCCGCGCTCCGCGACATGATATCCGACGCGCTGCAAACCTTCGCGAACGAAGGCGCATACGAAGCGGCGCGCGAAGCACAGCCGATCCTCGAAGCGGCGGCTCGCAAAGCCAGGCTGCTCGAACGCCCCGGGCCGGGTGACCCCGACACCAATGTGTCCGCATTTCTCGCACTTCGAGAGCTGGATTCGGCGCTCTTCGAAACATCATCCTTGAACGACCTGCTACTCATCGGCGAAGACGACGATACGCACAGCGCCCACGACGAACGGCTCGGAGATCTTTTTCAGCAGGTCACCAACTGGCTCGTGATCCGAGAAGGGGACCCTTTGAAGGAAGGGAGTCAAGTCCCCCAGTTCACGACGCGCCTGCGCCAGCTGCGGACGATGCTGCATCTCGTCGATGCGGACGGACCACACGTCGACCCACGCAAGGACCTCGTCCGCCAACGGCGGCTCTTGACGCAGCGAGTGCTGTTCAACCGAGTCCAGCACGACGCCAAGAGCTCGCTCCGTCGCACGCTGTGCGCCGCTACCGCCCGCACCTGCGACGCCCTCGTGCGAGAGGAGATCGCCGACGTTTCCGACGTCGTGATTGCCGCGGCGGGGCAGGTACGCCACCTCGACGATCTCAAAACGATGGCAGAAGCCTCGATGGTTCCCGAGATCGAATGCGCGCTGCGCGCGTACGCGAAGCTCGAGCAAGCCACCCGCACCGCACAGCGCGACGGCCACGGACTGGTGGTCGCAACCGACGCGCTGAAAGCGATCGGCAACGAGCTGCCCGTCGCACGCTCCGCTCGGATCGAAGCGTTCCGCCAGGCCCTGTCGCTTCTCTCCCGCGGACTGCGCTCAGTGGGCGCGTCGAACTCGCTGACCGAAGTCGCTGAACGCTCTTCGGGCACGCCCCTGGCCATCCTGGAACGAGGCGTGGCAACCATGGCCCAGCTCGTCAGCGGATCCCGGCGGCGATTGGGCGCTGCGATGATCGACGAGTCTAGCCCAGCGGCAGCCGAGATTTGGGCCATGGGGCTCGAGGTCGAACGCGCCCTTCGGGCCTCAGTCTCCGAAATCGACCAAGCGTTCGCCAATGCGGTTGCCGCGGTCGGCCGCGATTTGCCCGGGGCGTTTGCTGATCTGACGCGAGCACTCCTCAAGCACCTCTGCTCGCTTCCGCTGGACGGGCCGAGGCGTGCGCCGAGTCTCGCGCCGATCGAGCTCGACGCCGACGCTCCTTTGCCGGCGTGGGTGCCCCCGAGCCGGATCCTCGGTGGATTCTACCTCGTGCGAACGGTCGGCACCGGAGCTGTGGGCTCCGTCTTCGTCGCCCGCCGCGTTGAAGAGCGGCAGGATGAAACGGCCCCGCTCTTCGCGCTGAAGGTGCCCGATTACTCTGCCGCCGCTGCACGCACACTCTCCGAAGATGAGTTCCTGCGTCTTTTTCGCGAGGAAGCCGGCGCGCTGCTCGCGCTTCCAGAGCATCCAAACATCGCGCGCTTCGTCACGTTCGATGCCGGCGCGCGACCAAAGCCGATCTTGGTCATGGAGTTGGTGGAAGGACCGAGCCTCGAGCGTATGTTGGAGATGGGCGGCCTCTCGCTCGGACGTGCCCGAGAGCTACTTCTCGGCGTAGGCGCCGGCCTCGATGCCATGCACCAAGTCGGCGTCGGTCACCTGGACGTCAAACCGTCCAACATCATCGTGTGTAACCCGGACGCCATCACCGGTGTGGGTCAGCCGCCGAAGCCGTTGCTCGTCGACTTTGGTCTCGCCGGTCGACACTTGCGGCCCGGCTGTGGCACCGCGAACTACGGGGCACCTGAAATTTGGGGGGCCGGCGACACCTCTCAGGCCATTCCGGCTGACGTGTACGCGTTCGGCTGCTTGATCTTCGAGGCCTACACCGGGAAGACATTGTTCGATGGCAACGGCGAGGCAGCGATGATCACGCAGCACGTCACACACGACGGAGACCCGGAACCCGTGCGGGCTCTGTTGGAGCGCCCGGAGACCCAGGAGCTCGGCGTGCTGATCGCCCGCTGCATGCGCCATGATCCGCGCGACCGAATCACGATCCGTCAGGCCCGTCAGTTCCTCGCCAACTTGAGCCTCGGTGTCGAGAACGAGCGCTGGCCCGTGCGCAGCGCGAGCTAGGCCAGCCGCTTAAACGCGAAGCGGGTCCTAGACCGAAGCCTGGAACCCGCCGCGCTGCGAATGCGCCCCGTGGGGCGCTAGCCCTGATTACTCCGAAGGGGCCTCGGTCGCGGCACCCTCTTGGGTTTCCGTGGCCGCGTCCTCAGGCCCAGTGTCGGCGATGTGGAACTCTACGCGTCGGTTCTGCGCGAGCTCTTCCTTCGTCTTGGCATCCGGAACGAGCGGCCTGGTGGGACCGAAGCCCTCCGAGATCAATCGCTCCTTCTGTACCTTGCCTCTGCCGACGAGGTAACGAATCACGGTGTCGGCACGCTGCTTCGACAGCTTCATGTTGAACTTGAGGCTGCCGGTCGAGTCACTGTGGCCCTCGACTCGGATGACCTCGATCTCCGGGTGCGCGTTCATGACCTTGGCCACGTTATCCAGGAGTGCGAACGAGCGCTTCTGGAGCTTGCGGCTTCCGGTCTTGAAGTAGACCTTCTCGAGGATCTCGAGCTGGCCTGCTCCGATCACGACCAGCTGGGCATCCTGACAACCGTGATTCTCCACGGTGCCGGGCTCATCCGGGCAGTTGTCGACGCGGTCGGGGACGCCGTCGCCGTCGCGATCGGGGTCCGGACAGCCATTGTTCTCGGGCGTGCCGGGCTCGTCTGGGCACTGGTCGTCGACATCGAGGATGCCGTCACCATCGTTGTCCGGGTCCGGGCAACCGTCCTCGTCCTCGAAGCCGTCGATGTCTTCGGCGTCCATCGGGCAACCGTCGTTGACATCGAGGACACCGTCACCGTCGTTGTCGGTATCGGGACAGCCGTCCTCATCCTGGAAGCCATCAAAGTCCTCCGCCTCATTCGGACACTGGTCGACGTCATCCAGAATTCCGTCACCGTCGGCGTCTCCGATCTCCTTCTCCGGCATGGTGAAGCCGATCACGCCCACCCCTCGCCAGTCGGGCGCGCCGTAACCGGGCGTCACGCCCGCGCTACCCGACACACCGATCATGAAGCCCTTCGGATGAAGGTACTTGAAGCCGCCGAGCACCTCGACAGGCGTCTCTTCTCGGCTCCACCAGGTCACGGTGCTGTTCGCAGCGGTTCGGCCGAAGGCTTCAGCCGAGATCATGAACTGGTCTTGGGCGATCATGAACAGCAAGCCACCACCAAAGGTGAACTCGTTGCCCACGAAGAGGTCAGGGGTCACCAGCTGACCCTGCGTGCCGAGCTTGTAGCCCGCCTGAATCGGAATTCGAACGACGTCGCCCGCATTGAAGGTCATCAGGAGCTCGAACCAGCCGCCGATGTAGGGCGACGCAGCAACCTGACCAGCGTACTTCTGCCTTTCGTCAGCAAGGCCGGCGACGTTGATCGTCATGGTCGCCTGCAACGCGATCTCGAACACGCTCTGCCGGGAGCCGTACAGATTGCCACGAAAGCCTAAGTACATGTCGCCGACGCTGCCGCCATTCGGAAGCAGATAGTCGAAGCCCCCACCGGGCGGAAGCCCGTCCGCTGCGCCCTGTCCCGCATCGATGATGAAGTGGTAGGGGATGTCCATGTAGAGGACGAGGCGGTCGAAGATGCCCAAGCTCCAGGCGAGATGACCGGTAAGCTGCCGGTGAACCACGGAGGACGTCGTGTTGCTGCCGGCTTGCTGGAAGACCAACGCGTCGTCGTTGTAGTCCATGTAGATCTGGAACCCGAAGCGCTTGTGACCTTGGCCGTCGGCAGTGCTGGTCGCGAAACCGTCCGTAGCCAGTTCTGCGGGCCGGAACTGGTTGAGGTCGATTTGCGTGGAGCCCTGTGCCGCAGCGCCAGAGGCAGTCCCAAATACAGTCACGAATATCGCTAGCAGCGCTGCGACCCAACCCCGGTCGAACATTCTTAGGTCATCGCTCTGTTGCACGCCGTCCTCCATTCACATCCCTGCGGTGAGCCGAAGCCCCCAATCTCCGCAATAGTCTTGCCCCTAGTACCATTACGGTAGAAAAAAACGGAGAAAAACCGTGCAAACGGACAGCGTAAAAAGCCGCTGATACAGAAACAATCCGCTAGGATCACATCCATGGGAGCCAAGGCTCACTACCTCACTGCGCCGGCTCCAATCACGGGGATGCCCCCGGGCATCCCCTACATCGTCGGGAACGAGGCAGCCGAGCGGTACAGCTACTACGGCATGCGCGCGATCTTGGTCATCTTCATGACCAAGTTCCTGATGAACGCACAGGGCGAGCTCGACCTCATGTCGGACGAGCAAGCCAAGACTTGGTTTCACGTATTCGTCACCGCGGTCTACTTCTTCCCCATCTTCGGAGCGATTATCTCCGACGCGTTCTTCGGGAAGTATCGAACGATCCTGGCGCTATCGATCGTGTACTGCCTCGGTCACCTGACGCTCGCAATCGACGACACGCGAACCGGTTTGGCGATCGGCCTCGGGCTCATCGCGATCGGATCGGGCGGCATCAAACCCTGCGTGTCTGCGCACGTCGGAGATCAATTCGGTCAGACCAACGCGGAACTGCTGCCGAGAGTCTTTGCCTGGTTCTACTTTGCGATCAATGTCGGCGCGCTCGCGTCGATTCTGTTTGCCGAACCCCTTCTCCATCGCTTCGGCCCTTCGGTGGCATTTGGGGTTCCCGGTGTCCTGATGGCGCTCGCGACTCTCGTGTTCTGGATGGGTCGAAATCGGTTCGTACACATCCCTCCGGGCGGCGTGGCCTTCCTTCGAGAGGTCTTCAGCCGGGAGGGGCTCGCCGCGCTCGGCAAGCTCTTCGTTCTCTACACTTTCATCGCGATGTTCTGGGCCTTGTTCGACCAGCAGGGCTCCGCGTGGGTGCTACAGGCCGCACGAATGGACCGGCACTTCATCGTCGATTGGGACCCGTCGCAAGCGCAGTGGCTCAACCCCGCCTTGGTGCTCCTCTTCATTCCGCTGTTCAATCGCGTGATTTACCCAGCTTTTGATCGTATCTGGCCGCTCACGCCGCTCAGGAAGATCTCGCTCGGCCTATTCTTGACCGTCCCTGCGTTCCTGCTGCCTGCTTGGCTCGAAGCTCGACTCGATGCAGGTGAGACCGTCAACATCGTCTGGCAGCTCGGCGGCTACATCATCATGACCGCGGCTGAAGTCCTCGTCTCGATCACTGCGCTAGAGTTTTCGTACACCCAGGCCCCCAAGAATATGAAGTCGCTGGTGATGGGGGCGTTTCTGATGAGCGTGTCGATCGGGAATTTCTTCACCGCGGGGGTGAACTTCTTCATTCAGAATCCCGATGGGACGAGCAAGCTCGACGGACCCTCGTACTACCTCTTCTTCGCGGCCGCGATGGCGGTGACCGCGGTGCTCTTCATCCCGGTCGCGGTCTGGTACAAGGAGCGGACGTACATTCAAGACGAGCGCTCAGTGAGGCGGTAGCGTGAGCATCATCGAGAGAGCGCGGTCATGGATTGCGCATGACCCGGACCCGGAAACTAGGCGCGAGCTCGAGGCGCTGATCGACCGTGGCGACATCAAAGCCCTCGAAGATCGGTTCCACGGAGAGCTCGAGTTTGGCACCGCTGGGCTTCGCGGTTTGCTAGGTGCCGGGCCCACACGCATGAATCGGGTGACGGTCGCACGCGCCACCGCCGGGCTATGTGCATGGCTGAAGCAGCAGGTGCCGGAGGTCGTCTCCCGCGGCATCTGCGTGGGTCGCGACGCCCGGCTCCATAGCGATGTGTTCGAGCGTGACGTGATCGAAGTCGTCGCCGGCGCCGGCATTCCTGTGTGGACCTTCAGCGACGTCGTGCCGACACCGGTCGTTGCATTCGCGGTTTTGGAGCTTCGCGCGGCTGGCGGCGTGATGATCACGGCGAGTCACAACCCTCCTGGGTACAACGGTTACAAGGTCTACTGGGAGAATGGCGCGCAGATCATTCCTCCGAACGACAGGGGCATTGCAGACGAGATTCGGCGCAGCCCCGAAGCGGACGAAGTACCTCGACTCTCGGTCGACGACGCGCGGGACAAAGAGCTGCTCCGGACGGTGGACTCGCTACGCGAGGAATACATCGGGCGGATCGCGGCGACAGCGAGCCCGCGTGAAGGCCGAGCCGAGGTGCGCATCGCGTACACCGCGCTTCACGGCGTGGCGGAAGACACCTTTCGAAGGGTACTGGCTGCCGGGGGCTTCGACGATGTGCACAGCGTGAGCGAACAAGCCGCCCCAGACGGGCGCTTCCCTACGGTTGCGTTTCCAAATCCGGAAGAGCCCGGAGCCATGGATCGAGTTCTCGCTCTTGCGGAACGAGTCGACGCGGACCTTGCGATCGCCAACGACCCGGACGGAGACCGGGTCGCAGTCGCCGTTCGTGCTGGAGGCGCCTTCGAGCTTCTGTCTGGGAACGAGGTCGGCGTGCTTCTGGCGGACGACCTGCTGAGCCGGTACCAGCAGGCGGGTCAACCCGTGGTGATCTCGACGATTGTGAGCAGCCCGATGCTCGGTCCGGTCGCCATCGAATACGGCGCACGCTGGGAACAGACACTCACTGGGCACAAGTGGATCCAGAACCGCGCCCTCGAGCTCGAGCGCGAAGGCTTCTCATATGTGTTCGGCTATGAAGAGGCTCTCGGGTATGCGCCCTCGCCTGCCGTGCGCGACAAGGACGGCATTAGCTCGGCACTCCTGATGACCGACATGGCGGCACGCCTCAAGGGGCGGGGAAAGACTCTTCTGGATGCAATGGATGAGCTCTGGCGAAAGCATGGCTTCTTCGCCGACCGCCAGATCTCGACCCGGTTCGAAGGTGCCGATCCGCAAGCGAAGATGGGCGCCGTCGTCGACCGCTACCGGGAGAGTCCGCCGGCCGAAATCGGAGGACAGCGCGTCGTTCGCATTCTGGATCTCGAGCGCCAAGTGCAATGGACACCAGTGGGGGTGACTCCATTTGCCGAGCTCGCACCGAGCAACGTGATTATCTTCGAGCTCGCCGGCGGGCATCGGGCCATGCTCCGCCCCAGTGGGACGGAGCCAAAGCTCAAGTACTACTTCTACGCTACCGCTCCGGCCCATCTGCGGAACGATCTCGAACAGTCGAAGAAGCATGCGCTCGATGTGCTCGAGCGCATGATCGGAGATCTCACCCGTTCCAACGATTACTGAGCAGAGCGCGCGCCATGGCGTCCCACGCTTGCGATGCGCGAAATAGCTCACGCGCCTGTCGCGCGTTCGTGCGATGCCACGGAAGCGGCGGGCGACCGTACGGATTGGGCCGCGGAAGCTGGTCGCTGAGCCCGCGCGCCTTTCGCTCGCAGAACTCCGCTTGACGACGGCACAGCGCAACAATGTCGTCGACCGGAGTCACCAGATGGGGGGACAGGTTGATGTTCACCACTTCTGAAAAGTCGCGTGAGCTGACACCCGCCATCCACATCGCCCGCTGCACGTCCCGTCCCCGCGCGGCCGGTGACTCCGTCGACCAAGCATCGGGGCGGAGCTCACGAATGTCGGAGTGATAGGCCTGCCGCCCCTCTGGCGGTTCGGATGTCTGGGAAGCCGGCCGAAGCCAGGCCGCGAGTCGAGCGCGAAGCATGGGCTCCCTCACTTTTCGCGGACCGCGCGTGCCAGGGTCAACAAACCTACTGGAGCGAGGCGCCTACGATGATCGCGATGGTGACGAGGAGAACCACCGCGGCCGCACCCCACAGAAAGGTCGAGCTTCGTCGTGGTCGACGATGCGTCGGCGTGGGCTGCGGCACCGCCAGGGCGCGAAAGCCCTCCGGCAGGAGGTCGGGACGCGCGGCAAGGTCTTCGAGCCGGGTCGCGGTCGTCACGGGCATGGCGAGTGGGTCGAACCTGGGATCGCGCGGCGGGGCACCGGTAGACATGCGCCCCGTCGGCGCACGACTGCTCGGGCGATTTCGGACCGACGCGATCTCCAGCTTCGGCCCCCCGCGGCCGAGCTCGATCTCGTCACCGGAATTGAGGGCGGCGTGTTTGATGCGTTGACCGTTCAACCAGGTGCCGTTCCGACTCCCCGTATCGATCAAGAGATAGCGGCCGTCTTCGTTGCGTATCTCGGCATGTCGCCCGGACGCATCCAAGTCGACCTCCGGGTCGAAGTTCACATCGCTATCGGGCATGCGGCCGATGCGAATGAGCTCCTGGTCGAACTCGAACTCTCGTCCGGAGTCGGCGCCTTTGATTTGGCGGAGTCGGATCATGAGCGAATCTCAATCGGTAGGCGGAATGAGCTCGACCTCGGTCCGCAGCCCAGGCTGCACCAAGACGTCTTTGCCGACTCGAGTCCCATCTGTTTCACGGGCCTCGAAATGATACGAACCAGGTGACAGCCGTAGAAGAATCGCCTGGTCGAGTCGCAACGGGCCATAGCTTCGGCCGTTGACGTAGAGCTCACCGCTGTCGAGCGCTGCGCGAACCTTCACTTCCACCGGAATCTGGGCGTCCGCGTAGGCGGGCGGCGGCGGCGGCGCAGTGGTGGAAGCCCCGCGGCGACCCATGCTCACGATGGTTATCACTGCCGCCAGCCCGAGAAGCGTCAGCACGGACGCGGGCGTAGACCAGGAGAACGACGCGGGACCCGGCGGATCGGATGCCTGACGAACCGCCGGACGCGGTCCTGGAGTCGCACGCGGCACCATGCTCTTGACGACGTGCGGCAACGTCGGCCCCGCCGCCGGCCGCTCGTCCTTGCCTCGTGGAAGTGGATACTGCTGGTAGAACGGAACGGTGCCATTCTCGGGCGGCTCGAGCGCGTCGCCATCGAAGTCAGCGATGATGCACGTGACGTTGTCGTGCCCCCCACCCGCATTGGCGAGGTCGATCAGGCGGTCGGCAAGCTCAGGAAGCGGACCCACGCAGGCCATTTCCTCTTGAATGGCACCATCGTGGACGAGACCGCTCAGACCATCGGAGCAAAGGAGCACCCGGTCGCCGCGCCGAAGCTCCACGAATGTCAGATCAACCGCGACCTGCTGAGTGGTGCCGAGCGCTTGCAGGATGATGTTGGAGTGCTCGAAGGCCTCGGCCTCGGCTTCGGTGAGCTGCCCCGCTTCGATCAGTTGATTCACGAGCGACTGATCTTTCGTGATCAAGCTCAGTCGGCCGTTCCTCATGATGTAGCAACGGCTATCGCCGACCTGGCCCACGAAGAGCACCTTGTCCATGAGGCCCGCGACTGTTGCGGTCGTTCCCATCCCGCGACGGGTTCGATCCTTCTTGGCGGAAAGGAAAATCCGCGCGCCGGCTTCTTCGACGGAATCGACGAGACGCCGAGCGAAACTGTCGCGGTCCTTGGGCGCGTCGTCGCCGCGCAGCATCTCGAACAGGGTGTCGACTGCCATGTGGCTAGCCACTTCCCCAGCGGCGGCACCGCCCATGCCATCACAGACCGCCAAGCCGAGGCCGCGGTCCGAAACCGAGCCCGAAATCACTTCCTCCCCGGCAAGCGGACCCGAAGCCGCGCTCAGGTCGGCGACCATGAAGTTGTCTTCGTTGTGCTCACGGACGAGCCCAACGTCGGTCTTCCCGTAGACGGTGAAGTGGAGGCCTTGCGGGGTCGGCGTCGCGGCCACCCTGGGCGCACGACTCCAACTCTCCGTGCCGGGCGCCGGCGCTATCGTCTCGCCGCCTTCGCCGGGGCTCGACTGATCATCACCATTCTGATGTGCGTCGCCGCTCATTCAGCCCCCGCCTGCATCCACTAACCCCATCAAGACACTATAACGATACAGCCTACAGCCGCGCTGTCGAAATCTCGACCTGTCCGGAAACGAAGACTGACGCAATTCGCACCCTTTTACAGCAGGAAGTTGAATCCGACCCGCAGAACCAACATGGCGTCCAACGCGCCGTCGACCGCGCGCAGGGCGTCGTCTGCTGGAGTGGTGAACGACTGGGTCCGCAGCAGGTTCCCGGTGACGAGGAAGGAGAAGACCGTATCCGAGCTGAGCTCGACCTCCGCCCCGACCCCGATCTCGGCCGTCCCCCCGATCGTCGCCACACGGAAGGAGGGCCCCAGCATCAGGAACCCACCACGGAGGCGCAGCAAGGGGTGCGTCGCGTGGTTCGGAAGGAACGAATACTGCAGGAGCGCCGTGAACGTCTGCGGAACCGTGGTTTCGTAGACACCGTTCGCCGTGAGGAGCCAAAACTCGTACCCGAACCCGAGGCCAATGCCATTCGCCCATCGGTAGGAGAAGTTGACCCCGACTGCCCAGCCCAAGTCGGCGATACATCCATAGCCAGCGGGACAGAGTCGATTGGTCGACAGCGGCACGACTAGGCCCGTCTCGGCTCCCACCGCGATCGACCCTTCCCTCTGCGGGGGCCCCCCTGGCAGCTCGGCCGACTCCGCCCGGCCCGACTGCGGCGCGGCCAGGCACAGGGCCAGGAGACAGAAGGCTGCGGCGCGGGTTGGCACGGCCGTAGCATAGAGGGTCGAATCCCGCGTAGACAAGATTGACAGCCCCCGGCCCTCTCTTATAGTAGCGCCGATTCGACCCGCTTAGGGGTTTTCACATGGAGATCTTCCTAAACAAGCGCGCGATGCGGCAAGTCCGGCTTTCGGTTGCCGACGCGATCGCCGACGGTGAAATCGACGCGCTGCGCGAGGACCTGGTCAGCGTCTTTTCCGACGACGACATCGAGGAAATCGAACGCCGTATCGACAGCGGCGACTTCTACGACTTCATCACGGAGATCCTGGAAGAATGGTCCGGCGAAGATCTCGACGAGCTCATGGAGCTCCTCGAAACCCAACTCGCCGACGCGGACGTCGACTTGAAATACACCGCGCCGGAAAACGACGACTCCGAGGAAGAGGAAGTCGTGGAAGCAGAAGAGACCGAGGCAGAGCTCGTCGTCGAAGAATCCGACGATGACCTATAGGGACCGTCCCCTTCGTCCAACCGGGGCCAATTGACACGCAGCCCCGGTCACGCTACCAGCATCGCCGCTCTCCCCGAGAGCAAACGCTAGGCCACCGTAGCTCAGTTGGTAGAGCAACGGTTTCGTAAACCGTAGGTCATCAGTTCGACTCTGATCGGTGGCTC
>Ga0209271_10000271_pt1 | contig 18099 bp, 12 predicted proteins | sample tdAd002_FD_187123 | JGI IMG/M metagenome (GOLD analysis project Ga0209271, IMG submission 187123) | Marine sediment microbial communities from the Atlantic coast under amendment with organic carbon and nitrate - tdAd00.2 (SPAdes)... | ecosystem: Environmental > Aquatic > Marine > Coastal >... | reverse complement strand
TCGAAGTACTACCTGCGCAAATTCTACTGCGAGGCGCTCGAGCACAATCCGAACGCGGAAGTCTTTCTCTACCAAACCTGGAACAACGCACAGCCCGAAAGTCCGGACGCGCTCGACTTCGGCGCGCGGGTCCGATCGGATCGGAAATACTGGGAAGAGCTTGCCGACGAATCGCTCAGCGCTCGCGTGGCGAACCCGGGTCGCCTCGGTCGCTGGCTGGCTCGCGTCGGGATTCGGGAAGAACATTGCAGCCCCTCCAAAGCGTTTCGATTCATCTCCGCCGGTAGCGCCATGTTGGCCCTGTCCGTGGAGCTGTCGACGCTCGGAAACCAGGCGCCGCGATTGGCTAATGGCAACCCCGTGACGATGGCCGACCTCTTCGCCAACGCGTACACCAACTGGGACGAGGTGCAGCGCGGCGAGGCCAGCACCCTCACCCTGCGTCGCCCCGATGCGAAGCACGACGACATTCATCCAAGCGCTCTGGGAGCCTACTTCGTCGGCCTCGTCGCCTACGCGACGATCTACGGAACAGATCCAGCCGGGCTACCGGCCCTCAACGGCGTTTCCGAAGACGTGGCTGCTCTCCTGCAGCGAGTCGCTTGGCAGACGGTGATCAGTGACCCGCGCTCAGGAGTCGCTGCCACTCGACGAACAGACTCAGCGAGCTCAGAACGCTGATCATCATGGTACGTCGGACTCCAAGCATCTCTTGAGCTCTTCGAAGAGCGGCTCGGTCGCCGTGCGCGCGTCGTGGGACGCGAGAACCCTGCGACGCCCCTCCTCGCCGAGCTCGGTGAGCCGTGAGACCGGAGTCGTCAGCGCTTCCTTCATGGCATCCACGAGCGCGTCGACGGAGCCCGCGGGAACGAGCCATCCGCAGCGATTCGGTTCCACCAGCTCCGGGATCCCCGCGATGTAGGTCGTGAGGACGGGTCGTCCGAGGGCGAGCGCCTCCATGATGACCACCGGCAGACCCTCAGCGAAGCTCGGCAAGACCAGCGCGCGTGAGGACGACAGGTATTTCCGGACTTCGCTCCCGGCCGCCCAACCGGTGATCTTCACGACATCCTCGAGCTGGCGCTCTCGAATCAGTGCCTCGACGTCGGGTCGCATATCGCCATCGCCGACGAGGATCAGCTCCAGCGCAACGCCTTCGTCGCGGAGCCTGGCGGCGGCCTGGACGAGGAGCAACTGACCCTTCTGCTCGCAGAGCCGTCCCACACAGACCAGGCGAGCGCTGTCTGCGATCGGTGGCGGATTCGCGTCGATGAATCCCTGGTCGACGCCGCATCGCACGATTTTGATCTTGGGCCAGTGCTCCAGGCTGCACAGTCGATAGAGCTGACTTCTGCCGAAGCTGCTGATTGCGACGACAAACGCCGCGTCCTCGATCTTCTCCGTGAGACTGAGCGTCCATGGCTTGTCGAACTCTTCGGGCCCGTGGACGGTGAAACTGTATGGAGGCCCGCCGAGCATGCGACACAAATACGCGACGCTGGCAGGATTGGTGCCGAAATGGACGTGTACGTGACCGCATCCGCTTCGTTCGAGCAGCCGCAAGAGCTTGCATGCAATCACCAGATACGCGAGATTTCGAAACAGGCCCCGATCCGAGCGTAGCCCCATCCGTATTGCCGCCAGCAGCGCTTTGCCGAAGCGGACCGGTCTGCCAATCGCAACGCCAAGCGCCGTCAGTAGGAGTGAAAGCGTCCCGTTGCCCAGAATGACGGCGGTGCGCTCCCTTTCCGCGATGTCGTCTGGATCGACCAATTCCGTGAAGGATCGGCGAACCGAGAATCGATGAATCTCGACGCCCTTGGCCTCTAGTCCTGCGATTTCTCTTCGGATGAAGGTGTGGCTGACGGCCGGATACTGATTTGTGAAGTAAGCAACCTTCATCGATGCGCGAACCTAGTCTTACTTAGCAGGCTGGAAGCCCACCCTGCCAAGACAATATGCTCGGCGTCGACGAGTGGTCCGTCACTCGAGACGCGCCCCTGAAGGCTCAGGTCAATCGCGGAAGCGGGTCGCGGAGCGAGATCGTCTGGCCCCCCATTTCGACCTGATCGAGGCCAAAGAAGCTCCGATCGGTCATGCCCACCGAGTGCATGAGATTGACGTACAGCCGCTCGTGAGCGGGCCCGACCTGTGCTTGGCCCCCAAAAGCGACAGGAACCGCGGTCTGCGGGTAGTGAACGTAGCGTCCGGGCCTGAAGTACCCGCCCCCGCCGCCTGCGATCACGTTGGGAACTCGGCTGATGTCGTGGCCGCCTGTCGCGAGCTCGGAGATCCACACCACGGCCGTGTTGTCCAGGAGCGTGCCGTTGCCTTCCTGAACCGAATCCAACTGGTCGAGCAGGTATGCGAAGTGCTCTGCATAGACGCGGTTGTAGTTGACCATCCCCTCGATGCCCTCGGTGCTGCCACCGTTTTCATCCGAGTTGTGAGCGATGTCCTGATGCATGTCGACGCCGGGGTTGAGCCCGAACTCGCTGCCCGGGATATCCTGCGTGACGATCGTCGCCACCCGCGTCAGGTCGCAAGCAAGGGCCATCGTCGTGATGCGCGAGAACTGATCGATGATGTGTCCCTGTGAGGAGAACGACGGGTCGCAACCGATCGGAGCGCTAAGATTGAGACCGGCCTCGAGGTCGCTAACCAGAGCGCGGTGCCGCTCCAGCTTCTCCCGATCCGCCGAGCTGAGCTTCGGAAGAACGGTCGCGAACTCTTCGCCCGCCATGTCGAGGGCGCTGACCCGCGCCGCGCGGATCAAGTCTTCACGCGAGGGCTCCCCAGGCTCGCTCGGCTCCGGCGCGAGGCCGAGGATGTCGTTGAACGCGGCCTGCGCGTTCTGCTCCCGTGGAGCCGGCTGGTTGGCGCCGACGTAGTTGTAGGCGTGCTGGTGGTTGAAGCCGTAGACGCGGCTATTCCAGCGACCCGGCTGACCGATGGCGTTGCCGATCTCCTGGTCGATGGAGTGGGCCCCGCCACGCGCGGTCGAGGCACCCTGGAAAGCCCAGGTGTTCGTGAGCAGATGTGCCTGAGCGATGTGATGCCGATTGATGTCACCTGAGAATCCGAGCTCGGCCACCCGGTATTCTTCGCCAAACGTCACCATTCGTGCGAGCCCGTCGACGATGAGCAGGTTGTCGCGATGGCGGTGGAGTGGGCGAAGGATCTCGCTGAACTGCGACTCCCCCAATCCGCTGAGCGAGTAGTCGTATTCTTGGTTGTCTTGCCCCGGCTGACGCATGTGCCAGCGCCCGGGAACGGTGCCGTGCGGCGTGATGAAGAATATCACGCGCTTGGGATCAGCTGCCTGGGCGAATGCGCGTCGACCCGGAAGCGACGGAAGGCACAGCGAACCGGCGGTCAGGCCCAGTCCGGCCAGGAAGCGGCGACGATCGAGAATGTAGGGGCTTCGGCTCATGGGATCAGTCCTCCACCTTGCTTCGCAGCCTGAATTCAGGGCGCGTCACGATGGTAACCAAGAGATCGATGAGGTTGCCGCCGTTCTCGGCGAACGCTCGCTGAATCGCCTCCACTTGGCAGGTGTCGGCGGGCTCCATCGCCCGGCCGTTCGCATAGGTGAACCATTGCTCCGCCACGCAATTGCGGACGACGTCACTCTCTCCGAGGAGCTCCTGCAGCTCGACGGCTCCCTGGTACTCGGCGTCGTTGCCGATGCCGTTCGCGAAACCGGTTGCGTCGACCGGGAGCATGTTGTCCTCCATGCGGAACCGGCCTGCGGCATCATAGTTCTCGAATCCGTAGCCAAAGCCGTCGATTCGCACGTGGCAGCCCTGGCAAGTCGGCGGCGCGACGCGCTGCTCGAAGAGCTCGCGGTTGGTCATCGGGCCTTGCTCCGGGTCGGCTTCCGGTGGGGACACGTTTGCGTTCGCGGGAGGCGACGGGCGGGGCTCGCACAGGAGCCGCTCCATCACGTACACACCGCGGAGTGGAGGTGAGCCGTTTGCATCGTGGGCGTTGCCGGCCAAGAACGCGATACGGCTGAGAAGACCTCCGCGTTCTTGCGGATCCAGCTCGACCTGCGACCAGGGCTCCGACGGTGACGGGATGTCGTAGAGCTCGGCCATCACATCATCGACGTATGCGATGTTGCTCGTGAAAAGATCCTTCAGCGTACCGCCGCCGAAGAAAACACTCTCGATGAAACGCAGCGTCTCTTCCTTGGCTGATTCACGAACCGGCCCGCCCCACATGGGGAATTCGTCCAGGACCTTGTCCTCACCGAGCACCCGGTCGACGTAGAGCCACTGCCGATGGAAGTTTCGCACGGCGGTTCGCGCGCGGTTATCCTCGAGAAGGCGCCGTGCCTGCGCTTCGAGTTGCGCGTCCGTCTCGAGCTCGCCGGCGTCGGCAGCCGCCAACAGCTCGTCGTCCGGCATCGTCTCCCAGAGGAGATACGAAAGGCGGCTCGCGAGTTCGTGCTGCGAGAGCTCGAGCTGATCGGCGTTGACCTCCGAACCCTGGTTCTCGAGTCGGTAGAGGAACTGCGGCGTCTGCAACATGGCCGTGACCGTCAATTGCACGGCGGCGTCGAAGTCGATCGCAGTACGCTGCGATTCAAAGAACTCGGTCCAGCGGTCGAACTCCCCATCGGTGAGGGGGCGGCGGAACGCGCGCTTGCCGAAGCTATCGACGAACTCCCGGCCACAGGCAGTATCCGCGGTCTGGCAAGGAAGCACCCGATCCCGCGCCGGTCCGTTCTCCACTGCGTGCTCGCCCAGGCTTAGTGCAGCGGCATCATATCGCGCGACGCGAACGTCCGAGGGGCCGAGTGACAACGCGTCGTTCTCGAAAGAGCCTTCCAGAACGGCGTCCGATGGTTGCTCAGGAAGCAGCGGCATGCTGCCCCCGAAGAGGTCGCGCACGGTGTTGTCGTATTCGACATTCGTCAGCCGCCTCACCGGCGTAGAACCCACGATGATTGCGTCGGGGTTTTGGCAGACGAACCCCTGCGCGCCGCTTGCGCGATCCCCACCGGCCTCACCGATGACACCGTTGCATCCGACCAGCAGGGTGAACCCACCCGCAAAGGCGAGTTGCAGCAGAGTATTAAGCGTCCCCCAACGACTCATACGGGATCATTATTGGGTCAGATTCCAGCGTTTTGCTAGCCGGAGGGGTTAAGCCACAACGTGTGGTTGGCCACAAAGCGTCCTTGTTTCGCCCGCTTGGGGCAAAAGTAAAACATTGTTGCACAGCTGTGCAGTACGCCCTGAGAGGTCATTCGACCGCGGAATCCCCGGAGTTGACTGGCAGGCATCTCAGAGCACATTGCCGAAATGCGAAACACGAGACGGTTGGCCGGTATTGGGACGCTGTGCGCTTCGCTGCTTGCAGGAACCGCCGGGGCGGTGACGCCCGACGCGGTGGGCGGTGGTTTTTCAGACTCTGGCGTCGACGGGGCCTACTACGCGAACCCCGACCTCGAAGGTGAGCCCTCATTCACCCGACGCGACGTGCGAATCGACTTCGACTGGGAAGAGGTGCGACCCGTCGGCGGCTCCACCGCGGAGCCGTATCGGTCATTTCCGAGGGACGGTTTCTCTGTCCGTTGGAGCGGCCGGATCATTCCGCGGTTCAGGGAGGCCTACACGTTTCAAGGGCAAGCCGATGATGGTGTTCGCATCAGGGTGCGGGCTCCGGGAGATCCGAATTGGGTCACCTTGGTCGATCGCTGGGATCAAGCGGGGGCTTTCGAATCCCAGCCCTTCATGATGCGCGCGAACCAGCTCTACGACATCCAGGTGGAGTATCGTGAGGTCGCGGGGGAGGCGCGGTGCAGGCTGATGTGGAGAAGCCAAAGCACGCCGGCCGAAGTGATCGATCCCGTCCGCCAGCAAGGGCTCAACCTCTCCCGACATGTTTGGGGAGAGTATGTCTGGGCAGACTTGATGAAGACCAGTCGGTACGGCGCGAAAGCCGAAGAGGTTGACGCGAAGGGGTGGCCGACCACATCTGGGGTCGAGCTCGTCGCTAGTGAGATGTACAACGCCAATACTCCCGAGATGTCGGGAACCTATCTCCTTCGCTTCGAGGGTCGGGCGGAAGTGGATCAGAAATGCTGCGTCGAAGCGGCGTTTCAGGCGGGCGGGCGTAGGTTCGAACGCAAGCTGCCAAGAGGAGTCGGATACGACGCTGCCACGAACACTACGACGTCGGTGCTGACGCTGCCTGGCTCGAGGGCGATGCTCACCTTTAACGACACGCAGCGAGGGCCAGGTCGCCGTGGCGACGGGGTGATCGGCATCCAGCTGATGCGGCCCATCGCGCCGGGCAGCACTCAGCATCATCGACCTGACGAGATCGTCTATCGTCCATTCAAACAAGTAGTCGAAGACAACTTCACGGTTCTGCGCTTCATCACGTTCTCCTCTGACGCGGGCAAGGATTGGTCACAGCGCACCCTCCCGGACGACGCGTTCTTCCTGGGGACAACGGATGAGGAGAACTGGGAGTACGCCGTCATGGTGGCCAACGAGACCGGGCGCGACCTTTACATCACGCTCCCGATTGGAGCGACCGACGAGTATCTCGAGAAGTTCGCCCTGCTGACGCGCCACGGATCGGACGGCCGCGAGCCCTATCGGCGTCCCACCGCAGATCCGGTCTACCCCCCACTGAATCCGAACCTGCGGATTTACGTCGAGGTCAGCAACGAGATCTGGAACTGGATGTTCAAGACTACGACGATGGCCGAGCAGCTGACCCGCGCTGAGCACGAGCGAGGCTCCGACACCTGGAAAGTTGTCAATTACGACGGTGAGGCGCGCAATCCGAAGAGCATCCAAGCGATCCGCCGCTGGCATGCAGCTCGGACAGTGCAGGCCAGCATGGCGTTGCGGCGCGCTTGGGGAGACGACGCCATGGGATCGAGGGTTCGGCTGCTCATCGAGTACCAGTACGACAACTTTCAAGAAACCGCGATCTCGTCGCTCGACTTCATCGACGGCTACTACAACAACAGGTCGAGCACGAACGTCAGCGATCCACACCCAGTCGACTACTACCTCTGGGGCGCCGGCGGAGCGGCCTACTATGGGCTTGTGAACAGCGCGGGCTCGCAGACTCACACACTCCTCAAAGACGCGGGCTTTGAGACGACGTCTATCGAGCCCAAAACGCTACGCTTCCGGCCGCAGGGCACACCTTGGACCTTCAAGGGCCAAGCCGGGCTGATTCGTCCTGAAGGTGAGAAGCGTATCAAGGGGCTCAACAACCTTCCGACGCCGACGTCCGGCAAGCAGGCCGCGTTTCTGCAGGGGAAAGGGTCGATTAGCCAACAGGTACGATTCGCAAAGCCGGGCACCTACGCCGTCGCTTTCAACGCAGCGGGCTCCGGAGAAGGTTGGCCGGGCTATCTGCCCTTCGACATTCTATTGGACGGCCGCAAGGTGAGCCCGACCAGCCAACGCGATCCCCGGGTGAGCCCGGAGGGAGCAATGATCGGGGGTTGGAATCGAAACATCACCAGCCTCGATGAAGAGTGGGGCGGCGCCGTATTTCAGATCGACGCACCGGGGTCGCACACGATCGCCTTCGTGGGTCGCGGTGCCGAACCCGACTACTTGCTGATCGACAATGTGCGCATCGCGAGCGCGGATGCGATCCTAACGAGCGAATTCGACAAGGGGAATGCGCTGGGCCAGGAGGGCGAGTCGGACTTCGCCTATCAACTCCGGACGCAGGCAAGGTATGCGCGCGCGTTCGGCCTTCAGGTCCTTGCGTACGAAGCAGGTTGGTCGCTTGGAGGGGATTTCAAACAGGCGCCCCTCCAGAACTGGTCCAAGCTCCACGACCCGAGGGCCACGGCCGTCAACGATCGGGCGATCGCGTTCTGGGATCAGTCGGGGAGCGCCCTTCCTGTCTGGGGCGTGTACGAGTATTGGCCCAGTTACGATTGGGTCGGCGCGGAGAACTACGCGATCATGCGAAGCTTCCGCGGGGCCTCGCAGCGACTGCCTACCGAGCCGACCTATGGTCGACCTCTCCCAACGACGGTGCGGCTAGATGACACTGATGTGTCGCATACCAGCGGCTCTACAGGGTGGCGTCGCTACGTCCCCTGTGCCGGCGGTCCCGAGAGCAAATGGCATGCCTGGATGCTGATCGCTCCCGCGACTGGGACCTACGCATTTCGCATCGAGGGTCGCGGAGGCGGCCGCTTGGTCGTCGAAGTCGATGGCAAGCCCATCGTCGATCTCGGCTCTTTGGACCAGGCGACGAGCACGCCGATAAGCGCCCTGCTCACGAAGGGCGCGCACGCCGTTCGGGTCGTCATGGTCGGTGATGAGCTCGAGCTAGATCGGATCGAGATCAGCGTGGAGCAGGCTGGGCCCTGATCTGGGCTCAACCCTTCTGAACCAGGGGTACGAACTAGGAATTCGACGCCGTGCCGCCATTCATCGAGAATCGTTCACGCTCGTGGTGATCTGCAATGGTTCATTCAGACGGTAACCTATTCAGCATCCTGGTGTTCTTTCTCTGGGTGCCCTTCGCACTGTGGGGTGCATACCGGTGGCCTCCTGCGAAAGCGGCCATGCTCCTCTTCTTGCTCCCATTGATGTTCTTGCCGGAGCGCGTCTATTTCGATCCACCGGGGCTTCCGCATTTCGGGAAAGACCGGATCGCGATCTTTTGGCTCCTGATCGCTGTTCTGCTTTTCCATCGTCAACGGCTCAGCTCGGTTCAGCTCAACAAGTGGACCAAGCTTTCCATGTTGCTGCTCCTCGGAGGGAGCGTCGCAACGATCTTCCTAAACGCAGACCCGATCTCCAAGGGGTCCCTCTACATACCGGGGCATACACCATATGATGCGGTTCACGCGCTCATCGAGGGCACGCTCGACATCATTCTGCCCTTCCTCCTGGCGGCCGCGATGTTCAGGGACGCGAAGGACGTGCGCGTCCTGTTCCGGTTCCTGGTAGGAGCCACGCTCGTCTACAGCCTCTTTCAGCTGATCGAGGTCAGGTTGAGCCCCCAGCTTCACACCTGGGTGTACGGGTTCTTCCAACACAGCTTCGGGCAGATGATGCGCGGGGAAGGCTTTCGTCCGATAGTCTTCATGAAGCACGGACTCGCCGTCGCCATGTTTACGATGGTGGGCGTTGTCGCCGCTGCCGCGTTGTACAAAGTGAACGTGAGGGTCTTCGGCGTGAGCGCGCGTTGGGCCACACTGTACTTGGGCTTCATTGCTCTGCTGAACAAGAGCGTGGCAGCGCTTCTTTACACGCTGGTCGCCGTTCCACTGGTCCTGTTTTTCACACCGAAGACCCAGTTTCGTGTGGCCGTGTTCCTGGCCATCACTGTGCTGCTGTATCCGGCTCTGCGTGCTGCCGACCTCGTCCCCGTGGAGGACATCCAAGAGACCATGGCCGCTCAGTTCGGCCCAGAGAGGGCCCGCTCGTTGGAAACGCGCTTTACGAACGAGGACGCGCTTCTCGAGCGCGCGAGGGAGCGTTCCTTCTTTGGCTGGGGAACCTATGGTCGCTCCACCATTTACGACCTTTACAGCGGTGAGCAGTCGTCCATTTCCGACGGTGACTGGATTATCACCATCGGGACGTTTGGGTTCCTGGGTTTCCTAGCCAAGTACCTTCTATTGCTCTTGCCGATTTTCGTGACCTCGCGTCAAATCCGGTACTTGCCTCGCCTGTCCGATCGCCGGCTTCTTTCCGCGTTAGCGTTGATGGTCGGGTTCTCGGCGTTCGACCTGTTGCCGAACGGGAATTTCAACTACCTACCCTTCGTGTTCTCGGGTGCCCTCGTCGGATGCTCCACCGGGATGTTGCAACACGCATCATGGCGGCAACGCATGAAGCGGCAGCAAGCAGAGGCTCGTCGGTTTGACGTCGAAGGCCAAAGCGCGCCAGCGTAACGATAGACACAACGGATCAGGCTCTGGTCATGAAAGAATCGCAAGTGCAAACTCAGGACCCCGTGAGACGTGTGGAAGACCTCCAAAGCAATTGGACCTACCGAGCCGAGCCGATGCCTTTGAGGAATTACGCCCGATACTGCTGGAGGATGCTTGGAGTCCGACCCGCTCCCAAATCGCTCGCGATCAAACCCGTTACCAAACAAGAGCGCTGGATCGCGTACTTCATGTTTGCCCCTGATGGCCGCCTGCAGCCCTACCACGAGTTCACACTTGCCCGGCTGCGCGAACAAAACACCAGCGTACTGGTCGTCGTGGCAAGTCGCTCCAAGGATGAGATCCTCCCGGATCTACATGACCAGTGCGACGCCCTGTATTGGAAGGCGCTCGGCGGCTACGATTTCTCCGCCTACACCGTCGCGCTAACCGCGGTGGCCACACATTCCCCCGGCGCCGATGTTCTCGTCTTCAACGATTCAGTCTATGGGCCCTTCAGCGATCTCGACGCGTTCCTCTCACGGGCACCTTGGGACTTGACGGGTTTCACCGCTGGCAATGTCTCACGCCAAACGCACATTCAATCCTATGCCTTCATCTTGAAGAATGTGACGCCCGCGCGTCTGGAGTCCCTTCGGTCGGTTTTCCGGCCCTCGAGCGCGTTCAATTCAGCCAACGGAGCGATCTCCTGCCAGGAGTTGTGGCTGGCCCGCGTGGCGTCGCGAAGCATGTCGGTGGGTTCATTCTGGTACGGCGAAGCCAAGACGGTCATCGACCCATCGCTCAGCAGAGGCGTTGAGCTGCTCCAGGTCGGCTTTCCGTTTTTGAAAAGATCGCTTCAGAGCAAACACACCTGGTTTCAGCAGGCAGACGCGGCGGTTGAACAGTTGCAACGTCTTGGCCACCCGCTTTAGAAGCAGCCTTCGGTCTGCGCAGGCACGCCTGAAGCGGCGGCAAGTGACTGTTCATCAACTTGATCCCAAGATCGAAGTGCGTCAGCGTGAAGGCAACCGTGGGGGGACAAGACATCGATTCGGAGGGCGGCGTTCCCCCCAAGGACGCGCCTAGCGAACAAGCTCTTGACGAGCTCGGGGCCAAGGCGTCCTCGGGTGCGCTCTGGACCATCTTGGGCCTCGGGGGCGGTGAGGCCGTCCGACTCGTTTCCAATCTGATCGTCACGCGCCTGCTTCTCACCGAGTACTTCGGGCTGATGGCGCTGGTGAGCGTCTTCCTGCTTGGGCTGCAGCTTTTCTCCGACATTGGCATTGGCCCAGCGCTCATCCAGAACAAGCGAGAGGACCCGACCTTCGTGAACACCGCCTGGACGATGCAGGCGTTCCGCGGGACGTCGCTGTGTTTGATCGGGATCGCGCTTGCCGTCCCATACGCGGCTTTTTACGACCAGCCCCTTTTGGCTGTGTTGATTCCCGTCTCGGCACTGACCGCGGGGCTCAGCGGGTTCAACTCCACATCGCTCTTCATCGAACAGCGACACCTGCACCTCAAGCGCCCGGCCATCCTGAGGTTCTTGGCCCAGCTGGCAGGGGCGGTTGTCATGGTGGCCGTGGCCTGGGCGACGCGCAGTATCTGGTCGCTCGTCTTAGCGGGCATCGTTTCAGCCGCCACGACGCTCGTGCTGAGCCACGTTTGGCTTCCGGGCATCCGCAATCGATTCCGGTTCGACCGACAGGTAGCGCGCTCTATCTTTTCCTTCGGTATCTGGATCTTCCTCGGCACCGTAGCGATCTTCGGCGCGAACCAGCTCGACCGCCTCGTCCTCGGAAAACTCACTACGATGGATAGGCTAGGGGTCTACAGCATTGCGCTGATGCTCGCGGTCGCGCCGGTGGGTGCCTTGCACCAGGTGGCAGGCAGCGTCCTTTTCCCCCTCTACACCCGCGTCTACCATTCATCAAAGGACCTCGCCGAGGTGTTCCGCACGGGCCGCTGGCCCCTGATCGTCTTCGGGGGCTGGACTACCGCCGGTTTCATCGCGGGTGGCCCGACGATCATCCGGCTTCTCTATGACCCGCGCTACTGGGAAGGAGGCTGGATGCTTCAGATTCTCTCAGCTGGCCTTTGGTTCGGCGTCATCCTCGGCGGCAGCACGCATGGGGTGGTCGTACTTGCCGTAGGTCGCAGCGATTGGACCGCCGCGATGGCCTTTTCGAAGATCCTCGGGATGGTTGCGTTTGTTCCGCTCGGGTACTGGCTCTGGGGCTTTCCGGGGGCGGTAGCGGGCCTGGGCGTGTCCGACTTAGTACGGTACGCGGTTTGTGTGTATGGGGCTGTTTCACTGGGCTTCGACGAGCGGCTTGAAGATCTGAAGCTCAGCCTCCGGGTCGGGATCGCGGCGCTCCTCGGCTGGTCCGCCGTTGCCGGGCTCACTGAGCTAGGCATCACCAGCGTCGCGCTTCACGCACTGGTCATCTTCGTGCTCGTCACCGCGGTCTGGGCCCGACCACTCTTGGTGCTGATCGGCCGTGTTCGGCGAAAAGAGCCGTTGTTCATGACCGTCAGCGAAGCCTGACCCAGCGTCGCGGTCCGGGTCTGCCGGACCTACTGCGCCTACCGGGCGACGAGCCGCAGCGGCAGGTTATCGAGCGGCCTCGTAAACGGAAAATGCTGCAGCTTCGTGGGAAAGTAATCCTCTTTCGCATACTCGATTTGGTAGTTCTCGATGAGCTCGCGGAAGGTTAGCAAGAAGAGCATCCGAGCGAAGTGCATTCCGATGCACTTGTGGGCGCCGCCACCGAAGGGGACCCACATGAAGTTGTGTTTGCGGTGCTCGCTGACCTCTTCGGAGAATCGAGTGGGGTCGAACGCGTCCGGATCGTGCCACCATTCTTCCAGGCGATGGATGTACGTCCCGGGGATGCATACCATGGTGTCCGCCGGCACTCGGACACCGCCGATCTCACATTCGCGAATCGTGCGACGAAGAAAGAGCGGCACCGGTGGGTGCATGCGGATGGCTTCGTAGAAAACGGCGATCATTCCGTTCACCGAGTGGAAGACGGTTTCGAAGCTGAGCTCCCGAGGCCATTGCTGCATCTCGGCTGCGAGCTTCGACTGCAGCGGGTAGTCGTTGGCGATGTAGTACGCGGCCATGGCGGACGCGCTCGTCGTCGTGTCGTGCGCAGCCAGCATCAGGAAGATCATGTGATCCGCGATGTCTTCGTCCTCGTAGTACTCCCCGTCTTCGGTCTTCTCCTTGCAGAAGTGCGCGAACACGTCTTCATCGTCCGATGCGCGCTTCTTGTCGATCAGATCCATGAAAAAGCGCTTCAGGTAGCGGCGACCTTCCAGGCCGCGGTGATACTGAAAACCGGGGACGTCGAGTCGCACGATGCCGAGCGCGCCCTCCATCATATCGGTAAACGCCCGATTGATCTTCGGAACGGTGCTCGCCGAGTCGTCGACCCAACAGAACACCTCGAACGCGATGTCGAGCAACAGGCGCTTGACCTCGTCGTAAAAGAGGATGCTGTCCTGGGCCGCCCAACGCTGAACGGCTTGTTCCACGATGGCCTGAATCTTCGTCGCGTACGCGCGCATTGCCGCGGGCTTGAAGGAGCTCTGCATGATGCCCCGGTGCACGCGGTGTTCGTCGTACTCGCGCATGACCAGGCCGCCCTGAAAGAAATCGGCCATGACGGATTGCCAGCCCATCTTGATCGAAAAGTTCTTCTCTCGATCCATCAGCACCCGCTGCACGTGGTCGGGGTGCAGCAGCAGCAGACACTTGTTCCCGGTGATCGAAATGCGGCTGACCGCCCCGTAGGTCTTGTAGTGATGATCGAACAGGGCCTGTGGATCCTTGAACATGTCCCAGGTCTTGCCGATGAACGGCCAGCCATATTCGCCTTGGACGTGGCTTAGGTCCCGATTGGCGGGTCGCTGGTCGTAGGGAAGCTCGCTGACTTGGCTCATGGCCGTAGTATACAGTTTGTAAAGTTTAGTGCCAACGCTAATGCTGCGCCCCGACTTGGAGGTTTGGCGCTCCATCGGGAAGAATGAAGCGTCGAAATGTCGGTTCGCGTCGTCGCAGGCTTGTCTCTTCTCGCGGTTCAGATCGTCATGATCATCGCGGCCCGGTTTCACCCGATGAGGTACTACTGCTGGGCCCCCTACGACTCACAGAACGAGTACCAGATCCACGCGGCAATCGACGGCCGCGCCCTGAGCCGGGCACAGGTCGAGAGTCGCTATCGGCTCGAGACGCCCGGGATCAATCCTCGAATGATCTACCAGATCACTGACGTCATCTCGTATGTCGAGCGCGTTTACCACGAGGACGACCAAGCCCAGGTCACCGTCTCCTACCGCACCAATGGAGGGCCCGAGCGCCAATGGCACTGGCCACTTCCATAGAGCGATTTTCCATGTCCTCCTGGAACCCGCTGCGGGTCACGGACACGGACCTGCCGCCTCAGCTCCTACTGATGGCGAAGGTCGTGGTCTTGGGGCTCGTTCTGAAGGACTACCACCTCGGCTTCCCAGATGTGTTTGTGCCCTTCTTCGAGTGGATGGAGATCTTTCCTGCACCTTGGTACCGGCGAGCCTTCAAAGTTGCGTTCATCGTTTTCGGAACGGCGCTGATGTTCAATCGCGCCGTGCGTATGAACTGTTTGATTCTGGGAGGCCTCTTTTTGGTCGCGACGCTCTCTTCGAAGGTCTACTACCGCAACGCCAAAGTCTTCGTCGGGGTTTTGCTCTTTCTCACCGGGCTTCAAGAAAAAGGTAAGCCCCCATGGATGATTTGGTGGCAGCTGGCCATCATGTACTTCGGCGCGGGACTCAACAAGATGTTCGAAGTCGACTGGCGTACCGGTCAGTACTTCGACCATTTCCTGACTCACATCTATCCGTCCGAGGCGTATCGCGTCATCGCGCCTCTGCTTCCCGGGCAGTGGGTGGCCAGGTTGATGGGCTGGTCGATCATCCTGGCCGAGCTGAGCGCAGGAGTGATGTTCACGATGGGTCGCTTTCGCCCAATGGCCGTGTGGGTGGGGGCGTCCGTTCACATCGGCGCTGCCCTCCTGGTCGTTGGCGATTACGGAATCTTCATGACCGCGGTCCTAGCTTCCTATCTGTCTTGTTTGCCCTGGCCCGAACGACTCGACGCTGCGGTAGATACCCGAGGAGGTTGGCCATGGGCTCGGCGCGTTTTCGGCGCCCTCGATCAGGATCGACTCATTCATTGGACCGAGCAGCCCACCGAAGACGGCGGAGGCTTGACCCTGACCGTGTGGGATCAGCGCTGGTCTGGCTGGAAGGCTTTGGGTGGGCTGCTGATCTGGACCCCTGCGATCTATTTCATCGCGGTCGCCGTCCTCACTGGCTCCCACGGTAGCGTGCGCGTGGTCGCGGTGCGCCTCGTGGGCACAGTCGGAGCCGTGATTCTGCTCGGCACCGCTATTGCGAAGCTTCGCGCGTTTGTGTCAGCCTGGCCCGATAGGTCAGCAATCGCTCCTTGATCAGTCCCGTCATGCATACCGGATCACCCCCCATACTCGTGATGTGCTCGATTCCGGTCTTCACGCGAAATCTGGTGTGGGCGGCCGGCCAGGCCCAACGCCCCTGCTGGGTGATGACCGCCAACCAGGGGGACTCATGGCGAGCCTATCCGCACGTCCTGGGCGTCGAAACGATCGACCAAGAGATGTTGGTGCCGGCAGACCCTTCACTGCAACGACTCGTCTACGACTTCTGTGAAGATCACGGGATCGGCACAGTCATTGCCGGCGACACCCGCTGCTCGCGGTTCCTCCTGCGCACCGCTCCAATGCTCCCGCCCGGCGTCCAATGCTTCCCCATGTGTGAACCCGAGCTTTTCGAGAAGTTGTACGACAAGGGGAGCTTCGCGAGGCTGCTGGAAGAGCTATCCTTGCCCGGGCCAAGCACTACGGTCATTCGATGCGCCGAGGATTTGGAGCGCTGCGACATCGAGCCTCCAGCGCTCATCAAGCCCACCCAAGGTGAGGCAGGCCTTGGGATCGAGAGGGCCAGCACCTTCGATGAGCTGCGAACCATCGTGGAAGCCAGGACCGATCTGCAGGAGAACCCCGTCGTGCTTCAGTCGTACATCCCTGGCACGGACATTGATCTGAGCCTGCTCGCCGATCGGGGCCGGTGCGTGGCGTGGACCATCCAAGAAGGCGGGCAAAATGGAGCCATGCGATTTTCAGACCGATCCGACGTGCTCGAGCTGGGTCAGGAGCTCGTGCGCCGGACCGGGTACCACGGCGTCATGCACCTGGACTTGCGCATCGATCGTAGGGATGGCCGAATCTCGTTCATCGAATCGAATCCGCGGTTCTGGGGCTCGCTGTGCTACTCGGTTTGGATGGGTGTGAATTTTCTGGACCTCGGACTTCGGTTGACGGAGGGCGAAGACATTGCTCGGCAGTTCAGCCCGGTCGCCGCCGAATGCCCTTACCTAGCCATCACCAGAACCTCGCTGCCCAGGGCTCTTCTCGGCGGTTGGCCGACGCCGAGACGACTAAGCGAAGCCCAGCGCCGGTCTTGGCGCTTCCACCACCGTCCTGGCGGGGGATCGATTAGCGATTGGCTTAGGCAGAATGTCTGAGCACGCGACCCTGCGCGGGGTTCTCAAGCGCAAACGCGTCGTCGCCTGGGCGCTCTATGACTGGGCGAACTCTGCGTTCGCGACGACGATCATGGCCGGGCTCTTTCCGGTTTTCTACAGCGCGATCACGCAGGACCTCAGCACGGAGGACTCCCAGTTCTGGTTCAATGTGACCTTGGCAGCCGCGAGCGTCTTGATCGCCGTGTCGGCTCCGATTCTGGGCGCCGTCGCGGACCGCGGAGGAGCGCGCAAGAAGTTCCTCGTCTTCTTCGCGAGCATCGGCATTCTGATGACCGCGGGCCTCGCCTGGGTGCACGCAGGGTACTGGTGGATGGGGCTGGTGCTCTACGGGCTCGGAACGGTCGGCTTCTCGGGTGCCAACGTGTTCTACGACTCCATGCTCGTCGATGTCGCCGAGGAAGACGAGCTCGACCTGGTCTCCGCGCTCGGATACTCGGCAGGCTACATCGGTGGTGGCCTGCTGTTCACGCTGAACGTGCTCATGGTTCAGAAGCCGGAATGGTTTGGCCTCGAGAGTGCGGGCAGCGCCGTCAAAGCGTCGTTCCTGAGCGTGGCACTGTGGTGGGCGCTCTTCACGATACCCCTGTTGCGGCTCGTCGACGAAACTCCAACCAAAGATCAGGCCGGGCCTCTCGAGTCGGTGCGGGCCGGCCTCCGTCAGTTGGCGGACACGCTCAAAGAGATTCGAAGCTTCAAGGTCCTGGTCCTCTTCCTGGTGGCGTACTGGATCTACATCGATGGCGTGAACACCGTCATCAAGACGGCGGTGTTCTTTGGCGACCGGGTGCTCGGCCTCGAGCAAGCCGCGCTGATCACCGCCCTGCTCGTGACCCAGTTCGTCGCGTTTCCGGCGGCGCTGGCGTTCGGCGCGCTCGGGCAACGGATCGGGCCCAAGCCGGCGATCTTGATCGGCATCGCGGTGTACCTTGCGGCGCTCGTGTACGCCTGGCGCTTCCTGCAAGACGAAGGGGACTTCTACGTGCTCGCGGTCGCCATCGGCCTCGTGCAGGGCGGCGTACAGAGCCTTTCGCGGTCCCTCTACGCGCGCCTGGTCCCACCCTCCAAGACCGCCGAGTTCTTTGGCTTCTTCAACATGGTCGGGAAGTTTGCGACGATCTTCGGCCCGCTCTTGATCGCGTTCACACCCAGGCTGATCCCGGGTGCCTCGGATCGCGATGGTATTCTATCGCTGACGCTGCTGTTCCTCGTCGGCGGCTTCCTGCTCAGTCGCGTGCGCGTCGCGGAGGGTATTGAGGCCGCCCGCCGGTTCGACCGCCCGGGGGGTTAACAATTACGTATGGCTCGAACGCTCTCGTGTGCCTAGGTTAGCAGCGAGATGAGGTGGTTCTTACCGCTGTTTGTGTGTGTGCTCATGGGGGTCGCGACCTTGCGGGGTTCGAGCGTCGCAGAGGCACCGTCGGTGCAAGAGGGTGGGCTCCTGTTGCGCCACCTCGATACGGCGATGTCACAGATGGATCGGGGCGCGGGTTCCCGGGAGTACAGGGAGAGCCTCGCGTTCCTTCGAGCGCACGCTTCCGAAGCGACCGCCGAGGTAAGCGGGCTCTTGCTCGAGGAGGGCGGC
>Ga0209271_10000270_pt1 | contig 18114 bp, 15 predicted proteins | sample tdAd002_FD_187123 | JGI IMG/M metagenome (GOLD analysis project Ga0209271, IMG submission 187123) | Marine sediment microbial communities from the Atlantic coast under amendment with organic carbon and nitrate - tdAd00.2 (SPAdes)... | ecosystem: Environmental > Aquatic > Marine > Coastal >... | reverse complement strand
CCCACAGACGTTGACATGGTGGCGGTGGGTAGCTACCACGCAGGAGCACATGTTGTCCATCTTGATGGAAGTTACGGTGGCACCGGCGCCGCACCGGATATCGCTAAAAAAAATATTGCCATGCCGATTGAGTATGCCATTCCCAAGGTGCACAAATTCTTGCAGGAAGAAGGCATACGGGATGAAATATGTCTGATTGCCAGCGGCGGTATTCGCAATGCCATGGATGTGGCCAAGGCTATCGCCCTTGGAGCTGACGGAATTGTCATCGGAACCGCAGAACTGGTTGCCCTCGAGTGCGTTCGCTGCGGTCATTGCGAAAGCGGTCGGGGCTGTGCTCGCGGCATTGCGTCCACAGATCATGAACTCGGGCACATTATTAGCGAGGACTGGGCCACTCAACGCATCGTCAACATGTACATGGCCTGGCGAAAGCAGTGGTGCGAAATTTTGAGACAATACGGTTTAAAGAACATCAGAGAACTGGTCGGCCGCACCGATCTACTTGTACATCTCGACTACCTTGATGAGATAGAAAGGGCAAAATACCAACCAGCTCCCCAGGAACAACTGATTATATAGGTACTAAATGCTTTAACAGACACTAAATTGTCATTACAATATAATATTTTGTATTAAAGGATAGAAAAAGTAATGGATTACAGCAATAATTCAACCATTGATAAAATACTGTCATCCAGGGCCAAGCTGCCCCGCGAGAATATTCGCGACAAAAAATCCGCGGAGGAAGGAGGCTGCGGTGTAACCGGATTCATCTCTTCGATTCCGGTTCGCGGCCGCCATATATATGAACCTTCGGTTCAGATGCACAATCGCGGTAACGGCAAGGGCGGCGGCATCGCTGCAGTCGGTCTGTCCGCCGAGGATCTCGGCGTAAGTCAAGAGGTTCTGGATACTCATTATCTGCTGCAAATCGCCCTGCTCGATCCAAAATCCAGACTTGAAGTTGAAGCTTCCAATATCGAGCCGTTCCTGGAAGTACATAAAGCCGAACGCATTCCTACCCTGGACGATTACCGGGAAGTAGACGGATTAGAGGTCAAACCTCCGGATGTCTGGCGATATTTTGTCAGAGTTAAAAATGACGCGCTGGAACGCTTTGTCGAAGAAAGTAAGTTTCAGGATTTGAAACCCGGCAGGGCTGAAGATGAATTTATATATCAGAACTCCTTTCGCCTTAACCAGAAGTTTTATTCTTCTTTGGGCGTTCAGCAGGCCTTTGTTCTTTCTCACGGTCGCAATATCATGATTTTAAAAATCGTCGGCTATGCCGAACAGGCCACTCAATATTATCTCCTGGAAAATTTCAAGGCCCACGGCTGGATTGCGCATCAGCGGTACCCCACCAAGGGGAGGGTCTGGCATCCCGGCGGCGCCCATCCTTTCATCGGCCTGGATGAGGCTCTGGTCCACAACGGCGACTTTGCCAACTATCATGCTGTCAGTGAATACCTGAAACAGAACAACATCTTTCCACAATTTTTAACGGATACCGAGGTCTCCATCCTGCTGCTCGACCTGTTAAACAGAACCTTTGGATATCCGCTGGAATACATTATCGAGGCTCTGGCGCCAACCTCTGAATATGACTTTGATCTATTACCGCCTGAAAAACAGCATATTTACCGATATATCCAGGCAGCACATATTCATGCTTCTCCGGACGGCCCCTGGTTCTTTATCATTGCCCGTAACAATCCGTATGAAAACTACTTCCAGCTTATCGGCATTACCGACACTTCCATGTTGCGGCCTCAGGTGTTTGCTTTGCAGGAAGGCGAAGTCCAGATCGGCCTGATTTGCTCGGAAAAGCAGGCCATTGATGCCACTTTGAAAAATCTGGCTGCTGAAGACAACCGCTTCTGTCCCATCGCCGACAAATACTGGAACGCCCGAGGCGGCAGTGCTACTGACGGTGGCTCTTTCATTTTCACCGTTAAAGATGCAGGCAAGGGAGACGGCTCCAAAAAACTTGCCTGCACCAACAAGTTCGGCCAGGTGGTTAAGACGCCCCAGAATCAGCGGCATTATAAAGTAACACCAGAACTGTCAACACCGGCAAACGCCGGAGAAATTTCACAAGCGGTAGCAAACGGTCTGACAGCTACCGATATTTCAGGTTTCAGGGACTATTGCCTAAAGCATATAACCGCTTGGAGTTACACTGAGATACAATATCTTTGTGATGAGATTATAAAGCAGGCGAATTTCAACGACGAGAATAAAAGCAAAGCCATAGAGGCTTTAACATTTCTAAATGATCGCCACTTCCCTACAGGAGACAAGAAACGCAGCTCGGTACTACAGATCGTCAGAGAAAGCCTGACTTCAATTTTCAATGCTTCACCAAACCTTAATGAAAAAACTTCCGGCATTTATCGTTATATCGACTGGGACTATCGCAATACCCTGCGACCTCCGCGCAATGATGAGAAAATTCTGGTTATTAATGCCAGAGACTTCGCGCCCGAAGGAGAAGATTGCGATGCGCGGCTTATTCGTGCAGCCTATGAAATGGGATGGAAGCAGTTTGTCTGCTATGGCTACAAAGGACAGCGATTCTGCGGCTGCGGTCTGTCAAAAGAAACTGACGATGTCAGGATCGATGTCTATGACAGCTCCGGTGACTACCTGGGCTCCGGTAGTGACGGACTGGAAATTTTTGTCCATGGTAATGCTCAGGATCAGCTGGGGCAAATTATGAAGCGCGGCAAGCTGGTCATCTATGGCGATGTTGGCCAGACTTTCATGTATGGCGCCAAAGGCGGAGAGGTATATGTGCTTGGCAATGCCGCCGGCCGCCCTCTGATTAATGCGGTCGGCCGTCCCCGGGTGGTTATCAACGGCACCTGTCTCGATTTTTTGGCTGAATCGTTCATGGCCGGCGATCCTCTGAACGGCGGCGGGTTTGTTATTCTCAACGGTATAGAGTTTGACGACGAAGCTAAAGTCATTGATCAGACCACACCGTATCCCGGCTCAAACCTTTTCTCACTGGCATCCGGCGGTGCCATCTATTTAAGAGACCCTCACCAAAAGGTTGTAGACGACCAATTAAATGGCGGCGAATTTGTTGATTTAAGTCCCGCTGACTGGGAGCTGATTCTACCTTATTTAAAGGAAAGCCAGAAACTTTTCGGCATCTCAATAGAAAATGACCTTCTAGCTGTAAATGGTGAACAAAAGAGGTATCAAGACGTTTATCGTAAGGTGCAGGCTGTCACACTTGATGTTCTGGCAAAAGAATCTGTTGCCGTAGAAGAATGGGGCGAAAACTGGCAGGATGATTAAAAATATTTTGAATAAATATTTTGAGACCTTTGAAAAATGTTCATTTTTGTTCAAGTTCAAGGAAGGGGAAAATTTTATCCACAGGAATACATTGAGTATTTCGAGGATTAAAATTTGAGCCTGACGTAGAAATTGGGCAAAAAGGTCTGTTTTGCAAAGGTCTCACATTTATATTGATTTGCTTCGCAACTGTGCTAATTGGAGCGTGGGATTTGAATTTAACATGAAAAATAAAAAGCAGAACTAATCGGTTTTATCAATTCGATGGAAGCACTTTTAGCCCTTGAAGATGGACGAACCTTTACCTGCAGAAGCTTTACCGGTCCTGGCGAAACCGGGGGTGAAGTGGTGTTCAATACCAGTATGACCGGCTACCAGGAAGTTCTCACCGACCCGTCTTACAGCGGCCAAATTGTGACCATGACCTATCCCCTTATAGGAAACTATGGAGTCAACCTGGAAGATATCGAATCTGACCGAATCCAGGTGGCAGGCTTCCTGGTTAGGGAATACCAAGACTTTCCAAGCAATTACAGATCTACTTCCTCCCTTGCCGATTACCTCAAAGAGCAAGGCGTACTCGGCATAGAAGAACTGGATACCCGCGCACTGACAAGACACATTCGAAAAGTAGGGGCCATGCGGACATTTATTTCCACAGAGGATCTTGACTTCTCATATTGTGTTAAACAGGCAAGAAAGATTCCGATCATGGCCGGGCAAGACCTTGCAAAAGTAGTGACCACCAGGGCTCCGTATTGTTGGGAAGGTGGAAAGCCGGTCTTTTTAGACCAGAATATTATTTCTTTAGACAGCAAAGTCTGGAAATTCAAAGAGGAAAAATGTTCGGTCGTGGCCTTTGATTTCGGTATAAAATATAATATGTTAAGATGCCTGGAATCTCAAGGATTTGAAGTTGTAGTTGTACCGGCTACAACGGGTGCCGATACTGTCCGCGCCATGGATCCCGATGGAATTTTTCTTTCGAACGGGCCCGGTGATCCTGAGCCGGTAACCTATGCCATAGAAACCATTCGGTCGCTGCTGGGGTATGTTCCCATGTTCGGAATCTGCCTGGGGCATCAACTCTTAGGAATTGCTCTGGGAGGCAAAACATTTAAATTAAAATTCGGCCACCGGGGTATTAATCAGCCTGTAAAGAATCTGTTAACAGGTAGGATTGAAATAACATCTCAAAATCACGGATTTGCGGTTGACATTGAGAGCCTTGAAGGAAAAAATATTGAGATAACCCACATTAACTTGAATGACAATACGCTGGAAGGGTTCAAACACAAAGAATTGCCGGTCTTTACCGCCCAGTATCATCCCGAAGCATCACCAGGACCGCACGATGCAAAATATCTTTTTGACGAATTTAAGGCTATGATGCAAGATAGCAATGCCTAAACGCACTGACATACATAAAATTCTAATTATCGGCGCCGGACCGATTATAATCAGCCAGGCATGTGAGTTCGATTATTCGGGCACTCAGGCATGCAAGGCTTTAAAAGAAGAGGGATACGAAGTCGTACTTGTCAACAGCAATCCTGCTACAATCATGACCGATCCTGAAATGGCCGATCGAACCTATATCGAGCCGGTTATTCCCCAGACGGTTGAAAAAATCATCGAAAAAGAACGTCCCTGTGCTCTGCTTCCAACCCTGGGAGGTCAGACAGGCCTCAATACGGCCGTTGAAGTTGCCGGGATGGGTGTGCTCGACAAATTCGGGGTCGAAATGATAGGTGCCTCTATCCAATCGATACAAAAGGCCGAAAACAGGGAACTGTTCCGCAATGCCATGGAGAATATAGGGCTTCGCATACCCAAAAGTGATTTTGCAAACAATTTAGATGAGGTTACAACCGTTGCCGACCAAATCGGATTTCCGATAATTGTTCGTCCCAGTTTCACTCTGGGCGGCACTGGCGGCGGCATAGCCTATAACCCCGAAGACCTGGAAAAAGTGGCCAAGACAGGACTCGATGCAAGCCTTATCGGACAGATTATGCTTGAAGAATCGGTTCTGGGCTGGAAGGAATTCGAGCTTGAAGTCATGAGGGACAAAAATGATAATGTCGTCATTATTTGTTCCATCGAAAACATGGACCCCATGGGGATACACACCGGTGACAGTATTACCGTTGCACCGGCACAGACACTTTCCGACAGGGAATATCAGTCCATGCGGGATGCATCTATCGCAATCATGCGTGAGATAGGCGTAGATACCGGCGGTTCAAATGTCCAGTTCGCCGTCAATCCCACAAATGGAGAATTGATTGTGATTGAGATGAACCCCAGGGTTTCACGCAGCTCGGCCCTTGCTTCCAAAGCCACCGGTTTCCCGATTGCCAAGATAGCAGCCAAGCTTGCAGTGGGATATACACTTGATGAAATTCCCAACGACATTACTGGGGAAACCCTGGCATCTTTCGAGCCCGCCTTAGATTATTGTGTTGTTAAAATACCGCGCTGGACATTTGAAAAATTCCCTGAAACACAGGACTATCTCACCACCGCCATGAAATCCGTTGGGGAAACCATGGCCATTGGCCGAACATTTAAAGAAGCCCTGCAAAAAGGCTTGAGATCCCTTGAGATCGGCCGTTTCGGCCTGGGTGCTGATGGTAAAGACCTCCTGGACCCAAAGAATGATAAAACGAGAAAATTGTCGTTATCTGAAATCGAACAGAAGCTGGCAACGCCAAATTCCCAGCGTATTTTTTATCTCCGTTATGCCATACTCAAAGGAATGCCCATTGAATTCATTTATGAATTAACGGGTATAGATCCATGGTTTTTGTATCAGATAAAACAGATCGTAGAACTTGAGCAAAGCATAAAGTCCGCCGAAACCGATTTGCCTGAACCCCTTTTAAAAAGGGCAAAATCCTGGGGTTTTTCAGATACTCAGCTTGCCTATTTAACAGGTTCCACTGAAGAAACGATTGAACAAACCCGCAAGGCCCTCGGTATACGTCCGGTTTACAAGCTTGTTGATACATGTGCAGCTGAATTCAAGGCTACGACACCATATTACTATTCAACCTACGAAATGGAAAATGAAGTAAGAGTTTCTGGCAATAAAAAGGTGATGATTTTGGGCGGCGGTCCAAACCGGATCGGCCAGGGTATTGAATTTGATTACTGTTGTGTCCATGCTTCATTTGCTCTTCGTGAAGAAAGTGTTGAGAGTATTATGGTAAACAGCAATCCCGAAACCGTCAGTACCGATTATGACACATCCGACAAGCTGTATTTCGAGCCGCTGACAAAAGAAGATGTTCTTCACATTGTGGAAGTCGAAAAGCCCATGGGTGTTATTGTACAGTTTGGCGGCCAGACACCTCTGAATCTTTCCGCGTCATTATATGAGGTTGGTGTCCCTATTCTAGGCACCCAGCCGGAAAGCATCAATCGTGCCGAAGACCGGGAAGAGTTTCAGGCCTTTTTAAAAAAATTAGAGCTTGTTCAGCCCGAAAACGGGACAGCCATTTCCGTAATAGAAGCTGTGACGGTAGCAGAAAGAATCGGTTATCCTGTCATTGTCCGCCCTTCTTACGTATTGGGTGGCAGGGCCATGAAAATCGTTTACAACCGTCAAGAACTTGAGAACTTCACAAGGCTTGCAATCATGGAATCTTTTGGCCATCCGGTTCTTATTGACAAATTTTTAGAGGATGCCGTTGAAGTGGATGTTGATGCTATTTCAGACGGCAAGAAAACCATTATCGGCGGGATAATGGAGCATATTGAAGAAGCGGGTATTCATTCAGGAGATTCTGCCTGCGTTATTCCGCCATATAGTATTTCTTCTGCTGTCCTTAATGAGATCCTCATCGCCACTAAAGCAATGGCGTTGGAACTGGGTGTTGTGGGATTGATGAATGTGCAGTATGCCATCAAAAACGGCCGGCTATTTGTTCTTGAGGTGAATCCCAGAGCCTCCAGAACAATTCCATTTGTGAGTAAGGCTACCGGCGTGCCCCTTGCCAAACTCGCCACAAAAGTGATGCTCGGCCACACCTTGAAGGATCTTGGTTTTAGTGGTGAAATAATTCCGTCCCATGTATCAGTCAAAGAGGCTGTTTTACCTTTTAACCGCTTTCCTGGTGTGGATACTCTTCTGGGACCGGAAATGAAATCAACCGGAGAGGTCATGGGAATAGATACAAATTTTGGGTCTGCATATGCCAAAGCGCAATTTGGTGCCGGCAATCATCTGCCGACCGAGGGTACGGTTTTTATCAGTGTAAAAGATCACGACAAGGAAGCCACCCTAGCAGTGGCCTCACAATTTTGCGATATGGGTTTTATGATCATGGCAACCCTGGGAACCTCCTCGTTTTTGAAGAATCGTGGTATATCGAATAAAATGATCAATAAGGTCTCCATCGGCCGTCCCCATGTCGTCGATGCCATCAAGAACAAAAAGATTCAGATGGTCATCAATACAGGAGTGGGCGGCGAAACCAAGCGGGACGGATACGAGATAAGGCGTGCGGCCATAAAATTCAATATACCCTATGCCACGACAACTGCAGGGGCCATGGCCATGTGCAAGGGTATCTCTGCATTAAAGAAAAAAAAGCTTTCGGTTAAAACTATCCAGGAGTATAATGCCCAATCAGGATAAATCGGAATTAAAGCAAGGTTAAGGAACTATATGGATTATTTGGAAAAACCTCGTGAGTCCTGCGGAATATTCGGCATTTATGGCCATCCTGAAGGTTCTACATTGACCTATTTTGGTCTGTATGCACTTCAACACAGGGGACAGGAAAGCGCCGGTATCGCTGTTTCCCGAGACAATAACATTGTAGACCATAAGGGTATGGGCCTTGTGCCTGATGTTTTTGACATGCCCCATCTGGAACAACTAAAAGGGGGGAGTGCCATTGGACATGTGCGGTATTCCACTACAGGAAGCTCGATACTTGTCAATGCACAGCCGTTTGTTGTCCATCATCGAAAAAATTCGTATGCCATTGCCCATAATGGCAACCTCGTGAATGCGCATATACTTAAAGAGGAACTTTGTGATATTCTCGGCCTGGACACACTTTACTATCTGAGTCTTGAAGGTCTTTTGGAGGCAACCGGTATCGAGCATCCGCAAAATAATTTCTGCAAGGCATGTTTCGATGGATGCTATCCTGTAAAATTCGATAAGGAATTATCCAAAGATTGCCTTGAAAGCCACTAACCCGCATTTCTCATGAAATCAGGGATAGCCCGATTTTTTCATCCTAAACGCCAACAAAGCACGAGTAAAAATGAAAAAAACCGTTGCCTTTTCTAAAAACGCCACCAATGTTTTTTTTCATATTCTGACGGACTGCAATCTCAAGTGCAAATACTGTTATATAAATAAGAAACAGCATGGAGAAAATACTCTTTCCCTTGAGACCATCCAGGCATGGCTCGAGGTGTTTGCCGCAAAAAACAAATCGGCCAATGTCATTTTCTTAGGTGGAGAGCCCACACTTCATCCGGACCTGTCACTTGCCGTAAAAAAAGCAAAAACTATCGGTTACAGTTCCATAACCGTGGATACAAATGGATACCTTTTTTATGACATTCTTTCTAAAGTAAATCCCGACCAAGTCGATTATTTTAGTTTCAGCCTGGACGGTGCCACTAGAAAAACAAACGATATGATCCGGGGAAAAGGGTCGTACGATAAATGTATCACAGGTATCAAAAAAGCAATTCTTGACGGTTTTTCCACCAGTCTGATCTACACCGTAAGTAAAAAGAATTTACACGAACTCAATATGATGGCTACGCTTTTAAAGGATATGGGGTTAGACCGTTTTTTCATCCAGGTCATCGGTATCAGGGGGAAATCCGTCGAGAGCAGGCAGGAAAAACTGCAGGTCTCTCGAAGCGATTGGTTAAAAATCATCCCTGATGCGACCCAAAAGATCGCACGTCTCGGGATAACTGTTACATACCCCAAAGTTTTTTTAGACCCCGATGAACCTTTTGAATGCGCCGGTCTGGTGGCGGAAAATTATTTTATATTCCCCAACGGCAGGGTGTATCGGTGCCCCCTGTGCGAGGATTTCCCTTTGCACGGCAAGGTTTTAAAAGGCAACATGCTGCTTAACACCACGAAGATAAATGAAAACGACCTTTTCGAACTTAACATCCCTGAAGGATGTGTAATGAACAAACTCATTCAGCCTGGCAATCTAAGTTACGACAGCGATGGCAAACCGGAATACAGAGTTGCATGCTGTATGCTAAAAGAAGAAATTAAAAGTCAATATTGAGCTAAAGTTTTTACGGAAGTGAGGTGTTAGCATGAAACGAAAATATATGGTTTGTCTGTTGGTATTCTTGATAGTTACGGTTTTTTTTACAAATAGCCTTGCTCTTGTCGAATGGGATATCCAAAAGACATTGAAAATGGAGGCATCACCTCTTGATATTGCAGTCTCAAAGGATGGAAAATCGATTTTCGTCCTTACCGAATCGGGGAACATAATAATCTATTCGTCAAGCGGCAAGCTAATGGACAAAATCGATGTCGGGAATCATGTGGATCAAATCAAGGTAGGCCCAAGAGAGGACTTGCTTTTCCTTAGCAGCCGCAAGAACAAAACGGTTGAAATCCTTGTTATAGATTTTATCCGTAATATCGATATAACCGGAGCCCCCTTCAAAGGACCGGTGGATGCACCGGTAGTGATAGCCGTTTTCAGTGACTTTCAGTGACCGTACTGTTCGAAGCTTGTGCCTCTACTCGAGCAGGTGCTTGAGAATAATATAGAAAAAGTAAAACTCGTTTTTAAAAACTTTCCACTCAGAAGACATAAATATGCCCAGAAGGCCGCCATGGCCGCCCTAGCAGCCAACAACCAGGGAAAATTCTGGGAGTTCCATGACCGGCTTTTTATTGATTACAATAAACTCGATGATCAAAAAATCAGAGAGATTGCCCTGGATCTGGGGTTTAATGCAGTAGAATTCGAAACACAGATGAAAGATCAAAAAGTTCTGGCCAAAATACGGCAGGATATCCTGGACGGAAAACGAGCAGGAGTAAACGGGGTCCCCGCAGTCTTTATAAATGGACGGCGCTTGAAGAATTGGAGCCTGAAAGAATTTCAGATTTTAATCGATAAAGAATTGAAAAAAATCAAAAAGAACCCTTAACCCGAATTTCTCATGAACAATAGTAATAAAAGAGCCCAAAGGACGTGGTTTTCTAGGCCGAAATAAATACTATTCAATGGGACTGCAAATTTTAGCTCCCGGATTAATACTCTGATCTGATCGGGTTATGAGAACCGTTGATGTGCTCTGTTCAGTATGAAGGACAAGCAGCGTGCCGTAAACAACTTGTGTGAGGAAAACATCTTCTTTGGTATCCGTATTGAGCCGTTGTTTTTCTTGATAGTATATACTGTACTGTTGTCCAAGCTTTAAACCGTCTTTACTGCCCTTGTCAATAAATGCAATGTCGTTATCTCCAATGATATTTCCATGCTCCTCGGATAGAATGATTTCCCCGTTTAATCCTTTTATACTTTGGGTCAGCGGAATTTTGGGCGACCGCCTTTTGTATGGCATTAAAAAGTTGTCGACTTCGATGGAACGGTAAGATTGAACAACCCTGGCTAAGGCGAAACTTGGTTCAATTTTTGTAACTTCAACGATACCTGTCAGATAGTGATGAATTCCGACAAGTGTTTTTATTTTTTTGTCACTGATAGGCTTTAATCTATACACGATATATTTACTTCCCGCCATAAGGGGCGTATTCTCCTTTGCCCGAATATAAACCAGATCCCCCACACTGATCATTTCTTTATCATCTTTCACTTTAAAGATAGTACCTAAAGGAGTGACAGGATCTTTCCTGATGAATCCGATTCTGTTAATGGGGGAATAGTAATAATACAGCTGTTTTTTTTGTGGCTCTTTTTCGAGTGTTCGGCTCTTGCTCACGGTTTTACCCACAAAGCTCTCTACTCCCTTTTGATGAAAGAGACGGATACGCTCTCCTGGATAAATCCAGTGAGGATTGGATATCTGACTGTTTTCACTCCATATATCGGGCCATATCCATGGTGAATCAAAGAATCTCTCTGAAAGATCCCAGAGAGTATCTCCCTTTTGAATGGTATAGTAAAAACCTGCTTCATGTTCCACAATCTTCTTTTTTTCCTGTGCAAAAATAAGAACCGGGAAAAAGATCATTGCAGCTAAAACAGACAAGCAAATAATCATCCGGAATTTTCTGTTGCAATACATCAGATTCTCCAATTTTTTTAATCTTTTAATCTATTGTTTAACCAACCAATTTTTCAGTTAATTCCATAACCCGCCCATTGGCTATTTGTCAAGAACAAGAAAGCCCCCATACTGAAAATAGCATGAGGGCTTTAATCTTCAATCTTTTGATTGTCAATCGTCAATCACATGGGGCTACATCATTCCGCCCATGCCGCCCATGCCGCCCATGCCTCCTCCGCCCATGCCGCCGCCGCCGCCCGGTGGCATCATGTCTGGCTTATCTTCAGGCTTTTCAGCAACCATGGCTTCAGTAGTCAGCATCAGGGATGCAACACTTCCTGCGTTTTGCAGCGCGTAACGAACCACTTTGGTCGGATCGATGACACCAGCTGCAATCAGATCTTCATAGATGTTGGTTTCGGCATTAAAACCAAAAGCGCCTTCGCCGTTTTTAACTTTATCGATCACAACCGACCCTTCAAATCCGGCGTTGTTGGCAATCTGGCGAAGGGGTTCTTCGATTGCCCGCATAACAACCCTAACCCCAAGCTTCTGATCGGCCTTGATTTTAATCTTTCCCAGAGCATCTAGGCACCGGACAAGTGCAACACCGCCGCCGGAAACGATACCTTCTTCAACCGCAGCCCTGGTAGCGTTCAATGCATCTTCAACACGGGCCTTTTTGTCTTTCATCTCTATTTCGGTTGCAGCCCCCACATTAATAACAGCCACACCGCCTATCAGCTTGGCCAACCGTTCCTGGAGTTTTTCACGGTCGTAATCCGATGTAGAATCATCGATTTGAGCGCGGATCTGTTTTACACGGCCTTCAAGAGCAGCACGTGTGCCTGCGCCGTCGACGACAGTGGTGTTGTCCTTGTCGATGGTAATCCGTTTGGCCTGGCCAAGATCTGTAAGTGCGAGATTTTCGAGTTTGATTCCAAGATCCTCTGATACAACCTGACCGCCGGTAAGAATCGCTATATCCTCAAGCATGGCTTTTCGTCTGTCTCCAAAACCCGGAGCCTTAACAGCCGCCACGTTGAGTGTGCCTCTCAGTTTATTAACAACAAGGGTAGCCAGTGCCTCCCCTTCCACGTCTTCTGCGATGAGCACAAGAGGTTTCCCCATCTTGGCGATCTGCTCAAGAATTGGAAGGAGATCTTTCATGTTACTGATCTTCTTTTCGTTAATAAGGATATAAGGATCTTCTAATGAGACAATCATTTTCTCAGCATCGGTCACAAAGTAAGGGGAAAGGTAACCGCGATCAAACTGCATACCTTCTACAATATCAAGGGAGGTCTCCATGACCTTGGCTTCTTCAACAGTGATTACCCCTTCTTTACCCACCTTGTTCATAGCTTCGGCAATGATATTTCCTATGGTTTCGTCGTTGTTGGCGGAAATGGTGCCCACTTGAGCGATTTCACGCTGGTCTTTGGTGGGTTTGCTGATCCTGTGCAGTTCTTTGACGGCAACCTCAATAGCCTTGTCAACACCTCGTTTGATGGCCATGGGGTTGTTGCCGGCCGCAACAAGCTTCTGACCTTCTTCATATATTGATCTTGCCAGTATTGTAGCTGTGGTTGTACCGTCACCGGCCATATCACTGGTCTTGCTGGCGACCTCTTTCACCATCTGGGCGCCCATGTTCTCAAACTTGTCTTCGAGTTCGATTTCTTTTGCCACGGTTACACCGTCTTTGGTAACTGTGGGAGACCCCCAGGATTTTTCAAGAACTACATTTCTTCCTTTGGGACCGAGAGTAACAACTACTGCATCAGCGAGAGTTTTAACCCCGTTGAGCATAGCTTCTCGGGCTTTCATATCGTATTTTATTTCTTTAGCCATCTTGGTCTATCCTCCGTTTTTCATGTTAATTATTCGATTATGCAGAGAACTTCTTGTTCACTCATGATCATGTATTCTTCACCTTCAACCTTTATCTCCTGTCCACCATATTTTCCGAACAAAATCCGATCACCTTTTTTAACTTCAAGAGGGACACGTTTACCTTCGGGATTCACCGCACCCTTGCCAACAGCAATAATTTTTCCTTCAGCCGGTTTTTCCTTGGCCGTGTCAGGAATAATAATCCCCCCTTTGGTTTTTTCTTCTTCCGCAACACGTTCTACTAAAATTCGATCATTTAACGGTCTGAGTTTCATTTTTCAAATTCTCCTTTTATTTAAGACGAGTAGTTTATAACCTTTACTTCCCTATATTTTTAGTTTTACAAAACGCAAAACTAAATTTTTTATTAACTTAACTGGTTTTATCGGTGGTTTTGTTTGATTCTTTGGTTTTACTTTCTGATTTGTTTGTGTCGGAGTTTGTTACACCCCCTTTCTTTCCGGGAGGTGTTGCAGAGTTCCGGGATTTGTTTGCATAGTCAGTTACATACCATCCTGTTCCTTTCAGGTGAAAACTGCTGTGGGAAATCAGCTTGTTTAGTTTCCCTGCACAGTGTTTGCATTTTTTAAGCGGTTTATCAGAAAATTTCTGCAACATCTCATCAATTCTGCCGCATTTTGAACATTCATATTCATAGATCGGCATTTTAAAACTCTCCTGCTGCAAGAAAATATTTGATAAAAAATTTTTTCATAAACCTTTTTTCCATAATTTTAAATCTGGCTTAATATACTCAATTATTTCGCGTTGTCAAGGTGTAGCCTGTATTTTTTTTAATTATAATTGTCGCAAATCATCAAAAGGCATTTTCCATTTATCATAGAACTGTAGCACCTGTTTAAGCCCTGGAATCCTGATGTTACTCAAAATTTGACGGGTTATTTCATGAACTCGCATCTCTTCCACCATCATTTCTTCATGTGAGGCATCAAAATTCTGAAGAAATTTGCTGAATCTGATAATATGAATCAATTCGTGCATTACAATATAGAGGATAAATGGAAAAAGTTGCATGCCGGGTGTTTTTTTCTGGGTTTCAAGGATGGAGTGGTCCTGAAGACATAATTTGTAGAAATCATATGTTGAAGAGCCCAGAGAGGAATCTTTGCGCTGCCCTTGATAACGAATGATTTGCGCAAAAGGGCCGTAAACCGTCTCTTCAGGGCTAAGATCAACCAGCGTTTTGATATCGTATGTACAGGATGCGGACCATTGACTGGCAGACATCTTATAAAAATTGCTTACAAGTTCTTCGGACATTGCAACGCAATTGTTAACGATTTCAATCTGCTCGAGGCTGAATTTTTCAAGTTTCTCCATGTGTTCCGATTTTTATTAATAAATTCTGCATAAATTGTTCTTAAAAAAAGGTGGACATATATTTATATATAATGTATTAGTCAGGTTTCAATATTCTCAATAAAAATAATGATTGGAGGTGATCTGTTGGGTAGTGTCGTAAAAAAACGAAGAAAAAAAATGAGAAGGCATAAACACAGAAAGCTTTTGGCCCGTACACGCCATCAAAGAAAAAAGGGTAAGTAAAATTTATACCTGCGAAGCTTTTATGTATATGAAATAAGCACCAATTGGCAAACTCAAACAAAAATGAGTAGCTTTTACATGTCTTGGTGCTTTTTTTATCTTACGGTGTACCAGAATATCCTTTTAAATATTTAAACAAATCCGAGTCGGTTGAAAGCACAAGCGAACTCTCTTTATCAAGGGCTTCATTGTATATTTCAAGTGTTTTCGTGAATGAATAAAATTCGGGATCGACGCCGAAGGATTCAGCATATAATTTTGTTGACTCGGCATCGGCCTTACCTTTCATTCCCTGCGCTCTTCTGTAAGCTTCGGAAGTAATTCTCTTCAAATCTCTTTCTTTTTCACCCAATATCTTTCGCGATTCACCCTTGCCTTCAGATCGAAATTTTTCTGCGATCTGATTCCGCTCTGCAATCATGCGGCCATAGACGGAGTTTCTTACCTGCTCCACATAATTAATACGTTTTATCTTCACATCAACCAGTCCAATACCGAACCTTTCTAGTTTGGGCTGAGCCTGTTCCATTATCAGCCTGGTAATTTCTTCCCTGCCGGTTTGAATTTTAAAGGATGGCCTTTCTTTTATATCTTCAAGCCCTGTTTCATATGTATCAAGCTCCCGATTGGACTTGCGAACTGTTTCGATTAGCCTGTTTTCAGTTACTAGGTTTCGAACAGCAGGATCGATAATATCGTCCAGTCTTCCCTGGGCGCTGGTGGTATTGTTAACCGTCTGAAAAAATTTGATCGGATCGACTATTTTCCATCTGGCAAATGAGTCAACCCAGATATAGGTTTTATCCAGCGTGGGGATCTGGCCGGGGTCACCATCCCATTCCAGAAGATTTTTAGGGAAATAATTGGTGGCCTGGATAAAAGGAATCCTGAAGTAAAGCCCTGGAGCCGTCTTTGGTTCGCCCACAACTTTGCCGAACTGAGTTACAACAACCTGTTCGGTTTCATCCACTACATATGCGGATACAAAACCGATGAGGATTACAACAACTGCAACAATTAACATAATACCTTTAGATTTCATTATTTTACACCGTTTTGTTTTCCAAGATTAAGTAAGGGTAAAAGACTTTTCTGGTCCGCATCAATAATATATTTTTCTCCGAGCTTGGGAAGAAGATCTTTTAAAGATTCCAGATAAAGCCTCCGTCTAGTCACGTCCTTGGCCTTGGCATACTCTGCATAAAGTGCCTTAAATCTTGCAGCATCACCCTTGGCCCGGTTTACCCGATCAAGGGCATACCCTTCAGCGGCCTTTATGGTTCTTTCAGCTTGCCCCCTGGCTTCAGGAATGGCTTTGTTATAATCCTCTTTGGCCTGATAGATCATTTTTTCTTTTTCCTGAACTGCCTGATTCACTTCGTTAAATGATGCCTGCACAGGTCCGGGGACATTGGTTTTCTTCATTTCTATGGTTACGATATTGATTCCGGATTCTGCCTGGTCCAGTTCCGCCTGTAAGACCTCCCTGGATTCAACGGCGATTTCTTCACGCTTGCTGATGACTTCATTGATGCTTCTGTCGCCCACCACCAGACGCATTGCCGCCTCGGACATATCAACGAGCAATCTCCTGTTATCATGAACCTTAAACAGATATTTGTAAGGGTCCTTTATCCGGTACTGGACAATCCAGGGCACGAGAGCCACATTCAAATCTCCGGTCAGCATAAGTGAAACACTTGTATTCTCAGCGCCGGATAAAGTTCGTGCACGGGATTCTCCCCGCACGGAACGGAAACCGAATTCCTCTTTATATACACGGCGAACTTTGACTTTTGTCACCTTTTCGATCCCTGAGGGTAATTTGAAATTAAGACCGGGTTGAGTGGTACGGACATATTTTCCGAATCGCTGGATAACACCTACCTCATCGACGCCGACTGTAAAGAATGTGGAGGTGCCAAAAAAAATTATAATAAAGAGAAGAATCAAAATGGGGCCGCCCGGCAGGCCGCGCGGCAGCTTGAACTTTTTGAATCTCTCCACAAGTTCATCCATTTTAGGAGGGACGAATCCTCCCCCTCCTTCCTTATGATCTTTCTTTGCCTTTAGTTTTTCCCAATCCCAGTTCATAGATTTAATTCCTGTCAATTTAATTTTAAAATACTCGGACTTTTTATTATCTAATTACCATGACTATCAAGTCAAGCAAAAAGCAAAAGTTGAAAGCAATATATTGGGGTTTAGGGGGTTGGTGTGAAACCGGTGATATCTCCTGCAGATCGGTAACTGCCCTTGATTGCAGATAACTGCTGAGACTGTCGAAAAACCCTAAAAGTATGATTTTAAAATTTATAACTATTTGATTTTACTATATGTAAAATTCGTAAAAATGCTAGAATCGGACTTTTTCGACAGTCTCGCTATAAATGACAGGTTTTTGAGACCTTAAATTATTTGTGATATCGTCTTTCAATAAGGGCAAATCCATTTCACAGGGTTTGTCCTTTTCATTTCTATGATATATGTAATGAACAAGAATTGATTTCAGGTTGTGCTTATGGCAAGATATCTTTAATAAATTAAATACTCAGTTATCGAAAAATTCCTTTCGCTGGATTAAAAGTGTCTCATTAAAGATCGGGGCGATCAAAAGACGAATCGATATAAAATTAATGTTAAGCTGACATCAATACAACCTTCCGCAAAAGATTAGGAGGTTGTCATAATATTCACCTGGAAAGGAGAAATGAGATGAAAAAAAACATGGGAAACGTTGACCGGGGAATTAGAATATCATTAGCAGTAATCGTAGCGATATTGTATTTCAACGGCAAAATATCGGGTATTACTGCAATTGTTCTAGGAATCTTTGCAATAGCATTCTTTATCACTAGTTTTGTTGGGAATTGTCCCGCTTATACTCTGCTGGGGATAAAAACATTAAAAGACAATAAATAGCAGCCTAACACGCCAATCCAGCCGACTCGTTGCACTCGCGGCTGATTTTGTCGTTATCCATACTTTGAATACCTGCTATAAATTACAGGTTTTTGAGGCTCTAAATTATCTGTGATATCGTTTTTCCATAAGGGCAAATCTTTTTTAGAAGGTTTGCCTTTT
>Ga0209271_10000269_pt1 | contig 18125 bp, 14 predicted proteins | sample tdAd002_FD_187123 | JGI IMG/M metagenome (GOLD analysis project Ga0209271, IMG submission 187123) | Marine sediment microbial communities from the Atlantic coast under amendment with organic carbon and nitrate - tdAd00.2 (SPAdes)... | ecosystem: Environmental > Aquatic > Marine > Coastal >... | reverse complement strand
GCGATTAGCCGGTCAGAGGCAAAGAACGTGGCGAATACCGCATTGATTTCAATCGAGCAGACATCCAATCGCGGTGGCGGGAGCATCTGGCCAATTGAGGTGATCCGGGAGATACGGCAGATCGCGACCGACAAGAATGTCGCGATGCACATGGACGGCGCAAGAATGCTCAATGCATCGGTCGCGACCGGAATTTCTCCGTCCGATTACGCAAGTGAATTCGACACGACCTGGATCGATTTATCAAAGGGCCTCGGTTGTCCGGTTGGCGCAGTTTTTACGGGCACGCGTGATCTGATTGAGGAGGCCTGGCGTTGGAAGCACCGACTTGGCGGAGCCATGCGTCAGGCTGGCGTTATAGCTGCGGCTGGTTTGTATGCGCTCGACCATCATGTCGAAAGACTGGCAGAGGATCATGAAAATGCAGCGAAGCTCGCCGAGGGCCTGGCCAACATTGACGGAATTCGGCTCGCGGCCGGCATGCCTGACACGAACATGGTGTTCCTGAACGTCGCCGAAGCCGGTATCACTGCGTCTGAGTTCGCGCAGGCGTTGCTGGAGTCGAATATCTCCATAGGGTTAGAGTCAGAGCATGAACTGCGTGCGGTCACACATCTCGACGTGTCATCGGCAGATATTTCCACAGTCATCGATGTAGTAGCTCGAATCATTGGGCAGATGGATACAAGATAAATGGACTAAACGACCGATTACTCGGCGGCAGGCGTCTAACGAATTGGCCACATCCATTAGTAGCACCACATCGGGGAGTCGATCAGATGAGCGCAATGCAATTGGTCCAAAGAACGGCCATTTTCGTAGTACTTGCTCTGTTGGCAGGGATATCTCAGGCACAAGAATCGAAGTTTGAATTGGGGCTGCGCGCCAATGTATTGCTCGGTGATGGTGTGCCAGCGAACGATATCCTGGGTGCCGGTGTTATTGGTCGATATCGTCTCAACAACGGTTGGTTTATCGGCGCCGGGCTCGATGCGTATGAATACGATTTTGAACGGCCCTACTTACTTGTAGGTCTCGAGCAGGATCCGAATGTCGATGTGATAGACGCAGCTGCAGATAATACGGTTCTCAGTGGTTCTATCGGTCGCCTATACAATGAAACCGATCATGGCTTCGACTGGTTCTGGACGCTGGGTATCGGATTCGCTTCGCCGGATGTTGAGGACGTATCAGGACCGACAGACACGGGCGGCACCTTCGACTTAACGTTTGATGCTGGTAATGAAATTCACCTGATGGCGTCAGTGGGCACCTCTTACAATTTCTCATCGAGCTGGTCTACAAGTTTTGCAGCGCGGCTCGAACATCACTTCATGGACATTCTGATCACCGATCGTGTAACCGGAAACACAGCCGAGATTGATTCGCAGTCGCCCGTCGGGGCATATTGGAGTCTGAACTACCGTTTCTAGCGGAGCAGGCTCTGACTATCGAGTATTTTGACGTTGTTATTGTTGGCGCGGGACTCTCCGGAGTCGGTGCAGCCTGTCATCTGCAAGGACAATGTCCGGGCAAGAGCTACACAATCCTGGAGGCTCGCGGCTCGCTGGGTGGCACCTGGGATTTGTTCCGCTACCCGGGCATTCGCTCCGACAGCGACATGCACACGCTCGGTTACAACTTCAAACCCTGGGTTGAATCGAAAGCTATTGCGGATGGCCCCGCGATTCTCAAGTACATAAAAGAGACAGCCACCGAATACGACGTTGAAAAACACATTCGTTACGGGCATAAGCTGATCGGGGCAGCATGGTCGAGCAGCGCTGCGGCCTGGACACTCGAGATTCAGCATGGTGACTCGGATGAGATCGTTCGCCTGCGGTGCAACACCCTGTTGATGTGTTCTGGCTACTACAGTTACGAAGCTGGCTACTTGCCCGAGTTCAACGGTCGTAGTCGATTTGCAGGCGAAATTGTTCACCCGCAACAGTGGCCCGAGGACCTCGACTACCGCGGCAAGAAAGTTATCATCATTGGTTCTGGTGCGACCGCGATGACGCTGATCCCCGAGATGGCCAGCGACGTAGAACACGTTGTCATGCTGCAGCGCTCGCCGACGTATGTGATTTCGATGCCGGACACAGATGTCATCGCAAACACCTTACGCAGGATACTGCCGCAGAAAGCGGCCTACGCGATTACTCGGTGGAAGAACACTGCATTCCAGCAATTGATGTACCGGCAGACGCGGGTCCGACCTGACACTGTGAAACGAATCCTGCTCAGGCGCGTACGCAAAGAACTCGGCAAAGACTACGATGTCGAGAAGCATTTCTCACCAGATTATGACCCGTGGGACCAGCGGCTTTGCCTCGTGCCGAACAGCGACTTGTTTGCCGCCATTCGTTCCGGTAAGGCGTCGGTGGTCACAGATCAGATAGACACGTTTACCGAGAAAGGCATCCTGCTGGAATCGGGCGAGGAACTCGATGCGGACATTATCGTTACAGCAACCGGTCTTGATCTTCTCGTGCTCGGAGGCGTGGAATTCAACGTGGACGGAGCGCCGGTCGATTTCTCGAAGACCGTAAGCTACAAGGGCGTCATGAGTACGGACGTGCCGAACATGGTTTCGACGTTTGGCTATATCAATGCATCCTGGACTTTGCGCGCGGATCTGACAGCAGAATTTTTCTGCCGGCTCGTTAATCACATGGACGAAACCGGCACGCGCCAGTTCACGCCACGGTTGCGACAAGAAGATCAGGGCATGCCCGAGCGTCCGTGGATCATCGGCTTCTCATCCGGCTACATTCAGCGCGTATTGGGACGCCTGCCGAAACAGGGAGATCGTGAGCCCTGGATCAACCCGCAGAACTACAGTGACGATAAGAAAATGTTCCGCGAAGGCGAAATCGAAGATGGTGCGCTGGTATTCGGCAACCCGGAGGTAGTAGATAAATGCGCCTGAACGCTGACTTCTCAGAAAGAGTCGTGATTCGGCCTGACGATTATCGATGGGTTGATTCACCCGCTGCCGGCGTTGAGCGGATGATGTTGGATCGGGTCGGTGGCGAGGTCGCGCGTGCGACGTCACTTGTTCGTTTCGCACCAAACAGCACGTTCTCGCAGCATGTGCATAGCGGCGGTGAGGAGTTTCTTGTTCTCGAAGGCGAGTTCGGTGACGAGCACCAGAGCTATCCGGTTGGTAGTTACGTTAGAAACCCGGTCGGCACAGCGCACTCACCAAGGGTCGGTGAGCAGGGCTGTCTCATATTCGTCAAGCTGCAGCAGTTCGACAAGAGCGATCAATCGCAGGTGGTCATCGATACACACGATGCGAAATGGTCGCCCGGTCTTGTGCCCGGACTCGAAGTTCTCAGCCTGCATGAGTACGAGGGCGAACATGTCGCGCTCGTCAAATGGCAGCCCAACACAGAGTTCAAACCGCACACTCACTGGGGCGGGGAGGAAATATTCGTCATCGATGGTGCGTTCTGCGACGAGCATGGCGAATACCCGGCAGGAAGCTGGCTTCGAAATCCGCACAAAAGCAAACACACGCCGTTCACGCGCGAACAAGGTGCCCTTATCTACGTCAAGGTGGGACACCTGCTATAGGACAAATCGGTATTTCCCCGACTTGTATTCCGCCGAAGCACGTTCTACGATCGCTTCACGCGAGAACAGGGGGCAAGCAAATGTTTGATTATCCATCGAATACCTCGACACAACGCGCCATCTTTGCAGTCCTTGCATCAATGCTTTTCTTCACCGGCTGCGCAACAACATCAAGTGTTCAACAGATCGATAAGCTGGAGTCCGTGGGCGACGAAGCACGCATCCTGCTTATGCCACCGGATATTCGTTACTTTCTGCTCTCAGCGGGCGGTGTTCCAGAGCCGAATGCCGAGTGGACCGAGGCCGCGCAATCAAATTTTCTAAAGGCTTTGGAGGACTATGCCGAATCCGTTGGTGCTAATACCAAGATCCTCGATGAAACCAATCTCAGTGCAGAGGAAATTCGCTATGAAGAACTGCACGGCGCTGTCGGCCTGACGCTGCGGACCCACTATTTCGGCATGATGAAATTGCCCAGCAAGGGCGAGACATTTGACTGGACTTTGGGGCCGGATATCAGCTCGATCGGCGAGGATCACAACGCTGACTATGCGCTGTTTGTCTACTACCGCGACTACCAGGCATCGGGCGGACGCGTTGCCTTCGCAGTTCTGGCCGCCGTGGCGGGGGTTGGTGTGCCCATGGGTGCGGAGTATGGCTTCGCCTCCCTTGTCGACCTGAAGACCGGCGATATTGTCTGGTTCAACGTCGTCAATATGGGCGGTGGAGAACTGCGTGATGAAGCCGGCGCGGTAATCGCGGTGAATTCCTTGTTCAAAGATATGCCGACACCGCAGGGATCCAGCGAAGCGCAGTGACCCGCTACGTATTGGTGTTTATTTTGCTGGCGCTGATGGGCGTGCCAGTAGTTTGCTGTGCGAACGATGCGGATGAAATTGATGCTGAGAAAATCGGCCACCTGATTCCGCCTGGTTACCAGCCGGATGAGGCGCGCGACGAAAAGGGTATGTGGCACGAATTCGCCGAGTTCGAGGAACAAATCAACAAATCGGCGCTACTTGTAACAGACCCACAGTTAATCAACTACGTAAACGGAATCGTGTGTCGTGTAGCCGGTTCTTATTGCAACGATTTCCGCGTTTACCTGATTCGCAATCCCGGGTTCAATGCATCGATGACCGCGAACGGGATGATGCAGATATGGACCGGTATGATCGTTCGGGCATCCTCGAGTGACGAGATCGCGGCGGTCATTGGTCACGAGATCGCACACTACACGAGACTGCATTCACTCGAGCGGTTTCGTGCCCTGAAAAGGAAAATGGCCAAGGGATCGGTCTTTGATCTTGTTCTGATCGCGACGACCGGGGTGAGTGGTATCGGTCAGGCGGCGGCGATGGCGAGCTTTTTGTCATTCAACAGAGATCAGGAAATCGAGGCGGACATCCTTGGTGTGCAGCTGCTGGCGCAGGGGCTTTACGATCCGCACGCAAGTTACCGCGTTTGGGAAAAGCTTCTCGCGGAGGACGAAGCGGCCGCCGTGAAGCGTGAGGAGCCCGGCGTGTTTTCGAGAACGCATCCGGCATCGCAAGCGCGCAAGAACTACCTGAAGTCTTTGGTTCAAGCCGAATATGGCCCGCCTGATGTCGAGCTCGTTGCGGATCAGGATCTGCTGGACGTACTCAATAATCATTACATGTTCCTGATGGAAGACCAGCTGGATACCAATCGCTTTGGGCGCACACAGGAACTTCTGGAACGTCATGCGGAAATAGGCGTAGAGCCGAGCCTGGTGCGTTTTTTCTACGGCGAAATGTTTCGTCAGCGCGGCGAAGAGGGCGACAAGGAGCTGGCGATGGCAGCATATCGCCATTCGATAGAAGGCGGCAAACCGCCGCCAGAGGCTTACAAGAACCTGGGCTACCTGCATCTCAAAACAGGGGATGTTGCGGCCGCGCAGGAGAGTTTTACACAGTATCTCGCTATAGATCCTGAAGCGACGGATCGAGCGATGATCGAGTTCTACCTGGAGGAATAGTTGTCATGCTTATTCGTAATTTATTAACACTGCTTTTTGTGGCCACATTGGCTGGTTGCGTAGCTGGTTACACGCTCGTGACACCGGGTATTAACTCTGCCGAGGACCTCCAGGTCAGCGCCGGCCGCGGCTGGAATCTCGCACCCCCACTCGCGTCGCCCGGCACACCCAAGGGTTCGCAGACATGGACACAGGACGGACTATTGCTGAATCGCCTGGTAATCATTCCGGCCATTGAGGATGGAGAAACGGTATTGACAAGCCAAGCGGAGGACGCAGCGCTTCCGGCGTTTCGCAAAGACATGCTGCCCAATGAGATCGAAGAGCTGATGGAGTCGAGTCTGGTCAAGCTCTGGGGTGAAGGAAATGTCACGGTCGGAACAGCGAACCTGCGACCGCAAACTTACGGCGACGACCGTGGATTAATGTTCGATATCGACGTGAAACTCACGGATAGCCCGGACTACAGGGGCACGGTAGGCGCGTTCGTTGCCGATGAGAAGCTCTATACGATCTGGTACATCGCTGCGATCCCGCATTACCACGACAAACACTTTGCGTCGGCCGAATCGATTATCAAGAGCGCTAGGGTAGTCCGGCAGTAGTTCGCACGAATCGATACTCTTAGTAACGAAACGTATAGGAGACCTTCAGGTTCATCTCGTTCTGCGTGCTCGTCAGTCTGTTCGCCGAATCGACCGAGGCGCCGTGGTTCAATACGAAGACCATCTCTTTGCCGGCCTCGGGTATGTAGCGCAGGCGACTATTGATGCCGACTGCTTCGGCCGTGTTGTCATACTGCAACAGGTTGCTCCACGACCAGCGCGAATTGAAGGCGATATCGGATCTGAAGCTGGCGAGGTGCGCCGTGAAGTCGCCACTCGGTAATTCGACCACATTTTCCGTAAACGTCAGGCCCAAGTAGAAGTGGGCAGACTGCCGCCACTGGAGTTCGACGAACTTCTCCAGCCGGTCACCACCGAAGAATCCGCCATCTTGCACCGATAGCACGACGCGGAGAGGCCTTTGCCTCCCAGTGGAGATCTCGGCGCGGTAGCGATCAAATTCGTAGAAACCGGCAGGCACGTCGAGTTGCCCAAATAACTCGAAATCTTCGAGCACGTTTTCCTTGTTGCGGGCCCACTCCACGAACAGGAAATCATCGGTGTGCGAGTAAAAAGTAACTGGTCGTATCGCTGTTCTTTGCGAAAGCGTAGCGCCTTCCATATCGACAACATGGGTGAAATCAATACGGTTGTTAATGGCACGCCAGCGACCGGTTTCGGGCCGTGTACGATAACGAAGGCCGGCGTCAAATCGCTGGATGCCTGTGCGATTGACGAATCCGAGCGCCGGTCGAAAGTTCTCTTCAATGTGTTGTCCGGACACGTAGGCCATCAGCACATCGCTGGGAATCTCGAGATGCGCACCGAATGCCTGGTCATCTCCATCCAGGTCCGAAGAGTCGCTTTGCTGCGCCCAAAACTCGCCCGTCAGGATTTCGCCAAACGGGCCGTCGCTGTTGCGATACAGAAAATCGAGCCCGACGACGGAGTTGGTTTCGTTGGATGTCGGATCGCCGTGAGTCATGATGAAACCGACGGCGGACTCGTCGAGCACGTTGTAGGAGCCGCGTGCGACAAACAGGTCTTTTGCCTCGATGTCGTCGTAAGCTTCCTGCCGGATTGAGAGCGCGCCAATATTGAAGTCGCCAACTCGCCCCGTCAATTTGATGCCGGCGTCAATGCCAACGGCCTCTCCATCGGGCGACAGCCCTATACGGCGTGAGAAGAACGGACGCCCGTTGGTGTCGATATTGCCAAACTCGAAAATCCCGGCGTCCTGCAAGAAGAAATCGCGTTTCTCAGGAAAAAACAGCGAGAAGCGGTCAAGTGCAATTTGTTGTTCGTCGACTTCCGCCGTCGAGAAATCAGTATTCACAGTAATCGTGGCACTCAACGACGGAGTAATGCGATATCGCGCGTCAAGCGATGGTTCGAGCCCGGATTCGTTTTCTCCCAATACGAGGTCGCGACTCTGAGTCAAATTTACGGATGGAACGATATCGAGGCCAAGGCCCTGCTCGATTTCATTGATGCCACTCACCTCGCCACCGTACGCAGGCCAAATATGTCGGTCATGCGATGACCAAAGGTCAGATTCCTGAATCCGAGCGATTACTCGGCCGAAATTGATACCCCATGTGTCTGAATCGGGTGCGAACGATATGGACTTGAACGGAATTGCGATCTCGGTCACCCAGCCATCTTCATGAACTTCTGATTCGGCCAGCCAGATCGCCGACCATTCTTCAATGAAGCGCGCGTTGTTCTCGCGCAGCGCTTCGCGCCGAATGCCGTTGGCGTTGACCTGAAAAAAGTAATCGTTGCGTTTGGTGTTGAAACTGTCGAGCGTCACGAAGAATCGATCATCAGAGTGAAACAGCTTTCCCTGAATCATCTGTTTGGCACGTATCTCCGCCGGGTCGCTGTCTTTGAGATGTGCAGCGATATAGAGATACTCGTCATCATAAGTCACCCAAACGACTGTCGATTCGGTAGGCGTCGCTCCATCCGACGGCGTTGTTTGGTGAAAATCGTCGATCGCGGTAGCGTTTTTCCAGACGTCATCATCGAGTTGCCCGTCTATTACGGGCGCCGTATTTGTACGCGAGATGGCGAAAGTCTTGCGCTCGCCGTCTTCGGTGTAGACCGCTCCAGACGTAGAAGTGAACAGCAGCAGAGGGACTGCTAGCAGCAGGCGAACTGACAGTTTCATCTTGTATCCCTAGGAGCATCGATGTGATGTCCCTTAGAGACGGATTAGCTGTCAAAGGTTTAGTGGTTTGCGACCAGCCGTTTCGTGGCTGCGATAAAGCGATATAACTAAACGCGATTAGCGAGTCGTTCGAGACTTCCCTTGTATTTACGACTGAGTTTGAGCTCGGTGTCGGTGCCGAGTTGCAGGAAATACTCACCATTGCGGTGCGAGCGCATCGACGTAACTCTATGGCGGTTGACGATGGCGGATCGATGCACGCGCACGAAGGTCTCCGGGTTCAATAATTCCTCGAGATGTTTCATCGTGCCGCGCAGAACATGAGTATTTCCGGCAGCATGCACACACATGTAATCGCCAGCTGCATCGATCCAGTCGATCTCATCGACATCGACGCATACGGTCTCCGCGCCGTCGCGTATCGCGAGTCGCTTCGGAAACGAGTGACTGGCGCCAGAAGCCTGGGCTAGCGCGCTTTCGAGCGTGAGTTCCCTGCCCGTAAGTTCGCAGACGAATTTCAATAACTTGTCGCGGTGTTCGTCTGCAACCTTATCCTCACGAGCTTGTCGCGCTCGCTCGATTGCTTCTGCCAGACGATCGTCGTTGATAGGTTTTAGAAGGTAATCGAGCGCATTAGCGTCGAAGGCCTTGAGGGCGAACTCATCGTACGCGGTCACGAAGATGACTGTTGGCATTTCCCTGCCGGACAGCCGTCGCAGCACTTCAAAACCATCCATGCCCGGCATCTGCACATCGAGAAACATCAAGTCGGGAGAATGTTCGCGCACGGCGGCCAAAGCTTCGCGGCCGTTGCGACTCTGGGCACAAATTGAAACGTCCGGAAATTTCTCCAGCCGTATCTCGAGGCCGCGGCGGGCGAGCTCCTCATCGTCGACAATCAGCGCCCTAAACATCTCTGACCTCGTAAGGAATATTAATGGTGACAGTCACTCCCGTAGGCTCGTTCGGCGCCAGCGTGAAAGCCTGCCTGTCGCCATACAGTTGTTGCAGGCGTTCGCGCGTATTCTTCAACCCGACTCCACTGGACTTATGGGTTCCGTTGCCGTTACCGAACCCTGGTCCGGTATCAGATACCTGCAGAACAAGGGTGTCGCGCTGAACCCTGGCCGACATTCTCAAGGTACCACCTTCCTCGCTTGGCGTAATTGCGTATTTGATCGCGTTTTCGATCAAAGGTTGCAAAATCAGGCTGGGCACCAGTGCGGATTGAGCTTTCGCCTCGATCGCCTTCTCGACGATGAGTCGATCGCCGAAACGAACTTTCTCGATTTCGAGATAGAGATCCAGCGCTCCCAGCTCTGAACCCAGCGTCACACGACTCATCGGATCATTGTCGAGCGTATAGCGCAGGAAGTCGCTGAGTCGGCTCACGGCCTTATTAGCAGTCTCATTTGCGCCGTCGAGTATCAATGTCGAGATCGCATTCAGCGTGTTGAACAGGAAATGCGGATTCAATTGATAGCGCAACATCTTCAATTGTGCCTGATGTGCTGCCGACGTCGCTTTGAGTGTTTGTTCGGTCTGGTCCTGCAATTGCTGATAGTACTTGATGCCAAAATACAGTCCGCTCCAGCACAGCAGAATATAGAACGACCCCATCACGCCGCTGACGTAATCCATCAGGTGCTCGGGTTGCCAGGACTTTTTGACCCAGTCGTAGTACAGAACGTTTTGCAGCCATCGCCAGCCGAATGCGATGGCATAAGAAGTGACGAGTAAGCCGGTGGCCAGCATGATCGGAGACCGAGACCAGAGACGCTGATAAATCAGGCGCATGGGGACGGTGACGATAAAACCTGCAAGCGCGGTCGCAACGATTACCGCGAAATAAGCTTCCGGTTTTTCGTGCGCGAGTGCGCCGAGCCAGGCCGCCAGCATGTAGCCGGTCCAGCCTGCAATATTCAAAATCCAGAACAGGCGTCCCCTGTCCCGGAATAGTTGATCTACGTTCACGGGTTACGTTTCCGTCTATTGGACGACCGATTATAGAGGCAGGAGCGTGGACATACGCACATTTCATCTCGCCAAAAGCACTCTTCATCGTCGCGTACACTAGACGAGTCGTGAAATCAGAAGAGAACAAATCCTGGATCGACGAGCTGTGTCGCGCCGAACGGCTCCCCGAGAGTTACTCCGCGGCCGTGTCCAATTTTGTCGAACCGCTGGCCGGGCGCGTGCAAACATTACACGAATATCTTGGGCGACCGGTCGTCATAGGGATTAACGGCGCACAGGGCTCGGGAAAATCGACGTTCGCTCTGTTTCTGGCGAACTGGCTTGAGCGCGAGCTTGGATTGACGGTGGCCAGCCTGTCTCTCGACGACTTGTATCTTGGCAAGCAAGCGCGGCGAGATCTCGCACTACAGAAACATCCGCTGTTGCGAACGCGAGGAGTGCCAGGCACACACGATGTTACGTTGGGCAGTGAGACGCTGGCGGCACTAACGGACCAGGGTCCGCATCGCGTCGTCAGGCTGCCGGTTTTCGACAAGGCAAAGGACGATCTTCTGGACACGCCGGAATGGCGGAGTGTCGATGGACCCGTCGATGTCGTCTTGTTCGAAGGCTGGTGCGTTGGTGCGCGGCCCCAGCCGGACGAGCACCTCACCAGGCCGGTAAATGTGCTCGAGGCTGAAGAGGACACGGATGGTGTTTGGCGCACGTACGTGAACGAATCGCTGCAACACGATTACCGTGAATTGTTCGAGTGGGCCGATGCTCTCGTCATGCTGCGTGTCCCGTCGTTCGACAAGGTGGGCGAATGGAGGGAGCTGCAGGAACAGAAACTGCGCGAAAGAGCGGTCCCGGGCGACGTAGCGGGCATGAATTCTGCGGAAGTCCGGCACTTCGTCATGCATTTCGAGCGCCTTACGCGGCACATGCTCGAGCAAATGCCAAGTCAGGCAGATACGGTAGTCGACATCGATGAATCGCACCGTATGGTGGCTATGAGCCACAATGATTGGCCATTTGGGCGCAGGACGTCGTGATCCCTGCACTTGACGCATACGTAGGTTTGCCAATAGCCTAGGTGCTTCGCTCACGCGATACTGCAAAATTGTTGTGGAGACAAACACTTGAGTCACTTGGCCAGGATTAGACAGCAGCAGCAATCCTGGGGCCGCCGCGCCCTGGGTCTGTTTGTGGCTGTCTGGATGAATCTGGCCCTGCAACCCTGCGCAATGGCATTTGAGCTCGCTGCCGACCCCGATTGCCTGCATTGCCCGCCAGAACAGATGCAAGAGCATGGCGGTATGCACGGTGGCATGGATCACGAGATGCCCTGCGCTGACGGCATGTCCGACTGCGCGATCATCGAAGATCTGAATGTCGACGCACGCGGTGATCAAACCAAACTCAAAGATGCGCCAGGCGATGCCGCAATCGCGATACTTCCACACGAATTTGTGGCGCCGTTTCCTCCGCCAGCCGATGCGACACTGCTGCCACGATTCGCGTCCGCGCGTTCGGGTGCGCCGCCTCCATTACACGTTCTTCACTGCGTCTATCTGAAATAGCGACTCCTTCGTACTAAACCGTTCCTAACCGGTTCCTGACGAAGGAGATTGTTCGATGACGTTTTTCCGTGGGCTAATGCCCTCAAACACTGCTGTATTGGCATTGCTGTGTTCACTCACAGCCCATGCACAACACAGTATTCCGCTCACCCTGGCTGAGGCCGAGGACCTGGCGCTCGACAATGAGCCTGGTCAGGCAGCGCTGTTGGCGCGTGCCGTGGCGTTCGATGAACACGCCGTGGTCGCGGATCAACTCCCCGATCCGACGCTACGGGTCGGTCTGGCTAATTACCCAATTCAATCGGGAGGGTTCTCTACCGAAGGCATGACACAAGCTCAGCTTGGTTTTCGGCAGAGTTTTCCGTCCGGCAAGTCGCGAACATTCAGTACGCAGCGACTCGAGTCACTGTCACTTGAAATGACTGCCAGCGCTGACGCCCGTGTACGCGATGTACTCACAAACGCACGCAGCGCCTGGCTCGAAACCTATTATTGGCAGCGCGCGCACGACATCGTCACCGAGTCGCGACCTTTTTTTGCGGACCTCGCAACGATCACGCGTTCTTTGTATGCAGTCGGTCGCAAGACACAGCATGACGTGTTGCGGGCCGAACTCGAATTGAGCCGGCTCGACGATCGCCTGATCGAAATCAATCGACGACATATGCAGGCGAGAGCGATGTTGTCTGAGTGGCTGGGCCCTGACGCCATTCGTCCTATCGCGTCGAAACTTCCGGCGTGGGAACAAGTGCCGGCTCTCGAGTTACTGCAAGAGAGCCTGTCATCGCATCCGGCGCTGCGCGCAGCCGAGGCTAACGTGGACGCGCATCGCGCAAGTGTCGATCTTGCCGAGGAAGGCAAGAAGCCGGGCTGGGCATTGGATGTTGGTTATGGCTATCGTGAAGGCTACCTGTCGCCTGGTGAACCGCGTTCCGACTTCATCAGTGTGTCAGTGACGATGGATATGCCCTTTTTCAAAAAGAACCGACAGGACCGATCCTTGTCAGCAGCGCTGAGTGAGCGCAGCGCGTCCGAGTACGAAAAGCAGGAGTTGTCGCGCAGACTTTCGAGCCAGTTAAATGCCGAGTACGCGCATTGGCAGGATCTTACGCGCCGCGTTGCTCTTTACGAGTCACAAATCCTCGGTCTTTCAGAGAGTCAGGCACAAGCAGCATTGCTCGCCTATCAAAGTGAGGCCGGCGATTTCGCTGATGTCATGCGTGGCTATATCGATGATCTCAATACACGCCTGGACCATATCCGTTTACAGGTTGAACGCGGACAGAGTTACACCGTGCTCGCTAACCTCGGAGGGTTGCCCCGATGAGTAGAAAGCTATTTGTTATTGCAGTTCTTATTGTCGCGGTCGTTGCGGGAATCGTTGTTGGCCGTTGGTCGTCGCAAGGCACGGTTAACGTAAGTGCCACCGACGATAGCACGCCGCAAATACTCTATTGGATCGCGCCAATGGATCCGAACTTTCGTCGCGATGTACCCGGCAAATCGCCGATGGGTATGGACCTCAGGCCGGTTTATGCGGATGAGGTCGACGCAGTACCTGGCACCGTGAAAATCGACCCTACGGTCATCAACAATCTCGGCGTTCGAACGATGGCTGCCGAGGAAGGACCGTTGTCACGCCGGATCGAGACCGTCGGCTATGTCTCCTACGACGAGGATACGTTGCAGCACGTACATACGCGTGTCGACGGCTGGATCGAGACGCTCGCGACCAAGGCAAGCGGGGATCCGGTTGTGCAGGGTCAGCTGCTATTTGAGTTGTACTCACCGATCCTCGTCAACGCACAGCAGGAATTCCTGGCAGCGTTTCGCAGCAACAATACGATGTTGCGCAATGCATCCAGGGACCGTCTGATCGCGCTTGGCGTTACCGCCAGTGAGGTTGAGCGCCTCGAAAAAGAGAAAACGGTGAGCCAGCGCGTCCGCGTTTATGCAGAGGCCGATGGTGTTATCGCGCATCTTGGTGTTCGTGAAGGAATTTTCGTCACCCCCGCGACCGAGATCATGTCGGTGGCGCGCCTGGATAGAGTCTGGGTGCTCGCAGAAGTTTTTGAACGTCAGGCGGCCTGGGTCGAGCCCGGGCAGCAGGCTGAAGTTGAGCTCGATTACCTGCCTGGCAGACGCTGGCAGGGTACGGTCGACTATGTGTACCCGGAACTCGATGCGACGACACGCACGCTCAAGGTACGGATTCGATTCGACAACGAAGGCGAAGTTCTACGGCCGAACATGTTCGCTCGTGTCACTTTGCTCGGCGCAGAGACAGAGTCTGTCGTGCACGTACCGCGGGAAGCATTAATTCGTGGTGGCACTGTCGACCGTGTCGTCTTGTCGCTTGGCGACGGCCGCTTTCGGTCACAAGCCGTGGAAACCGGCATCGAGTCAGGCGATCGGGTTGTCATTCACAATGGTTTGTCGGCGGGCGATCTGATCGTCACGTCCGGGCAATTTCTGATCGATTCCGAATCTGACATCGAAGCGGCATTGTTGCGGCTGAGTGAGCCGGAGACATCGCAATGATCACTGGCCTGATTCGCTGGTCGATTGCGAACCGGCTGCTCGTCCTGATCCTGACGGGATTTGTTACTGCGTGGGGCATCTACTCTGTGCGCCAGACGCCGATCGATGCGCTGCCCGATCTGTCGGATGTGCAGGTCATCATCAAGACATCGTTTCCGGGTCAGGCGCCGCAGGTCGTCGAGGACCAGGTTACCTATCCGCTGACAACGGCGATGTTGTCGGTGCCCAAAGCTGTCACCGTGCGTGGCTACTCATTCTTTGGGGATTCGTTCGTCTACATTATCTTCGAGGATGGCACGGACCTTTACTGGGCACGCTCGCGCGTACTCGAGTATTTGAACCAGGTTTCCGGCCAGCTTCCCGATAACGCCAAGCCGGCTTTAGGGCCCGACGCAACCGGCGTTGGCTGGATTTTCGAGTACGCACTCGTCGATCGCAGCGGGCAACACGACCTCTCGCAACTCCGTAGCCTGCAGGACTGGTTTCTCAAATATGAGCTGCAGACCGTACCCGGCGTGTCCGAGGTGGCGACGATCGGCGGCATGGTCAAGCAATATCAGGTTGTTGTGGACCCGGACAAACTGAGGGCATTCGGAATTCCACTCGCGAGGCTGAAGGCGGCCATTCGCGAGGGCAATCAGGAGACCGGAGGCTCGGTCATTGAGATGGGTGAGGCCGAGTACATGGTTCGTGCGAGCGGCTACCTGCAAAACCTTGCTGACCTTGCGGACATACCGTTGGGCGTTAACAGCGAGGGTACGCCACTGGTGCTGTCCGATGTGGCCGAGATCCGGCTTGGCCCGCAAATGCGCCGCGGCATTGCGGATCTCGATGGCGAGGGTGAGGTCGTCGGTGGTGTCGTTGTAATGCGCTGGGGGGAGAACGCATCCGAGACGATCAAGGCAGTCAAACAGCGCCTTATAGAACTTGAGCGAAGCTTGCCGGAGGGCGTCGAAATAGTGACGACCTATGATCGCTCGAGTCTGATCGGACGAGCGGTTGACACTTTGCAAGGCAAGCTCATTGAGGAGTTCCTGGTCGTTGCCCTGGTTTGCGCCGTGTTCCTGTTCCACATGCGTTCGTCAGTCATCGTCATTTTGAGTCTGCCCGTGGGCATCCTCGTTGCGTTCATCGTGATGAACTGGCAAGGCATCAATGCCAACATCATGTCGCTTGGCGGAATTGCGATCGCGATCGGCGCGATGGTCGACGCGGCGATCGTGATGATCGAGAACTTGCACAAACATATCGAGAAAGAACCACTCACGGATGAAAACCGCTGGCGCATCGTCGGCGATGCGGCCTGCGAAGTCGGTCGACCGCTGTTTTTTTCACTCCTTATTATTACGCTAAGTTTCTTGCCGGTATTCACACTCGAAGCCCAGGAAGGTCGCTTATTCGCGCCACTCGCGTTTACCAAGACGTACGCGATGGCGGCAGCTGCCGGATTGTCGATCACACTGGTGCCGGTGCTTATGGGCTACTTCATTCGCGGCAAGGTTATGCCTGAACACAGGAACCCGATTAACCGGGCGCTGGTTGCGATTTACCGCCCCGTCATCGAGGCAGTTATCCGGTTCCCGAAGCAAACGCTGGTTGTTGCAGCAGCGGTTCTCGTTATTGGACTGTGGCCTGCGACGCGACTCGGCTCCGAATTCATGCCGGCACTCGACGAGGGTGACCTGATGTATATGCCGACGACGTATCCCGGCATATCAATCGACAAGGCGCGGGAGATTCTGCAACACACGGACAAGCTGATCTCGTCGGTCCCTGAGGTGGAACGTGTGTTTGGCAAGATCGGCCGTGCTGAAACGGCCACCGACCCGGCTCCGCTAACGATGATCGAGACGGTGATTCAATTCAAACCACGCGAAGAGTGGCGCGAAGGATTAACACCGGAAGATCTGCGCGCCGAGCTTGATCGTATCGTGCAATACACGGGCCTAACCAATGCCTGGGTCATGCCGATCAAGACGCGTATCGACATGTTGGCGACGGGAATAAAAACGCCTGTTGGCATCAAGGTGGCTGGACCCGATCTGAAAATCATTGAGAGTGTTGGGCAGGATCTCGAGCGTGTACTCACCAACGTTGCCGGTACGGCATCCGTATATTCTGAACGTGTAGCAGGGGGTCGCTACGTTGACGTGGACATCGACCGCAAACGTGCGTCGCGTTTCGGTCTCAACATCAACGATGTGCAAGACATCGTGCGCTCCGCGGTCGGCGGAATGAACGTCACGCAAACAGTGGAAGGATTGGAGCGCTATCCGGTGAACGTTCGTTATCCGCAACGCGTTCGTGACTCGGTTGAGCAGCTCAAGCTGCTGCCAATCGTCACGCCGGAGGGCGCACGCATCGCGCTCGCTGACGTCGCTGATGTGAAGGTCATCGATGGCCCACCTATTATAAAGAGTGAGAATGCGCGCCTGAACGGCTGGACCTACGTGGATATTGCGGGCCGTGACATCGGCTCGTATGTTGCCGAAGCGCAGCAAGTTGTCGCCGACTCAGTAGACCTTCCCGCCGGCTATTCGCTGGCCTGGTCGGGGCAGTATGAATACATGGTGCGAGCTAAAGAGCGTTTGCTGGTAGTCGGCCCGGTTACGCTCGCGATCATCGTCTTGCTCCTGTATCTGAACTTTCGCCGTTTTGCGGAGGTGGCAATCATCCTCGGAACGCTGCCGATGGCGCTGATCGGAGGGCTCTGGCTGCTGTTCTTGCTTGGCTATGATCTGTCAGTGGCGGTCGGCGTCGGCTTTATCGCTCTGGCAGGTGTCGCGGCCGAGATTGGCGTTGTCATGCTCGTCTACCTCAACCAGGCAATTCGGGATCGGACTGCGACTGCCGAGAGCGAGGGCCGCACACTATCGATGGACGACGTTCGGCAGGCGGTGTTCGAAGGTGCCGTATTGCGCGTTCGACCAATCATCATGACCGTCGCTGCAATCATTGCAGGTCTGTTGCCCATTATGCTGGGAGGCGGCACCGGGTCTGAAGTCATGCGTCGCATCGCCGCACCAATGGTCGGCGGCATGATCAGTGCGACGATTCTGACCCTGGTCGTTATTCCCGCACTGTTTCTATTGTGGCGCTCGCGTCAGTCGAGCAAAGGTTTGCCCTCGGCCGGATTGACGCCGTTGTGAAAGCCACCCTGATCACGAACGACCCTGGCATTGCCGTCATCGTCGTACTTGACCCAGACCAGACCATGTGGGTCGCCGCGACCCGGCATATCGATAACTTTGATCTGCTCGCGCGTTGCGGCATCAAACACGTAGATGCGTCCCTCGCCATTACTCGTTACCCACATCTCTTTGCCGTTGGGCGCAAGTAATACGTGGTCGGACATGTAGCCGGAGAAAACCGTCTCCATCGGTCGGCCTGAGGCGGTATCGACAATGGTCAAAGTGCGGCCGATGGCGCCCGTGGCTTCGCCTTTATTGGAAATCCAGATTTCCTTTTCATCGGCCGTCAGCGTGCCACCATAAGGACCGGTTCCAGTAGCGGCCGACCATTCGACGGCACCAGTGCCAGTATTGATCTTGGTGACGTTCGACGAACCGGACGCCGGAATATAAATATTCTCGCTTTTCGAATCGATAATGATCCAGTCGCCGCGGTAGCCGCTGTACGGATACTCGGCAACGACTTCCCAGTTCGTCGGGTCGATCTTCGTCACC
>Ga0209271_10000268_pt1 | contig 18167 bp, 17 predicted proteins | sample tdAd002_FD_187123 | JGI IMG/M metagenome (GOLD analysis project Ga0209271, IMG submission 187123) | Marine sediment microbial communities from the Atlantic coast under amendment with organic carbon and nitrate - tdAd00.2 (SPAdes)... | ecosystem: Environmental > Aquatic > Marine > Coastal >... | reverse complement strand
AACGATATTCCATTGTGATGCTATCGGCCAGGCCCAGGACAAATCCCCCTGTTCAATCGAATCACGACGGAAGCGATAGGCGAGATTCAGGATCTTGTTTCCCGCAGGCCGGTACTGCAAGCGCGCCTGTGATTGAGTCGTACCACGTTCCTTGTCGCCCCATTGATGACCGATATCGAAATTCAGGCTTTCGAACAACATGAAGCCCAATTCCGCTATGTAGTCCGATGTCTCGTCCGTGATGACCGGCTCACCCGGTAAGAAAACGTCTCTGTCGCTCAGGTATCGGGTCTGGCCAATCGTTGCTGTTGCAAGTTCCCGGCCTGATGACACGTTAAGAATTCGAGATGTGATGCCGATGCTGACCTGGTCGGTGTCCGCAATTCGATCGACACCGAGAAAGCGATTTGTGCGAAATAGTGAGACGAGATTCAGATCGGGAGTGATCGTATCGAAAACCGGTAGATCGTCCTGATCCCGGTGTGGAATATGCACGTACAACATGCGTGGCTCGAGCGTCATTATCCGGTCACTGAACGATTTACCTATTGATCGTTCAAGCACCATGCCGAGATCGAGGCTTGCGATGGGCACTGTTCGGTGCGGATCGGCCGCTTGTCCGGGGTCAGTGTTGCTCAATTCGTATTGCGTGTAGTCGACCGTGACAGCGGGCGTAAGGAACCACCCGGGGCTTCGGGAAATGGGTAATTCGACACCCGGCGCCATATTCAGGCGCCAGCCTGTGACGCCAACACTTCGGTCGAAGTTAACGAGTTCACCATCAAGCCCGAAACGCATGCCGAGCCATTTGTCGGGCCAGTTTCCTTGTACTACCAACTGCGGCAGACGTTGGTACGGCTCGTCTTCGGGCGTAATCGCATCGTCGAGCGTCTGAAAATCCTGCACCTGACCGAATAACGACAAGTTGTCGCTGTGATAGTCGAAACTCAGGTTGCGATCGAGGTGCGTGATGCTCGACGCACTCAGGCTGCCACCGAGATCCTCGAAGTACTGGTTATCTGACACTTCGCGATAACTCAGGAGGTTGCGCCAGCCGTTGACGAACATCGTTCGATGCTCGAGCTGCAACATCATGCGCGAGTCGTTAAACATGCTGTCGTTCGACAGGTGTTCAGCCGTCGCGACGCCGTCGGTCGTTTCAGTCAGGTAGCGAAACCGTGCACCCATCTGCAGTCCGCGGTCTGTCAATAAACGTGGCGTGATCGTGGCATCGAAGTTGGGCTTGATGTTCCAGTAGAAGGGCACGCGAATTTCATTGCCGCTACGGTTGGTACTGCCGATCACGGGAGACAGGATGCCGGTCTTGCGCGCATCGCCAATCGGAAAGGATAATTTCGGTGCCCAAAGAATGGGCACGCCCTGAAAGCGCAACTTGACGCCTTTTGCCGTGCCGACACCTTCGCGAGTGTCGAGATCGATATCCTTCGCCTGCAAAAGCCAGTCATTCGATTCGGGCGGGCAGGTTGTGTAGCTCACTACGTCGAGTTCGAGTTGTCCTTCTTGTGAGATCTCGAGCGCTTCGGCTGCACCACGCGCGTTGTTGCCGTCGAGTGTGAAATTCGCGCCTTCGAATCGAACCTTACCAAGCAGATAGGAGAATTCTGCGCTGTCCGACTGGATGTTGGAGTCCGGATCTTCGTAACGCACGTTGCCGTCAAGCAACAGAGTTTGCTGGTCTGGCTCATAGCGCGCGGTGTCGGCACCAGCAAGCCTGTTGCCCTGGCGTAATAAAACGCCACCGGTCATTGATGCAGTCGGCGCATCGCCCAATTGCGCATCGAGTTCACCAACTTCAAAAACTACCGTTTCGGGATTAGTCAGATCGATCGCAGACATCGGCCTGTCCACCGAGATGCGCTCTACAGGTGCGTAGCACGACTCCGGGTCTGCGGCGTGCGCACAGGGCAGAATCAGTAAGGCGCCGGCGATGATCAGGATTTTTGAAGTCAAGATGGTTGTCGGCTTCAAGGGGTATGTTACCTTCGCATAGTTTTGCAGGTGCTTCAACGCGTTACGGAGGTCTCTGATCAACTCTTCGAATACCCAAAGTGATGGCCGATTAGCCGATTTGACCAGCTGGTTACGCGGAATTGATGGGCTTGGCGACGCCAGCCCACAACCGGCATCCGGTGACGCGAGCTTCCGACGTTATTTTCGAGTGCATTCTGCTGACAAAAGTTTCATTGTAATGGATGCACCGCCGGGGCAAGAGGACTGCAAACCGTTTGTTCGTGTTGCCGGTTATCTGGAGACGATGCAGCTCAATGCGCCGAGGGTGCTCGAAGCAAACCTCGATGACGGTTTCCTGCTACTGACCGATCTGGGCACTGATCAATATCTTGACGCGTTGGTGAACGATACGAGCCTGGCGGGGCCGCTCTACAATGATGCATTGTTTGCTTTGCAATCCATGCAAAAGCAAGGCGCCGCGTTCCAATCGTTGCTACCTCAATATGATGCGGACTTATTGAGCTTTGAGTTATCGCTATTTCACGATTGGTTGTGCGAGAAACATATTGGTATTGAGTTTGCTGCTGCCGATCAATCGTGCTGGCACTCTTTGTGCGAATTACTTGTCAATAGTGCGCTCGATCAACCGCAGGTTTTTGTGCATCGTGATTACCATTCGCGCAATTTGATGGTTACCGAGCAGAACAATCCCGGCGTGCTCGACTTTCAGGACGCAGTAGAAGGTCCGCTGACTTACGATCTCGTCTCATTACTTAAAGACTGTTACGTCCAGTGGCCGCAGCAACAGATTGCTGAATGGGCGCGCTCCTTTTATAAGGGTCTGGATGCGCCAGTCCAGCAACTTGTGGACGAGAATCAGTTCATGCGGTACTTCGATCTCATGGGAGTGCAACGACATCTAAAAGCGGCCGGAATCTTTGCGCGTCTCAATCATCGCGACGGAAAGCCCGGCTACATGGCAGACGTACCGCGTACTCTGAGTTATATCGCGGAACTGGGCACGAGATATGGCGAGCTCGGGTTTCTTGTCAGCTTGATCAATGAGCGTTGTCTGCCGGCACTGCAGGAGTCATCGTGATCGCGATGATACTCGCGGCAGGTCGCGGTGAGCGACTCCGGCCTCTGAGCGACGACCTGCCGAAGGCACTGGTCGAAGTGCGTGGCGAATCTTTGTTGGAGCGACACCTCCGGGCAGTCAAGGTCGCCGGCGTGGAGACAGTGGTCATTAATCTTGGCTGGCTGGGCGATCAAATTGTCGAACGAATTGGCTCAGGCGCGGATTTCGGGCTAAACGTAATTTACAGTCCGGAGGGCGATGACATTCTCGAGACCGGCGGCGGCATTCATCGCGCACTGCCGATGCTGGGGAAGGCGCCTTTCATCGTTATCAATGCGGACATTTTCACGGATATGCCATTGCAAATCACGATGTTAAACGACAACGACGTCGGGCATCTGTTGCTCGTACCAACCCCGGATCATAAGAGCTCAGGCGATTTCGATTTTACGGATGGGCGTGTGCGGAACGGCGACAACGCAAACTTCACATTTAGCGGCGTCGCGACATATCGGTCTGAGTTCTTCGCAAAATGCACGCCCGGGCGATTTCCTTTGGCGCCGATGTTGCGGGCCGCAGCCGATGCCGGCACTTTGGGCGGCAGTGTCTACGCAGGGCTTTGGAGAGACGTCGGTACGCCGGAAAGGCTGGCGGAGCTGAATTCCTGATCCATACGCAGGTGGTGTAACAGGTGCGGCAATAGCTTGTCACGCACGATTCCGAGTTCGCTGTCTGCGCCAAGTCGTGCCAGGTCGGTCAACTCGAGATCCTCGAAACCGCAGGGATTGATTCGTGAAAACGGCTCCAGATTGGCATCGACATTGAGCGCCATGCCGTGGAAGCTCGCACCACGCCGTATTCTCAAACCGACGCTCGCCAATTTAACGCCGTCGACATACACGCCAGGTGCGTCAGCTCGACTCACCGCCACAATGCCGTACTCGGCGGCAAGGTCGACAACGCTTTGTTCAAGTGCTGTTACGAGGTCGCGAATGCCGAGGCCCGCACGCCGCAAGTCGATCAACGGGTAAATCATGAGCTGGCCAGGTCCGTGATACGTCACCTGGCCGCCGCGGTCGATTTGAATGACTGGTATGTCACCTGTATTCAGCAGATGTTCGGGCGCCGTGTTGAGCCCGAGCGTAAAAATACTCTCGTGCTCGGTAAACCAGATTTCGTCAGGAGTTGATTCGCCGCGTGTATCGGTAAAACTCTGCATCGCGTGCCAGACCGGTTCGTAGACTTGCCGGCCGAGTTCACGGATGACGATTGCTCTCATAGAGCCATCAGGATGTCGTCGTGCGACGAGACATCGCGATAAATGTCGTCGAGTTGTTCCTGGCTTTGCGCGTTAACGGTAATCGTAATCGAAACGAAATTGCCGTTGCGGCTTAGCGCGTCGTTGACCGCCGCATCGTCTATCGGCCCGGCATGTTTCTCGACGAGCGATCGAGCAGTTTCTCGAAAACCCGGAGTGTCGCGACCCATCATCTTGATCGGAAACGAGCAGGGGAATATGAGTAATGACTCGTCGCTCATGGCAAATTACTCGAACCACAAACTGACGCTGTCGCGTGTTCGCTGCCAGATTGATCCGCTGGGATTGTCGGCGAGTGCCCGTAGCGGTTCGCTGATTAGCTCGGTGCCGTTCAAGCTGACATTGAGTTCGGCGAGCGGTTGCCCCTGAGCAACAGGTGCAACGAGTATTGCTGGGATATTATGCACCGAATCCAACGAGTCATAGGTGCCGCGTTGAACCGTGATGTACAGGTCGTCGAGAACGCCAAGCGATGTGACTTCGTTCGCTGATTTCCAGATTCGTGCTTGTGCAATCGCTTCGCCGGCTTTGAACAGGAGGCGCGTCTCGAAAAAACGAAACGCGTAATTGATGAGTGCCTGACTACCATCGATCCGGGCCTTGGCGCTTGACGTTCCGAGCACGACTGAAACGACACGCATCTCATCACGTTTGGCCGAGGATACGAGGCAATAACCTGCAGCATCGGTGTGGCCAGTTTTCATTCCGTCAACCGAATCGTCGCGCCACAACAAATTATTGCGGTTCGGCTGTGTGATGTTGTTAAACGTGAATTCTTTGACCGAATACCAATTGTAGTACTCGGGAAACTCCCCAATTATCGCGCGCGCCAGTGTCGAGAGATCACGGGCTGTTGAGTAGTGATCATCGTGCGGCAGCCCGGTCGTATTGACGAAATTGCTCGACAGCATACCGAGTGCCTTCGCATACTGATTCATGATCTCGGCAAATACGTCTTCGGAGCCGGCAACGTGCTCGGCTAGCGCAATGCTGGCGTCGTTACCGGATTGCACGATCATACCGAGCAGCAAGTTCTGAACAGATACTCGTTTGCCCACTTCGATGAACATGCGCGAGCCTTCGGCCCGCCAGGCTTTTTCACTGACAGTGACTTCGTCATCGAGATGAATCTGATCTTCACTGAGTGACTTGAAGACGACATAGGCGGTCATGAGCTTTGTCAGGCTTGCGGGCGCGACAGCTGTGTCCGGTTTGAGCGCCGCTATTTCATGTCCGGTTTTTGCATCGATAACGAAATAGCTGCTTGCACCGATAATCGGTGCTGCAGGTAATGGCCGTACGTCAGCAGCGAATGAACTGGCGGCGGCGAGCAGTGCGATAAGCGTGAAAAAGCGGACTTTCATGAATACTCGGGGGTAGTCGGTCAGGGCGCGTATTCTACCCGTATTCGGCCAAAACGGTACACGCATCCATCCGATATGCTTATCGCGCGAGAATATGACCACAAAATTCACCTGGAGAAACCTCAAGGATAGCCAGAGTGCTGAATTTCGAGAAGGTGCTTTCTGCTAGTATCTAGGTGCACTAAGTGCCATATAGAAAAGGGAAAGGTGACAGGCTGATCGATTACAGCGCACCAGTAAGGCCGACACGGCATCGGCTCCTGACCGCAATGGTTGTCTCAGCGTGCTCCGTCGCGGTGTTGCTTGCATTGCTCGGGCCGCTTGTCGACTTTGAAGTAAGTATTTCGAAATCAGGCATTGAGCACGGAGAGTACCTGACCATTCACATCAGAAAGAGCCAACCAAATTCCAATTCGACGACTGGTGATCAAGCTGTTCGCTCACTGCCGCAAGAAGAGATTATTTCAGTTGAATCTGCTGAACTTCAGGATGAGGTTGTGCCCATCGATTTTCCTGAGCCGCCGGCTGAATCGCAGCCAGTGAAAGACTGGCGAGCGATTGCAAAGGAGACCGCCAGAGCAAGCGTTGATGAACGATTCAGGCAAGAAGAATCCCGAGCGTCAATGTGGCGACGATCTCACTCGATAATGTTTCAACCTACGAGCGATTTTGTAGTGAAGGAAGCGGAGCCCGTTATTTCAAACTTCCAATTCAGGCCGCAAATTCATGTTGCCGGTCTGGGCCTGACTATCGGTTCTTGTTTTATCGGCATCCCTTTAGTAGGAGTTCCTGTCGAACAGCGTTCGGTAGCCATAACTATTTTCGTATGTGCTTAGGGTTCTGGATAGGTTGCCTACCTGATGTTGCATTGACCGGTATGAACGTATCTCATTGTTAAGTTCAATGTTGGATGTGGGAGTCTTTAGCTGTGTCGGCAGTACATAAACTCGGCTTGTCCGCCGCTGTTTTTTCGGCGCTTGTCATTTGCAATTGTGTGTTCGCACAAACGCAGTCAACATCAATGCACTCCGGGCCCGTAATGAACTACCTCAGAGTGGACGAGCGGCTTGCAACGGGCGGCCACCTTGTTGACGGGGGACTGGCAACATTAAAAGTGGAGGGCGTGCAAGTTGTCATCGATCTTCGCGACGATCCACCGTCCGGGCAGAAAGAGATGCTGGCCGAGCACGGTATCGATTGGATCAACATTCCGGTTGTATGGAAGGACCCTAAAACGGCAGATTTTGAGCGCTTCAGCGAGACAATGGGCGAGCACAAGGATGACCACGTGCTGGTGCAATGCGCGGCAAACTACCGCGCATCGGCAATGACGTATCTTTACCGCGTCATGGTTGAGAAAGTGCCTGAAGACCAGGCTGCCGAGGATTTATACGCGGTATGGGATCCGAATGAAAACAAACAGTGGCGCAAATACATAGACGGCATCAAAGCCTCAGCACGCTGACCCTCGCGGTACGGCCTGCTGTTACTCGGTGACGAGGTAGGGGTCCGAAATACCGAGGTTTTCGAGCTCTTCGACGAGCAGGTCGTACTGCAGCGCGTTCTTGATGGGTCCGACTCTAACCCTATACAGATTCGAGCCGCCCGAGGTGTCTTCCGCAACAAATGCAGTTCCAATTCCACCAGAGCGAAGCGCTGCCAGGCGCCGTTCCGCATTCTCGCGCGTGCCGAAGGCACCAACCTGAGCGTATATTGTGTTTTCAATTTTCCGCGTGCTGTCTGCTGGTGGCGCCGGTGGGGGGGTTGATACTGGCGCTGGTTCTTCTGGCACAACTTTTCGTGTCGGGCGATCGCCTGGTGGAGCGTTGAAGTTGATTGCCTGCACTTCAACGAGGCTCGTGCCATCCTTAACCATGTCGAGCTTCAGAGCAGCCGAGTAAGACAGATCGATGATTCGATTGTGTACGAATGGGCCACGATCGTTGACGCGAACGACAACAGTTCGATTGTTACTCAGGTTGCGAACGCGAACGTATGTCGGCAGCGGCAGGGATTTGTGCGCGGCGGTCATCGCGTACATGTCGTAGGGTTCACGATTTGACGTCAGGTTGCCGTGGAATTTCTTGCCATACCACGAGGCGACGCCGCGCTCTTTGTAGCCGCTACTGCTTGCCATGACCGTGTAGCGTTTGCCGAGTACTTCGTAGACCGGGCCGTTGCCATATTTGCTGCGTGGCTCGCGGCGCGGTATCGCATCATCCGGCAGGTCAGGAATCGATGCACTGCCTGATCGAGGCGGACCATCCTTGTTCTTGTTGGACCCGCAAGCAGCGAGTGATGCACATAGCAGCATCAGGAGCAGAAAATGAAGCCGGTTACGGGGCACTGCTTTCGACCTTGAGCGCTATTTCCTGTCCGAGTTGGTGCACCGCCAGGCCATACATGGCGCTGTGGTTGTACCGTGTGATTACAAAAAAGTTATGAAAGCCGACCCAGTGCTCTTCGCCTTTGGCACCTTCAAACGTCAGTAACTGGCCGGCGCTGTCATTGGGCATGGCGGTCGAGAACATTACGCCGCTTTGGCTCAAAGAGCTGACAGTCTCCTTGGGCTTCAAAACATTTTCCGGAAACGGTCCCGTCCAGTGATCGCCGATAGTCGCCGGGGATGCGACTTCTTCGCCCGTCCTCCAGCCATGCGCATTGAAGTAATTCGCGATGCTACCGGCGACGTCCTTCCAGTTATTCCAGATGTCACGCTTGCCATCACCGGTCGAGTCAACTGCGTAGGCACGGTAGCTAGATGGCATGAACTGCGGTCTGCCCATCGCGCCGGCATAAGAGCCAAATGCATCGCCCGGTTGCATGTTCTCTTCACGAACGAGCAACAGGAATTGCTCGAGTTCGCCACGGAAAAATTTCTGCCTGGGCGGATAGTAAAACGCGAGCGTCGCGAGAGCATCGAGCACACGATGGCCACCTGTAATACGACCAAAGTAAGTTTCGACGCCGATGATGCCGACCATAATCTCGATCGGTACGCCGTTGCGGGAACTGATGTCCTCGAGTGCTTCACGATGCTCCTGCCAGAATGCAGCGCCGGCCTTGATGCGTTCTCTGGTCATGAAGATGGGCCGGTATTCCTCCCAGGTCAGGGTTTTCTCGGCCGGCTTGCTGATCAGATCGATGATCGAGCTTTGCATCTCGGCCTGGCCCAGGATGTCGCGGAGTTTGGCACGGTCGTAGTCGTGCTCCTCGGCCATAAACTTGATGAACGCCTGTACGTCGTCGCGGTCGAGATCGACGGCGTAGCTCGGTGAGGTACATAACAGGAAAAAAGCGATGCCGGCGGCGAATCGGGAAGTCATTAGTGCGGCAACAGTTTCCGGTTGGATTGAATGGACATCAGAATACCGAATCCAGCCATCAGCGTCACCATGGACGTGCCGCCGAAACTAACCAGCGGCAAAGGAATGCCTACGACCGGGACGAGGCCGGTAACCATGGCCGTATTGACGAACACGTAGACGAAGAACGTCAGGCTGATCGAGCCGGCGAGCAAACGTGAATACGTATCAGGTGCCTGAATCGCGATGTAGAGTCCACGGCCAACGACAAACACATACAAACAGAGTAGCGATAACAAGCCGAACAGACCGAGCTCCTCTCCCATAACCGCGAATATGAAATCGGTATCGCGTTCGGGCAGGTATTCGAGATGCGCTTGCGAGCCGTTAGTCCAGCCCTTGCCGAACAGGCCGCCTGAACCAATAGCGATCTTCGACTGAATAATGTTGTAGCCCGCCCCGAGAGGATCGCTGTCGGGATCAAGCAGCGTTAACACGCGCTGCTTTTGATAGTCCTGCATGAAATTCCATAAAACCAGCGCACCCGGCACCGAGAGCACAGCCAGCGCAATCATCAGTCGAATTGGCAGGCCGGCGAGAATAATGACGATTACACCGGAGGCAGCGATCAAAAGTGCTGTACCGAGATCGGGTTGCTGTGCGATCAATAGCGTAGGCACCAGAATCATGACCGCAAGCAAGAGCAGCTGGCCGGCTTTCGGTGGAATATGCCGGTCATGCAAATACCAAGCGGCCATCATGGGAACAGCAAGTTTCATGATTTCCGACGGTTGAAAGCGAATGCCGAGATCAAGCCAGCGTCTTGCGCCCTGGCCAACTTCACCGGTCGTCAGCACCAGGACCAGCAACACCAGCCCGACGAGAAAACCCCAAGGCGTCCAGCGCCGCAGGAACTCGGGTGGCATTTGCGCGACGATGAACATCGCGACGATTGCCACAGCCAGTCGCACGACCTGGTTGATCCAAAGGCGCATGTTTTCACCGACCGCGCTATACAGGACGACGAGCCCGAGAGCGCAAATCAACAAAAGGCCGATAAGTAACGGGCCATCAATTTTCAGGCGCCGCCACACTTGAGCAAAGTTACCCAATGGCGCGGCTTTGCCAGATATCAATCGTTGCGGGTCGCTATGGAGCATCAGTACCGTATCCAAGGTATTCGTCCATGATCGCACGCGCTATTGGCGCAGCAACGCGACTGCCACTTGAGCCATTTTCGACGACGACAGCAACAGCAATGCGCGGCTGGTCGAATGGCGCAAAGGAAAGGAACAAAGCGTGATCGCGCAGGCGTTCCTCAATTTCGTCTTCGTCGTACTCTTCTTCCTGTGCAATGGAAAACACTTGCGCTGTGCCACTCTTGCCGGCCATTTGGTAGGGCGCGTTGCCGCCGACAGCCCAGGCTGTGCCTCGAACAGTCTGCATCACGTCATGCATGGCTCCGAGCACAGTGTCCCAGTGTGCTTCATCGTCGATGCGGACATCGTCAAGGCGCTTGGGTGAGACCAGTACTCTCTCTCCTGTCAGTGCATCTTCAACGGCGGCGACCAGATGTGGCTCGTACCGAACCCCGCGGGTCGCCAGCGTTGCTGCCGCGCTTGCAAGCTGTAGCGGAGTGGCGAGCATATAGCCCTGACCGATGGATGCGATGACTGTTTCGCCGTTGTACCAGCGCTGGTCTGTTGGCTCTCGAAAGTTATTTCGTTTCCACTCCCGTGATGGCACGAGTCCGGGGTGCTCGCCGTTAACGTCGACACCGGTCTCCTGGCCAAGACCGAACTGGTCGAGGTAGTAATGCATACGATCGATACCGATGTCGCCGCTGATCTCGTAAAAATAAACATCACAGGATTGCTGAATCGCGTCATGCAGATCGACTTCGCCGTGTCCTTCGGGTTTCCAGTCCCGATAGCGGTGTGTTGTGTTTGGCAGTGTGAAGAAACCACGACAGACGGTCCGTCTGGTCAAATTGGTAGCGCCGGATTCGAGTGCCGCAAGCGCGAGCATCGGCTTGATCGTCGATCCGGGCGGATATGCACCGCGTATGGCACGGTTGAATAATGGGCGCGCAACGTCGTCTCGCAGGGCCGCGTACTGGCTTATCGACATACCCACGGCAAACAGGTTCGGATCGAACGATGGTGCACTGACCAGAGCGAGGATCTCACCCGTCCAGGGATCGATGGCGACGACACCACCACGCCTTCCCTCAAGGGATTCCATTGCGATCTTTTGCAGGTCGAGATCGATGCTAAGGTAAACGTTCTGGCCAGGCAGTGGCGACTCGTCGGTAGGCAATGAATCCGACAAGTCTCTTGAGTCCGTTGGAATCTGGCGCCCGAGTGCATTGGAGACAACATGCCGATAACCGACATCGCCGTGAAGGTCTGCCTCAAAGCTGTTCTCTACACCGGTTTTTCCGGTGTGCGCCGTACCGGCATATGCAGAAGGGTCAAGTCGAGTGAGGTCGTTTTTCGACAGCGCTCCGACGTAGCCAACAGCGTGCGCGATGGCCTCGCCATTCGGGTAATTACGCACGAGTCGTGGTTGAAAGTCGACACCGGGAAAACGTGGCCGTTGAATCGCGAAGTTGGCAATTTCTTCGTCGCTCAGGCGAAAATTGAGCGTGACCGGTTTGAAACGTGGTCCGCTGTCGACGAGTTCCTTGAAGCCGGGAATGTCTTCGGCATCGAGCAGTCCCAGAGCGGCAAGCCGCTGCAAGGTGTCATCGATATCGGCCACCTGTTCCGGAATCAGTTCGAGCTGGTAGGCGGGCAGGTTTTCTGCGAGCACGCGCCCTCTGCGATCGAAAACGAGGCCACGAATGGGGGGCACGGCTTGGATGCGAACCCGATTGCCTTGCGACTGCGCCGCGAAAACTTCGTAGTCGAAAACCTGTAACTGTACGAGCCGCGCAACGACCGTGCTGAGCAGCAAGACACCAACAACAGATGTCAGGATCACACGCCCGATAAACAGCCGACGTTCGGAATGGTGGTCTTTTATCGGTGACAGTAATTTCACGTCACCCTCGGTGTTGCACCCGAATACGAATTCCGCGAAGCAACATTACGACGAAAGGCCAGAATAGGGTTCCCGAGAGGACGGGACCCCAGTAGTTGACGGCCGGTACATCCACGCCGGCAACACCATTGACCCAGAAAAGAATGAACTGATACATCGCAAGGATCGCGAACACGGTCGCGGTGAGCTGCTGCATTGGGAAGACGCGCATCAGTAGGTGAAAGCGAACCGTCATAAAGACGATGAAACAAAGTGCGAGTCCGTGCTGGCCAAGTATCGTGCCCTGCGCGACGTCGAGCACGATGCCGATGATCCATGCCGTACCAACACTCCAGGTGCGCGGCATCATCATCGCCCAATATATAAGTGTCAGCGCGACCCAGTCCGGTCGAAACGGTTCTGCCGAGTCGGGCAGGGGCATGACCATGAGCATCAGCGACACGATGATCGTTACGATCACGGGCAGTCGCTGGGAACCGCCGCCCCTACTCATCCGCCAGCTCCGGGGTAGACCAGATCAGCATAATTTCTCGTACCTGGTCGAGTGCAGCCGATGGCGTGGCCGTGACATCGGCAAACGGTTCCTGCGGAACGCGATTGACTGTCTCGATAACAGCGACCGGATAGCCGGCCGGAAATGCACCACCCAGACCGGATGTGACGAGCAGGTCGCCGGGCCGGATGTCGGCATTATTGGTAATAAACGGCAGATCGAGCCGGCCAAACTCTCCGGTACCGTTCGCAATTGTCCGCAGGCCATTGCGATTGACCTCAACCGGGAGCGAGTGGCTCGGGTCGCTGATGAGCATCGCTTGCGACGTCGCGAGACCCGTTTCGATTATCTGTCCAATCACGCCAGTAGCGTCGATGATAGCCTGGCCATCGTAAGCACCGTCGCGTTCGCCGATATCAATGACGATGTTATGCCGATAGGGATTGGCGTCCACAGCCATAATTTCGGCGACGCGAATTTCATCGCGCACCTGCGCTCGTGCCTCAAGCAGATCGCGCAGTCGCGCATTCTCGGCTTCTAGCGCTGCCAGCCGTTGCAGCCGGGCGTTTGTCAGCAGGCGTTCCGCCTGCAGGCGGCTGAGATCGAGCTGAAGTTGATTGCGTTCTGACGTGCCTTCGCGAACCCACTCCCAAAGTCGAAATGGGGCGTCGACGACGATTTGAAGAGGATATACAGTCGCACCGATGGTCTTGCGGACGGCGTCGAGGTGGTTTTGCCGATGGTCGAGCACCATCAGGAGAATACTCGCGGCCATCAACAACAGAACGCGAACGCCGAGTGCCGGGATGCGTGCTGGGTTACTGCTGTTGGCTCGCGAATTGACCATTGGGAGTTAGTATCCGCAGTTTGTCAATTCGGTCCGGTGTCTGACTTACTCCAGACCGAATACGGCAGGCCCGTGCTCGTCTATGAGCTCGATGACGCGTCCGCCGCCTCGGGCAACACAGGTCATCGGGTCGTCGGCAATAACGACGGGCAGACCCGTTTCCTCCATCAGCAGCTTGTCGATGTCGCGCAACATTGCGCCACCGCCGGTCAGGACAATGCCGCGGTCGGCCACGTCTGCACCGAGTTCAGGTGGCGTCTGTTCAAGCGCCTCTTTGACGGCCCCGACAATGCCCTGCAACGGTTCCTGCAAGGCCTCCAGAATCTCGTTGCTGTTTAATGTAAAGCTGCGCGGCACACCTTCGGACAAATTACGGCCCTTGACCGAGATTTCGAGGACTTCCTGCCCGGGAAACGCCGAGCCGATTTCGTGCTTGATGCGCTCGGCGGTCGCCTCGCCGATCAGGATGCCGTAATTGCGGCGTACGTAGTTCGTAATGGCTTCGTCGAAGCGGTCGCCGCCGATGCGGACCGATGCAGCGTAAACAATACCGTTCAGTGAAATGACTGCGACTTCGGATGTGCCACCGCCGATATCCAGCACCATCGAACCGCGGGCTTCGTGCACGGGCATGCCGGCGCCGATTGCAGCGGCCATAGGTTCGTCGATCAAGTGTACCTTGCGTGCACCTGCACCCTCTGCCGATTCGCGAATGGCGCGACGCTCAACTTGCGTCGAGCCGTAGGGCACACAGATCAACACTCTCGGGCTGGGGCGAAAATAGCGCGTGCCCAGGGCCTTCTTAATAAAGTGTTGCAGCATTTTCTCGGTGACCGTGAAATCGGCGATAACACCGTCCTTCAGAGGCCGGATTGCTGTGATGTTTCCTGGCGTTCTGCCGAGCATGTTCTTGGCTTCGGCGCCGACGGCCTCGACCACACGCCCGCCGCGTCCGCTGTCCTCGCGAATGGCAACGACAGAAGGCTCGTCGAGCACAATTCCGTGGCCACGCGAGTAAATCAGCGTGTTGGCGGTGCCCAGATCGATCGACAGATCATTGGAAAAATAACCCAGAATGTTCTTGAACATGTGCGGGTAAGGTCCCGAAATAAGATCAACGCGCTAATCTAACAATGCGCACGACATTGCACAAGGCAGCATGTATCATTGCGTGCGCGCTCGCCGGACGGCGAATCACGCACCTGGACAAGCAGGATTTCCCCGTGTCACTCGATAAAGATCAGGTTCAGCATATCGCGAAGCTGGCGCGACTCAGATTAGCCGACGATGAATTCGGCGAAACGGTCGACAAGCTGTCACGAATCGTCGATTTCGTCGACCAGCTAGGTCAGGCGGCGACTGACGATGTCGTGCCCATGGCGCACCCGCTTCACGCGACCCAGCGCCTGCGTCCTGACCAGGTTACCGAGACCAACGACCGTGATCGCGTGCAGCGGAATGCGCCGTCGGTCGGTGATGGCCTGTATTTGGTACCAAAAGTCATCGAGTGAGCCATGGGCCAGGATCTGCACGAACAATCTTTGACGCAGCTTGCCGCCGGCCTCGAAAGCGGCGATTTCTCGTCCGTTGAGCTGACTGAGGCCTTACTCCGACGCATCGAGTCCCATAATCGGGCGTTGAATGCGTTCTTGACGATCACGGCGGAGCAGGCGCTTGCGGCAGCGAAACTCGCCGACGAAGCCCGTGCCGCTCGTAATGCAGGCGTTCTCAACGGCTTGCCGCTGGCTCACAAAGACATTTTCTGCACACGGGACGTATTGACTACTTGCGGCTCGCGCATGCTCGAGAATTTTGTTTCTCCGTACGACGCCACAGTTGTCGAGAGACTCGCCGGCGCCGGTGCTGTCGTGCTTGGCAAGACGAACATGGACGAGTTCGCGATGGGCTCGTCAAATGAGACGAGCTACTACGGGCCGGTTAAAAATCCCTGGGACCTGGAGTATTCGCCAGGCGGATCGTCAGGTGGATCCGCGGCGGTCGTTGCAGCACGGCTTGCGCCGGCGGCGACTGGCACGGATACGGGTGGTTCCATCCGCCAGCCAGCTGCTTTGACGGGCACCGTCGGGTTGAAACCGACGTATGGGCGCGTATCCCGCTACGGCATGATCGCATTCGCATCGAGCCTCGATCAGGCGGGTGTGATCACACGCTCGAGCGAGGATGCCGCTCTGCTGCTCGGCGTCATGGCCGGGTTTGACGAACGTGACTCCACCAGCATCGAACATCCGGTTCCCGATTACGTCGCGGGATTGTCCAAATCGCTCAAAGGCCTGCGGATAGGCATTGTTCGACAGCACTTCGATGAAGGTCTGGACGAGCAGACTGGTGCCGCAGTCAGGGAATCCCTGGCGGTTCTGGAGTCCAACGGCGCGATTCTGACCGAAGTCGATCTGCCAAATCTCGATTTGTCAGTGCCGACCTATTACGTCGTGGCCCCGGCAGAATGTTCGTCCAACCTGTCGCGCTTTGACGGTGTGCGCTTCGGCCATCGCGCCGAGGACCCCGAAGACCTGTACGACCTTTATTGCCGCAGTCGCGGCGAAGGCTTCGGTGCCGAGGTCAAACGCCGCATAATGACTGGTACTTATGTGTTGTCCGCTGGTTACTACGATGCCTATTACCTAAAAGCACAACAGGTACGCCACCTTATTGCTGATGATTTCCACAAGGCATTTGCCGATGTCGATGTCATCGCCGGTCCGACTGCGCCGACGCCGGCGTTCAAGCTCGGTGACAAGACAGATGATCCGATCACGATGTACCTCAATGACATCTATACGATCGGTGCGAACCTCGCCGGACTACCTGGCATTTCGACACCGTGTGGATTCGTCGACGGTCTGCCGGTCGGATTGCACCTGGTTGGGCCGCATTGGGGCGAAGAGGCGATACTGCGCTGTGCGTACCACTATGAGCAGTTATCGAGTTGGCATCAGGCTTGCCCGGAGAACTACAAATGAGTGGTTCCTGGGAAGTCGTCATCGGTCTCGAGATCCACACGCAGCTCGCGACTGACAGCAAAATCTTCTCGGGTGCGCCAACGACCTATGGGGCGGAGCCCAATACGCAAGCATGCCTCATCGATCTCGGTTACCCGGGAATGCTGCCGGTGCTCAACGAAGAGGTCGTACGAATGGCGACGAAATTCGGGTTGGCTGTGAACGCCACGGTTGCGCAGCGTTCGGTATTTGCACGCAAAAACTACTTCTATCCTGATCTGCCGAAGGGCTACCAGATCAGCCAGTTCGAATTGCCGATTGTCGAGCACGGTGAACTGTTTATTACGGACGCAGACGGTAACGATAAACGCATTGGCATTACGCGTGCGCATCTCGAGGAAGACGCGGGCAAGTCTGTCCATGAGGGCCTCGGCAAGTCGTCGGGCATTGATTTGAATCGCGCGGGAACACCGCTGCTCGAGATCGTTTCGGAACCCGACTTGCGCTCGGCCAAGGAAGCCGTCGCGTACATGCGCAAGATCCACACCATAGTGCGCTACCTGGGAATTTCCGACGGCAACATGCAGGAAGGATCTTTCCGTTGCGATGCGAATGTCTCAGTGCGACCGCACGGGCAGGAAAAGCTTGGTACGCGCTCTGAGCTTAAGAACCTGAACTCGTTCCGCTTTGTCGAAAAGGCAATTAACTTTGAGGTCGAACGACAAATCGAATTGCTCGAAGACGGCGGCAAGGTCGTGCAGGAGACGCGACTTTACGACTCCGATAAAGACGAAACGCGACCGATGCGCTCGAAGGAAGAGGCGAACGACTACCGTTACTTCCCCGATCCGGACTTGCTGCCCGTCGAAATCGATGCGGCATACATCGAGGCTGTGCGCGAGACCCTACCCGAGTTGCCAGACGCCAAACAGCATCGATTTGTCGACGAGTATGAAATCAGGGCGGACGATGCGGCCATCCTGACAGCATCGCAGCCACTTGCCGATTATTTTGAAGAGGTTGCCGCCGCAACCCAGGGCAATCCACAAGGCGTCGCCAACTTCGTCATTGGTGATTTGTCAGCCGCACTGAATCGTGACGGAATCGCTGTAGAGCAAAGTCCCGTATCCGCTGCTGCACTGGCAGGCCTGCTTGATCGGATCAAGGACAACACGATCTCGGGCAAGATTGCCAAGGAGGTCTTTGAGGCCATGTGGGCAGGCGAGGGTAGTGCCGACGAGGTCATCGGTGCACGCGGTCTCAAACAAATAACGGATAGCTCGGCAATCGAGGCTGTTGTTGACCAGGTCATTGCCGCGAATCCGGGCCAGGTTGCTGAGTACAAGGCTGGCAAAGACAAGCTGATCGGCTTTTTCGTTGGCCAGGTCATGAAAGAGACGGGCGGCAAGGCCAACCCCGGCCAGGTCAACACGATTCTTAAGCAAAAACTCAGGTAACGCTGGCAGACGTTTCGGCGCGACGCTGGAACATAGCGACAAACGCCAATCCCGAATCGGTTACCCGATAGTTTTCGAAACCATCAGTTTCGCCCATTACCGACCGCAACATATTGTAGTGCGCGAGCCGGTCCAGACGTTGCTGAACCTGGTTCGGGCGCATCTTCAACTGATTGGCAAGGTCGGGCGCTGAGGGCGCTACCCCGGGGCTACGACTGGAAACCGAGCGAAGTACAGCGATATCAATCTCGTCGAACTCCGTCTGCGACACCTGTTCGTTCCGGGTCGCTTTGTGTGGAAAATACTCTCGATATTTCCAGATCCACTTC
>Ga0209271_10000267_pt1 | contig 18179 bp, 16 predicted proteins | sample tdAd002_FD_187123 | JGI IMG/M metagenome (GOLD analysis project Ga0209271, IMG submission 187123) | Marine sediment microbial communities from the Atlantic coast under amendment with organic carbon and nitrate - tdAd00.2 (SPAdes)... | ecosystem: Environmental > Aquatic > Marine > Coastal >... | reverse complement strand
AACCGCATAGTTGCCGGAGCAATATTATTCTCAAAGGCAAACCTGGCAGCACACCTTGCTCCATTACCACACATCTCGGCCCTGCTGCCGTCGCCATTATAAAACTGCCAGCGAAAATCAGCTGTTTCCGAGTTTTCAATCAAAATCAAACCATCGGCGCCAACCGAAAACTTTCTTCTGCAGACAATGCGGGCAAACTCAGACTGGTCAGCTTCGGTAATAAAAGGCTCCCGGTGGTCAATAATAATAAAATCATTCCCTGTGCCACTCACCTTGGCAAAAGGTATGGGATATTTAAAATTTTGCGCGTTCATCAATCTAAAAAATTTATCTAAAACTGTTCTGGCCTGTCAACCTTACTTTATGGTTTCTTCACCTATTCCTTAATCCGTGACGGAAAATTTATTAAACTGGTTGAGCCCTGTATTTTCAAGTGAATCTTTAGAAATAACGTCACATTTTATACTCACTTAACATCATTGAAAAGAACCGCCCTTCGGGGCCATCGGCTGCATCCCATTTTCAGTGTCATCGCCCGCCCGGCATGGAAAACCATTGCCGACCCGACTCTTCCTTGAACTTGGGATATATCCGACGGCTCACGGGTTCAGGATGTGCCTGAATCCGCTTCGTAAAATTTTGCAAGCACTGTAAAGAGTATCAGTCAATATTTCAACCACGAATAACAATGGAGTAAAAGCTTGGAAATTTTACTGTTTTCTTGACAGATAAACATGGCAAGAGTAATAGAAAAGTTAAGACTGCAGATTGAGAGTTTCTACTGAAAGCTTCAGAGTGACTGCTATTCCCCTTTGGGTTGTCAGATGCTTTTTCAGGTGCTTGTAATAGTTGAATAATTATTAGTCAAAATATATACTCATGCGTGAAACAATTCCCGGTTTACACCATATATCGCTTACTCCTGACAAGTTACTTGCCAGGGATGAGGTCATTGCAATAGTTGATGATGACACATCCATCCGTAAACCACTTCGTCTTTTTCTGGAAAGCCATGATCTTGCGGTAGTTGAAGCTGGGAGCGCTGCAGAACTCAGAAATCTTTTTGGTACTGCCAGGATCGCCTTAATCCTCCTTGATATTGGTTTGCCTGATACCGACGGCATCACCCTTCTTCCAGAAATTGTAGCTGATCATCCCAGCATTGCTATAGTCATGTTAACCGGTATGGCTGATTTGGAAGTTGCCCTTGATTGCATAAGAAAGGGAGCCGACGATTATCTCGCAAAGCCGGTGCAGTTTCAGGAAATACTTTTAGTTGTACGCAAGGCCCTTGAGAGGCGGTGGTTGATGGCTGAGAATCTCAAGCATCAGGAGGATCTTGAAAAGGCCAATTTTCGTATCCAACTTCTGCATCAACTCTCTTTGAAGATGAACTCTGTATATTTAAGTACAGTAGAGCTGGATGAGATTCTGCAAGCCATTCTTGTGGGCATTACCGCAGAAGAGGGATTGCGTTTCAACCGGGCCTTTCTGGTAATATTTAATGATGAGGGTGACATCTTACAGGGAAAACTGGCAATCGGGGCAGAATGCCGGGAGGAGGCGGCAAGAATCTGGGATGAACTGCGTGAAAAGAAGCTCGATTTTTTGGAAATAGTTCAAAATATTAAAAAAAGCTGCCTGAATGGAGATACAAAAGTTACTCAGATGATCAAAAGTCTGCAGGTGCCGATTACAGATTCAGAGCATATTTTAATCAGGTCGACTATGGAGAAACGCTCTATCCTTGTGGAGGATGGCCATGCAGATGTGCCTGTTGACAGAGATCTAATTGATCTGCTCGGTGAAGATACTTTTGTAGTGATACCTCTTTTTTCACCGAGTAAATCTCTGGGGGTTATTATTGCCGATCATTTCATTACCCGGCAACCCATTTCAAAAAATAATATCAGGTCTTTGGAGATATTTGCCAATCAGGCCAGCCTGGCTATAGATCACAGCCGATTATACATGGAGATGGAAGACAAGATCAGCGAACTTGAAGATGTAACGCAGGAGCTTGAAAAAAATAAGGACCTCCTTGTGGAATCGGCCAGCTATTCGGCTTTGGGACAAATGTCGGCCCAGCTTGTGCATGTGTTGAGGAATCCAGTAACCTCAATCGGCGGGGCAGCCCGTATCCTGGAGAAAAAAATCCAGGATGAGAAATCCCTTGAATTTGTTCATATGATTGTGAATGAAACTTCCAGGCTGGAATCAACCATGAAAGATCTTTTTGATTTTGTCAGACAGCTGAAAGTGGAAAAAAAATGCGAACCGCTCCATCCTCTAATAAGAAAAACACTGCTTTTGCTCCAACCGACTCTGGTCAAGCATTCAATTGATGTGGAATTTGATGTCCCTGAGCCTGATCCCATCCTGGAAATGGATGAGCAGTTGATGCGTAAAATGATACTCCATCTGGTACGAAATGCTATTGATGCAATGCCTGACGGGGGAACTCTGACAATTGCTGTTCGCGAGCAAAGAGGGTGGGTGACAATGACATTTTCTGATACCGGGGTGGGTATTGCAGAGGCTATTCAGGAAAGGGCTGTTGATCCTTTTTTTACCACCAAAACCTATGGCACGGGTCTTGGTTTGACCCTTGTGGAAAAAATAGTTGCAATACATGGAGGAAATTTTTCTTTAACTCGAAAAACTAATGGCGGCATGGAAGCCCGTATCAATCTTCCTGAAAAAATGTTGTGTTCCTTTGGGATATAACCCTCCCCAATATTTTTATCTCTTGAGTTGCTGATTTTTTCTATACTCCAGTTTGGAAAGTGTGCTGAAATTACCTTTATGATGCTTGATCATTATGCTGGAAACAATGGCTGGCTTGATTATCTCCTCCATGAGCATTATCTTGGGAAAAAGAGAAATCAGGATATGGTTTAGTCTCGATATAAAATGATGTGTTAATTATCCGGTGAAAATATGAAATTTAGATATCTTCTTTTGGCTATTGGGCTGCTCACGCTAGTAATGGCCTGCAAACAAGGAGAACAGGATACAAGGGTCGGGTTGACTCCTGCAATAGGTGAGCGCATGCAAATGGCCCCTTTTAAGAAGGACTCCCTGACTGATAAAACAGTAATCGACAGCAGAGAGCTTGATGGCCAGATGCTGTTGGTTACCTTTTTCGCGTCCTGGTGTCCTCCATGTATCCAGGAGATACCAGCTTTGATTACCCTGCAGGATTCTTTCAAGTCTAAAGGATTTTCAGTGATAGCATTTTCCGTTGATGAAGGAGACCTGGCACCAGTGCAAAAACTCATCAACAAATTCGGCATAAACTACCCTGTCCTTCTTGCAGACCCTGTTGTGACCAGAAGTTTTGGCGGGGTGACAGGTATCCCTGCTACTTTTTTAGTCAACCGTCAAGGTCAAATAGTTAAAAAATATCTGGGGTATGTCGGTCATGACTTTTTGGAAGAAGATATCAAGAGCATGCTTGGTGCAGGGTAAATACTCTCAACAGTTATCCGGATGAATTTATTTCACGCCATTTTCCTTGGGTTATTACAGGGTGTAACAGAATTCCTGCCGATTTCAAGTTCCGGCCATCTTGCCCTTGTTGAATTTTTTCTTGGCATAGAAGAGGCTGGTTTAACCTTTGATGTTGCCCTGCACCTTGGGACCCTGTTGGGTGTTTGTATATATTTCCGGCGCGATTTATTCATGATGCTTACAGCCCTGGTTAATCCCCGGGTGTTAGGCGAAGATGCCGGACACCAGCGTCTCCTGGCATTTTATATATGTTTGGGAACATTACCTGCAGTAGCAGCAGGGTATTTCCTGAAAGATGCTGCTGAAACAATTCTCAGATCTCCTGTTTTTATTGCTGCGGCCCTGGCCGGGGCCGGCTTGCTGTTGTTGTTGGCCGACAAAGCGGGAAAGCATTCGAGGGATATGAAATCCATTGGGTTTGTTGATGTAGTACTTATTGGCCTGTTTCAGGCATTTGCCCTCATGCCTGGGGTGTCTCGCAGCGGCATAACCATGACAGCCAGCCTTATGAGAGGGTTTAACAGAATGTCTGCCGCCAGGTTTTCTTTTTTGCTGTCTGTTCCTGTCATTTTTGGCGCAGGGGTATACAACCTGCCGGATATTATCAGGCAGGGTTCTAAGCCGGGACAACTGGGATTCTATCTGGCTGGATTTGTTGCAGCAGCAGTTTCCGGCTATCTGGTGATCGCTTTTCTTTTGCGTTTCATTCAATCCCATTCCTTTGCTGTTTTTGCTTACTATCGCTTTGTGCTGGCCGGCGTGGTGCTGTTAATACAAATTTTATGATCGTAGGATTCGCACAATACGTGGTATTCTGCAAGGTATAACACTGGGCAGCATATTGATTTTATTCGGCCATATAGAGGGTAATTTTTTTGTGAAACCAACATTATTGCCTATAATGGTATGCAGTATAATTGGAAGAATGATGCGCAGAAATTATATTTTCGACCAGACAGAGATGAATGTAGCAGGTACAGGTGAATAATGTCTTTCTATCCTATATGCCTTGATCTGGAAGCAAAACCCTGTGTAGTTGTGGGCGGTGGCAGAGTGGCTGAGCGAAAAGTGTTGGGGTTGCTCTCCTGCTCAGCGCAGGTTTCTGTAATAAGTCCAGCGCTGACCGAAGAACTTCAGTTACAGCATGCTGACGGCAATATCCAGTGGATTGACAGGGAATACCGGCAGGGAGACCTGGCGCAGGCCTTTCTGGTTATCGCGGCAACCGATGATGAAGAGACCCAGAAGCAGGTTTATGAGGAGGCGGCCGGCAATAATCTTTTACTGAATGTGGCTGATGTGCCCCAACGGTGTAATTTTATTCTGCCGGCTACTTTTAGACGGGGTGACCTGGCCATCTCTGTTTCCACGGCAGGAAAAAGCCCGGCTCTAGCCAGAAAGCTGCGTATGGAACTTGAAAAAAGTTTTGGGCCGGAATATGGAATACTGGTTGATATTATGGGGGCTCTCCGACCGGAGATTCTGGCTTCCGGCCTACCGCAACAGGAAAATGACCAGTTGTTTAAACAGCTGTTGCATGATGACATGGAAAAATGGATAAAGACTAAAAACTTGGACAGCATAGAGAAACATCTTTGTGCCGTTCTTAAGGACAGGATAGGGGATGACTGGTTGCCTGGAGTCCGGTCCGTTTTTGATGAAGAGAAGTTAAACTGATTACAGGAGTACCTTTGAATGGGCTATCTATTATTTCAAATAACCCTGTTTGCCTATGTTCTGGCAACCGGTGGTTATGTAGTTTACTTCTGGTCTCAACGTAATGATGTCAGAACAACGGCCCGTGGAATCCTTATCGGGGCGGGAGTGTTGCATACGCTCTACCTGATCGTGCGTTATTTTGAGGCAGGTCATACACCATTGACCAATCATCATGAAGCTGCTTCATTCTTTGCCTGGTCGGTAACCTGGGGCTATCTTTCTTTTCACTGGAGGTATAATGTCAGGAATTTCGGCTCATTTGTCAGCCCTCTTATAACAGGCCTCATGCTGATAGCCACATTTTCATCCCGTGAGATTATACCACTGCCGCCTGCCTTGAAAAGTGCCTGGCTGCCGGTACATGCCAGCATAGCAATAATGGCCAATGGGTTTCTGGCTCTCGCTTTCTGCGGAGGTATCATGTATCTCCTGCAGGAAAGGGAGTTGAAAAGTAAGCGCTTTGGACTTTTTTACACCCGCCTGCCGTCACTGGAATCCCTTGATCAACTAAACAGTCACTGCCTGGCCATAGGTTTTCCGCTGTTGACTCTCGGCATAATAACTGGTTCTGTCTGGGCCAAACAGGCTTGGGGGGCTTACTGGCAGTGGGATCCCAAGGAGACATGGTCCCTTATCACATGGTTTCTCTATGCCGCCCTTTTGCACCAGCGATTCACCGTAGGCTGGAGAGGACGCCGGGCAGCCATCATGGCCATAGTCGGTTTTTCAGCCGCTCTCTTTACTCTGTGGGGTGTAACATACCTACTGGAAGGACTCCATTCCTATGTCGGCTGAAAAGATCATGATCCTCGGGGTAAACCACAAGACGGCCCCGGTGGAAATTCGAGAGCGTTTGTCCTTCTCAAGTGACCCCGGAACCCCATATCGCGAATTGAAGGTAATACCGGGATGTGAGGAGTTCTGCTTTCTCTCCACCTGCAATCGGGTTGAGGTCATTTTTGTTTCACCAACGCCTGAGGAGACCGAGAAAAAGATTCGCGATTTTCTCTTTGATAATAGCATGAGTTATGACGAAGCCGGTCAGTATGTTTACCTGCACCAGGGTGAGGCAGCTATACAACACCTGTTCCGGGTTGGCGCCAGCCTTGATTCCATGATTGTCGGAGAGCCGCAAATTCTCGGGCAGTTGAAACAGGCTTACCGGGATGCCTCGGAACAGAATGCCGGCGGTATGATATTGAACAGGCTTATGCACAAGGCCTTTTCTGTTGCAAAACGTATACGAACTGAGACTGAGATAGGATCCAGTGCTGTATCGATCAGTTATGCCGCAGTGGAGCTGGCCAAGAAGATTTTCGGCAACCTGAAAAATAAAATAGCCATGCTGGTGGGAGCAGGTGAAATGGCTGAACTTGCGGCCCAGCATCTCATGAACCAGGGGATAGCCGAGGTGGTTGTGGCCAACAGGACTTTTGAACGGGCCGTGAACCTGGCCCGCTGTTTTAATGGCAAGCCGGTGGCACTGGAAGAATTGATTCCTCAACTCGAGCATGTGGATATCATGATCAGTTCCACGGGCTCTCCTGATGTAATCCTGCACAGCAAGGATGTTAAACCTCTTATGCGCCAGCGGCGAAATAGACCACTTTTCCTGATTGACATTGCGGTGCCCCGTGATCTTGACCCCAAGTTGAACGACCTTGAAAATGTGTATCTCTACGGTATAGATGACTTAAATAATGTCGTGGATATCAACAAGGCCGAGCGGGACAAGGAGGCGGTTCATGCTGAGAGAATCGTCAGCGAAGAGACCCTGAAGTTCATGCTCTGGCTCGGCTCCATGGAGGTTACCCCGACAATTGTAGCCATTCGTGAAAAAGCGGATGCGATTCGCAAGGCAGAGCTTGAGAAAACACTCCCTAACATAGGCAGCCTGTCTGATAAGGAAATCAAGGCAATTGAAAAGATGACTTCTGCCATGATGAATAAGATTCTTCACAGTCCTATTGTCTATCTGAAAAAAGAGGATTCCCACAAGGACAAGAAGGTTAAGCTTGCCTCAATCCGCAAATTCTTCAATCTGGATAATTCAAACTAACCGCATCTACAGCGGAGTCTCCTTGCAGTCGCTTACCTGTCGCAATAAATCCGGCATATTATTAAAATAGCCGGATTCACTACTCCTTGTATCCGAAGTCGGAGTTTATACCCCTCAGGAAAGCACCCTTAAAAACAGGGCATAAACTCCGACTCCGAGGGGGTACTAAAGAGTGCTCTGAAAGGGTGTTTATGCCCTGCTTTTAAGGGTGTTTATGCCCTGAAAGGGTGCTTATCTGCAATCATCTCAGCTTGTTAGAAAAGCAGGCTAAGTTATAAGCTAGTTATAAAAAAATAGATTCATGAATAAGTCTGATAAAAAAGCTTGTATTGAAGAAGAAGTATTTGTTGTCCAGCATTCAGGTGAGATCCCTGAAGTCACCTATCATGAATCAATCTATTACCTGACAGAAGATGTCGAAGGTCCAGGTCTGCAGTTGAATATTGATGATGTTTTTCCTCTTAAGCAGGCAGTGATAAAACGGTACCGGGCAATAATTTTAAGGGATATTGATCCTGGAAATCGTGACAAAGGTCTTTACCGGGGAATGGCACGCTGTGTAGCAAATTGGCAGCGGTTGTTAAAATTCTGCACCAGGGAGGAAATGGACTTTTCAGTTATACGGGTTGAAACTGCAGAAGCTTTGACAAGGTTTTTATGTAACGAAGTCAGTGATGTGCAAAGTGGCAGCCGCAGTTCATGTATAAATTGCTCTCAGGCAGAAATTGAGGAACTGGCTATATCATTGGGGGTTTCTTTAGATGATCTGCCGGAGAGGTGGAGGGAGCTTTGTCCGGCGTCTCGGCTTGTGAGAAACCCGGGTTAAAGGAAGGTTTCGACAAACTGACCCCCAATAGGTCCGTCTCAGTTTTACCCGGTTCTTCAGTAAATCGTGTTGAATTATTCAACTGTTTATAGGTGGACAATTGGAAAACCATGCTAAAGATTTTATCTCCCACTATGCTTTTAAATGAAGCTCATTATATCTGAAACAGCCAACTGTGTGATCGTTCACCATGCCGACTGATTGCATAAAGGCGTAACAGATTGTTGAGCCGACAAACCTGAAGCCTCTTTTTTTCAGTTCCCGGCTCATTTTGTCCGACTCCGGGGTGTTGGCGGGAATTTTTTTTATGGTTGTCCAGGAATTTTGAATGGGGTTATCTCCGACAAACGACCAGATAAATGCATCAAAACTGCCGAATTCTTTAACAACCTGTAAAAAGGCCAGGGCGTTGGTTCTTGCTGCTTTTACCTTGAGCCTGTTACGAATAATACCTGGATCTTTCAGTAAAGACTCAATCTTTTCCCGGTCCCATTGGGCCATCTGGGCCGGATTGAAACCGTCATACGCAGCCCTGTATGTTTCTCTTCTCTTTAAAACGGTCAACCAGCTTAAACCTGCCTGGGCACCTTCGAGGATAAGCATCTCAAAGAGTTTGATATCATCATGCTCAGGCACGCCCCATTCCTTATCATGGTAGGAAATATATAACTTATCCTCTGTGAGCCAGTCGCATCTCATTTTATTGACCATGATTTTCAAGGTGTGTTGTGTTTAGTCGGCCAGTGGCATTTTTAAAGGAAAAATATGGAAAGATTTATTGGAGTTGAAAAGCGGCGTCCCAGTCTTTGCGGACCGGGTCGAAGCCTTTTTGTTTGATGGCTGCGCAGACCTCATTGATGCTGCGTTGGTCGCCGATGGAAAACTGTTCACCGTTGGTATCCGGATCAGAGTAGCCGCCGGGTGCGGTGCAGGAACCGGCAGAATAGCGGGTGGGTCCGAGTCCCAGCATGCCGTTCCGATAGCGGGCTTCCTCGCGTGTGGATAAAATGATGCCCACGTCCGGGTCAAAGATCCGCAGGGCAAAGATGAGTTGACTCAGGTCTCTTTCCTTTACCTCACAGAGAGGCTGAAATTCGCCGGCAGCCGGACGCAGCCTTGGGAAGGATACGGTCAGCCCGGTGCGCCAGAAATTTTTCCGCAGCCAGGCAAGGTGCAATCCAAGGGCAAGTCCTTCGGCACGCCAGTCGGCGAGGCCGAGCAGGGCCCCTATGCCAACTTCGCGCATGGATCCGGCGGCAGCTCTGGCCGGGGTTTCCAGCCTGAAATCATAATCGCATTTCCTGCCGGCAATATGCACCCGGTCATAGATGTCCCGGTCATAGGTCTCCTGGTAAATGGCAACCGAGGTGACTCCTGCTGCAAAAAGCCTGGCATATTCTTCTGTAGACAGAGGCTGCACCTCGATGGATATGGAGGCAAAGCGGTTACGCAGTCGCAGGGCAAGTTTCTCCAGGTAGTCCACTCCAAGTTTAGCCGGGGCTTCTCCGGAAACCAGGAGGATATGGTTGAAGCCGCGATGGTGCAGGATCATGGCTTCAGCCTCCGCTTCATCAAGGGAGAGGATGCGGCGCTCGATTTTGTTGTCAGCGGAAAAGCCGCAATAGCTGCAGCGGTTGGTGCAGAAGCTTGAAACGTATAAGGGAGCGTATATCTGGGTGGTTCTGCCAAACCGCATGGCTGTAATATCTGCCGAGCGTTTAGCCATGGCTTCAAGATGTTTGTCAGCAGCAGGTGAGAGCAGGGCGGCAAGGTCATGGGTGCTCAAATGAGCAGCACTCAGACTGCGCTTTATATCCTCATCGGTGCAGGAATTGATCTGATCCGTAAGTTGTGTAAATGATGGTATTTTAAACATAGTTTCAGTCTTTGATAAAATCCAGTCCGGTCAAGGGGGAGGAGGCTGAGGCTTCAGAGCTTTTTTTGCCAAGGCCGGCTTCATAGGCAGCACGTCCTGCCTCCACTGCCTGGGCAAAGGCTGCTGCCATTTTCACAGGATCGCCGGCAATCGAGATGGCCGTGTTGACCAGGACGGCATCAGCGCCGATTTCCATGGCCAGTGCAGCATCGGAAGGGGCACCGAGACCGGCGTCAACAACAACCGGAACACGGGCCTGGTCAATGATTATCTCCACCTGGAACCTTGTTATCATACCCAGGTTGGTGCCGATGGGTGCGCCGAGGGGCATGACCGCTGCCGCTCCTGCATCCTGCAACCGCAGGGCAAGGACGGGGTCGGCATTAATATAGGGCAGGACGATAAAACCATCCTTGACCAGTTCCTCTGTGGCTTTCAGCGTTTCAATGGGATCCGGCAAAAGGGTGCGCGGGTCAGGGGTTACTTCCAGCTTCAGCCAGTCGCCGCTACCTGCAGCACGGGCAAGCCTTGCCAGACGGGCAGCCTCTTTTGCATCCCTGGCACCGGAGGTGTTGGGCAGAAAAAGATATTTTGTCCTGTCCAGCACATTCATGATGTCATCGGCCGGATCGTTGAGATCGACGCGGCGCAGGGCAACGGTGATCATCTCGCTGCCTGAGGCCTCAATGGCTTTTTTCAGGGTCTCGGCAGAATCAAATTTTCCTGTTCCCAGGAAAAGGCGGGAACGGAAGGTCCTGTCAGCAATTTTCAGCATCTCATCCCCCTCCCACAAAGCGGATTAACTCAAGAACGTTTCCTTCTGAAAGGATCCGGGTGTCGTACTCATCCCTTTTGATTATACTGCCATCGCATTCTGCCACCACAGTGTCAGGGTTGAGGTTCATATCCCTGATAAAAGACACCAGCGTGGTGTCCGGGGTTATTTCCTTTGTTTCGCCGTTACACGTTATTTTCATGGTAAACCTTATAATTTCAGATAACTGGCTTAATCTTAATCCTTTCCAAGCAGGATGCGCAATATCTGGTTTGCCTGGTGATGGGCGGCAATTCCAACTCGTGGGGCCATAAGGCCGTGGCCGGGACCTGCGGCCGAAGTTCCGTCGCCGATAATATAAAAATTGCCACGAATTTTTTGAGTCTGGATAGAATTGTTTTCACCGTATCCAGCAAGACCGGAGGAACCTACATACCCGATTCCGGGCATATTAATCAATACTGCACTGAGGGCTGCAGCCTTCATTGCCGGGTCGTCAAAGCATTCGGCCAGCACGTCAACATCTTTAAAAAACTGAGGGATTGATTCCTCTGTCAGTAAACCGTCCACGGTTTTGATCATGATATACGGATTCATCTGTAGCAGGTTTTTTTTTAATGCCTCGGTCTTCTTTTCACCTATCTGTGAAATGGAGTATTGTTGCCGGTTCAGGTTGCTGGGCTCCACCACGTCGAAATCTGCCAGGATGAGTCTGCCTGCCCCCACACGGACCACAGGGCGCCTGCAACTACAGTACCGAGGCCACCAAGACCCATGATGCCAACGCTTGCCTTTTGGACAATTTTATGTACGCCTGAAGTGTGACGGGCTACCAGCAGGCTTTTCATTTCTTCTGCTGTCGGTGTTTCACCACGCTTGATCAGGCAGCATATATCGCCGTCCGCAAGCAGAGTATCCGATGAAGCCGGAAACCCATTAACAATGAAAAGGTCTGCTCCAGGCTTATAGGTATCAACCAGGTCCTTGAGCCTGATTCCATCCTGATACGGAACTGTCTGTTCGTTTACTTTTAACATGTCGCTGTCAGTCTAACTCTACTTGTTGTTAAAGAAGCAGTATTTCTAGCAGAAATGTAAAAATTTTGCTTGTCAAACTTGACTCAAAGAGGCTGGCTTGAGTAAGATTACCTGAAGGTACAAGATGTTATCCGATGCAATCAGGCCCGCAAAAGCTCCCAGGGTGTCAATCTCATTACAGGAGAATGATCATGCCGAAGAATATATCCAAGCAGAAGACAGCAACTCCCTCGCAAACAAAGGATAATTATCGAACAGTGGTGCAGACCAGAATCATTGACGATGTTTTCACCGATGGTGTGGAAATGGTCAAACCGAAGTTTGAAGCTGATTACCGGGCCTATCTCGACCGGTTATGGGAGGCGAATCCCGATTTGGGGAATTGCCTGAAAAAGGCAGACGGACTTGAGGCAGCACGAAATGCTGTGTTCGATTATCTGGAAAAGACTGAACGGCAGGTGTTCACCCTTGACAGTGATCTTCATATCCTTGAAAAATCAACGGTCAGGGAAAGTATCAGGGTGTTCAAGAGCATCATTGGTCCCATAAATGAGAAACGGTGCGGGGTGTCTGCCCTGGAATGCCTCTGGAAACTGGCCCGTGATACGAAAGAAGAAATGCACCATGAGGTTTCGGTTGGTTTTCTTATGGAGTTCATCAATCTTTTTCGGGGGGTAGCCGGTCGCTCCAATATATATTTTGAAAGCCGTCAGGCTAAAAAGGGTATTCCGGATTTCTTAAGACTGGAGGGCAGGGAAGCAGCGCATGTCCGCACAGAGAAACTGGATGAGATCGGTGCAACCATCAGCAAATATTTCAAAAAATATCCGTCCGGTCTGGATGATGATGTTATTTCCTGGCGCGAGGATAACCGCAAGCGCATACTGAACTATTTTGAAGGGAATGAAGATGACTGGCAGAACCATACCTGGCAGATAAAGCACGTTATAAGGGATTCCGGACCGCTTCTCGATCTCATTGAACTGACCATGGAGCAAAAGGAGGCCATTGGCCAGACCGGCAGCAGCCGTATCCCCTTTGGCATCACTCCTTATTATCTCAGTCTGATGGACCGGCATCTGGCTATCGGCTATGACCATGCTATTCGGGCCCAGGTGATACCACCACCTGAATATGTGAATATGATGGCTGCCTACCAGCCTGAGCGTGATATTATTTTTGATTTCATGGGTGAGCACGATACATCTCCCATTGATCTGGTTACCAGACGTTATCCCGGTATCGCAATCCTCAAACCTTTTAATACCTGTGCCCAGATCTGTGTTTACTGCCAGCGTAATTGGGAAATTGATGAGGTGCTGGCACCCAAAGCCCTGGCCGCAAAAAATACCATAGACGAGGCTCTGGCCTGGTTTGATGAACATCGTGCTATCGGTGATGTCCTGATAACAGGCGGTGATCCCTGCATTATGAGTGATTCCGGTCTGGAGCGAATACTGTCACAACTGGCTGAGAAAAAGCAGGTTTACCGTATCCGCATCGGCACCCGCACGCCGGTTGTCTTGCCGATGCGCTGGACAGATGCTCTGGTGAATACAATCAGCAAGTTTCATGAACCGGGTCGCAGGGAAATAGCCATAGTCACCCATTTTGAACATCCCTATGAGATTACGCCCGATGCAATGAATGCGGTGCAGAAGATCAAAAAGGCTGGTATTTCTGTATACAATCAGCAGGTCTTTACAATGGAGAACTCACGGCGTTTTGAGTCGGCCAAGCTCAGGCGGGATTTGAGACTGATCGGTGTTGATCCCTATTATACCTTTAATATGAAAGGCAAGGATGAGACCCGCAGCTATATGGTTCCTATTGCCCGGATTCTGCAGGAGCGCAAGGAGGAGGCCCGTCTGCTGCCAGGTCTTGACCGCACTGACGAACCTGTATTCAATGTCCCGAAACTGGGTAAGAATCATCTGCGTGCCTGGCAGGATCACCGACTGGTAATGATCAAGCCCGAGGATGGATCAAGGGTTTATGAATTCCATCCCTGGGAAAAAAATATTTCTCCGATGCCTCCTTACAATTACACGGATATACCTATTTATGACTATCTGGAGGAGTTGGCAGCCAGGGGCGAGAACCTCAGGGATTACCATACGATCTGGTATTATTACTAGCCCGCATTTCTCACGAACATTTCAGCATTTAACAGTGAATGGTGATAGTCTGAGGGCATAAAATACGGTATACGGGATATTGACGGGAACAGAATGTTTACTGAATGGTGTAAATAAAAAATATGCTGAACTGTTCGCATAAGGCAATCCGATACATCAGTATAGCCTGCAGTGTAAGGCGTTTAGTTTATACCCTGCCTTTAAGGGTGCATACTAAAGTATAGCTCAACCCCTTACACTTTGTCTGCCCGGCGTCTCAGCTTGTGAGAAACCCTGGCTAAGCGGGGCAATTCTGGATCATGTTGCTGTGTGGTTTGACCGTTTTATTGTCCGGTATGGTGCAGGAAGTGAGGTTGGAAAATGGACCGATAACTGCATTATCGCCGATGCGGCAGTCATGCAGGACAACATCCGGTCCGATGCTGCAGTTTTTACCGATAACGGAATTGCCTGATATCTGTACATTGGCATGGATCGATGTGCCACTCCCTATCGCCACCTCATGCTGAATGAAGATGGTTTCCGGATCGATGAGCCTGACGCCGTCAGTCATTAGTTGCCTGTTTTTTTGATGTTGCAGGTACCTGTTGGCCTCGGCCAGTTCATTTTTGGAATTAATGCCCAGCACCTCTTCACTGGTTGCCCCGGAGAAGATATCAACCCGGAGTTCAGCGTCAATGGCGCTTTTGACAATATCGGTCAGATATATCTCTCCCTGCTTGTTGTCTGTGTCGACTTTTTTCAAGGCCTCAAAAAGAAAAGGTATCTCTGCGCAGTAGATACCGGCATTGATTTCCCTTATTTCTTTCTGCTCTGCCGTGGCATCTTTTTCTTCCACGATTCCCAGAAGCTCACCTTTGTTGCTGCGTACTATTCTGCCGTAATTTGCAGGGTTATCAAGGGTTGTAGTCAGGAGTGTCAGGACCGGTTTATTATGAACATGTTCAGCGAGCATCGCCTGTAATGTTTCTGCCCGGATCAACGGTACATCACCGCTGAGTATGAGCACAGTGTCGCTCATACTGCGGAGTTCTACCTCTGCGCAGAGGACAGCATGGCCGGTGCCGAGCTGCTGTTCCTGGATGATGCAGTCTGCATCATAGACAGATAGCAGTTCAGCTACTTTTTCTCTCTGGTGGCCGACAATCACATAGGCACGATCCAGGGGGAGGGTCCTGATAGTGTCCATGACATGCAGGATCATGGGCTTGAACAGAACCTCATGCAATACCTTGGCCTTTGCTGACTTCATCCTGGTGCCTAAACCTGCAGCAAGAACCAGAGCACAAAAATGTTTTTCAGTTGTCATGTTCTTTTAGAAGAATAAGTAATAGTGAAACGGAAAGAATTGTAATTTTTTTAGAGACAGGCAGACACAAAAACACCTTTAAGGGAATTTGTGAAGATTTTTTTGATCGATTAAGTATTATAAAGTAAAGTTTTTCTAGTCAGGTTGCTTGTTTAGTGGGTAGGAAATCGTTTACCGTAGAAAAATTATGATGACGGTTATCAAAAAAATCAGGGAGGTGAGCCATGTTTGAAATCTTCAAGAAAAGTCTGTTTGCCGGTTTAGGACTTGCGGTTGTCACCAAGACAAAGTTCGAAAGTGTTTTGGAGAAACTTGTTGAAGAAGGAAAGATGTCACGGGATGAAGCAGAGAAGATGGGCCAGGAGCTTCTGGAAAGTGGTGAAAAGCAATGGACCGACTTTGAAACAAGGCTCCAGGAAACAGTTAAGGGTTTTTTGAAAAACATGGATATCTGTAAAACGACTGATTTGAAAAAACTTGAGAAAAAGGTGAGGGCTATCGATATGCGCCTGAAAGCTCAAGAGAGTAAGGAAAAAGAAACGGTCAAGAAATAGAGATATAAAATGGACATCCTGGCTCTTTCCAAATTAGGACGCTTTCGTGACATTGTTACCGTACTGTTCAAGTATGGTTTTGATGATGTGGCCGAGCGTTTGCAACTGCCGGGAAAAATTCTGATAAGAAAGACCCGGAGAGAAGCTCATGATATGAGCACCTGGGAGCGGTTGCGCCGCACCTTGGAGGAACTGGGCCCCACGTTTGTTAAGTTTGGTCAGATCCTGAGTTTGAGAGGGGATCTCCTGCCTGCCGACCTCATCAAGGAACTTGAAAAGTTGCAGGACAGCGTGGCACCGGTTCCTTCTGAAGAAATAATGGGAGTGCTGAAAAAGGCGCTCAAAAGGCCGTTGGAGGAGGTTTTTAGTCTTATTGAGGAGGAACCTCTGGCAGCCGGTTCCCTTGCCCAGGTCCACCGGGCTGTTCTCAGAGAGGAAAATGTGCCGGTTGCCTTGAAGATCAGGCGTCCCGACATCGTGCGTACTGTGGAGATCGATCTCCAGATCCTGGAAGGTGCTGCACCCTACTTAAGTGAGCATTTGGAATTTGCCCGTACTTATGATTTTGTCAACCTGGTCAAGGAACTGAAGCGGGCCTTGCTGCGCGAACTGAATTTTACCCTTGAAGCCAGGAATATGCAGATCATCAGCCAGAGCCTGGGTGATGAAAAAGATGTCATTATTCCTCAGGTATATGAGACCTGGACCAGACATTCTGTCTTGACCATGGATCTAATAGAAGGAACTAAGCTTAAAAATTTCAAGCCTGGGAGTATAGAGGAACGAAAACAACTGGCTCAAATCGGAATCAGGCTGGTTGTCAAGCAGGTTCTGGAAAACGGTTTTTTTCACGCGGATCCACATCCCGGAAATTATCTCATTGTGGAGGATGGGAAGGTCTGCATGATTGATTGGGGTGTTGTCGGTATCCTACCGTCAGAAAGCCGCTATGAGTTGGTGGAATTGATTGCAGCCATTGTTGACATGGAGGCTGAAAAGGTCTTTGACATTCTTGTATCACTCACCGGGGCAAATGTTGCACAGATTAACGAGCGGTTGCTGCTGCGTGATATCCTGGAGATTCTTCATCTCTATCATAGTGTGCCCATTGGAAAATTGGATCTGGGCCAGCTTCTCATGGACCTGAACAATATGCTTCGGACCCATCATATAAAGCTACCCAGCGATTTGGCCCTGATGTTCAAAACCATGGTGATTGCAGAGGGAACTGCCAGGCAGCTTTACCCGGAGCTTGATGTTGTTGCTGAAATAGAGCCGTTTATAAAGCGGCTTGGCGTAGAACGCTGGACTCCTTCCCAGGTTTGGCGGCGCTTTACCCGCCAACTCCGCTTTTATTTGAAACTTCAGAGTAATTTGCCCAGCTCCATTCAGCGCATTCTGCAAAAATTGGAGCAGGGTAAGCTGGATATCAATTTCAGGCACGAAAATCTAAGCGGATTGCAGAAAAGCCTGGACAACGTCAGCAATCGGCTTTCCTTTTCCATTATTTTGGGAGCCCTCATTATCGGTAGTTCAATGATCATTACCACCGGAGTGGAGCCGCTTGTTTTTGGTTATCCCGTCATTGGCCTTGCGGGTTACCTTATCTCAGCCATTTTAGGACTGGCTGTTGTCATTAACATTTTCAGCAGCCGGAAATTCTAATTATCTCCTCCCCAAAAAAAATCCCCTACATCTTAATGATGCAGGGGATTTCGAAAAGTAATTCGGCGGCGACCTACTCTCCCACCAAGTCGCCCTGGCAGTACCATCGGCGCAGAGGAGCTTAACTGCCGTGTTCGGAATGGGAACGGGTGTGACCTCCTCGCTATGGCCACCGAAAATCGTAAGCCTAAAACTTATGGGGCATTATCGAGGGAATTAGATTCTCCTTCGATGCGGCTGCCCCCATACCGTCGGCAATCTTTGTATGCCGACAACAAAAAAAGTAGCAGAAGACTGTGACTGACTTCTATAACAGCTTTTCAGTCTTCGTATATATCAAAAAACTTAGATAATTAAATAGCAGGGTAGATGCAGTAACTGTGTTATTAGATTTGAAAAGGAAAATATGGTTAAGCCGCACGGCTAATTAGTATCAGTAAGCTTCATGTATTACTACACTTCCACACCTGACCTATCAACGTTGTAGTCTACAACGAGCCTTGAGGTGACTTACGTCACGGGATATCTTGTCTTGGAGTGGGCTTCCCGCTTAGATGCTTTCAGCGGTTATCCCTGCCGAACATAGCTACCCAGCCATGCCGCTGGCGCGACAACTGGAACACCATCGGTTCGTCCATTCCGGTCCTCTCGTACTAGGAACAGCTCTCCTCAAATATCCTACGCCCGCAACAGATAAGGACCAAACTG
>Ga0209271_10000266_pt1 | contig 18181 bp, 20 predicted proteins | sample tdAd002_FD_187123 | JGI IMG/M metagenome (GOLD analysis project Ga0209271, IMG submission 187123) | Marine sediment microbial communities from the Atlantic coast under amendment with organic carbon and nitrate - tdAd00.2 (SPAdes)... | ecosystem: Environmental > Aquatic > Marine > Coastal >... | reverse complement strand
GGTTCACCTTTAGCGATCTATCGCGCTCAGAGTATCAAACCAGTTATTTCTTCGGGAACAAGGTCCAGTCTTCCTATGACAGTCTTGAAACCGATAATCCTCTGGTTGGAGCCAATTTAGATTTCAGCCCCTACGATTGGCTCGATGTAAATCTGTATTTAATAAACCAGGAGGTTTCAGGGCTTACCGATCGGCAGGCCATCGGCACTGAATTCCAACTGCGGAATAATGTTGGGTTTATCTACGGCATTATCGACTACGATGTTTTCTATGAGGATCTGAACAATGTTACCTTTATATCAAATTACCGCTACAACCAGCAGTGGACTTTCGACCTGACGCTGGGTCGCCAGTACTCGCCGCTCCTGTCAACAACCAATGCGCTACAGGGACAAACGGCAGAATCGATCGATGAGCTTGACGACAGGTTTTCCAGGGATGAAATTTACCAGTTAGCCGAAGACCGGATCAGCAAAATCGACAACCTGTATTTCGGAGTCAGTTACAATATCGATAATAACCGACAGTTATATGTCGATTTATCCGTGTTCGAGCTAGATTCGACAAAATCGTCCGGTGGAGTAGATGCAATTCCCTCAACGAGGAATGTTCAGTTATCGCTAGACTACTCTGTCAGTGGATTTTTCTCGGCCAAAGACTATACCTCCATCGGACTGCGGTTGTCAGACCTGGATTCGAGTGAAGTCGAATCGGTTCGTCTGAGAAGCAGGTTCCCGGGCTACGGGGGTTTAATCTATGATCCAAGAATCCGACTGGATCACCGGCGCAGCACGCGTACGGATATCGATCAATATATTCTGATGCCATCCATCAAACTCATATACCGGGCAACGAAAAAACTGAATTTTGAAGCCGATCTTGGCATCGAATATTCGGATGTGGATCTACCCGATTTTGACCAGCAGGTCGCTTACTCGCTGTACATTGGGTATACCTATTTCTTCTGATACCGGCGGTGATACCCGGTACCCACTTATCCAGGCAGATGCCTTCAGCTGCAGAAGCTATCTGAATTCAGATCAAAGGCATAATTTCCGTTATAAGCGGCATACGGCTACAGGTGTTCATTCGCTAAACTAGGCGACTACAAAACCCTAAGTTTTGCGCATTATTCCCATATCAATCATATTGGTTTGGGATATAATTCCCAATACGGACGAGTTCACACGCCAGAGTCCAGCTAAGTAAAACGCGTGCTCCGATTGTCAGAAGAAACCCGGTAATTTTATAAAAGATCAAGATGCTTACCCTGCGGACCCAAAGAATGCCCCACAAGCTGACCAGCTATTTACTCGCATTTATGCTGGTTTTGCTGGTTGTTGGGTGTGGAGGCGGCGGAGACGGAAGAGCATCCCTGCAGAGTGAGGCAGATAAGTCTGTCGACATTGTTGCCCGAACGGGCCCTATTCTTGCGGTGCGAGTTGGCGAGACGGCCAACTTAAGCGACAATAACTCGTTTACCTCATCGTCGGAAGCCCTAAGCTTTAGCTGGTCCTTCGCTTCCAGACCCGATGGCAGTAACGCAGTACTGCAAAACGTCACCTCGGCGAACCCCAGTTTTGTCGCTGATATCAGGGGAAGCTATAGAGCTCAACTGGTGGTCAGCGCCGGAGCCCTTACCAGTCAGCGCGCGATTCAGCTGGTCGTAGCCACGATTCCCCCTGAACGAGTTACGGGTCCGTTTAATCATCAAGGTCTGTCGTCCAATTGTGTTAATTGTCACGACGATGGAATCAATGGTATTTCACCCAAAGCGGGCAATCATGTCGCTACCACCAATACCTGCGAGACCTGTCATACACCACTGGGATTTGACATTACCCCCTTTATTGATCATCAGGAAGTAGTCGGCAATTGCAGCGAATGTCATAACGGAGTGCAGGCCGTCGGTCAGTCCGATTTTCATACTCAGACGGAAGGCGAATGCTCTAACTGCCACAATACCACCAGTTTTTTCCCGCTGGAGCCAGACGGCAGCTTTAATCATACGGGAATTTCTACTGGCTGCGTCGCCTGCCACAATGGTAATTTAGCCATCGGCAAGACGCCTAGCCCCCCTGACGGTAACCACCCGGATACCAATGTTGAATGCGGGTTCTGCCATACGATTGAAAGTTTTAAGGGTGCCTTCCCTGACCACACCGGTCCTACGGTTGTGGGGCCGGGAATAACCTGCGATTCCTGTCATGTTGCTGATCGCACTGGTGTAGCTACCGGGCAACCAGACGGTCATCCGATAACAAACGTCGATTGTGGCGTATGCCATAGTGTCCTAAGTTTCAATATGGGTGGGATTTTCAACCACCGCGTGGTTGATTCCACGATGCAATCCTGTGAATCATGCCACAATGAAACCAATAGCATTAACGCACCCGCTAAATCCTCCGCGGTGCCCACCCACCCGCTAACCAGTACCGACTGCTCTAGTTGCCATAACACTGACAGTTTCACACCAGCATTCGGGGTCGATCATACCGATCCTGTGGTCCTGGCGGCTCGCTGCGATTCCTGCCATGTTGCAGACGGGTCTGGATCGGCGAGCGGTATGCACGCCAACCATATACTGACCACCGAGGATTGCGGGCTCTGCCATACCCCGGGTACCTTTACAACTGGAACCTATGACCATGCCGGTGTCGTAAATAATTGTGCGACATGCCACAACAATGTGATCAGTGTTGGAAAGCTCTTTAATCACTTTCCTACGCCGCTCGGTCCGATCCAGGATTGCGCCGATTGCCACAGTACTTTGGGTGTTGTGCATTCGAGCTTTGCGGTCGCGACGTTTGACCACGTCGGCATAGATCCCAACGACTGCACGTCCTGCCATAATGGTGACTTCAGCACGACGAGTAACACACTCTACGGAAAACCAGCTACCCATTTGCCGACGAATCAGGATTGCAATTCGTGCCACACCACCACTGATCCTTTTAAACCGGCACAGGGTTTCGTGCATGCGGGCATCACCGGCACTTGCGAATCCTGCCACAACGGCAATCCAGCCTATGTGGCGGCCGGAGCCATTGGTAAGAAGCTTAATCACATCCCGGCACTGGGCGAATGCGTCGTGTGCCACAGTGCCAATGCTACTAATCAAGGCGATTTCTCGCCGTCGGCAACATTTCGTACGGCGGTTCACGATTTTATAACCCGCGGCTGCGAAGGCTGTCATACCGGTCAATTCCTGCCCTTGCCCAGCAATCCGACTGCGAACCTGGTCAAGGATGCAAACCATTTACCAACCGGCCAGGATTGTGACGTCTGCCATACGGTTGCCGAATTCTCACCCTCGAATTTTGCGCATCTAGGCATTACTGGTAATTGTGTCTCATGCCATGACGGGACATACGATCCCGACGGGCCGACAAATCCCCTGGGACCCAGCGGCAAGGCGGCAGATCTCAGCGGGCACGTAGTTACCAACATCGATTGCGGCAGTTGTCATAACACCGATAGCTTCAGTCCCGCATTCAATATCGACCACTCCGATCCCGCCGTGCTGGCCGTCCGTTGCGATTCCTGCCACAACGGCACCGATGCGACCGGTAAGATTGACGCGCCCACTACCCACGTCACGACTACCGAGGATTGCGGCGTCTGTCACGTGGCCGGGGGTACCTTTGCGCCGGCAGTGTTCAATCACACAGGTATCGTCGACAACTGTGTGTCCTGTCACGATGGAACCATCGCAACCGGTACTGCGGCCAAGACCAATCCTAACCATATTCCTATCGGCAGCCAGGACTGCTCGGTGTGCCATAATCCTACGGCCTTCGCCAATGCCACGTTTGAACACCAGGGCATCACCAATAGCTGTGGGACCTGTCACAATGGCACTACGGCGCAGGGCAAGGAAACCGGTCACGTGCCCACCAATGGCGATTGCGTCGACTGTCACCAGACCACGGGCTTTCTGCCAGCATTCTTCGATCATGCAGGTATCGTCGATAATTGCGTGTCCTGTCACGATGCCGGTTTCGCCACGCCGAAAAAAGTCAACCATGTTGCGACCAATCAGGATTGTGGCGTCTGTCACTCTCCCAGCGGCTTTATTCCGGCGACGTTCGATCATACCGGTATCGTCAACAATTGCGTCTCGTGTCATGATGGCAATACGGCAATCGGCATGATGGATGCCGTGCCCGCGCACATTCCGACCAGCCTGGACTGCGCCTCCTGTCATACCACCGCTACTTTCGTCGGCGGCAGCTGGACGCACGACTCCAGCAGTGTCGGTAACTGCGATACCTGTCACTCTTCGGGCGGCGGTGCAACCTTTAAACCGGGAGGCCATTTGTCCACGACAGAACAGTGCGACGTGTGTCATACCACCAACGGCTGGGCGCCGACTAACTTTAATCATGATCCTAATGGAAACTACCCGGGCGACCACAGGAGAGACCCGGGCTGTAACGGGTGCCATGGTAATACCATTAGCAGTAACATCCCCTGGCCCTGGCCCCAGTACGCGCCCGACTGTGCCGCCTGTCATGCAAATGATTTCGAAAGTGAAGGGGACCACATTGGCGGCAATAACGGTACTGTCTCGCAAAACAGAAATTGTGCCGGTAGTGGCTGTCATCGGGTTAGCGACAGTAATTTTGATTAATACGTATCTATCCGGGTTTTCGTGTTACAGCGAACACCTTGAACATGGAAACAAGATCACTTATTAATCCAAGGCTAAAATGCGAAGCAAACGAATATAAATTTTACGACACCAACAATTCACAAACGCAAACAGGCCCGATCCATTGAAAAACATTCTTTCATTTAAATTTAAAATTTCGATAGTGGCTGCCTTGATGCTGTTGGCAACCGGCATTTATTTTGCAGTTGCCCAATTATCCGATCCGGTAGAACAGGATCTAATGAGTGATTTCAAAGCTGCTCCCGCCGTACCCTCCGGTAAACAGGATGCCACCGAGGGTATCGCACCGGTCGACGAGTTATTGGTTGGCCTGAAGCAGCGTCTGGAAACCCAACCGGACGATGTCGATGGCTGGGTGCTGCTGTCGAAATCCTACTATCACCTGGATCAATGGAAGGAAGCGGAAGAAGCGTTCGAAAAGGCGAAAGCCCTGGGATATGCGGGCAGCTGGCAACCGCTGCCGAGAATCGACGCTTTCAGCGAGAACAACTCTTCGCCTCAAGATACCGGTTCGTCGTTAAATTTTCGAGACTACAAACTTAGCGCGACGCTGGATCAGGCAACAATGCAGCCTGGCGAAACAAATACGCCGACAGGCTCAATAACATCAAAAAGTTTGAAACTGAAGGTTTCACTGAATCCGGCTTTGCAAAACGAGCTGTCGCCCGAAGCGCAGGTGTTCGTTTTTGTACGCGCGGTTGAGAATCCTGGACCACCGCTCGCTGTTGTGCGCAAAAAAGTAGCAGAACTCCCCTTCGAGATTGCGTTAAATGACAGTCACGCGATGATACCGGGCAGAACTATTTCCAGTGCCAAAAACGTAATCGTCGGGGCCAGGATCTCGATATCAGGAAATCCTGAAAGACAGGCCGGAGATTTCGAAAAGTTGTCAAATTCGATTCCTTCAAATTCTGATGATACGCTTGAATTGGTAATCAAAGATAAAATTTAAAGGTATTAGATGTCTGATCGAGGAGAATCCTGGATCCCGGATAAGTGCTGGCGCACTTTCCGGGATGACGCTGCCGGTAGTTCTGTCTTTGCGACCCTGCCTATAGCGGGTACCGTGAGGATGTTGTGAGATCCCGGCGGTCCGACGCATCGGTAACCCTTCCGGGTTTCCGGGATGAAGCCGCCTTTGGGCGGCTTCACTTGATGCGATTTTCGGCGGAACGTGCGTGTGCTTCCAGGCCTTCGCCACGCGCCAGTGTCGAGGCTACCTTACCAAGTTCAGATGCAGATTCTGCCGAACAGCCGATCAGGCTCGAGCGCTTTTGAAAATCATAGACCCCGAGCGGAGAAGAGAAACGAGCGGTGCGTGAGGTTGGCAATACATGATTCGGGCCGGCGCAATAATCGCCCAGTGCTTCGGCGGTATAACGTCCGAGAAATATCGCGCCCGCGTGACGAATCGATTTGGCTAACTGCTGGGCATTGTCAACCGAGAGCTCCAGGTGTTCGGGTGCAATATAGTTGGTCACAGCTACCGCATCATCCAGATCTCTGACCTTTATCAAAGCACCTCGAGCATTCATCGACTGGTCAATAATTTGCTGACGTGGCATTTCTTCAATCAGGCGCTCCATACTTGCCACCACCTTATCGATAAATTCACCATCTGGAGAGAGCAAGATCGCCTGGGCGTCTTCATCGTGCTCAGCCTGCGAAAACAGGTCCATTGCAATCCAGTCCGGATCGGTCTTGCCGTCGCAAATGACCAGAATTTCGGAAGGGCCCGCCACCATGTCGATGCCAACGGTGCCAAACACCATGCGTTTTGCCGTGGCCACGTAAATGTTACCGGGACCCACAATTTTATCTACCGCCGGTATCGTCTCGGTGCCATAAGCCAGTGCCGCGACCGCCTGCGCCCCACCAATCGTGAACACCCGGGTGACGCCGGCAACATGGGCCGCTGCCAACACCAGTTCGTTGACCACACCTCGCGGTGTAGGTACGACCATGATCAGTTCCTGCACGCCGGCCACGACCGCAGGAATGGTGTTCATCAAAACCGAGGATGGGTAGGCAGCCTTTCCACCGGGTACGTAAAGCCCGACCCGATCCAACGGGGTAACTTGTTGACCAAGCAGGGTTCCATCAGCCTCTGTATATTCCCATGACTCGAGTTTCTGATGCTCAGCAAAAGCGCGGATTCTAGCCGCGGCTTGCTCTAACGCCTCTCGATCCCTGTATTCGATTCCATCGTAAGCTTCTCGAAGTCTCTCCAACGGCATTTCTAACTCTGCCAGGTTTTTAGCCTTGAGACCGTCGAAACGCAGGCTAAAATCGAGCACTGCACTATCACCCTGGTTTCTAACCGATTTCAGTATTTCGCCGACTTTTTTGAAAGCTGCTTCATCGGATGTTGAATCCCAGGCAAGTAGTTTATCGAGTTGTAACTGGAAATCGCTGTCAAGACTGTCGAGTCGCCTGATGTCCATGCTATTTCACCGCCTGTTCGATCTTGCCCACGAGTTCCTTAACCGGTTGATTCTTCGTCTTCAATGAAGCCCGATTAACGATCAGACGTGAACTGATATCCATGATGTGTTCGAGTGGTGTCAGACCATTCGCCTTAAGCGTATTACCAGTATCGACCAGGTCGACAATGATGTCTGCTAGCCCGACCACGGGTGCAAGTTCCATCGAACCGTAGAGCTTGATCAGTTCAACCTGTCGACCCTGCTCCAGGAAAAACTGACGCGTAATTCGGGGGTACTTGGTCGCAACCTTGAGACGGGTGCGCGGCATCGACCTGTCGGCAAATCCGGCTGTCATCATTCTGCAGGGCGCGATTTTCAAATCGACACGTTCGTAAAGGCCCTCGCCCCCATGCTCGGCGAGAACGTCCTTACCGGCCACGCCCATATCGGCCGCGCCGTATTGAACGTAGGTAGGCACATCCGCGGAACGAATCAATACCAGCTTGATATTCGGTTGACTGGTTGCAAACACCAGCTTGCGGCTGGTGTTCAAGTCGTCTAGCGGCTCAATTCCAGCGCGCGCCAGTAACGGCAGGGTTTCATCGAGAATCCTGCCCTTGGCGAGCGCAATGGTTAATTCGGTAGCCATGGTCGATCAATTCGGTACACGCTGGATCTGCGCACCCAACCCGGCGAGTTTTTCTTCAATGTGATCATAGCCTCGATCGATATGGTAGATCCGATCCACCACGGTTTCCCCCTGTGCAACCAGGCCGGCCAGTATCAGGCTGGCCGAGGCACGTAAATCGGTTGCCATGACCGGCGCCCCGTTAAGTCCCTCGACGCCCTGAATGATCGCGGTATTGCCCTCGATGTGAACATTCGCGCCCAGCCGCATGAATTCCTGGATATGCATGAATCGATTCTCAAAAACTGTTTCCGTCACTGAACCAGTTCCCTCTGCAATTGCGTTGAGCGCGCAAAACTGTGCCTGCATGTCGGTCGGAAACCCGGGATAGGGCGCGGTCCTGATATTCACCGCATGCGGTTTGCGTCCCTCCATATCGAGTTCGATCCAGTCATCGCCGGTATCGATCGTGGCGCCTGCTTCCTTGAGCTTGGCCAGCACTGAATCGAGTAGTCTCGGATCGGTGCGCTTGACTAAAACCTTGCCGCCGGTAATAGCCGCAGCCACCAGGTAGGTACCGGTTTCGATACGGTCAGGCAATACCGTGTAATCACAGCCGCGCAACTTTTCGACACCATGTATCGTAATCGTATCGGTTCCGGCATCTTCAATCTGACCACCCATAGCGTTGATAAAATCGGCAAGGTCTACGACTTCGGGTTCACGGGCTGCGTTTTCGAGGACCGTGGTACCGTCGGCTAGACTGGCCGCCATCATCAGGTTCTCGGTACCGGTCACGGTGACCTGGTCCATGACAATGCGAGCGCCCTTAAGTCGTTTACAATTCGCCTTGATATAGCCCTGTTCAACCAGGATGTCCGCGCCCATCGCCTCGAGACCACTAAGATGTATGTTGACGGGTCTCGCACCTATCGCACAACCGCCGGGGAGCGATACTTCGGCGTGTCCGAAACGTGCCAGCAGCGGCCCCAGCACCAGGATTGATGCACGCATGGTTTTAACCAGTTCATAAGGAGCAAAAGTATTCTCGAGTGTCGTCGGATCAATCTCGATGCTCATTTTTTCACCGATGGTGAGTAATACTCCCATGCGGCCCAGCAACTCCATCGTCGTGGTGACATCGTGCAAATGCGGCACATTGCGGACTATCACCGGACTGTCCGCAAGCAGGGTACCAGCCAGGATCGGCAATACCGCATTCTTGGATCCGGAAACCCGCACATCCCCCAACAGGGGCACTCCACCTTTGATGATTAACTTGTTCATCCACAACCGCTGAATTCAAGGGCGGCCATTCTAACAGAAGACCGTCGTTAGTATAGGTATATACCGCTATCCCCTGGCCACCCCACGGGAACGACGTTGTGCCTCAAAGACCGACGGATCGCTAAGATCAAGGGATCCCCGACCACGCGGGAATGGCGCAGGCCCTCGATTATTCCTGGTTGCGATCCTGTAGCGTCTTGATCAACCCATCGATGCCATTTTTCTTAATCGCACGTGCAAAACTCGAACGGTAATTAGTCACCAGGCTTACATCGTCAACACTGATATCAAAAACCTTCCAGCCATTTTCACCGAGACGCAACGTGTAGTTGATCGGTATCGGAAAACCGCCGGCCTGCTCAACTTCGGTTCTGACCATAACTTTACCATCGGCCTCAAGACCTTCCATCGGCAGGTAAATGAGCTGTTGGTCGGTATATTCAAGCAAGGCGGAGCTGTAAGTTCGAACCAGCAGCTGACGGAACTCTTCGATAATGGTGGGCCGTTGATCGGCATCGACTTCATCTTTATATTGACCAAGGGCCAGGTCGGTCATCGCCGAAAAATCGAAATGCGGTAATACCACTTCGTTGACTAGCTTGTAGACCCCTTTGGGGTCGCTCTTGTAGGTATCCGCATTGGCCTTGATTTCAGCCAATACCTTATCCGAGGTTTCCCTGATTAACTGTTCAGGTCCTGTCACGGCCAGGGCGGGCAACGCAACCAGCAACAACATAAATGCAACACTTTTTTTCACTGGAACACTCCACTAACACTTTTGAGTTTGGACACGAGATTATTAAAATCATTCACTGCACGCAAATACTCCGCGTAGGCAAGCACATATACCTGTAAAGCATTAATAATGTCGTCGGCTTCCTCGAGACCCGCCTCGAAATCGGAATAGGACGCTATCATCCATCGACGGGCTGCCCTGGAGCTCTCGCGCATCGAACCGATAGACTTGTGCTTGGCCTGCAGCGAGTAATACTGCTCACGCACCTGGAACGGAATACCCAGGCGCGCAAACGACGCTTTATGCACCAGTGCATCGAGCTCCGCCTGCGCCTGCACTACCCGTGCGGGTTGGGCGCCCTGCTCCCACTGCCAGCGCATCCCGAGCACCGGCGAGACGCCCGCATGATTAAAAGGATCATGAATATGCGGATTATCAAGCCTGTCCCGTTCTGGTGCGAAAGCCGCCGATCCGGCGACACCGGCATACACGATGGGTTTCTTGTCCGCGCGCGTGGCCTGGACCAACGCGCGGCGCGCAGTCAGACCCGCCTCGACCTGCTTGAACTCGACTCGATTGTCTCGCGCCAGGTTGATCCACTCCTCCAGGTTTTGCTCGGGCAACGGCAGGGGTTGCAAGCGTCGGTCCGCAAGCTCGATGACCTCCTCGTCACGACCGGTCAGAAACTTGAGGGCCGCCATTGCAATTTGCTCCAGGCCATGTGCCTCGGCCAGAAAATTATCAATCAAACCGAGTCCAGCCTGCAGCGCGTACTTATCCGAAAGACTCGCCTCGCCCGAACCTTCTTCAAGCCAACCATCGACCAGTTCAAGCGCTCCGTCGAGGCGTCCACGAGTATCCTCGAGCAGCAAACGACTGTCGCGTGCGGTCAGGTAACCGTAGTAAGCCTTGACCACCTGCAGAGCAACCTCGTCGCGTTGCAGCGTAACGTCCTGCTGCTTGATCAGAATATTGTTTTGTGCTGCTTCCTGATAATTCTCGAGCCGACCGAAAGTCGCCAGCGGTTTAACAATACTGAAAGTCAACCCTCCCCAGACCGACAATCCGTCATCGTAGTCGTAGGCGTCGTCGCGAGGAGTGCAATCTCCACTACAGGATTTGTCGCCACCCTCATAGAATCCGCCGTCCAGACCCGTCGTGAGCGCGAGGTAACTATCCACCGAGTAGCGCCAACCTTCAGAGCCTTTGGCTTCCTGCAGCAGACCCTGCGCCTTACGTACGAAAGCCTGCTTTTCGTCGATGCGGGGGTCATTTGTTAACGCCAGTTCGATAGCCTGTTCCAGGTTTAACTTATCAGCGGCGTAAAGCCCGAAACTGGCGCCAAGCAAGACAAAAGGCCAGACTAGTTTTATCGCGATCTTAAGCATAATCATGATTCTTCCTTAGCGAAGCTGAATGCTAGCTGACTCAAACCGCCAGTTAGCGGGAAATCCAGGCAGAGTCTATCCGCTAAACCGCTGCAAGTGAACGCCGAAGGCGCTAATTGAGAATCATTCCTACGAAATACTGGCAAAATAGTCGCATTAAAGTTAGTGTTCACATCGTCAATCCCGTTTGCACTATTTATATGTCCAGATCATTAACAGATCGACATAGCTTTAGCTATGAAGAGCTCATCGAATGCGGTAAGGGTGATTTATTCGGGCCGGGTAACGCGCTGCTGCCCTTGCCACCCATGTTGATGTTCGACCGCATCATTAACATCGATGATACTAGCGGCAAGTTCGAAAAGGGCGAAATTGTTGCCGAGTTAGACGTCAATCCAGATCTCTGGTTCTTCAAATGTCATTTCGAGACCGATCCGGTAATGCCAGGCTGTCTCGGTCTCGACGCAATGTGGCAATTGATCGGCTTTTTCCTGGGCTGGAAAGGTGGTCCGGGGCACGGACGCGCCCTCGGCGCCGGTGAAGTCAAGTATTTCGGGCAGGTGTTACCGACAGCAAAACTGGTCACCTACCGTATCGATATGAAACGCGTAATCATGCGCAAGCTGGTTATGGGCATCGGCGATGCCTCGATGGAGGTTGATGGCAGGGAAATCTATAGCGCAAAAGATTTACGCGTCGGCCTGTTTACCTCCACTGACGAATTCTGACGACCCGACACAACGCATGTTGAGCTCGCTTAGCCACATCGCAGCCGTCATCACAGGGCTGGCCTTGCTTATCTGGAGCGCAGACAAATTCGTCGAGGGCGCCGCGGCCATGGCCCGTCTATGGGGTGTTTCGATCATGATCATCGGCATCACGATCGTGGGTTTCGGAACCTCCGCACCCGAGATCGTGGTTTCGATTGTAGCGGTCATGCAAGATACGCCTGATATCGCAATTGGTAACGCCCTCGGTTCAAACATCGCAAATATCGGTTTGATCCTTGGCATTACCGCGATCCTCGCGCCAATCCCGATCGTGACTCGCCTGTTCAAAACCGAGTACCCGTTGCTGTTACTGGCCACGGCAGTGATGGCGTGGAGTCTGTTCGATTTAAGACTCGATATTGTCGATGGTTTTGCCCTGTTCGGACTATTACTGCTGAGCCTTTACCACCTGGTACGCGAACACCGTCGACATCCGGCTGAGTATGCCCAGGAGGAACATGAACTCGAGGAGATGGTCCACGAATTAAAGATGCCCGCTGCCATCGGCTGGCTGGCATTGGGATTAGTGGTGCTGGTCGGCAGTTCCAAGCTGCTGGTGTGGGGCGCATCCAGCATCGCACAGACCTTCGGCGTCAGCGAGCTGGTTATCGGACTGACCATCGTGGCGCTCGGTACCAGCCTGCCCGAGCTCGCTGCATCGATCGCAAGTCTCAAAAAAGGCAAACCCGATCTCGCGATCGGCAACGTGATTGGATCCAACCTGTTTAATTCGCTCGCGGTAATCGGTTTGCCGGCGTTATTTACAACTTTTAGCATCGATGCCTCCGCGCGCTCGCGTGATCTGGCGGTTGTCGTCGGAATGACATTGGCACTGTTGTTATTGTCACGTTTTCCTGCCGCCGTGCCACGCTACCTGACTCGCATCAAAGGCATCTTCCTGTTCGCGGCTTTTGTCATTTACCAGCTATATTTGTATTATCAAGTCGCCGTGGGATAACTATGACAAAACACGCTTATATCGAGCTTGGCCTCGCTGTATTAAAAGCTGAAGCGGACGCAATTTTAGGCCTGACCGAACGCCTGGGTCAGAGCTTTCATGACGCCTGCGAATTGATACTTAAATGCGATGGTCGTATCGTTGTCACCGGTATGGGGAAATCCGGACATATTGCCAACAAAATTGCAGCAACATTAGCCAGCACCGGAACACCCTCCTTTTTCATGCATCCCGGCGAAGCCAGTCACGGCGACCTCGGCATGATCACCGCGCATGACCTCGTAATCGCATTATCAAATTCCGGTGAAACCAGCGAAATCACACTGCTGTTGCCACTACTGAAACGCCTCGGTATACCCCTGCTCGCGCTAACCGGAAAACCAGCTTCCACCATGGCTCGGAGTGCTGATATCCATCTCGATGTCAGCGTGGCCAAGGAAGCCTGTCCGCTGGGTCTGGCACCCACGTCAAGTACCACGGCCACGCTCGCGATGGGTGATGCGTTAGCCGTGGCGGTGCTGGAAGCACGCGGTTTCACCGAAGAAGATTTCGCCCTCTCGCACCCCGGGGGTAACCTGGGTCGTCGCCTGCTGCTGCGCGTCAGCGACATCATGCATAGCGGCAACGCCATTCCGCTCGTCACTGCTGAAACCACGCTCAAGGACACTCTGTTGGAGATGACCGCCAAGGGTCTTGGTATGGCGGGAGTCATCGATCCCGAAAGTAACAAGCTGGTAGGTATTTACACCGATGGTGACCTGCGCCGCACCTTTGAAAAAATGCCGGATATCGGCTCGGTGCGGGTGCAAGACTTCATGACGGCAAACTGCGTGACAATCGAGGCTGATCGCATCGCCAGCGAAGCTTTGAAAATCATGCATGACAAGAAAATCAACGCATTGATGGTGGTCGACAGTGACCTCACCGTTCAGGGTGCGTTAAACATGCATGATTTATTAAGAGCTGGTGTTGTATAGGAGAAATGCATGACAAGCAGCGCTAGCGACAGTGCGAGGCAGGTACGATTGCTTATCGTCGATATCGACGGTGTACTCACCGATGGTGGATTAACTTTCGATAACCGGGGAGAAGAATACAAGACTTTTAATTCTCTCGATGGCCACGGCATTCGCATGTTGCTCGATTGTGGAATCGAGGTTGCGGTTATAACCGGCCGTAACTCGGAAATTGTCAACCATCGCATGGGCGAACTCGGGGTCAAACATATTTACCAGGGTTATCGCGATAAATTAGAGGCCTTCGAAAAACTGCTGCAGGATACCGGGCTTGAGCCTGGACACATTGCTTATGTTGGAGATGATTTGCCTGATCTGCCGATAATGCAACGAGTCGGCCTGGCGATTGCGGTACAAAATGCACACGGCTTTGTCAAACAGCATTGCGACTGGGTCACCGATGCGTCGGGTGGTAAAGGGGCGGTACGAGAGGTAAGCGATTTCATCTTGAAGGCACAGTCCCTGCTCGATGCCCGGCAAGACAACTACCTCATATGAACCTGCGCATTTTAGTATTGGTATTCGTTCTCGGCATCGGCGCGATCGCGGTCGGCTGGGTTTACGAATCGCGCCTGCGCACAAAAATCGAAAGAGCTGAGCTGATTATTCCCGACAATATCGACTACTACCTGACCAACTTGCACTATCGAGCGATGAAAACCGACGGCAACGTCGACTACGAGTTTAATAGTCCGCGCCTTGAGCACTACCCTGGTACCGATGTCAGCGTCATCGAGGTTCCTTCGCTACAGATATTTCGCGACAGGGATCACTGGAAAGTCGATGCAATTAACGGTGAGTTCGTGCATCAGGACAATATATTGCACCTGCGCGACCAGGTGGTGATGCAAAGGCATGGCAACAATCCAATGCAGATGTACGGCGAAAGTATTAGCTTCGAACCGGATCGGGATCTGGTTACCAGTAATGCGAAAATCTCAATGCGCAGCAAGCAGGCCCACATCGAAGCCGAGCAAGCCTCTTTTGATCTCGCCGGCAAGGTATACCGATTCAACAAAACACGTGCGACTTATTATCATGAAGATAGTTAAAGCCGTTGCATTATTTTTGCTGTTGCTGCCCACACAACTCTGGGCGCTCGCCTCCGACGGCGACCAGTCAATCGAAGTCGAGGCCAATAGCCTCGAAGTCAGGGAAGCTGAAAACATCAGTATCTACGAAGGCAACGTCAATCTGGTACAAGGAAGTCTCCAAATTAGTTGCGACCGCATGGTGATTCATTTTAATGACGCCAATGAGCTGCAGCTCATCGAAATGACCGGCGACCCGGCCAGTTTGCGACAACTCGATGACGATCAGCAGGAAATGTTAGGGCAGGCAAAACAGATCGACTATATCGAAGCCCAATCTCTTATCGAGCTGCGAGGCACAGCGCGCTTCGATCACGCGGGGGATATCATCGAAGGTGACCTGATCCGCATCAACACCGAAAGCAACGCCATCCAGGCCGGCAGTTCGGAATCCGATCGACGCGTCAAGATGTTGATAAAGCCACGACAAGATTCAACATCTTCCGAATAAATCTATTGATGAGCGATACCAATCTACTCGAAGCGACCGCGCTGGCTAAGGCTTACAAAAAGCGGGAGGTCGTCAAATCGGTTTCACTGCATGTCGCAGGCGGGGAAATCGTCGGCCTGCTCGGCCCTAACGGTGCCGGAAAAACGACCTGTTTTTACATGATTGTCGGCCTGATCAACAATGACTCGGGCAGCATCAGGCTCAATAACCAAACCATTAGCCACCTGCCGATGCATCTGCGCGCCAAACTGGGGATAGGCTATCTACCACAGGAAGCCTCGGTATTTCGCAGTCTCACCGTGGCGCAGAATATTCTGGCAATTCTGCAACTGCGCAAGGACCTCGATCAGGACGCACGAAATCAAACGCTGGAACATTTGATGGACGAGTTTCAGATCGAGCACTTACGCGATACCGACGGCATTTCCCTCTCTGGTGGAGAACGCCGACGCGTGGAAATCGCGCGGGCACTGGCCAATCAACCCGAATTTATCTTACTGGATGAACCCTTCGCCGGGGTGGACCCGATTTCGGTTATCGACATCCAGTCAATTATTCGGCAGCTCGCCGAACGCGGGATCGGGGTACTGATAACCGATCATAATGTTCGCGAGACTCTGGGGATATGTGATCGTGCCTATGTTATGGGGGACGGCGAGGTCCTGGCCGAAGGCAATCCGGGCCAGATTCTCGATAATAAAATAGTTAGAAAGATTTACTTGGGAGATGATTTTAAGCTATAACTGTTGTCATGGGAGATAACAATTATCCGGACAAAATACTAGACAAGGAACGGTCTCGCCTATGAAACAAAGCCTGCAACTGCGAATAGGGCAAAGCCTTACGATGACACCTCAGTTGCAGCAGGCAATCAAGTTGCTGCAGCTCTCCTCGCTGGAATTACAGGCCGAAATTCAGGAAACCCTGGATGCCAACCCGCTACTCGAACAGGACGATAATCTCGGTGAAATAACTGTTTTTGATGCCGATGCACAGCGGGATGGCGGCGCCAATGGCGAAGATGCTACCGATTTCAAATTACCCGATAATCCGGTTTCAGAGAATCGCGCCGAACAAATTTTGCCGGACGATCTCGAAATCGATGCGCGCTGGGAGCACATCTACGATAACCTGCCCAATTCACCCAGCCAGTCTTCCGGTTCGGGGATTGATAACCGCGATATGTTTGAAAACCAGGCAGGTGCCGAGGATACGCTCAAGATTCACCTCACCTGGCAGCTTGACTGTGCGCATATATCGGAGACTGATCATGACATCGGGCTCGCGATTATCGACGCTATCGACGATAGCGGTTATCTCAACGAAACTATCGAAGACCTTCACCAAGGCCTGGTGCAACAACACGAGACCCTGGAGCTCGATGAAGTCGAAGCAGTATTGCACCTGGTGCAACGTTTCGATCCGGTAGGAGTCGCGGCCAGCTCACCGAGCGAATGCATGGCTATCCAACTGGAGCAATACGATCCTGAAACGCCTTGTCTTTCCAAGGCAAAGGTGCTGGTTGACAAGTACCTCGAACAACTTGCCAGTAACGATGTAGCATTGCTTAAGCGTCGCTTGCAGGCCAGTGACAGCGAATTAGCGGAAATCATCAAGCTGATCCAGACCACCAACCCGCACCCGGGTCACAGTATCAGTGAAAACCACGCCGAATACGTTGTACCGGATGTTTACGTTAGCAAAAATTCCGGACGCTGGAGAGTCAGCATCAATCCGGAACATGCCCCTCGCCTCAGGGTGAATGACCAATACGCAAGCCTGATCAAGCGCAGCGACAGTAGCGACCAGAATACCTATTTAAAAGATCATTTGCAGGAGGCGCGCTGGTTTATCAAGAGCCTGCAAAGCCGCAACGAAACCTTGCTACGGGTCGCAACAGCCATTGTTGAACGTCAGCATGCATTCCTTGATTATGGTGAAGAGGCGATGCAGCCAATGGTGCTTCGCGATATTGCGGAATTGTTAGAATTACACGAATCCACAATTTCGCGGGTGACCACTCACAAGTACATGCACACCCCGCGCGGTATACTCGAATTCAAGTACTTTTTTTCGAGTCACGTGGGTACCGCCGATGGCGGCGAATGCTCGGCCACGGCGATTCGGGCAATAATCAAAAAATTCGTCGCCGCTGAAAAACCGGAGAAACCATTAAGCGATAACAAGATAGCAACTTTATTGGAACAGCAGGGAATTAACGTCGCAAGGAGAACCATAGCCAAATACAGGGAAGCGTTAAATATTCCGCCGTCCAATGAGCGTAAACGTCTCTTTTGAGACATTAACGGTTCGCAGCAATGCGAATCACACAGCCGAGGAGATAAAAAGATGCAAGTCAGTTTAAGCGGTCATCATGTAGAAATAACTGAATCCCTGCGCAACTATGTTAATGAAAAAGTCGGCAAGCTAGACCGGCATTTCGACCATGCGCTGGACATCCATATCGTACTAACCGTGGAAAAACTGCGCCACAAGGCTGAAGCCACATTGCATGTCAGTGGCAGTAACCTGCATGCCGATGATGTACAGGAAGATATGTATGCCGCGATTGATGGCCTTGTTGATAAACTTGATCGCCAGGGGAAGAAGCACAAGGAAAAACTGAAGAACCACCGGCTTAAGGGCGCGCCTACTGAGCTAGCCTGAAATCAAACCAGGGGGGAGCTTGCTCCCCCTTTTTTTGCCCGAAACGAGATCCATGACACTTGCATACTCGTACAATTCGACTAAGATT
>Ga0209271_10000264_pt1 | contig 18280 bp, 21 predicted proteins | sample tdAd002_FD_187123 | JGI IMG/M metagenome (GOLD analysis project Ga0209271, IMG submission 187123) | Marine sediment microbial communities from the Atlantic coast under amendment with organic carbon and nitrate - tdAd00.2 (SPAdes)... | ecosystem: Environmental > Aquatic > Marine > Coastal >... | reverse complement strand
CAGCGAAACCAGGCCGGCACTGATAAATGAAATGGTGATCACCGAAACCAGCGAGCTTGATTGCATGATCGACGTCGAGACCACGCCAAATAACAGGCTCTTCCAGGTTTTATCGGTTGTCTTCTGTAGCAACTTTTCCAGCATGCCGCCGGTAAAGGCTTTGAATCCCTCCTCCAGAAAAAGCATACCAAACAAAAATATAGAAACCCCGGCTGCGATTTCCTTGAAATCAGGGCTGACCCAAAACCCATAGGAAAGGATTATCAATATACTGGGCAGTAATATTCTCTTAAGCATCACGACCTCCTATAGCCGGCTTAACCGGGCTGTTTATTCTAAGGCACTGCGCGATATTGTTGGCGGCGGGGAAGAAGTTTATTGAATCCCCCAACTGTGATCTATGAACCCTCTCATTCACATCCCGGCAGCCAGTGATACCGATACTTGAACGGTCACTTTACCACAGGAAGGCAGGTATTCACCGGCCATAATTGAAGTTTAGCCGTGCAAGCCCTTTTCAAGCAGCCATTCCAGGTTGAACAGGCTCGACCGATATTTGGCACCGCCATCGCAAAGCATGGTTACAATGGTATGCCCGGGCCCTAGTTTGTGGGCCACCTCGATGGCGCCGCATATGTTGATACCCGTGCTCGAACCAAACCACCAGCCTTCTTCGCGCAGCAATCGATAAACCATATCGACCATGTCCTGATCAGAAACCTGCAATGCCCAGTCGATACTGGCGTCGGCCAGGTTATCGGTGATTCGGCTGTTGCCGATTCCCTCGGTGATCGAGGAGCCTTCGCTCATCGTGGCGACACCCGTGGTGATAAAGTTGTAGAGCGCGCTACCGATGCAGTCCAGCAACACCACCTGGACCTGTGCCGATTGCTGTTTGAGATATTTGGATACGCCGGCAATGGTTCCTCCGGTGCCGACCGAACACACAAAAGCGTCGACCGAAGCTTCGCTCTGCTGCCATATTTCGGGGCCGGTCGACTCGTAGTGGGCGAGCCGATTGGCGGTATTATCGAACTGGTTTACCCATACTGCGCCAGGCTGCGAGCGGGCATATCGATCGGCCTGCTTCTGGTAGTTCATGTCGTTGTTGTAAGGTACTGTCGGCACCACCCGAACTTCTGCCCCCAGGGTTTCGAGCATACCAACCTTTTCCACCGACTGGTTATCCGGCATGTAGATGACGCAGGCATAATCGCGTGCATTACAGATATGCGCAATGCCGATTCCGGTGTTGCCGGCAGTGCCTTCAACGACCGTGCCGCCCGCTTGTAAGCGCCCGCTCTGCTCGGCTTCGCGAATCATCCACCACGCGGCGCGGTCCTTCACCGAACCACCGGGATTCATGAATTCGGCCTTGCCCAGAATCTCGCAACCGGTGGCCTTCGACGCTGCCCGCAAGCGAACAAGCGGCGTGTTCCCTATCGCTTCGATAAAGCCGTTGCGCACATCCACCAGTGTTTTCCTCCCGCCAGGGTACCGGAAGCATAAACATTCTGATTCCGAAAGGATAGTTGCGACAGATGGGGCTGGTTAAGACTCTTCGTGGGTCGTTTTATAGTGGTCAGTTTATTATGCTCTCGCCAGGACGCAAAGAAAAAACGGGAAAGGCTTACTCACTTGTATAACCTTTAAAATCCTTTGCGTTCTTGGCGCCTTTGCGAGAGTTACATTCACACCATGCGCCCACGAATTTTCTCACGCAAGGACCGGGATGAGGGGTCAGGTGCTTACTTGACGCCCTTGTCGATCAGGAATTTGCTGTACTGCTTGTCGGTGCCGTTGATGTGATTGATTAACCAGTCGCGCAGAAAGTCGAGCGCGTTTTGCATCGCACTGTCCCGGTCCTGTTGGTAATGGTTCAGAACTTCTTCAACCCTGGCGATCATGAGTTCGTGTTCCGCCCGATGTGTGGTGAAATCGGGGTAAGCGTTCTGCTCCATCAGGCCCTCTTCGTACTTGAAGTGTGTCTTCGTGTAGTCGACGAGCTCATCGAGCGCTTCCTGCTCGAACACCTGGCCGGTTTTGTAGTTAACCGCCGTCTGCAGGCTGTTAATCAAACCCAACAGCTTCTTGTGCTGCGTATCGATCGATTCGATGCCGACGCTATATTCATCTTTCCACGCGACGTAATGCCGCAAAGTCATTTTTCGGTAGAGGAATGGCAACAACAGCAGCGCGATTATCAGTAACCAGGTCAGCGGATTGCCTGGACTGATGAAAAGACCCAGAATCGCCGCGGTTATCAGCGCCAGCATCAATACGGCAACGCCAAACATACGTGCTTTGTTGTTCATAGATATGGTCTCGTAGCTACCTGGAAGCCTTGCGTGACAAGTAGCATTCTAGCCCAAAGCAGTATCGACTGTTGTTGACATTTATCAAATACAAATAGTACCCGGCTATTAAAATGTTAGTCACTTAGCGCAGTATCGAACAAAGATTCAAAGCTGGATTTAGACCACTATAGCAAAGCACAGGAACTATCTATGGCGACCACAGGTTTCGTATCACTGGTTGGATCTGGTCCAGGAGACCCGGAGCTACTGACCATAAAAGCGTTGCGCTTGATTGAGCAAGCCGACGTGGTTGTGTTTGATCGCCTGGTCAGTACCGAAATTCTCGATTTGATCCCGCCGGGGATAAGCCGGATTTCGGTCGGAAAATCTCCCGGTAAACACTGCGTTCCACAGGATCAAATCAATGAAATCATCGTCAGCCTGGCATCTTCGGGCCGGCGCCTGGTGCGCCTCAAAGGCGGTGATCCTTATATCTTCGGCCGCGGCGGCGAAGAGGCCCTGGTACTGCGTCAGCACGGCATCCCCTTCGAAGTGGTTCCGGGGGTAACCGCTGCCGCGGGCTGTAGCAGCTATAGCGGAATCCCCTTGACACATCGCGGACTCAGCCACAGCGTGCGCTTTGTTACCGGGCACCTGCAGAACAATGAAACCCTGAATATTGACTGGGACAAGCTTGCCGACCCGGATTGCACCCTGGTGTTCTACATGGGCCTCACAAACCTGCAAACAATCTGCAGCGAACTGATTCGCGCCGGCCTGCCCGCATCCACGCCGGCGGCCGCGGTACATGGCGGTACTACCAAAAGCCAGCAGAAGGTCATCTCCAGTCTTGCCGAACTCGCTGAGATGGTAAGCAAGGCCGGACTGCAATCACCTGTCACCACTATCATTGGCGATGTGGTATCACTCAGCCATGAGCTCAACTGGTTTCTGTCCGAAGGCCAGCAAGAGGAGGAAGCTATTGCTTATGACTCGCTCAATCTGGCTCGCGCTTAGTCTCATCATTATGGCTCCGCTAGCCGCAAACGACGATATTTCCAGCAATCGTCAACAGGAGCTGCGCAATCTCCTGGTGCAGGATTGTGGTTCCTGCCACGGATTGACGATGCGTGGCGGCCTCGGGCCCGCACTGCTACCAACAGTACTAAAGGGCAAATCCACCGAATATCTCAGTAGCGTAATACTCAACGGCAGACCGGGCAGTGCCATGCCAGCCTGGCGGTCGCTGCTATCTCCCGCCGAGGCGCGCTGGATGGCGGATAGATTGCTACAGGGAAAGTTGCAATGAGCAAGGTTTTTGCTTACCTGCTGCCTGCCCTGCTGCTCGGATTACTCAATTCGCCGGCGAGCGCGCGCGGCACCGGCGATCTGGGGCTTGTCATCGAGCGCGCCAGCAGTAGCGTGCAGGTTATTGAAACCAGCGGTAATACCAGCATCGGTCGGATCGAAGGTCTCGGCGACCTGTCGCACGCGTCGATAGTATATTCACGCGACGCCCGTTACGGCTACGTATTTGGCCGCGACGGCGGCTTGAGCAAGCTTGATATTCTGAGCGGTGAGCTAGTTGGACGCACCCTGCAATCGGGTAACAGCATCGGCGGTGCGATTTCGCAGGACGGGCGCCTGGTCGCAGTTTCCAACTACAAGCCGGGTGGGGTCAAGGTTTTCAACGCCGACACGCTCGAACTGGTGGCCGACATCCCCGCCACCTATGGCGATACCCAACAACGTTCCAAGGTCATCGGCCTGGTCGATGCACCAGGGCACAAGTTCGTCTTTGCACTGTGGGATGCCGGTGAAATCTGGGTTCTCGATATGTCGGATCCATCCAGCCCGGTTATCGATAAGTTCAAGAACATAGGCCGTAATCCCTATGACGCGTTAATTACTCCTGACGGCCGTTATTACATTGCCGGTCTGTTCGGTGAAGACGGCATGGCATTACTGGATTTGTGGAATGCCTCAGACGGCGTCAAGCGGATTCTGCCGAACTACGGTAAGGGCGAGCAAAAGCTACCCGTCTACAAGATGCCCCACCTCGAGGGTTGGGCAGTGGCCGGAGACCTGGCTTTCGTGCCCGCCGTGGGACGTCACGAAGTGCTCGTCATCGATATGCGTAACTGGCAGGAAGCGGGGCGAATCAAGGTGCATGGTCAACCGATCTTTGTCATGGCCCGCCCCGATGGTCGCCAGGTCTGGGTCAACTTCGCACTGCCTGACAATGACACTATCCAGGTCATCGATACGCAGACGCTGGCGGTGATCCAGCAGCTCAAACCGGGCAAGGGCGTGTTGCACATGGAATTCGAACCGCGTGGTGAAGAAGTCTGGTTATCGGTGCGTGACGAAGACCGCGTCGAGGTTTACGACACCATGACTTTTGCGCGCAAGGCGACGATTCCCGCCACCAAACCGAGCGGGATTTTCCTCACCGCACGCGCGCACAGGATTGGACTATGAGACAGTTTTCCAGTCTTGAGCAGCGCTTGCTGAATGAGTTTCAGCACGGCATGCCGTTGACACCGAACCCCTATGCCGATATTGCCAGGCAACTGGGGGTCTACGAGACGACAGTACTGGAAACCCTGCAACGCCTGCAGACAGAAGGTGTGATCAGCCGCGTTGGCGCCGTGTTTCGGCCCAACCGGATTGGTGCCAGTACGCTGGCGGCGATAGCGATACCCGTCGAGGAACTCGAAGAGGTCGCCGCCATCGTCAGTGAATTCACCGAGGTAAATCACAACTATGAACGCGAGCATCGCTTTAACCTGTGGTTCGTGGTGGTCGCCGATGACGAGGACCAGCTCGAAGCAGTTTTAGCCGAGATCGAAGCAGGTTGCGGTTACCCGGTGCTCGACCTGCCGCTGTTGAATGAATATTTCATCGACCTGGGGTTTGACCTGAAATGGACATGATCAAGGATTCCCCCTTCGAAAAAGCCCTGATCGAAATAATCAGCGAGGGCTTACCGCTGGTCCATCAGCCTTACGCTGCGATCGCCGCGCAACTCGACTGTAGCGAGACGGCGGTTATCGATGGCATCAAAAGAATCATGGCACGCGGTGACCTTAAGCGGTTCGGGGTCGTGGTACGCCATCGTAAACTGGGCTATCGTGCAAACGGCATGGTGGTCTGGGATATCCCGGATAACCGTATCGTGGAAGTAGGTCACTGTATCGGACAATATGCGTTCGTCACCCTGTGCTACCAACGTCCGCGGCGTCTGCCCGAATGGCACTATAACCTGTTCAGCATGATCCATGGGCAAGATCGCTCCGCGGTCATCGAACAGGTCGAATTCATCGCCGAGCAATGCGGGTTGCACGATATCGAGCACGAAATCCTGTTCAGTCAGCGCTGCTTCAAGCAACGCGGCGCAAGCTACTCGCGCAAGCTCCGCTCGCATCACCCTGGAATAGCAATCAATGGATGAGTTGAGCCGCCAGTTTATCAATCGCTACCAGGGCGGTTTTCCGATCGAGGAACAACCCTTTGCCAGTGTCGCGACTGATCTCGGCACCGATCCGGCCACACTGGTCAACATGATCCAGGAATTACTGGATGATGGCGTGCTCAGCCGCTTTGGCCCCCTGTACGACGCCCCCAGTATGGGTGGCAGCCTGACGCTGGCCGCGATATCGGTCCCGGAAGACAGGTACGACGAAATCACCAAGCTGGTTAACGATATGCCTGAAGTTGCACATAACTACCAGCGTGAGCACCCACTCAACATGTGGTTTGTTGTCGCAACTGAAAGCCCTGAACTACTGCAACAAACCATCGACCGGATCGAGCAGGCAGCCAACCTGCCGGTGTACAATTTTCCCAAGTTGCAGACCTTTTACCTCGGGCTCTGGCTGATACTGGATGAAACTGGCGGGGTCAGCACGCAACCCGTCCCGGGACCGTTGAAGCAGGGCGGCATGATTATCGATGAGCTTGATCGTAAAATTGTACAGGAGACCCAGGCAGGATTGCCGTTGCAGACGGCTCCCTACACCGAAATAGCCGGGGCCTGCGGTTGTGATACGCAAACGGTATTGCAGCGTATGCGGCATATGCTCGATCGTGGCGTAATTCGACGCATCGGCGCCATACCCAATCACTATCGGCTCGGACTATGCGGCAACGGTATGTCAGTCTGGGACGTCAATAACGACAGACTACTCGAGCTTGGCGCCCGCGTCGGGAGACTGGATTTCGTCAGCCACTGCTACCAGAGACCGCGTCATTTACCACTATGGCCCTATAACCTGTTCGCGATGATACACGGCCATGATCGTGATGAAGTGAAAGGTAAAATGGCGGAGATCACCGAATTGCTTGGACCTGACTGCAAACAGCATGATGTGCTCTTCAGCACCAGGATTTTGAAAAAAACCGGCCTGAGGTTAGTAGCCTGATGTTTCGTATAAGTCGATATATGCATGCACTCGCAAGCGGACATAGCGTTTCGCCCACCCCCAAACCGGTCATCATGGGTAGCGGCCCGGTGGTGATCTGGAATCTTATCCGGCGCTGTAACCTGGCCTGCAAGCATTGTTACGCAACCTCCGCCGATATCGATTTTGCAGGCGAACTCAGCACCGAAGAAGTGTTTGCAGTGATGCGGGACCTGAAGTCATTCGGGGTGTCGGTACTGATCCTGTCAGGTGGCGAACCATTACTGCGTCCTGATATCTTCGAGATTTCACGGCATGCCAGGGAGATGGGATTCTATGTCGGTCTATCCACTAACGGTACGCTGATTAACGAAGACAACATCGCCGATATCGAAGCGATCGGCTACGACTATGTCGGGGTTAGTCTCGATGGCATGCGCGCTACGCACGACCTTTTCCGCCGCAAACAGGGCGCGTTTGATGAGTCCATACAGGGTATCCGTTTATGCCATGAGGCCGGAATCAAGGTTGGGCTGCGCTTTACGCTGACCCAGGACAATGCCACCGAACTGCCTGACCTGTTGCAATTGATGCGCGAAGAAGATGTCGACAAGTTTTATCTTTCGCATTTGAACTATGCCGGGCGCGGCAATCGCAACCGCGCAAGTGACCTGCATTACCAGATGACGCGCGATGCCATGGATTTGCTGTTCGCAACCTGTTGGCAGGACGTCAAGGATGGAATCAAACGTGAATTTGTCACCGGCAACAATGACGCCGACGGCGTATACCTGCTGCAATGGGCTCAACAGCACATACCCGGCCATGTCGATGCGTTACATCGGCAACTGTTACGCTGGGGCGGCAATTCATCGGGCGTAAATATCGCCAATATCGACAACCTGGGTACCGTGCACCCGGATACCATGTGGTGGGATTACAGTATCGGCAACGTCAGGCAACGCCCCTTCTCTGAAATCTGGCAAGATACTTCGGACCCGTTGATGGCGGGGTTGAAAGCCGAACAAAGACCACTCGAAGGCCGCTGTGCAAAATGCCAGCACCTGGCCATTTGCGGCGGCAATTCACGCACTCGCGCCTGGCAGCTAACCGGCAATCCGTGGGCGGAAGATCCGGGTTGTTATCTTAGCGATGCAGAGATCGGCGTGAATGATATGCCGCAACGAGTTAGTCTCACACCCTATCGTCGACTGCAGGAAGCAGGCAAGGAATTACGCTCCTGAACAGATGCCGGACATCGCGTCGCGATCGTGAATGGTAACCTTGCGCCCGTCTATGGACACGATTTCCTGCTCATGCAGATTCTTTAATATGCGCGAAAAGGTTTCGGGTTTCACCGACAACCTTGAGGCGATCACACTCTTGGCTATTTCGAGCTCAAAGCAATTGTTATCCGCTGGCGCCTGGTTTAACAGGTAGGAGATGGTACGTACGGTGCCCGTATCCAGGCTCAGCGCATCGATTTCGCGAATCAGGCCACGCAGTCGAAAACTCATCCCCCCGAGCAACAGAAAACAGGTGTCAATCGATTCTCGCAGCATGGCCTTGAAGTCCTTGCCGTTAATACCGATAACCCTGCTGGGCCCGATTGCAGTAGCACTTACCGGGTAGTGCGGCTGATCCATAAACATCAGCGCCTCGGCAAAAGTCGCTCCCGTTTCCATAATTTCGACCACTTTTTCCTTGCCGTCTGGAGAAATTCGGAACAATTTGATGCGCCCCGAAAGCACCAGGAAAAAATTGGTCGCGTTATCGCCCTGGAAAAACAGGGACTCGCCTTCGACCATATCGGTAATGTGAGAATGCCGACGCACACGATCCAGCTGGGATTCGGTTAGCTCTGAAAACAGATGCGATGTACCCAACGCTTCTAGTATGCCCTTAGAATCCAATCTCAGCCCCTGATCAATCCAGTCATTAGTCTGGCCGGATACTGACACGAAACAAATAGCTCTGCATCGGTTTTTGGCTTCGCCCGTACAGCCACAAACATCACCGCTTCAATAACTCCTGTCGAATAGCACCGAGCTTGAGCGCGTGATTGGTGAAAATCCAGTCCACGCCGCGATTCAGCTCGCGGTAAAGACAAAAGCGCGACGCGATGAAGCCGGTTCCCAGCTTTTGTCCCTGGCGGTGATGTCGCTGAATTAGCGCACGGTTCAACAACAGGTACTGTCCACAGACACCGGCCAGGTTGCGAGTTAACACCTTGCGGCTGAAATTGCCCAGGTTTAGTTCCGCCACCGGCAGGCAGGCCTGGTCGCCGGCAAATTTAACCAGTTCGAACAGGTCCAACTGCAGCGAGAGGAAGTGATAGTCGTCCCCCGCGGTGAGAGCTGAAAAGATTTCACGCAATCGATCCGCCCGGCTTGCTACCGCACCCAGCTGGTCGGACTTAAGCTCCACCATCAAATGAGTATTACCACCGAAACGAGCGACAACTTCTTCCAGCGTCGGGATCTCGGGAAGCTGTTGCCGCAACTCGTGCAAATCTACTGCGGCCACCTCCAGATCGATACCGAAAACCCTCATCGTGTTGGAATCGTGAATGACTACCGGCTGTAAATCCCGGGTCCAGCGAACATCGAACTCGATACCCCAACCACCAGCTTCGGCAATCCGCGCAAACGCGACCATGGTGTTTTCCTTGATCTGCCGGTTATCGTGTTCGCCTCGATGGGAAATAATCTTGCAGTTCAGAATGACCTGCAGAGACGGTTGTCGACGCGGCAGCAACAGGAACCAGGTATCGGCAAGCTTTTGCGCGACCACCTTCATAATCTCGGTGCATCTCTTCAAAATCAACATCGAAGAACTGTAATGGAATAGACAGCTAATTTAAATGATTGCGCAATTATGACGATGATTGAGAATAGCACTTATCTAAGCCTGTCATTCCCGCGCCCTTTATTGTCATTCCCGCGAAAGCGGGAATCTTATAACGCGCCACCATTGTAAGATCCCCGCTTTCGCGGGGATGACGTAATAGTACTCGGGGATGAGGTAATAGTACTCGAGGATGACGTAATAGTACTCGGGGATGACGTAACAAATGCGCGGGAATGACCCGAGTTTTGTTTACTTTATGGAGGCGATAGGAGTTTCTGCTTAGTCGAGGTCCGCTTTTTCACGCACCGAGCGCAAACGTTTATTGAGGAAACGCAGCTCGGATACCAGGTAGCGTCGACGTCCGGATTCAAGCTGCCTGGCACCGCTCATGCTGACCTGCTGGCTTAGACTGTTTATCGATCGTACCAGTTTTATTTCATCGATCGCGAGGCCGAGATACTTCAAAACACAGTTCGTCGTCAGCGGATCGATATGAATTATTGTCTGGCTCATGGTATACCTCAGCTCGAAATCGAGGAGGAAATATAGAGTTGGGGAAAGTAATAATCTGTGACTCAATTCCTCTCCAACTGCAATTTTTCACGGTTTATGTGCGAACAGGCTCAGCTTGTGACCGAGGTCATAATTTATCTGGGCACTACGTCACAACCAGGGCCTGGCGGTGAACCCCGCATCCGTATCGATATTCTCCAGTACCGAACTTAGCACCGTCGCGCAGTCCTGCTTGATACTGAAGCTTAGTATTTCATCCGCCCGGGTTTTTCCGCGGTTAATCGCAGCGACCGGAATTCCCGCGCGGTGTGCAGCACGCACAAATCGGAAACCCGAATACACCATCAATGAAGAACCCACCACCAACATGGCATCGGCACCGGCCAGTGCATCGAAGCATGATTCGACCCTTGCCACGGGTACGCTTTCGCCAAAAAACACAACCTGCGGCTTCAAAATCCCTCCGCAGGAAGCACAGACAGGGAGATCTACTTCGCTGGCATCAAAAGCATTCAGACGAGCATCGCCATCGGGTGCGATTTGTGCCGCTAAATCTGCCAGCGACGGATTTCTTTCGAGCAATTGTTTTTGCATGGAGAGGCGCTCGATGACATCACCACAAGCAAGGCAAACGACTGTCGCCAGTGAACCGTGTAGCTCGGTAACCTGGCGACTACCGGCGCGTTGATGCAGACCGTCGACATTTTGTGTGACCGTACGCGTCAACCGGTGAAGCTGTTCAAGGCGTGCCAGGGCCTGGTGCGCCCGGTTTGGCCGGGCGCGATTAAATCGCTGCCAACCAATAAAGGAACGCGCCCAGTAGCGCTGCCTGGCCTCGTGCCGCTCGACAAATTCGCGATACTCCATCGGTTGCTGATGTTTCCAGTCGCCGCTATCGTCGCGATAGTCGGGAATCCCGGACGCGGTACTCACCCCGGCACCAGTCAGCACGAAGATACGCTCATGCTCAGCGAAAAATTCTGTCAACAAGGTTAACATGCGTCACAGTCTAGCAGGTGGCAGTCATTGATTAGCGCTGAATACTGGCGTATAAATAATTTAATTCTACAAGGCCAGACAACAGGGCAATAGCATGTCAGTCGATCTCGCGAGTAAAAAAATTATCATGATTCACGGCCTGGCTTCCAAGCCGCCGCCAGACTTTACTCATCAATTATGGCGTAAATCACTGATTGAAAATATTCGTGTCAGCAATCGTCAACTGGCGCGGAACCTCGATGCCGATGCCGAGGTTTTCGAATCGGCATACTGGGCCAACGTGGTACCCCATCATATTCCCGACGACAGCAGTTACTATAAAAAGTTGCAGCTACAGGTGGACAAGGTCATCGACGAGCGTCGTGAAATCAAGGATGGATTCCATGTCGGCACGAAGGAAAAAGTGGGTGGCTTTTTCAAGGACCGCGGCCTCGACCTGGTAAAGCTGCTCGCCGGCGCATTAACCATCAAAGACGATGTCATGACTGAATTTTTGCGTGAAACCGAGCTTTACGACCAGGACCAGTATATCGCCGACCAAATGCGCGCCCCGCTCGAGAACGCACTGCGCCGTGCCTGGGATGAAGACCGCGAACCGATCATCGTCTCGCACAGCATGGGTACTTTCATCAGCTATGACGTGCTGTGGAGATTCTCGCATCGTAAAACCGCCGGCTTCAAAGAATATAACAACAAACGCGTGAAAATGTTTATCACCATGGGCTCACCCCTGGGTGATTCTACGGTAAGAGATTTATTGTTTGCACGGCATCACCAGGACCATGGCCAGCGGAAGTTTCCAACCAACATCGATTTCTGGCACAACTACGCCTGCCTCGGTGATGTAGTGGCGCATCAGAAAAACTTCAGCGATATTTTTTATCAGCCGATGCGCGAGTTGAAACTATTTCCATCGAACAAGAAGTTTCGCAGCATCGACTATGTCGATTTGCATAATCCGTTCGAAGTTGTGACTCATTCCGGAAATCGTAAAAAGGAAAAGCGTAACCCGCATAAATCCTATGGCTACCTGGCACAGCCAAGACTGGGCAGCTGGATTGCGGATTACCTGTTCGATCGACTGCGCTAGTGAGCCGAGTGACGTTTTAACATGATTACCCGACGACAGGATCAGGCGGTAAAACTACAAATTCGATTACGCCCATTATGCTTGGCCTGGTAGAGCGCAATATCTGCCTGCTCAATTAGCAGTGTGTTGCTTCTTTCGTGAATCGGCAACATCGCTGCAACACCAATACTGACCGTGACATAGATTGATATATTAGAAGTTACATGGGGTAGTTTGGCGTCCAGAATTGCAGCGTGACAATCTTGTGCAACCTTGAGCGCGCCATCAAGATCCGAGTCAGGCAACAACACGACAAACTCTTCACCGCCATAGCGTGCGATCAAATCGCTGGTACGCTGCATGCAGGAGTTGAGTACCTGCGCCACTGCCACCAGGCACTCGTCGCCACGCAGGTGCCCGTGGTGATCATTATATTCCTTGAATTTATCCACATCGATCATTAACAGGGCCAATGAATTTCCGGTGCGCGCACCGCGACGCCATTCAGTCATCAGACGCAGATCGAATTCGCGGCGATTACAGATCGACGTCAACGCGTCGACGCGAGCAATGTTATTGAGCTGTTGCTGTGAACGTCGCGCCTGCAAATGCATATTTAATCGAGCTTGCAAAACCCTGGGGTGAAACGGTTTGGCAATAAAGTCGGCAGCGCCGGCCTCGAACGCTGCTACTTCAGCCTCGGTAGTCTTGTCGTCCGATACAAAAATGACCGGCACCGTGGCGTCGAGATCAGAGTCCGTCGAATTACGCCACCAGTCGGTACCCTCAATGCCGCCGATCAAGGCTGTATTAACCAGTACCAGGTCGGGCATGCCGTTACTTAACGCGGATGCAACCAGCCTGGGAAAGTTGTCTACAACCTCCACCTGCGCATCGCGCATTTGCTCGATGATCATTTGCAGGCTGTGCAGATCCTTGTCCAATACCAGTATTCGCTGCATCGCATCCTGTTCTTCGACATTATGCAAGACCTTGTCCGAAATGAGGCTACCCGAATTCAGGAACGCGTCTAACTCGGGCTCGAGTGGAAATCCAATCACCGTCTCCCCTCGATCACTGATTACGATCGGTATACTGCCATCGAACTCCTGGTTATTAGCCCACTCGCTTTGCCAGGCCGACAACCTGTCATCCTTTAGTGCTGCAACCGTAGGCGGTTCAAGTTTGAGTTCATTTAACAAGTTGCCGAGCAAATCCGGGTTGGAGATATCACCACCATTAACCCACAGGGCCCGATAGATCAATCGGTGTAAGCGGATTGCCTTGCGCGGATGAACTTTCGCAATCGCAGTTACCAACTGCGACGCTGGGCCGGAGTTTGGACGGAACATGGGTATGTTGATCTGGGTAGACGGAGCCCTTCGCCTGACCTCGGCGACTTCGCTGGAAAGCGCGCTAAGCACTTCAAAGTTTACCTGGTTACTTGAAATTGATGGCGCATGCTGAACCATACGAAATTCAGCCCGGTCTTCCAGGTTCATTTCGTGCAGACGTTCGTTTAACGCGTAACAGAAGGGACAGTTAAAATCGGCGTAAATGATAAACCTGCTAACGCCAGGATCGTCTAGCTGCTTCCCCGTTGGTGTTGCAATTGCCATGCTCCGGGTTCCAGATTCATTATTATTCTAATTATATACGACAAAATCGCTCTTTTCCGGTGCGCATTATATGCTATTCACAGCTGCATTCGAAGGATTGATTATTCACCCCTGTAAAGCATGCCAAATCCCGGCTTACGCGCCCGCTCCTGGACAGGTCACGTCACCGTTACTCTATTCCAGGCTGCCCGGTTGCTAGCAAAAGATATCTTCGTGGCAACGGGGCTTGCCCGTAACCCCGTGGTTAATGCTATGCTGCGTGAATACGAATTATCCGAGGGCTGAGGTAACGCTGCAACAGGGTAACGCTGCAAGAATCCCGCGACCCGAACACGATTGTGCAGCTAAAACCCTGAACAACAAATGCCAACAACCAACGCCACCTGGTCGCTCTATATCATCCAGGCCAGCGACGCGTCTTTTTATACCGGAATAACGACTGATGTCGAACGCCGTTTCGAGGAACACCTGCAGTGCCGCAAGGGAGCAAAGTATTTTAACGGACGCGAGCCGATCAGCGTGGTTTACCGCGAGAACGGGCACAGCCGCAGTAGCGCCAGTCGGCGCGAGGCGGAAATCAAAAAGCTGTCGCGCAGTGAAAAAGAATCCCTGATCGCAGGTGCGGGTTAAATTCTTTATGGCTATGCAAAATCAACTAGTGGATTTCGAAATCGAAGGTTTACCACTGATCGACGCCGACTTGCAGTTGTGGCGACAGGTAGAACTTGGCCGATCATACGACTCTCTGTTGCAGGCATTAATAGAAGATACCGCATGGCGCCAGGAAGAAATCACCGTCTACGGCAAGCCCTACCTGCAACCACGCCTGAGCGCCTGGTATGGAAACCTGGCCTACAGCTATTCGGGGATCCAGCTTGAACCCCTGCCGTGGACCTCGACCCTGCTGGGTATAAAGCTGCAAGTAGAGGCGCTGGTCGACCTCGAATTTAACAGTGTCCTGCTTAATTACTACCGCAATCAAAATGACAGCATGGGAATGCATAGCGACGATGAACGCGAACTCGGGCCACAACCGGCAATCGCGTCTTTGAGCCTGGGCGAAGAACGCAGCTTCCTGCTGAAACACAAGTCGCGCAATGATTTGAAAACCGTGAAACTCGCCTTACCCACTGGCAGTCTGCTGCTGATGCAGGGTGATACCCAGAAATACTGGCGGCATGGAATCAACAAGGAAAAACAACCTTGCGGTCCACGCATCAACCTGACCTTCAGAAGCATACGATCGCCATGCTCACAATAACCGCGAATGGTGCCAAATGACTGAACTCGAATCAATCGAACTCGCCAAGGCCTATGTCGCGCTCTCTAACGCCCACCGGTTGGAACTCATTCTGCCTATGTTTGCCGCCGATGCGGTCTATACCTCGTCCGCTGTCGGTGAGTTCATCGGAGCGAACGCGATTGGTGACATGATGCAGGGGTTTTTTGCGCATTATCCTGACGTTTTCTGGCTGACGGAAAATTTCCGCTTTGACAATGGCAGGATAAGCTTCGATTTCGGCCTGCAGGCTAGCGCGTCGGATTCGGGTGAACAACTGCAACGCCAGGGTATCGAACACATGGAGCTTGATGGGCAGGGATTGATAATAAAACTGGAAGTGCTAGTTACGCCTGGCATAGATTCGGCCACGGAACAAGGAGGCTAACTGCTTGCCGATAACACTGGAAAGGCTCATCGAACGTCACGCACGCTATCGGGGCGATCGCCTCGCGGTGGTATTTGCCGAGCAACGGCTGAGCTGGACGGAATTCAACGCCCAGGTCAATCGGCTCGCCAATGCCTTGCAAGCCCGCGGTATCGATAAGGACGACAAGATTGCCACCGCTCTGCCCAACAGCATGGAATTGCTGGTGATTTACTGGGCCACAATTTCAATCGGAGCGGTGCTGGTGCCATTAAGCCCACTACTGAATCCCACCGGACTGATCAACCTGCTCAACAATGCCGACGCGCGCCTGCTGTTTTTAACACCGGCACTGATGGACGGGATCGATGCCCGCCGCGGTGAAATTCCCGATATTACACGGCAAAACTACATCCTCGTAGAAAATGGTCATGAAGAAGATTCGAACTATTCCGCTTTGATCGCCAACAGTTCCACCGCACCACCAACCTACCCGCAGATGGACCAGCAGGACCTGTTTAATATCGTCTATAGCAGCGGCACCACCGGCTTGCCCAAGGGCATTATGCACAGCCACCTGGTGCGTGCGCATTACGGTAGCCATTTTGCAGCGTCCTTCCGCATGACCCCGGAAAGCGTAGTGTTGCACACCGGTTCAATCGTGTTCAACGGCGCCTTCGTCACCCTGATGCCCTGCTTCTTTCTCGGCGCGCGTTATATCCTGCACCCGCATTTCGACGTCGAAGCGATGATCGAATCGGTTGAACGCGAACAGGTGACTCATATCATGATGGTGCCCGCGCAGATCATCGCCTTGTTACAGAGCCCGAATTTCAGCCAGCAAAGTATGCAATCTATGGAGATGCTGCTAACCATCGGCGCACCACTACAGCAGCAGTACAAGGAAGCCGTTAACGCGGTGATACCGGGTCGGTTTTACGAACTCTACGGGCTGACCGAGGGCTTCGTCACGATTCTCGACCGCAACGATTTCAACCAGCAGTCGGGCTCGGTGGGCTGCCCGCCAGCGGGATATGAAATTCGTATCGTCGACGACGATGGCGAGGATCTCGGGGCTGGCGAAATAGGTGAAATTGTCGGTCGGGGCCCCGCCCTTTCGTCCGGCTACTACGGGCAACCAGAACTGACCAAAGAAGCCTTTCGCGATGGCTGGCTTTATAGCGGCGATCTGGGCTACCTTGATGAAAGTGGTTTTCTGTACCTGGCCGGCCGCAAAAAAGAATTGATTATTTCAGGTGGGGTGAATGTCTATCCGCAGGACATCGAGGAAATCGCAGCGGCGCACGAACTGGTGCTCGAGGTTGCAGTTTTCGGGGTCGAGTCCGATAAGTGGGGAGAAACCCCGGTGGCCGCTGTGGTGTTGCACGCAGGTGCTTCTATCGACGCAAAGACTTTGATGGAATGGATCAATAATCGTGTCGAAGCCCGTTTCCAGAAAATTTCGGCTGTTTTAATTCTCGATCAAATGCCGCGTAACGTTGCTGGCAAAACACTTAAAAACGAATTAAAGGAAAACTATCTTGCAAATCAAAAATAATACCTTTGTCATAACCGGGGCCGCGCAGGGACTCGGCGAAACCATCAGTGTCGCACTTGCCAGGCAGGGAGCAAAACTCGCCCTGCTCGATATTAACGCCGAGCGCCTCGACCAGACCCTCGAAGCCTGCAAGCAGGAGGACGCCAGCTGCTACGCGTTTACCTGCGACGTTGCCGATGAGACCAGCGTAACGCGCTGCTTCGCGTCGATAGAGGAGCACCTCGGACCGATAACCGGCATTGTTAACAATGCCGGTATCTTACGCGATGCGATGCTGGTCAAGGTCAAGCAAGGTGAAATCGTCGATCGCATGTCGCTGCAACAATGGCAATCGGTAATCGACATCAATTTAACCGGTGTTTTCCTGTGTGGTCGCGAAGCCGCAAGCAGCATGATCCGCCACGGTGAAGGTGGCGTAATCATCAATATTTCGAGCATCAGTCGGGCTGGTAATGCCGGTCAGTCGAACTACGCCGCCGCCAAGGCCGGGGTGGCCGCACTCAGCACCACCTGGGCACGTGAACTGGCGCGTTACAAAATTCGTAGTGTCGCCATTGCACCGGGCGTATTCGAAACCGAAATGGTGGCCTCACTGAAAGCGGAAGCGCATGAACGCATCACCGGTGCGATACCACTGCAACGAACCGGTACGGTCGAAGAGCTCGCCCACGCGGTCGAGTTCATCATTGAAAACGACTACTTCAGTGGTCGCGTGCTCGAACTCGATGGCGGTTTGCGTCTGTAACCTGGTTTGGGATCTAAATTGGGGTCAGAGTAAAAACCAGAGACTAAATCAACACTCCCCGTTAATAGAGCCCCTTCTGTTTCTGGTAATAGCGCACAAACGGCACCAGGCTGTCCATTTTCTTTTGCGTCATACCTTCAACCGGTGGCATATCGCCAAACTCCCAGTGATGCTGTCGGGTACCTTTTAACGCCGCGTTATAAAATGCCCTGTCACCATGATGCGAAGGTTTGTAGAAAGGGTGAATCAGAGGCGGGCCCTTGTCGGTGCCGCTGAGTTGTACACCGTGACAGGAACTGCAGTACTTCTCGTAAAGCACTTGTCCTTTGCCCAGTTCAAACGGGATTTGGACATCTTCGGCTGACCTCGCCAATCCAGAGACTGCCACCACAAGTAGCGCGCTAGTGATTAGAATGAGTTTTTTGTGTTTCATAAAACAAATTACCTGTTACCAATGGCACTTACTTAAGTTCGAAAATATAGTTTATCGAAAAAATCCAAAATATAAATGCCAGGTAAATCTTATGGCCGGATAATCGGTGAAAGTTTTTGCGAAGTAAACCGCAGGCGGCGTAGCCGCC
>Ga0209271_10000263_pt1 | contig 18308 bp, 16 predicted proteins | sample tdAd002_FD_187123 | JGI IMG/M metagenome (GOLD analysis project Ga0209271, IMG submission 187123) | Marine sediment microbial communities from the Atlantic coast under amendment with organic carbon and nitrate - tdAd00.2 (SPAdes)... | ecosystem: Environmental > Aquatic > Marine > Coastal >... | reverse complement strand
ACGCCGGACCCGGCACTTACCGCATCGTTGAACATCGTGACTATCTCGATGGCCTGCTCAAGCAGCTCGATCTGGGTGACAACATCGTGCTCGTAATTCACGACTGGGGATCGGCGCTTGGCTTCGATCTCGCCAATCGCCACCGCGACCGAATCGCGGGCATTGCGTATATGGAGGCAATCGTCAACCCACTCACCTGGGATGCGTGGCCGGAGGCCGCGCGTTCATTCTTCCAGGGACTGCGTTCTCCTGCCGGCGAGCAGATGATTATTGAAAAGAATTTGTTCGTTGAGGCGGTTCTGCCCAGTTCTATATTGCGCAAGCTCACACTAGAGGAACATCAAGAATATCGGCGCCCGTTTCGCGAACCTGAACATCGGCGACCGACGCTTACCTGGCCGCGAGAAATACCGATTGACGGCGTGCCGGCTGACGTTACAGAGATGGTACAAGCCTATGCCGATTGGCTATCAACGACCGATGTGCCAAAACTCTTTGTAAATGCCGAACCGGGAAGCATTCTAATCGGCGCGCAACGTGAGTTTTGTCGCTCCTGGCCAAATCAAACAGAAATAACCGTGGCCGGCTCTCATTTTATTCAGGAGGACAGTCCACATGAAATCGGCCAGGCGATTCGCGACTGGCTTTTGACTTTGTAGACAAACGGTCGCTCCGCGAGCGACTTAGTTCGAACTCTCGCAGGAAACAGAAATAAAAAAACGGGGCCGCAAGGGCCCCGTTGTGTGCTTATCGGCAGATAGCTAACAGATTATTCCGGGCACATGAAGGCTTACACCTGGTTCATTAACGACGTAGTATGGAGCTGGATGTCTGGCAGGACACCCATTGAAGACTAGTAAATTCTCTTATTCCTGATCGCGGTACCTTTGGCCACCGCAACATCACTATTACGAATATTATCGACAAATTTAGCGCTTTTGAAAGCGATGCTCACGTCATCCACGTGCCGTCGGCGCGTATTTTTTGGGTTCTGTGGATCGTCGTGACAGCCTGGCTGTTGGCCTGTGCACTCCTTGTGGCAGGAGAGTATGCCGATGGCTACCAGACCATCGCGAACTCGAGGTACCTATTCAGCGACAGTCCAACCTACTATTTCCACAGAGGGCCGTTGGCGGCGATCATGCTGTGGCCCGTCGAAGTCCTGGTAGATCTGCTCGATATCGGCCCGTTGGAGGTGACGCCGTACCATCTCTACAGCGCGGTATTGCATAGTATCTATCTGCTGGGATGTTGGTGGGCACTACGACATACAGAGGCTAGCCCCTTGGCCAGGATCTTCTCCTTCGTCGCGGCCATATCGACAGTTGTGTTCTACGCTTACTCCCCGTACTTGAGCCACGACATCCTGCCTGGACTGCTCTTCCTGTTAATGATTTACATCGCCAATCGCTGGTTGAGCGTGGGATCCCGGGTGGACGCTTTGCTACTGGTGATCATCGGCGCCACGGTGGTGCTGATTAAACAGACCTATGCGTTGTTCTGGATTGTAATTGTCGCGTACGGGGCGATGGCGCTGTTGTTTCGCTGGGACGATGCGCGTGTCGACTGGCGAAAACTTGGACTGTTACTGAGCTTTGCGGTGCTCAGCGGGGGCCTGACCTGGGTTGGCTACGCATGGTTCACGGCCGACAAGTGGGCGTACGTACCGTGGTATATGAGACCGTGGGAACTCGCCCTCGGCGTGTCTGAAGTGTTCGGCAAAAACGCGCACATGGTATTTCCAGCCGACTTATACCTGCGGAATTTGTACAATTTCGGGGTACTGGCGATGGTACTCGTCATCCCGAGCGTGATCGTCGCACTGCGAGGGAGAAATGCGCGGTTGAGGATGATTGCGATATGCTGGTTGATGTCCGCAACCGCCATTCAATTCGTGACTTTCAAAGAGGTGCGCTACTTTCTTTTCCTCGCGCCACTGACGGCTGTCCTTGTTGTGCCAGCGATCGAGTGGTCGATCAGACGGCGGATACCGCTGATCGCGATGGTCCTCGTCATCGCCTTCGATCAAGTTCGCGGGTTCTCCGTTGCAGCCAGCCAATTGGCTGCTACCGGGACAATTAACCCGCCGCGGTTTTACGAGTCGGCTGGGACGGGCGGGAGGGTCGTCGCTTCGAAATCAATAGCATTCGTCTACGATGCACGAAGCCCGCTGCAACGCGATACGTACCATGGCATCTACCATCTCGGTGCGCGATTGTACTTCGCGCTGCAGGAAGGCAAGACCGAAGTCCACGAGTTAATCGCCACGGACGAACTTGGTATGGCAAAGCTCCAATCGGGGGATCGCGTCTACGTCGTCACTACTGAGGTCAGGCGACTCGCGCCGTATACCGAGGACAATTCGCCGAACATGCTGTCCGAGTACATTGCGATCGCGGGTCGCGCCGCGACGTTGACGTTACGCCGACAGGGGCTCGGGTATGTCGCCGACGGGCATGAAAATAGCTACGTGATGCTCGTGCCAGACTCAGAGGGTGAAAAAATTACGCCGCTACTTACGAATTCGGACATCGACGTCGATCAATTGGAGATGATCTACGGCAGTCTGCAAGGCAGGGATTCGCTCGACGTAACCGGAGTCATCATTGACGCCATCTGTCGCGCAGACAGCTGCCAGTATCGATAGCGTCGGCTAGATAATCGACCCCTTTCGAACTGGCGCGCCCGGAGAGATTGATCAAAAAAGCCTCAAGGCTGTTTTGACCCTGCGGGCTTCGCGGCTGCGCCGCTCCGTCGCCAATTGCTATCGCAATTGGTCGAACAGCAGTCCTCATCTTCATCCAGAACATGGCAAAAACAAAAGGGCCCCGTAAAGGGACCCTTCTGTTTTTGGCGCGCCCGGAGAGATTCGAACTCCCGACCGCCCGGTTCGTAGCCGGGTACTCTATCCAGCTGAGCTACGGGCGCATATGTTCCGTACGTAAATCTGTGGCGGAGAGAGAGGGATTGATTCGCTCGTTCCACTCGCTCACCCTTCGGGCGCACTTCGTGCGTCCAAATCGGCTCCGCCGATTTGTCGAACCCTATTGTCTATTTCGAGGGTTCGAATTCTATCTATATACATTAATATTTGGACCCTCTCTAAGGGCCCAAATATTAATGTGGCGGAGAGAGAGGGATTCGAACCCTCGAAGGGGTATAAGCCCTTACTCCCTTAGCAGGGGAGCGCTTTCGACCACTCAGCCATCTCTCCGATTCAATCTTCTGGTAGTGGCCTCGCCGCCTTGACGACCGGCGCACTAAAGGTCAGTCCGAACCGACCCAAAACACACAACTCAAGTTCGCCTACGGACTGGGCCGCACATCTTACTGTCAGGGATTCTCAAGGTAAACCCTAAATAAGCAGAATCTCCCACTTAAGCGGGCTCCTGCGATTCAGTCGGTCGAACCGCCCTGTTTTGCCTCTGCCGAGGCTTTTTCGCTCTGAATACGCTCGTAGATCTCTTCTCGGTGCACTGCCACGTCTTTCGGGGCGTTTATCCCGATACGTACCTGATTCCCTTTGACCCCCAAGACGGTGATCGTGATATCGCTCCCGATCATGACCGTCTCACCAGCGCGTCGCGTCAGAATAAGCATGACTTCCTACTCCTGCCTTTTTTCGGGGCTCCGCCCCTTTCTTTTTACGCGTCGTTCGTCTGTAAACCCCTGTAATACTAGTCGATTTTGGGCTCAGATGCCCATAAGACGGAGAAATTGGACCGCTCGGTCAGCTCAGTTGTTCCGCAACCCACGCAGAAACCGACTCGAGTGCCGCATCCAGGGCGTCCGGATTGCTGCCACCGGCCTGCGCGAAATCGGGCCGCCCGCCGCCTTTGCCCCCGACCTGCTCAGCCACGGGTTTAATCACATCACCAGCCTTGATGCGGTCCGTATTGTTTTTCGTCACACCGGCCGCGAGGCGCACTTTGCCGTCTTCGACCGTGCCCAGTACGACCACCGCATTCTGCAATTTGTCTTTGGCACGATCGACTGCCTCGCGCAAAAGGCTGGCATTGAGACCCTCCACACGGGCCGCGAGCACCTTGATACCGGCGATCTCCTGGATGAGGTCTTCCTGGTCCGATGCCTCTCCCGTAATAAGCGCATGTCTCGCCGTCGCCAGTTTCTTTTGGAGTTCCTTGTTTTGCTTCAGGAGCTGCGCGACCCCTGCCGCGGCCTGATCTGGTTGGGTCTTGAGTATGTCACCAAGCTCGTTGAGCACGCGCTGGTTGGCGTCGATCCAATCGAGCGCACCTTTGCCCGTGACCGCCTCAATGCGCCTTACGCCCGAGGCAATGCCACCCTCATGCGTGATCTTGAATACGCCGATATCTCCGGTGCGGCTCACATGCGTACCGCCGCACAGCTCAATCGAAAAGTCTCCAAAGTTCAACACGCGAACTTCGTCGTCATACTTTTCGCCGAATAGCGCGATTGCGCCGGACGCCACAGCGTCGTCATAACTCATAAGCTGAGTGTCCGCTGAGACGTTGCGGCGAATCTCGTCATTGACGATGTCTTCAATTTCCTGCAACTGCTCCGCGGTAACGCCTTCGTAATGAGAAAAGTCGAAACGCAGACGGTCAGGCGCGACCAACGAGCCCTTCTGTTGCACGTGATCGCCGAGCACGCTGCGCAGCGCCGCATGCATCAGGTGCGTTGCTGAGTGATTGAGGCGAATCGCCTGACGACGTTCCGCGTCAACATGTGCCTCAACTTCGTCGCCCACCTTGAACTCACCGGCCTGCACGGAACCGTAGTGCACATTGGCCTTGCTACTCTTTTGTGTGTCGAGAACGGTGAACGAGTGATCACCCGACGATAAGATGCCGGTGTCACCAATCTGACCGCCGCTTTCAGCATAGAAAGGCGTCGCCGAAAGAATCACCGCGCCGTCATCGCCAACGACCAGCTTGTCGACGGGCTTGCCATCGTTAAACAGTGCAACGACCTCAGCGGTTGCGGCTGTGACGTCGTAGCCCAGGAACGATGTTTCGATATCTGTCTTGATAGCATCACCGCCTGCGACACTGAACTTGCTCGCCGCACGGGCGCGGTCACGCTGCCCGGACATCGCGTCCTCGAATCCGCGTTGATCGACCGTAAGGCCGCGCTCGCGCGCAATGTCTGCAGTTAGATCAACCGGAAAACCATAGGTATCGTAAAGCTTGAACACGACGTCGCCAGGAATTTCTTTGCCCTTGAGATCGGCGATTGTGCCTTCAAGGATCTCCATGCCCTGATCGAGCGTCTCGGCGAAACGCTGTTCTTCTCTCGTCAATACCTTCTCGACATGCGCCTGAGCTTTGACGAGTTCCGGATAAGCATCGCCCATCTCTTTGACGAGCGGCGCGACCAGCTTGTTAAAGAATAGATCATGGGCGCCGAGCTTCTTGCCGTGTCGAATTGCCCGTCGCACGATACGACGTAACACGTAGCCCCTGCCCTCGTTGCCCGGCAACACACCGTCAACGATCAGGAACGCGCAAGCACGAATATGGTCGGCAATGACGTTGAGCGAACTCGAGCCATCGTTGTCGACGCCGAGTGTTTTCGCCGTGGCGTCGATCAGTCTGGCAAACATATCGATTTGATAATTACTATGCACGCCCTGCATCACAGCTGCAATTCGTTCAAGACCCATCCCGGTATCGACGGATGGTTTGGGCAGCGGCACCATTTCACCATCGGCAGTACGATCGAACTGCATAAAGACGAGGTTCCATATCTCAACGTAACGGTCGCCATCTTCCTCAGGTGTACCGGGAGGTCCCCCTTCGATACTCGGACCATGGTCATAGAAGATTTCGCTGCAGGGCCCACAAGGCCCTGTATCGCCCATCGCCCAGAAGTTGTCCTTTTCGCCCATGCGCGAAAAGCGCTCGGGATCCACCTTTATCTCCTTTAACCAGATATCGGCGGCCTCGTCGTCGTCATTGAAGACCGTGACCCAGAGTCTTTCGGGTGGCAGTCCGAGCGTTTCAGTCAGGAATTCCCACGCATATTCGATTGCGTCGCGCTTGAAGTAATCGCCAAAGCTGAAGTTGCCAAGCATCTCAAAGAAGGTGTGGTGTCTTGTCGTATAGCCGACGTTTTCAAGGTCGTTGTGCTTGCCACCTGCACGAACGCAGCGCTGAGATGTCGCCGCACGGTCGTACTTGCGCTTTTCTGATCCCAGGAACACGTCTTTGAACTGCACCATCCCGGCGTTAGTGAACAGCAGTGTCGGGTCGTTACCGGGCACGAGCGGAGAGCTCGCGACGACCTCGTGCTTGTGGTCGGCGAAGTAGTCCAGGAAGGCCTGGCGCAACTCATTGCTCGTCATGGATTTCATCGGGCGATTCTATGCTTATTCGACGTCCGCTGAAACAGCTGCCTGAATGTGATCGGGCTCGAAGCCGCGCGACTGCAGAAAACGCATTTGCCGCGCTTTCTCTTTGTAGTCTGCTGGACGTTCCGGGCCGAACTTCTTTAGCCTGACGTCAAGAGCCAACGCGTACCAGTCTTGTTCCGCTTCTTGGAGGCCTTCACTAACAAAGCTGTCATCGACGCCCTTTTCTCGCAGATCAGCTCGGATCTTTGCCGGACCTTTGCCCTGGTTGATCCGTGAACGCACAAATGCCTCGACGAACCGTCGATCGCTCTGTAACCCGCCATCAATGAGCCAGGCGACCGCGTCCTCGGCTGTGTTCGATTCGAAGCCGAATTTTGTCAGCTTGGCCTCGAGCTCCACGTGACCATGTTCTCGCCGGGCGAGATAATCCATCGCCTTTTTGCGGGCTTCGACAGGGTCGGAGAAACGATCGTCATCCATGGGCTCATCGCCCGCATGGCGGGCTCCTACATTCGCGGCTGAAGCCGCTCCTACAGGGCCTCCTACAACAATACTCAAGCTTCCTGTGCGACAGCCTTTTCGTCGTCAACAGCGGCAACTGGCGTATCAACTGTCTTCGGTAGCAGCTTGGCGCGAATATTAGTCTCGATTTCGGCCGCCGTTTCCGGATTTGATTTGAGGTACTCGCGCACGTTTTCCTTGCCCTGGCCGATGCGGTCGTCGCCGTAGCTGTACCAGGAGCCGGCTTTGTCGATCATGCCGTGTTGCACGCCAAGATCGATAATCTCACCTTCGCGGGAGATACCCAGGCCATAAAGGATTTCGAACTCGGCCATCTTGAACGGCGGCGAAACCTTGTTCTTGACAACTTTGACGCGCGTCTGATTACCGATGACCTCATCGCCTTTCTTGATTGCGCCGATGCGGCGAATGTCGAGACGAACTGAGGAGTAGAACTTGAGCGCATTACCGCCCGTGGTTGTTTCCGGGCTGCCAAACATGACGCCGATCTTCATCCGAATCTGGTTGATGAAGACCACCAGCGTATTCGAGCGCTTGATGTTAGCGGTCAATTTTCTGAGGGCTTGTGACATCAGGCGTGCCTGCAGCCCCATGTGCGAGTCGCCCATCTCACCTTCAATCTCAGCCTTGGGTGTGAGCGCCGCAACAGAATCGACAACGACAATATCCACTGCACCTGAACGAACCAGCATGTCTGTAATTTCCAGCGCCTGCTCGCCCGTGTCCGGCTGGGACACGAGCAGCTCGTCAACATTGACACCAAGTTTCTCGGCATAAGTCGGGTCAAGAGCGTGCTCGGCGTCGACAAATGCCGCTGTCCCACCGTCCTTCTGCGCTTCCGCGATGATCTGCAGCGTAAGAGTGGTCTTGCCCGAGGCCTCCGGACCATAAATCTCGACAACTCGCCCTTTCGGTACTCCGCCGATTCCAAGCGCTACGTCCAGTCCTATCGAGCCCGTCGAGACAACGTCGATGTCCCGTGACATAGGGTTATCACCAAGGCGCATGACTGAACCTTTGCCAAATTGCTTTTCGATTTGTCCGAGGGCTGCGGCGAGTGCTTTTTTGCGGTTGTCATCCATTGTTTCTGTCATCCGGTAGGTGTTGATTTGAGGTCTGCGATTATTCCACAAAGAACTGTATATAACCACAGTATTAGAACGACGAAATCGGGCATTGTGTGAAGAAACGCGAAGAAGGATTCAGAAGTCTTTGACTACCGGACGGTATGTCGTCTCGCCGTGCTCTGTCACTGACTCGACCAGCTCGAAGCCCGACCATTCCATGATCGCTGACTGCGCCAATCGCTGCGTCTCGAAGGTCCGGCCATTGCGGACTACCGTCACATGTGGCCTGTAGAGGCGCTGGTGTTCGGGGTTGACACCGGCTGCAAAAATACGGCCCTTGAGATCGTCTACAAGGCGTTCCAGTTCTGGCGGGATGGTCGGCGGGACCAGTGCCGCGATTTTCGGTCGCGGCCAGAACTCGAGCCGATCAAAGCGCAAGCGAAATGGCTCAAACTGCGTCGCTTCCTTTGCCGCAAAGAGTTCATCGATGCGGCTCTCGGGGAAATCGCCAATGTAGGCCAGCGTGATATGCCAGTTACGACGCTCGACCGCCTTGCCTTCAACGAGTCTCGCGACCGGGCTGATGAAATCGCGCATGCGATCGCGCTGCCGGTGATCCGGCCAGAGAGCGAAGAACAAACGTTTAGTACTCATATTCGATCCAGGACACCTTGTATGGCGTATACGACCGTGAGTTCACGAACGAGGTCACGGTCGCCGTCAAAATGCTGGCAACTCGTATCGGTTTTCACCTTGCCATGGTCTCTCACTGCCCATGCAAACCAGACCGTGCCAACCGGTTTTTCCTTGCTGCCGCCATCCGGGCCTGCCACACCACTGACAGCTACACCGATGTCCGCGCCGCTCAGATGCAGGGCGCCTTCGGCCATTTCCTCGACGACCGGTTCACTCACTGCGCCATGATCCTCGAGCGTCTGATTCTGTACGCCCAGCACCGATTCCTTGGCGCCATTCGAGTAACTGACAATGCCGTAGTGGAAAACAACAGAACTGCCGGGAATATCGGTAATCGCCTTCGCGATCCATCCGCCCGTGCAAGACTCCGCCGTGCAGACGGCCTTGCTCGATGCGGTGAGTTCGCCGACCAGCACTGCAGTCAGTTTCTGGATCGATTCGTGGTCAGCCATTTAATACGGATTCATAGAGTTTGACATGCTTGTCCGCCATCGTAGCGATCGAGAACTCTTTTTGCATTCTTTCTCTTCCTGCGACGCCCATTCGCCGCCTGAGACCGACGTCTTCGACAAGCGCCAGCAGCGCATTTTGCAGCAATTCAGCATTTTCAGGAGGAACCAGTAATCCGGTCCCACCGTCGACAACTGCCTCGGGCAATCCCCCGGCGTCGAATCCGACAACGGGCACGCCTGCCGCCGCGGCCTTGAGAGTAGCAACGCCGAGTCCTTCAGCCAGCGCCGGATGCGCGAAAACGTCTAAGCAAGCCATATAGTCATCCAGGTCATCGCGAAAGCCTGCGAACTGCACGGTGTCGTCGAGACCCAATGATGTTGCTTGCGTACGCAGTTGATTATTCAGGTAACCCTCGCCAAAGATGATCACGCGAATATTCGGATGGCTCTGTTTGATGTCAGCAACTGCCTGCAGCAGATAACGATGGCCCTTTCGCGGAATGAGTTGCCCTGCCGCTGCAATGACGCATGCACCATCCGGGATGTCGAACTCGGCACGAAACGCGGCGCAGTCAGGCTCTGCCGCAAATCGTTCGGTATCCACTGCGCTGCGGATCACTTCGATGCGCTCATCATCAACATCACGCTCGCGGAGCACTGCAGCAATAGCTTCGGAGATCGCGATAATCTTCCTGAACGGCCGATAACGCAGTGCGGCCATTAATCGCATCTCCGTGTTATCAACGCGACGCGAGACGATCGCCGGCACGTCGGCAAAACTCGCGGCCAGGCCACCTAACATGTCGGCCCCGCGGCGGCTATGACAGTGCACGAGATCAGGCTGTGATGACTGCAGATATTGTGTCAAGCGATACGCGAACGGCAGATCCAGGTCGCCCGCACAGAACAGATTCTTCACCCGGATCCCGGCCGCGCGCGCCGCGCCGTCGATTCCGGAATCGGGCGGGCATACCAGCGTAGAATCATGACCACGCTCGAAGAGCGCCGCGATCAAATAAATCACTTGCTGCGGGCCACCGTAAAGATGGCGTCCGGTTTCGACATGCAGTATTTTCATCGTTGCTACTGGTGCAGTGCCCTCGCCGACATCATAGCCCGAATTTGCGCAACCCGGAGACGCATGCGTGCAAGAACAGAGATCGCACAGACGATGAGACCAACATTGTTGAATCTCTGGGCGCACACAAAAGGCAGTATTCGTGACCTGTCGCCAATTGTCCTTGTCATCGGGTTTTTCCAGTTCGTCGTCTTCCAGCAACCGATGCAGAATGCATTCGGTTTCGCTTTCGGAGCCGTCGTCGTGGTTCTCGGACTCACGTTCTTTGTCTATGGCCTTGAGCTTGCCTTATTTCCGATTGGCGAGGCCCTTGCCGAGGCACTGGCACGCAAAGGCAGCGTGTTCTGGCTGCTGACGTTCGCGTTCTTGCTCGGCTTCGGAACGACTTTTGCCGAACCTGCACTGACCGCAATAGCGGAAGAGGCGTCACTTGTCGCCGCGGCGGCGGGAACGATACCGGATACCGATGCGGCCCGTGACACCTACGTTTTCAGTCTGCGGCTCACCGTTGCCCTGTCGGTCGGCACGGCGTTGATACTGGGCGTGTTGCGCATTCTGCTCGGCTGGTCCCTGCCGTTGATGATCATCTCGGGCTACGTCGTTGTCGTCGCGATGACCGCGATTGCGCCGGCCGAGATAGTAGGCATCGCCTATGATTCCGGAGGCGTCACGACCTCCACGGTCACAGTGCCGTTGGTAACCGCGCTTGGTGTCGGTCTGGCGTCGTCATTGCGTGATCGAAATCCGATGACCGACGGCTTTGGCCTAATCGCATTCGCATCGTTGACACCGATCATCTTTGTCCTGGCCTTTGGCGGTCTGGTGCAATGGAACTGATCCGCTCGGCAATAGCGACGCTGATTGCGACCGGCACGGATGTACTGCCGATCATCCTGTTCATGTTCGTCTTCCAGGCTCTGGTTATCCGCCGGCCATTGCCGAGATTGCGTCGCCTGCTATTCGGGCTGGTGCTGGTCATCGTTGGCCTCTGGCTATTCCTGATCGGTCTCGATCTGGCCCTGTTTCCGCTTGGACGCCTGATGGCTGAACAGCTGACTGCACCCGAGCAACTGGTCGGAGTCGCCGATGGACCAACCGCAGTGCGTGCCTGGGGAGCATACATGTGGGTTTATGTGTTCGCCCTGTCAATAGGCTTCGCGACCACGATAGCTGAACCTGCGCTGCTCGCTGTCGCGATGAAAGCCCACGATGTGTCCGGTGGCGCGATCAAGGTCTGGGGGCTGCGCGTTGCCGTCGCGCTGGGCGTTGCTGTCGGTGTCTGCCTCGGCTGCTACCGCCTCGTCGCCGGATTGCCGCTGCACAATTTCATAATGGCTGGTTACCTTGTTGTCGTTCTGCAGACGATCTGGGCACCAAAACTCATAGTCCCGCTCGCCTATGACTCCGGCGGCGTGACGACGTCCACGGTTACCGTGCCATTGATTACCGCGCTCGGCCTGGGTCTCGCGGAGACTCTGCCGGGTCGCAGCCCGCTGCTGGACGGCTTCGGCCTCGTTGCATTCGCCAGCCTGTTTCCGATCATTTCGGTGCTGGCGTATGCGCAACTCAGCGTTCTTTCTGCTCGCCTTCGCCCATCGAAACGCGAAGCACAAAAACACACGCACAATCCTGATTCTGTGGAGGAAAACTGATGCATTTCAAACTGTTGATCGTCTTCGTTGAAGACAAAAAGACTGAGGAGGTCATCACGGCCGCCCGCGAAGCGGGAGCGACCGGCTGTACCGTTGTGAACAATGCCCGCGGTGAGGGGTACGATGCGCCGAAGAGCTTTTTTGGCCTGACGCTGACAAGTCAGCGCGATGTTGTCCTGTTACTGGTAGAGACCCACCTGAGCCGTGAGATTCTCGAGCACATCGGCGAGATTGGTGAATTCGATGCAAAGCCGGGTACCGGGATGGCTATACAGCTGGACGTCGAGGATGCACTGGGCGTATTGACTCAGGCCGAGCACATTGTTGATATCGTGGAGGAACAACTATGACTAGTCCTGTATGGGTTCCCGTACGTCAGGTCATGCGCCAGGACGTTACACACATAGACGGCCTCACGGATGTCCTCGAAGCACTGCGCATCATGAAGCGCGTGAAAGCCACGAGCCTGATCGTCGATAAACGACACGAGCATGACGAATTGGGTTTTCTGCTGTTTTCGGACATTGCGAAACAGGTAATTGCCCTGGATCGGGCGCCGGAGCGGGTCAATGTATTCGAGATCATGGCAAAGCCCGTAATCACAGTACGTCCTGATATGGACATTCGCTATTGCGCCAGGTTGTTTCACCGATTCGGCATCAGCCGCGCACCCGTCGTTGAGAACGACAAGGTGGTCGGAATCGTGAGTTATTACCTGCTCGTGCTCGAAGGCCTGCCCGATCTCGACTAAGCTTTCTATCGATGAGCACTGAACCGACAGCCATTCACACGCCAATGATGCGCCAATACCTGGCCATCAAGGCCGAGTACCCGGACATGCTCGTGTTTTATCGCATGGGTGACTTCTACGAGTTGTTCTATGATGACGCGAAGCGCGCTGCGGCTTTGCTCGACATCACGCTGACCTCGCGCGGCAAATCAGGCGGCAATCCGATCCCGATGGCCGGCGTTCCCTACCACGCGATTGAAGGCTATCTCGCCAAGCTGGTACGCAAGGGCGAGTCGGTGGCAATTTGCGAACAGGTCGGCGACCCGGCAACGAGCAGAGGACCGGTCGAGCGCAAAGTAACCCGTATCGTCACTCCGGGCACACTGACTGACGAGGCACTACTCGCCGAGTCGCGGGACAATCTCGTCGCGTCGGTATTCGCCGAGGGCAATGCAATTGGCATCGCGTGGCTTGACCTGGCTGGCGGTCGTTTCCGTCTTACGGAAGTGCCGGACCTTGAAGCGGTGCTCGGGGAGATTGAACGCTTGCGGCCGGCCGAACTGATCGTCGATGAGGACCAGACGTTCGACGACACATTCAAAGAGAACCTCCGTGTCACACGCCGACCGCCGTGGCATTTCGAACTCGACAGCGCAACACGACTACTGTGCGCACAATTCGGTACTCGCGACCTGAGCGGTTTTGGCTGCGAAGCGTTCTCTCTCGGCGTTGCGGCGGCTGGCGCGTTGTTGCAGTACGTTACAGATACGCAGAAGGCCGCATTGCCACACCTGCAGTCCATCGCCGCCGAACGCAGAGAGGATGCCGTCATCATGGACGGCCCGACTCGGCGTAATCTCGAGCTCGAGGAATCGCTCAGTGGCCGTCACGAGCACACGCTCGCGGGAGTAATGGACCACTGCCAGAGCCCGATGGGCTCCAGATTGTTGCGCCGCTGGATCCAACGACCGCTGCGCGACTCAGCCATATTGTGTGGTCGCTACCAGGCGATCGAGTCGCTGCTGTCTAGTGCCACGGTAGCCTGCCTGCAGAGTCAGATTGACGGTATCGGCGATGTTGAACGTATCCTGTCGCGCGTTGCCCTGCGCTCCGCGCGTCCACGTGATCTGCGGCAGCTTGCCGCGGCGATATCGCGCTTGCCCGAATTGCGGCAGCAACTCGCACACCTCGAATCACCGCTTCTCGCGGACCTGCATGCACGAATCGGCGAGCACCGCCGGCAACACGAATTGCTGGGCAAAGCCATTATCGACAACCCGCCTATGCTCATACGCGACGGCGGGGTCATCGCCGACGGATACGACGGCGAACTGGATGATCTGCGTGCGATCGCATCGAATGCCGATCAATACTTGCTGGATCTCGAAGCACGTGAAAAAGAACGCACGGGTATTGCAACGCTCAAACTCGGTTACAACCGCGTGCACGGTTACTACATTGAAATCAGCAAAGGCCAGGCTGACAAGGCGCCCGTCGAATATGTACGCCGGCAGACCCTGAAAGCGGCCGAGCGCTACATCACACCTGAGCTCAAGGAGTTTGAGGACAAGGTTTTGGGCGCACGCGAGCGCGCACTCGCTCGTGAAAAATTTCTTTACGAAGGCCTGCTCGACCAGCTCCACGAAGTACTGGGCGAGCTGCAACTCACGGCGAGCAGCCTGGCTGAACTCGACGTGCTGACCTGTTTTGCCGAACGCGCCGAGGTGCTTGATCTGTCCAAACCGGAGATCGCCGATACGCCCTGCATCGAGATCACGGCCGGGCGCCATCTCGTTGTCGAGCAGGTTATCGACACACCGTTTATCGCAAATGATGTGGCACTGAATGCCGCGCAGCGACTGCTCGTTGTCACCGGGCCCAATATGGGCGGCAAGTCGACTTATATGCGGCAAACAGCGCTGATTGTGATCCTTGCTCACATCGGCAGCTTTGTGCCGGCGGAGAGCCTGCGATTAGGGCCTGTCGACCGAATATTCACTCGCATTGGCGCTTCGGACGATTTGGCAGGTGGCCGATCGACCTTCATGGTTGAGATGACAGAGACGGCGACCATTCTGCACAACGCCACGGATCAGAGCCTCGTGCTCATGGACGAAATTGGTCGCGGTACGAGCACGTTCGACGGACTATCGCTGGCCTGGGCCGCTGCGCATTACATGGGCGAGACGGCAAACGCTTTCACGCTGTTTGCAACACACTATTTCGAGTTGACGGCGCTGGCGCAGGAATTGCCAGCCTGCAGAAACGTGCATCTGGACGCAACCGAGCACGGCGGCGAACTGGTGTTTCTGCATGCCGTCAAACCCGGGCCGGCCAACCAAAGCTACGGTTTGCAGGTCGCAGCACTCGCCGGAGTGCCCAGGGAAGTCATCCGCCGCGCAAGGGCGTATCTGAAGTCACTCGAGTCTTTGCAGTCCACTCAAATTGACAGCCCACAAGCACAGTTACCACTTGGAGTATCGAGTGCCTCAGACGAGCCGGATGCGCTGCGCGAAAAACTCAATAGCATCGAACCGGATTCGCTTTCTCCACGCGAAGCGTTAGAGTTGATATATCAACTCAAGTCCGAGGCAGACGATGACTTCTGAAAAAATTAAAATGTTGTCGACCATTGTTCCTGTCTACAACGAAGAAGCCAATCTGCCGGAGTTCATCGATAAGCTGTTACACGTACTCCAGGACCTCGGCCACGATTTCGAAATAGTCTTCGTCAACGACGGTTCGACGGACCGTTCTGCCGTGGTCCTCGATGAAATGGCAGAGGGATCACCGCACATCAAGGTCGTACATTTTCGGCGCAACTTTGGGCAGACGGCTGCGATGATGGCGGGTCTCGACTACTCGATTGGCGATGTCATCGTACCCATCGATGCTGATTTGCAAAACGACCCGCAGGATATTCCGCGCCTGCTGCAACGCCTGAACGAAGGCTACGATCTTGTTTCCGGCTGGCGTAAAGACCGCAAAGACGCAAAGTTCACACGCAATCTACCGAGCTGGCTTGCAAACCGCCTGATATCGAAGATTTCGGGCGTCCGCCTTAATGATTATGGCTGCACGCTCAAAGCGTACCGCCGTTCGATTATCGAAGACGTTCGCTTGTACGGCGAGATGCATCGCTTCCTGCCTATTTACGCATCCTGGGCCGGCGCAAGGACAACCGAACTCGCCGTCGATCACCATGCAAGAACGCAGGGCGAATCCAAATACGGACTGGATCGCGTAATCAAGGTTCCGCTGGACCTGATTGTCGTCAAGTTCCTGAGTGACTACTCGCAAAAACCGATTTATGTGTTCGGTGGATTCGGCTTGCTGAGCCATGCGCTGGCACTGGTCACATTCGCGGCAATGGTGTATTTCAAGTTTTGGGGCGGCAAGTCGTTTATTCAAACGCCGTTACCCATGCTTGCGGCACTATTCGTACTAATGGGCTTTATGTCGATGTTACTGGGGCTCATCGCCGAGCTCGCGGTACGCACCTACCACGAGTCTCAAAACAAGAGTACCTACACTGTTCGGCGAACTGTCAACGTCGACGATGACGACGACGACTAAATGCCGGCCAGGCTGGTGACGAGCCCGATGATGGAATCGAAGCTCGAACGTTGGTTTCTGCTTGCGTGGCTACTGGTTTCGGTCTGGATTCTCGCCAGCGCTTTTCTCGTGCAGGGAGAGTACGGCGACGGGTACCAGACGATCGTTAACGCGCGTTATTTTTTTGGCGACAGCCAGAATTATTACGTGCAGCGGGGCCCACTGGCCGCCGTCGCACTGTGGCCGGTCGAGACCATCGTATCGGCGTTCGCACTTGATCCACTCGACGTCAGGCCATTTCACGTACTCAGTGCCCTCTTGCACAGTGCCTACCTGCTCGGCTGTTGGGTTCTCTTGCGCTACGCGCCGGGGAATACAGCTGCTCGCCTGCTCGCCTTCGGTAGCGCAATTCTTAGCGTCGTTTTCTATGCCTACGCGCCCTATCTCAGCCATGACCTCCTGCCTGGTTTATTTTTCCTGCTACTGATTTTTCTGTGCCATCGCTGGCTGGAGCATCAGAGCAAGACGGATTCCCTATACCTGGTTCTGCTCGGCGCCGCGGTCACGCTTATAAAACAGACCTACGCCATTTTTTGGTTCGCATTGATTTTCTATGCGCTGGTCGCGTTCATGCTCAAATGGGATAGTGGCCGCGTAACGGCACGCAAACTGATCGTTCTCTCGCTGCTGGCAGCGGTGAGCGCGGCCATTAGCTGGCTCGGCTACGGCTTGTTCATTGCCGCGGAACTCCCTGACGTGTCACTACTCGCGCGCCCGCTTAGTCTGATGGCGGCAGTATCATCACAGTACAGCGAGGGACTTTCCGCGCTATTCGCCAGCGATCTGTACCTGCGGAACCTGCACAACTACGGCATCGCTGCCATGCTTTTGGTCATCCCCGGGCTCGTCATGGCCTTTCGCGGCACCGACGCCCGTATGCGACTAATCGCGGTATGCTGGCTACTTGCCGCCGTCATCATGCAGCTCGTCAGTTTTCGGGAAGTCCGCTACCTGGCTTTCCTGGCCCCGCTGACAGCGATGTTGATGGCCCCTGTCGCGCGATCCTTACTCGCGCACAGAGTCTACGCAGTCGCCATCATTGCTATCGTCTTGGTCGACCAGATGCGTGGCCTGACTGTCGCTGCGGAACAAATAACATCTGTTGCGAGGGCCAACGCCACGGAATTTATCAACGCGCCGAAGAGCAGCGGGACAGTTTTTGCGTCAAGTCGGCTGAACTTCGTCTATGACAGCGCGAGTCCGCTCTTGCGCGACCGTTACCACGGCATTTTTCATCTGACACCGGATCTGCTGCGCGGTCTCAACGAAGGCAGCGTGAACGTAGTGATGATTGAAGATGTGCGCAGGCTCGGCCTTATCGGCATACAGCCTGGTGACCGCGTGTACTACAGCAATTACGCAATCGTCCGGCGCCCTCCGTGGAGCGAGGATAATCAGCCGACTGACATCGAAAAGTTCGTTCAAGTCGCCGGCGATGCTGCGACGCTGCGCCTGGCATTGATAAATGACAACTACGAGCGTGAAGACAATGATGGCAGTTATATCCTGTTTATTCCGGCCAACAACGTCGGGCAGGCGATGCCCGTAATCAGCCGAGGCAGTTTGCCGGCGGAAACCGCAGCCGCGCTGTTTGGCGATATCCTTGACCAGAATCGTCTGGACGTAACCGGCGTAATTGTCAAAGCAATGTGCCAGGCAGACAGCTGCACTTCCCGCTAGCCTGAGCGGTGAACTGACCTCAAAACTGATTGTGGAAAAACGCCGCCATCATCAACAACGACCATAGTGCTTTTCCGTGGTCTCGCTTCCGGGCCATGTGCTGTGCCCACCAGCCGTTGACGATCTCGAAGTCAATGTGTCGGTACATCGCATTCGAGGAATCGAGCAGCATCGCTTGCGCCAGATCGCGAAGATCGGATCGCAGCAGGGCAGCAACAGGCAATGCGAATCCATGTTTTCTCCGCGTCACCGTCTGCTTCGGCAGATACGATCCAGCTACCTGGCGAAGAATACGTTTGCCGGTCATGCCTTTGTGCAAAGCTTGCACGGGCAAAGACAGCGCATACTCGGCAACGCTCGAGGACAGGAACGGGCTGCGCACCTCGAGACTCACATACATCGATGCCCGGTCGATCTTTTGCAGGATATCGCCTGCGAGGTAAGCGTTGATGAAATGTTGTTGACACTGTTCGATCAGA
>Ga0209271_10000261_pt1 | contig 18331 bp, 16 predicted proteins | sample tdAd002_FD_187123 | JGI IMG/M metagenome (GOLD analysis project Ga0209271, IMG submission 187123) | Marine sediment microbial communities from the Atlantic coast under amendment with organic carbon and nitrate - tdAd00.2 (SPAdes)... | ecosystem: Environmental > Aquatic > Marine > Coastal >... | reverse complement strand
CTTGCTGAGCGGGTTGTAACTCATGCCGCTGATATCACTTACCTGCATGCCGCAGGCGCGCAACTGGGCTGCCATTTCCGAAGGTTTGATGAATTTCTTATACTCATGGGTACCACGGGGTAGCATCCTGAGGATGTATTCAGCGCCCAGAATCGCCAGGGCGAAGGACTTCGGGTTGCGGTTAATGGTCGACAAAAACAGTACGCCGCCCGGTTTCAGTAAATGCGACGCCGAGGTAATGATCGAAGCAGGGTCAGGAACATGCTCCAGCATTTCGAGGCAGGTGACGATATCAAACTGCGCCTCGTTGTGTTCGGCAAATGCTTCGACCGTAGACAACTGATAGTCGATCTCGAGCGCCGATTCATGCAAGTGCATCCTGGCTACCTTGAGTGACAGTTCGGCCATGTCGATGCCGGTTACCTGGGCGCCTTTCTGCGCCAGTGCTTCGGCCAGGATGCCGCCACCGCAGCCGATGTCGAGAATGCGCTTGCCCTCAAGCCCCTGCGCCTGTCGCTCGATATAGGCAACCCGTAACGGATTGATTTCATGCAGTGGCTTGAACTCGCTCTCGCGATCCCACCAACGGCTTGCAATCGACTGGAATTTATCGATTTCGACTGGATCTACGTTTGGTTCTACTGACATTATCTAACTCTTGATTTTTTGCGCCCAGGAAGCGGCTTTGGCGATGATTTCGTTGCTGTCGAGATGGCAAAATTCGAAATCTTTCAACTGCGCGACACCGTCGATCCAGACGTGTGATACCTGGCGACTGGCGGCAGCATATACGATCTGCGCCACCGGGTCATAAAGTGGCTGGGTATTAAGGCTCGATAAATCGATGGCAATCAGATCGGCGCATTTGCCGCTTTCGATACTACCGATTAGATCAGCCATACCCAATGCCCTGGCGCCGTTAATCGTTGCCATCTCGATTGCCTGCCTGGCATCACAGGCACGCGCGTTACCACTGCTGCCCTTGGCAAGCATGGCGGCGGTTCGCATCTCGCCAAGCAGGTCGAGATCATTGTTACTGGCCGCGCCATCAGTTCCCAGACATACATTGACGCCAAGCTCCAGCAGGGTCGCCACGGGACAGATTCCGCTGCCCAGTTTAAGATTAGATTCCGGACAATGTACGATACTGACTCCCGCTTCAGCCACGCGTTCGATCTCAAATTCGTCGAGTTCCGTCATGTGCACTGCAATCAGGTTCGAATTGAGCAGGTTAAGCTGATCGAGACGTTGCAACGGTCGCTGGCCGGTCTTTTGCTGAGCCTCGGCGACTTCGGCAGCGGTTTCGTGGACATGCATGTGTACCGGGATATCGAGTTCATTGCTGTACATGGCTATCTGGCGTAAGGGCTCATCAGAAACCGTATAGGGCGCATGGGGTGCGAAGGCGCTGCTAACCAGTGGAAGTTCCCTGATTTGATCATGTACCGCGAGTGCCTTGTGCAGATACTCAGCCGCGTCTTGCGCCCATACGCTGGGGAAATCGAGCACGATCAGACCGACGACACTGCGCATTCCGATCTGCTGCGCACAACCTGCAACTTCATCCGGAAAATAATACATGTCACTCAGGCAAGTGGTGCCGGAACGAATCATCTCGGCTGCCGCGAGCCTGAATCCGTCTATCGTGAACTCGGGGCCCACCCAGTGCGCCTCGGCTGGCCAGATATGGTCGGTTAGCCATTCCATCAACGGTAAATCGTCAGCCATACCGCGAAACAGGCTCATCGAGGCATGGGTATGACTGTTTACCAGACCGGGCAGCAAGGCACAGCCGGGCAGGGGGATGATTTCAGCTTGCGCATAGCAGTCCAGATCAGCGATTTCGTCATTGGGTACCAGGCTGTGGATAAGATTGTCTTCGATCAGCACGGCGAAATCCTGCAATACTTCGAAGTCCGAATTTACGGTTACAATCCATTCCGGCTGGACGATTTGATAGCGGTGTTGCATAGCCGAACCTTACAAGATTTAGCAACGGCTGAAAACGAAAATCGAGGTTGCCGCCACCGCTTTACGCAGTTTCATCTACCGGTTGTCGGAAAACCCCCAAATCCGCTTATTTTAACGCTGACGGGACGTTCTTATCGGTAGTGTTAACCCTTGGGTTTATGGTAAAATTGCGCAGGTTCAAAATTAAACATTCCTGCGTCATTTCTAAGCACTGAGTATCTAGTTTTATGGCTGATATCGCCAAGGAAATATTTCCTGTCAATTTAGAAGACGAGATGCGTCAATCGTATCTCGAATACGCCATGAGCGTCATCGTCGGGCGCGCGTTACCCGATGTTCGCGATGGCCTCAAGCCGGTGCATCGGCGCGTCCTGTACGCGATGAGCGTGCTCGGTAACGATTTCAACAAACCGTACAAGAAATCTGCACGGGTAGTCGGCGACGTTATCGGTAAATACCATCCACATGGCGACACCGCGGTCTACGACACCATAGTACGTATGGCGCAACCCTTTGCCATGCGTCACATGCTGGTCGATGGGCAGGGTAACTTTGGTTCGGTCGATGGCGATTCGCCAGCGGCAATGCGTTACACCGAAGTGCGCATGTCAAAAATTGCGCACGAATTGCTCGCCGACCTGGAAAAGGAAACCGTCGACTTCCTGCCAAATTACGATGAATCCGAACACGAGCCCGTGGTCCTGCCGACCCGGGTACCTAATCTGCTGATCAATGGCTCCTCGGGTATTGCCGTCGGCATGGCCACCAATATCCCGCCGCACAATCTGTCCGAGGTCGTGAACGCCTGCATTCTGCTGATCGACGAGCCCGAGGCCGACATCGAGCGTCTGATGGAGTTTATTCCGGGGCCGGATTTCCCGACCGCTGGATTCATTAACGGCGCCAGGGGAATTCGAGAAGCTTACCGTGGCGGAAAAGGCAAGATTTATCTGCGCGCGAAGACCCATTACGAAGAAGACAAGTCCGGGCGGCAAAGCATAATCGTCACCGAATTGCCTTACCAGGTCAACAAGGCCCGATTACTGGAAAAAATAGCAGAACTGGTCAAGGAGAAACGACTCGAAGGTATTACCGGCTTGCGCGACGAATCCGACAAGGATGGCATGCGCATGGTTATCGAACTGCGTCGCGGTGAACTGGCCGATGTGCTGCTGAATAATCTGTACAAGCAAACCCAGATGCAAAATGTGTTTGGCATCAACATGGTGGCGCTGGTCAACGGTCAGCCACGACTGCTTAATCTGAAAGAAATTCTCGCCGCCTTCATTGTGCATCGACGCGAAGTGGTTACCCGCCGTACTATTTTCGATCTGCGCAAAGCGCGTGACCGTGCCCATTTACTCGAAGGTCTCGCGGTGGCCCTGTCCAACATTGATGCCATCATCGCAATGATCAAACAATCTTCCAGTCCGGCGGTCGCCAAGGCGGCCCTGCTTGAGGATCCATGGGCACCTGGCGTGGTGATGGACATGCTCCAGCGAGCCGGCGCGGAATCCTCCAGACCTGAGGGCATTGGTGTTGACTTCGGTCTGGTTGATGATCAATACCGCCTTACCGAGAAACAGGCACAGGCTATCCTGGATTTACGCCTGCATAAGTTGACCGGCCTGGAACAGGACAAAATCATTTCCGAGTACCGGGAAATTCTCGAAAAGATTGAAGATTTACTCGATATCATAAATCGCGACGAGCGCTTGAAGCAGGAAATCCGGCGCGAACTTGAAGAAATCAAGGAAGAGTTTGCCGATCCTCGACGCACCGAAATCATCATCGACCATTCCGACCTGACAGTTGAGGATTTAATCAGCGAAGAAGACGTGGTGGTTACGATTTCTCATCTTGGCTACGCCAAGGCGCAACCGCTCGAAACCTATTCGGCACAGCGCCGCGGCGGCAGGGGCAAGGCGGCTACCCGGGTAAAGGATGAAGATTTCGTCGAGCAGATGTTTGCCGCTTCGACCCATGACACACTGCTATGTTTTTCCACTCGCGGCAAGGTGTACTGGCAAAAGGTGTACCAGCTGCCGATCGGCAGTCGCACCGCGCGTGGGCGGCCGATGATTAATTTACTGCCGCTGGCGGAGAATGAACGAATCACGGCGATATTGCCGGTACGTGAATACCCGGAAGACCAGTTTATTTTCTTTGCTACCGCCAGTGGCAAGGTCAAACGCACCTCGTTATCAAATTTTTCACGCCCACGGGCAAATGGCATTATCGCGCTCGACTTGCGCGATGAGGACAGTCTGATCGGAGTACAGTTGACCGATGGCAAGTCTGACCTGTTGCTATTTACCAGTGCCGGTAAGGGCATTCGAGTTGACGAAAATGATGTTCGTGCCATGGGTAGAACCGCGGCCGGTGTGCGCGGTATTAAAATAAAACCCGATGACGAGGTTATCTCGTTGATCGCGGTTGAATCTGACGCTGGACAAATCCTGTTTGCAACTGAAAACGGGTATGGCAAACGCACCCGAATCGGTGACTTTTCGACTCAGGGCCGCGGTGGCCAGGGCGTCATATCGATTCAGACTTCTGCGCGTAATGGTCGCGTTGTCGGTGCAATCAAGATTACGGGTGATGAAGAGGTCATGCTGATCAGTAACGGCGGTACGCTGGTACGCACCCCGGCAGATGATATATCGATACTGGGACGTAACACCCAGGGTGTTACGCTAATTCGACTGGGTAATGAAGAACAACTGGTACAGATTGAACCGGTTGCCGCGAGCGTCGATGACAATCCGGAAAGTGACGGCTAAGATGCATCCATGAATGATGATGCACTGGAAAAGCTGCGCGAACGCATCGACGCAATCGATGAACAGCTACTGGAATTATTCAATCGGCGGGCCAGCTGCGCGGTCGATGTCGCCGGGGTAAAGCGTGAACTGAGCGAAGCAGTCGACGAGAGTATCGATTTTTTTCGTCCCGATCGCGAAGCGCAGGTAATCAAACGACTGAAATCCTTGAATAAGGGACCACTCAGCGATGACGAGGTCGGTCGGCTGATTCGAGAGGTAATGTCGGCTTGTCTGGCGCTGGAACAACCGTTAAAAATTGCCTACCTCGGGCCGGAAGGCACCTTCACCCAGAGTGCTGCGCTCAAGCACTTTGGCCATTCGGTATCGACGATTCCGATGAGCAGCATTCCCGATGTCTTTAATTCAGTTCAATCCGGCCATGCCGACTATGGCCTGGTCCCGGTCGAAAACTCAACCGAGGGCGTGATCAGTCATACCCTGGATATGTTTATTGATTCCAACCTCAAGGTTTGTGGTGAAGTCGAGATTCGGGTTCACCATCATCTGGCAACCCAGTCGCAGGATGTATCGGCTATCAGACATATTTATTCACACCAACAATCATTCGCACAATGTCGTCGCTGGCTCGATCAAAATTTTCCCGGTATCGAAAGAATTCCGGTCAGTAGTAATGCCGAGGCAGCGAGGCTCGCCAGCATAGAGAGCGACGCTGCAGCGATTTGCGGACTACCGGCAGTGGAAATATTCAGTTTGAAAATTTGTTACGAGAACATTGAAGACCTCTCCGATAACACTACCCGATTCGTTATTATCGGCGGCCAGGACGTGGGTCCCAGTGGTAATGACAAAACTTCACTACTGATTTCGACGAAGAATATCCCTGGCGCGTTACTCGGTCTGTTGCAGCCGCTTGCAGATCACGGTATCAGCATGAACAAAATCGAATCCCGCCCGGCGCAGGGCAGCAAATGGGCGTATGTATTCTTTATCGATGTCGATGGTCACCAGCTGGACGTTAATGTCGTTGAGGCATTAAATGAGCTCAAACAGCAGGCCGCGTTGTTTAAAATCCTGGGTTCGTATCCTAAAGCCTCCCTCTGATGTCTGTTATCGATTCCGCCCTGTCGCAAATCAGGCAATTGCAGCCTTATTCCCCTGGCAAACCCGTCGAGGAGCTGGAGCGGGAGCTGGGCATTGGCAATGCGATCAAACTTGCCTCGAATGAAAATCCGCTGGGATTTTCGCCACTGGTTGCAGACGTGCTGACCCGTGCCAGCAAACATGTCGAACTTTATCCGGATGCCAACGCTTACTACCTGAAGCAACGACTGGCACAAAAGCTCGGCGTCGAGCAAAACCAGATCACCATCGGCAATGGTTCTAACGACGTTCTCGACCTGGTAGCGCGCAGTTTCCTCGACAGCAGCGCAGCGGCGGTATATTCGCAATATGCCTTCATGGTCTATGCCATGGTGGTCCAGGCCTGTGGCGCAAAGGCCCAGGTTGCGGAAGCCATGGGGTCGGACGCTGCACAGCCCTACGGCCATGACCTGGACGCGATGCGTGCAGTAATCGCTGATAACACAGCCGTGATCTTCATCGCCAATCCGAATAACCCGACAGGTACCTGGTTGGAAAGCGATAAACTGAAATCATTTATCGAACAGGTCCCCGAGCATATTGTCATCGTTATCGATGAAGCCTATTTCGAATATGTCGATTTGGAGCGCTATCCGAATTCGCTGCAGTGGCTGGATCAGCATCCCAACCTGGTGGTGACGCGGACATTTTCCAAAATTTACGGTATTGCCGGATTGCGTATCGGTTACTGCGTGTCGAGTCCTGAACTGTGTGATTTATTCAATCGCGTCAGGCAACCGTTTAATGGTAATACACTGGCCCTGGCAGCGGCGCAGGCGGCCCTCGATGACGATGCCTTTGTCGAGCAAAGTCGACGCTCCAATCAGCAGGGTTTGCAATTTATGCAGGCCTGGTTTGACAAACACGGCCTCGACTATATTCCCTCGGCTGGAAATTTCCTGACCGTGCGCTTCGGTGGCGACAGTGCCCGGGTTTACCAGAGTTTACTCGAACGCGGGATAATCGTCAGGCCAGTGGCGAATTATAATATGACGGATTTTCTGCGCATCAGTGTCGGTAGTAAACCTCAACTCGAACAGATGTTCGCGGCACTGGAAAATATTTTATGATCGATAAGCTAACGATAATCGGGGTTGGGCTAATCGGCAGTTCATTGTCACTGGCGTTAAAACAGGCTGGCGCAGTAGGGCAGGTAACCGGCTTTGGTCGCAATCAGCAAAACCTTGCCAGGGGCGTCGAGCTCGGGGTTCTCGATAACTTCGCCGATTCTATCGAGGCCAGCGTCAGCGATGCTGATGTTATCGTCGTTGCCGTTCCACTGGGCGCCATGCGCCAGGTATTTACCGCGTTAAAACCGGCCATCAAGCAAGGCGCAATCATTACCGATGTCGGCAGTGCCAAGGGCTCGGTCGTAACCGCGGCACGCGCTGAACTGGGAGCGCTGTTCCCCCGTTTTGTACCTGGCCATCCGATTGCCGGCACCGAGAAAAGCGGTGTCGAGGCAGGTTTTGCGAGCCTTTATCAGAAGCGTCGAGTTATCATGACTCCGCTGCCACAAACCGATCAGGATGCCATTTCCGTTATCGACGAAATGTGGCGCCACTGTGGTTCCATTATCGAGTACCTGAGTGTGGAGCATCATGACAAGGTGCTCGCGGCAACATCGCATTTACCGCACATGCTCGCCTATGCTCTGGTGCATCAGTTGTCGAATTTAAACGATCACGAGGAAATTTTTCGTTACGCTTCTGGCGGCTTTCGAGATTTTACCCGCATTGCTTCCAGCGACCCGGTTATGTGGCGCGATGTCTGTATTTCGAATGGCGATGCACTGGTAAACCTGATCGAGCAGTACCAACAGGAACTCGACCGGGTTAAAGCGGCAATTAACGCAGAGGATGCCGATGAGCTACTCAGGTTATTCGGTAGAGCCAAGTCGGAACGTGATTCCCTGATTGGAAACTGTTAATGACGCAATTCATATGTAGGCCTGGCGGCAAGGTTAACGGCAGTATCCGTGTACCCGGCGACAAATCGATATCGCATCGTTCCATTATTCTCTCTTCTATCGCAGAAGGCACAAGCCATGTATCCGGTTTTCTGCAGGGTGAAGATAGTCTCAATACCATCAAGGCGTTTCAACAGATGGGGGTTTCGATCGAACGCGACCAGGACCAGGTTAGGGTTTGCGGTGTTGGTTTACATGGCCTCGAGAAACCTGGCGCCGATCTCGATATGGGCAACTCCGGTACCGCGATGCGCCTGCTGCTTGGCCTGCTGGCCGGGCAGGCATTCGATTCGCGACTGAGCGGCGATAGCTCACTTTCGTCGCGGCCAATGCGACGTGTTATCGATCCTCTGCAAGCGATGGGGGCTACGATTGAAAGCGAGTCCGGTGGTCGAGCACCGCTACAAATTAAAGCAAGCAGTGGCTTAACGGCGATCGAATACGATATGCCGGTTGCCTCGGCCCAGGTTAAATCCTGCCTGCTGCTGGCTGGTCTCTATGCCAGTGGGGAGACCATAGTGCGTGAACCCGCACCGACGCGTGATCATAGCGAACGTATGTTGCGCGCATTCGGCTGCGAAGTGATTAGTAACGACTCCGAAATCCGCCTCCCGGGTAAGCAGGTTTTATTGGCATGTGATATCGAAGTGCCGGCTGATATTTCGTCGGCGGCGTTTCTGATGGTGGCGGCATCGATCGCCGCAGACAGTGAAATTACGTTACGCCACGTTGGCATTAATCCGACACGTACCGGGATTATCGATATTCTTAAATTGATGGGGGCAGATATTGAACTGCTTAATCAGCGCGATATTGGTGGTGAACCGGTAGCTGACATCAGCGTACGCAGCGCCGAATTAGCGGGCATAGATATTCCTTCGCACCTGGTGCCACTGGCAATCGATGAATTCCCGGTGCTTTTTATTGCTGCCGCCTGTGCTGACGGAACGACCCGTTTAAGCGGCGCAGAGGAATTGCGTGTCAAGGAAAGTGACCGCATCCAGGTTATGGCAGATGGCCTCACGGTGCTCGGTATCGATGCACAATCAAGGGACGACGGCATCGTCATCCAGGGAGGCGAGCCAGGTGGCGGCGTAATTGAATCCCATGGTGATCATCGCATCGCAATGGCATTCAGCATCGCCTCATTGCGTGCCACAAAGGAAATTCGCATAAATGAATGTGCCAATGTAAACACGTCATTTCCGGGATTTGCAGAACTTGCTCATCAAATCGGAATCAAGATAAAAGTCAATGCAGGATAAAGACGCTTTTGTAGTTGCCATCGACGGTCCAGGTGGTTCCGGGAAAGGGTCGCTGGCAGTCAATGTTGCTCATGCGCTCGATTTTCATTTACTCGATAGTGGCGCGATTTATCGTCTATTGGCGTTAAAGGCAATGCAACAGGGCGTTGATCTCGAACAGGAAAGCGAAGTGATTACAGTCCTGGATGATTTCAACATACGCTTTGAAGCAGGCGAGGAATTGTCTATACCATATCTCGATGATCAGGATGTAGCAGATGTATTGCGCCAGGAGGCAACCGGTGACGCCGCCTCGAAAGTCGCGCGTCATAGCAAGGTAAGACAGCTTCTACTGGCGCTACAGCGGTCGTTTTTCAAGCCTCCGGGGCTGGTCGCCGACGGGCGTGATATGGGGACTGTGGTGTTCCCGCAGGCCCGATTTAAGTTTTTTTTGTATGCAAGTATCGAAATTCGGGCGCAAAGACGATATAAGCAGTTGAAAAATATGGGGTTATCCGCTAATATCGCCCAGCTTCAAGCGGATATAGCCGAAAGAGACGAGCGTGACCAGAGTCGCAGCGCCTCACCGTTGACGCCCGCCGAAGACGCATTGATCGTGGAATCGAGTTTACTTGACCTGTCACAGGTTACCGAACTCGTGCTGAGTCATATCAGAGATACCGACCAGACGATCAAGCTAAGGTCCCTGTAGATACACTGTCTGCAGGGTTTTTTAAACTTAACGAGATAGTTAATTGCAGTCTGATTAGCTATTGAAAATATCTTTATCAGGAATCTTCCATGTCTGAAAACTTTGCAGAAATGTTCGAGCAAAGCATTACCCAAATGAATATGCGTGTCGGTGAGATCATCACCGGCGAAGTTGTCGATATCAACCGAGATGTTGTCATCGTCAACGCGGGCCTCAAGTCTGAGGGTGTTATCCCGGTAGAACAATTTTATGATGAACAGGGCGAACTCGACGTCAAAATAGGCGATACCGTCGAAGTGGCGCTCGATTCATTCGAAGATGGTTACGGCGAATCGCGCCTGTCGCGTGAAAAAGCCAAACGTGCGCGCGCCTGGACTCGACTCGAGGAAGCTCAACAGGCTGACGAAATCGTTACCGGTCGTTTTACTGGCAAGGTCAAAGGTGGATTTACCGTTGATATCGGTGAAATTCGTGCCTTCCTGCCGGGCTCGCTAGTCGACGTACGTCCCGTCCGTGACACGGCCTACCTCGAAGAAAAAGAACTCGAATTCAAAATCATCAAACTCGATCAAAAGCGCAATAACGTTGTTGTATCTCGCCGTGCCGTGGTTGAAAAGGAATTCAGTGAAGAACGCGAAAAGTTACTCGAGACTTTGAAGGAAGGCGAACGCGTACGCGGTATCGTAAAAAATCTTACCGATTACGGCGCTTTTCTCGACCTTGGTGGTATCGACGGCCTGTTACATATCACCGATATGGCCTGGAAGCGTGTCAAGCATCCGTCCGAGGTAGTTGAAATCGGTCAGGAAATCGACATTGTGGTACTCAAGTTTGACCGTGACAAAAACCGCGTATCCTTAGGCTTGAAACAAATGGGTGACGATCCCTGGGAAAATATCATGCGTCGTTACCCGGAAGGTCAGCGTCTGTTCGGGCACGTCAGCAATATCACAGATTACGGTTGTTTTGTCGAAATCGAGGATGGCGTCGAAGGGCTGGTTCACGTTTCAGAAATGGACTGGACCAATAAAAACGTCAATCCTAACAAGGTAGTTACCCTGGGTGACGAGGTCGAAGTTGTTATCCTCGAAATAGACGAAGAGCGTCGACGTATTTCACTGGGCATGAAGCAATGCAAGGCGAATCCCTGGGAAGAATTTGGTACTACCAACAATAAGGGCGATATCATCGGTGGAAAAATCAAGTCCATCACGGACTTTGGTATCTTTATCGGTCTGGATGGAAATATTGATGGCCTGATCCATCTTACTGATCTGTCCTGGAACAAACCGGGAGAAGAAGCCGTGCGCGAATACCAGAAGGGACAGGAAGTCGAAGCCATGGTATTGTCGATCGATCCAGAGCGGGAACGTATCTCGCTAGGCATCAAACAGATCGAGAAAGATCCGTTTGCAAGCTTTATCGCGGACAAGCCGAAAGGTAGTATAGTGTCTGGAACGGTAATTTCGGTTGATGCCAAGGCGGCTGTGGTCGATCTCGGCGATGGCATAGAAGGCTTGTTACGGGCTTCCGAAATGGCAACAGATCGTGTTGAGGATGCTCGCTCATTTATGAATGAGGGTGATCAGATCGATGCCAAGATTACCGGTATGGATCGTAAGGGACGCAGTATTTACCTCTCGATCAAGGCCAAAGATAGCGATGAAGAGCAGGAAGCACTAAAGGATTACACAGCTACTAGTGATGCCCAGGCAGCAACTACCAGCTTTGGTGATCTGCTCAAAGAAAAAATGGATTCCTGATCCACAATCGGGTGGCGGGTATAAACCCGCCACCCAACCAGATTATCGGACCATGTAATGAATGAAGCAGAATTTGTACCCTCGATGACCAAATCGGACCTGATCGATAACTTGTCGAAGAATCAGGGGCATCTGGCATATAAAGATGTAGAGTTGGCGGTAAAAAGTCTGATCGAAATGATGAGTAGCGCCTTATCCAACGGCGAGCGTATCGAAATTAGAGGTTTCGGCAGTTTCAGTCTGCATTACCGACCACCGCGTACCGGACGTAACCCGAAGTCCGGCGAAAAAGTAGATTTACCCGGTAAGTACGTACCACACTTCAAACCCGGCAAAGAGTTGCGTGATCGCGCCAATACCGAGAAATAGATTTACAGTTTTCTTCCGCCCAGAACTGGATAACAATAAATGGATATCTGGTTATTCTCGCTAATCCTGTCAGCAATACTTATTGGCTGGTTACTGGGCCGATGGCAGCCATTCAAAAAAAACAACGCACAACATGCTGACCTTTTCTCGGAAAAGTATGCCAGCGGGTTGAATTATATTCTCGCTGATGACTCCGACAATGCGATAAAGATCTTTACCGACCTGGTCGAGGTTAACAAGGAGACAATTGGAATTCATATTGCCCTTGGGAACCTGTTTCGCTCGAAAGGCGAGGTGGATCGAGCTATAAAGATTCACCAGAACCTGCTGGCACGCCCCAATCTTACGCGCAAACAACGCCATATGGCTATCGCCGAGCTGGCAAGGGACTATCTCAAAGCGGGACTGCTGGATCGCGCAGAAAAGCTTTACCGGGAGATGATTGAGCTCAATGCCGATCCCAGGCACGCATATCATCGATTGCTGGAATTGTATATCACTGAAAAATCCTGGGAAGAAGCCGTAGAGTGCGCGCAGGTACTTTATAAAATGGGTGAACCCGAGGCGAATGTGATGTATAGCCAGTGCTTGTGTGAAATCGCCAATGTTGCCGTCGATAGCGGTAACAATCGCCTCGCCCGCGATAGCCTTGATAGAGCGCTCGAAGTCGATGCCGGTTGTGTTCGCGCTGCCTTGATCTTAATCCGCTTACATTTAAAAACCGGCAATACAGCCGCGGCTAAGGGTATTTTACAGCGCCTGATTCAGCAGAGCCCGGAGTACATGCCGCTGTATATAGAGCCGGCTCATCAAATTTATCATGGTAACGAGAACCGGGTGTACCAGGAGTTTTTGCAAAACCAGTACCAACAACATCCTTCGGCACGACTCGCGATTGCTTTGCTTGAACACTACGCGCGCAATGGCGAAATCAAAAAAGCACGAGAATTCTTATCCGATATTCTGCACAAATCACCTTCCTTCGAGGCTTTTGAATTTGCATTGCGTTTTTTAAAGTCAAATCCTGATCAACTGGATGAAACCTGGGAAACCCTGTCGACCTTTTTGAAGACTTTACAGGATAAGAAAATTGAATATACCTGTTCACGATGTGGCTATGAAAGTCATAGCATACAGTGGCTGTGCCCGAGCTGTCGCAACTGGGCTTCGATGAAGCCTGAAAAGGCATGAAAGATCCCAGGATTATTGTCGCACTCGATTTCTCCGATCGACAGCAAGCTATCGAATTCTCGCGTAAAGTCACGCCGGATCAATGCCGCCTGAAGGTTGGCAAGGAACTATTCACCAGCGCGGGTCCGGCACTGGTCGAAGAACTGGTGAACTACGGTTACGATATCTTTCTCGATTTAAAATTTCACGATATCCCGAATACTGTCATGAAAGCGTCCAGTGCCGCCGCCAAACTGGGGGTATGGATGTTGAATGTACACGCACTGGGTGGAGCGGCAATGATGCAGGCTGCGCGCGAGGGTATTGAAATCGTTGCCCAGCGACCCTTCCTGATCGCTGTAACCGTGTTGACCAGTATGTCGGCACGTGATTTACAGGATTTGGGAATAGCGACTCCATTGCCGAAAATCGTCGATCAGCTGGCCCGAAATGCTATTTCGAATGGCCTCGACGGGGTAGTGTGCTCGGCACAGGAAGCGCCTGTATTGCGCGCGAGTGTGGGTGATGCGGCACTGTTGGTAACACCCGGAATTCGGCCGGACTGGGCTTCGGCGGATGATCAACAACGCATTGTCACGCCACAACAGGCGATTGCCGATGGGGCCAGTTACCTGGTCATCGGCCGGCCCATAACCCAGCATGATAACCCGGCGCAGGCGCTGGAGATGATTTCCGCTTCTATTTCGTAACCGACTCGAACATGCGTGGATGACAGCTATTTGCTGAATCGTTAAACTAGCGTCAAGTTTTATTACCCCGATGGCCTTAGATGGATCCAAATTTCCTAGATTTTGAACAACCGATCGCTGAACTCCAGGCCAAGATTTCAGAATTACGCTTTGTTACCGATGACTCGGATATAAACATTAGCCAGGAAATTCAGACCCTGGAACGCAAGGCGGAATCTCTTACCAACTCGATTTTCGGTAAGCTTTCAGCCTGGCAGATTTCTCAATTATCACGTCATCCCAATCGACCTTATTCGCTTGACTACATTGAGCGGATGTTTACCGACTTCGAATACCTGCACGGTGATCGTGTCTATGCTGACGATAGTCCGATTGTCGCTGGTGTTGGACGCCTGGAAGGCAAGCCTGTTATGGTTATCGGACAACAAAAGGGGCGCGACACCCGGGAAAAAATAAAACGTAATTTCGGCATGCCTCGACCCGAGGGTTATCGTAAGGCTTTGCGGCTGATGAAAATGGCTGAAAAGTTTAAAATGCCCCTGATAACCCTGGTTGATACTCCGGGGGCCTATCCCGGTATTGGCGCCGAAGAAAGAGGGCAGAGCGAAGCGATTGCCAGAAATCTTTTCGCGCTTGCCGAACTGAAAACGCCGGTGATCTGTACCGTAATCGGCGAGGGTGGCTCCGGTGGTGCGCTGGCAATCTGTATCGGCGATCGCATCAATATGTTGCAATACGCTACCTACTCGGTTATTTCTCCTGAAGGCTGCGCGTCTATACTGTGGAAAAGCGCGGATAAGGCGTCCCTGGCCGCGGAGGCCATGGGTATCACCGCCCAGCGCCTGTTCTCGTTGAAACTGGTTGACAATATCATCCAGGAACCTCTGGGCGGAGCCCATCGAGACTTTGATCAGGTCGCCAGCTCCCTGAAACAGAACCTGATAGAGAGCCTTGACGCTCTCGAGTCTATCACTATCGACAGGTTGCTCGATCAGCGCTATCAGAAGCTAATGGCTTTTGGTCAGTATCGGGAAGCCTGATAGGATATCTGCTTTAAACACCGGCCAGTCACATGCAATCATGTCTGGAGCTGATTCCCGATGACGCTCAAAGGGTCTTTGTAGCCTTTAGCGGTGGACTCGATTCAACCGTGTTACTGCACCTGCTCGTCGAAGATAGCCGTAAGTTTAATATTATTCCCTGGCATTTTAATCACGGCCTGCTTGGTGTCGCCGCCGACATGGAACAGTTCTGTATCGAGCAGGCGGGGCGTTTAGGACTCGAAATCAGAGTCGACCAGCTTCGCCTGGACAGGGTTGAGAGTAATGTTGAAGCTGTCGCAAGACATAATCGCTATGCATTGTTTGCACAACACACCCGTGCAGGCGATTGTATCTTAACTGCCCATCATGCAGATGATCAGGCCGAAACCTTCCTGCTCAATGCATTGCGCGGATCAGGCAGTGCCGGGCTGCGTGGTATCGCCAGACAGCGTGTGCTGGACGGTGGTGCCCTGTTACTACGGCCATTACTGGATTTTAGTCGTAGCCAACTGGAAACCTGTGCCAGAGAACATAATCTTGCCTGGGTTGACGATCCCAGTAATCAAACCAGCAAATTCGATCGTAACTATCTGCGTAACCAGGTTATACCTTTGCTAAAGACCCGCTGGCCACAATTTCAGAGTTCACTCGCAACCGCCAGCGAGTTGCAGTCCGAGATTCAGGATTTACTCGACGAAGTAGCGGCAGTCGATTTTGTGCAGTTAAAATTAACTCCGTCGAGGGGTATCGCTACACTGGATGTTGCGCAACTCGTGTCACTTTCCCCGGGCCGACGCAAAAACCTGGTGCGTCACTGGATCACCGACGCAGGATTGCCAGTAATTTCGCATGCGCGAATGCAGGAATTAATGCATCAAATCCATGCGAAAGCCGATGCCATACCGGAAATTGCAATGCCCGATTACTCGATCAGGCTTTATGATCAGCGTCTCTTCCTGGTGGTCAACGACAAGCTTCGCGACCGCAGTGGCGGCTTTGATTTTGGTTTACAGGCGAACGTTGAAATCGAAATATTTGGCCTGCGAATGCAGCGCCGCGAAATCTTCAGGGAACTCGGCTTGACCGATCAGAAGCAGGCTTTAAGCCTCAAATTTCGCGATCTTGGTCAGCAAAATGATGATCGTCATCGGCTTAAACGAATGTTTCAAAAACACCGTGTACCACCATGGGAACGCTCGGCGGTTGCGCAGGTTTACCTGGATGGAAAACTGGAAGGATTATTGCTATGAGCGAAAAGGGCGGTAAGGACCGCGTCTTTGCCAGGGCTTTAAGCGACGTCAAGGCCTTTGAATTTAACGACACCGTAGCCAATGTTTTTCACGACATGATATCGCGATCGGTACCTGGCTACGCGCTGTTGCTACATATGATTGGTTTATATGCCGACATTTTTATCCAGCCAGGTAGCCGCATCTTCGACCTGGGATGTTCGCTGGGGGAAGCTACACTGGTTATCGCTGATCGGGCGGCCGACACCAATTGTGAAATCGTCGCCGTCGATAATTCGGCGGCGATGATAAGTAAATGCGAACAGTTGTGCACAGCACCGAAAAAAATTCAATGGCGTTGTGAAGATATCCGGCAAACTGAAATCAGCAATGCATCGATGGTGGTTTTGAATCTGACGCTGCAATTTCTGCCCCCCGAACAGAGGCTGGTTTTATTGCAGAAGATTCAGCAAGGCCTCAATCCAGGAGGCATACTGGTTTTATCGGAAAAAGTCGTTTTTGATGACGCAAACGAAAGCGAGCGCATGGTGCAGTTGTATCAGGGATTTAAAAAAACCATGGGTTATAGTGATCTCGAAATCAGCCAGAAACGGAACGCCCTTGAAAATGTACTGATTCCCGACAGCGAAGCGCAGCATTTACAACGCCTCGAGGATGCCGGTTTCGACGAAATCTATCAGTGTTTCAGGAGCTTCAATTTCATTTCTTACCTGGCGATAAAAGCGTGACCCTGGCAGCGTTGTTCGACTATTTCCGCAACCATGGCCTCAATCATTGGGCGCAACAGCTTAAACTTGAAAGTCCAGGCTGGCTGGTAAACCACGGCGATTATGCGCGTTGGTCGGCGGCCCTCGAAGCTTTACCTGAAATCGACAATGCGCAGGGTAATTTCGATGCTGCCGCCGTTACCGTAGATGGGGACTGTGCGGATCCATCCAGCTTGCGTCAGGCCCTGCAAGGTTTAATGCCCTGGCGCAAGGGACCTTACCAGATAGCCGACGTATTCATTGACTGTGAATGGCGCTCCGATTTCAAATGGGACCGGATATTACCGCATCTGGCGCCTTTGGTGCATCGGCGAATTCTCGATATTGGCTGCGGTAATGGTTATCACTGCTGGCGTATGTTGGCGCAGTCACCGGAGCTGGTCCTGGGAATTGAACCATCGGTGTTGTTCAACCTGCAGTACAGGGCGATACAGAAATATTTGCCGCATGCGCAAATTCAGCTGCTGCCGATTGGCGTCGAGGAAATTCCAGCAGGCCTGGACTGGTTCGACAGCGTTTTTTCGATGGGCGTGCTCTATCATCGCAGAAGCCCGCTGGATCATCTCTATCAACTCAAGAGTTTTCTCGTTAGCGGAGGTGAACTTTGTCTCGAGACCCTGGTGATCGAGGGTGGCGCAGGCGAGATACTGTTACCGCAGGATCGCTACGCGAGAATGCGCAACGTCTGGTTTATTCCTTCTTCGGCAGAGCTGGTTGCGTGGGTGCAACGCTGCGGGTTCACCAATGTCCGGCTCGTCGATGAAACGGTCACTGCGGTTACCGAGCAGCGAATTACGGACTGGATGCAATTTGAATCACTGGAACAGTGTCTGGATCCGGACGACGCGAGCCTGACTATAGAGGGTTTGCCGGCGCCACGACGCGCCGTGGTCCTTGCCAACAAACCCTGATCTGGCCCGTATATTGCACGAAGGCGGCACAGGGAGCTATATAAAACATTGATCAATATAGGGTTGGTAGGAATTTAACATGTTTTTAAATTTTAGCATTTTGTGCCTGAACGAAGTCAGGAAAAATCTGACGGCCAATCCTGAACGATCCCCCTTGATGCGTAGCTATGGCTATGCATAGGCGGGCGATCGTCCAGTCTTGTTTGTCAGATTTTCCCTGAGCTTCGTTCCCTTCATGCAATATACGGGCTAGTCCAGCCCTACGTAAACTACCTGGTTGCGGCCATTTTCCTTGGCTTTGTAGACACCTTGATCGCCGGCATGGAACATGGCTTCAAAATTTTTGTCAGTACCGATCTCCATGGAAGTTACACCTATGCTGGTGGTGATGGTCAGGCCATTCGGTTGCAGGTCTTCAATCGCAAGACGAAGTTCGTCTGCCTTTAGCTGTGCATCGTCGCCATTGCAATAGGTCATGAGTACGACAAATTCTTCGCCACCGTAGCGCGCTACCAGGTCGCCATCG
>Ga0209271_10000260_pt1 | contig 18387 bp, 19 predicted proteins | sample tdAd002_FD_187123 | JGI IMG/M metagenome (GOLD analysis project Ga0209271, IMG submission 187123) | Marine sediment microbial communities from the Atlantic coast under amendment with organic carbon and nitrate - tdAd00.2 (SPAdes)... | ecosystem: Environmental > Aquatic > Marine > Coastal >... | reverse complement strand
GTCTTCGTTATTTAAGCGATGTTATGCCTCCAAATTGTTTTACCCTCATGTCCAACCCGGCGACCATTCGTAGACTTTTAAAAGAGGCCGATTTAGTTGTGGGCGCAGTTCTTGTAACCGGTGCAGTAGCGCCCAAATTGATTTCGCGCGATATGTTAAAGTTGATGAAAAAAGGTGCTGTAATTGTAGATGTGTCAATTGATCAGGGCGGATGTGTGGAAACGGCAAAACCTACAACTCACGACGATCCCATATATGAAGTTGATGGGATAGTTCATTACTGTGTTGCAAATATGCCCGGCGCTGTATCGTATACCTCGACACAAGCATTAACAAATGCAACGTTGCCCTATGCGCTGGAGATCGCTGATAAAGGGTATAAAAATGCGGCAAAGGGAAATCCGGAGATTGCTAAAGGCATCAATGTTTTAAAAGGGAAAGTAACATACAAAGGTGTAAGTGACGCCTTTGGCCTGGAATATGAACCTCTGGAATCCTTATTATAATTTAATAGTATAGGAATTTCCTTTTTTGGACACAGATTATCAAGATCCTTAAATTAAGAAATAATATTATTATCTGTGAATATCTGCGTCCTATTTAACTTGACGTTACTAGATTACAGATTCAGTTAGATTTTCTTGACTCCCAGGGGCGTCGGCAGAGTCCATGAGCGATATTGATGAGGAAACATTCGATATAGCCGTGATCGGTGGCGGAGTAGTCGGATGTGCCGTACTACGCGCCTTCACGCTTGCTGGAGCTTCGTCAGTACTCCTTGAACGAGGTGCCGACATTTTAAGCGGCGCGAGCAAGGGTAATTCAGCTATCCTCCACACAGGCTTCGATGCTCCACCGGATAGTCTGGAGCTTCGATGCATCAGGGAAGGTTATAAAGAATATTTACAAATCCACGAAAAACTAAATCTACCTCTTGTCAAAAGTTCCGCCTTGATGGTCGCCTGGACCAATGAACAAACCCGGGCATTACCGGGCATTGTCGAGAAGGCTCATGCAAATGGAGTTACAAACGTAACCCAGATATCCTTAGATGAACTGCGTCGGCGAGAGCCAAATTTATCCCCTGCTGCCAAAGGAGCGGTGCATATACCCGGTGAAAGTTTCATTGACCCTTGGTCCACACCTCTGGCCTACGTTCACCAGGCCCTGGCTAACGGGGCCAAGGTTTATACCCTTTGCGAGGTACAAGGTGGCGAGTTCAATAATAACCACTGGAAACTCAAAACTAACAAAGGAACCTTCAAGTCTCGAACCGTTATCAATTGTGCTGGAAATTTTGGAGATAGAGTCGAGGCAATCAACCGTCCCAGCCCATTTCAAATAATTCCAAGAAAAGGGCAATTATTGGTATACGACAAACCCGCAGCCGACCTTTTTAATTCCATTATCCTTTCTGTCCCCGGCAAACGCACTAAAGGAGTGCTTGTATTTCGCAGTGTTTTTGGGAACGTTCTTGTTGGACCCACAGCCGAAGATCAGGAGGATCGGGAACAAGCCGAGGTAACCGAAACAGTACTCTTGGACCTAAAGACAAGAGGCGAGTTAATCATACCGGATCTTGCAGGGCAAAATATTATCGCCACATTTGCCGCTCTGCGTCCAGCTACCCAGTTTAGCGAATACCAGATCGAGGCAATCCCTGACCGATGCTGGATTACCGTTGGGGGTATTAGATCCACCGGTCTTACCTCCAGTCTGGGCATTGCCAAGTATGTCCTCAGATTATATGAGGAAGAATTTGGTAAGCTATCCCCTCTGAAACAGATCAGTTGGACGCTCGTGCCTAACCTTGCGGAGCATCTTCCCCGTCCATTTCAGCAACCAAGTGCCGGAGAGGTGGTTTGTTTCTGTGAGATGGTTACCAGAAAGGAGATAGAAGACACATTTTCCTCTTTGCTGCCTCCAGGCGACATAAGCGGACTCAAACGCAGAACCCGCTGTTCCATGGGTCGCTGCCAAGGCTATTACTGCGGTCATAAGGTGGCCCGTTTGGTCCAGGGCTGCCTGCAAGTACCCCTTCCCTTAACAGAGCTCTCATAATGACACTACGCAAGGATTCATACGAAGTGATTATTGTTGGAGGCGGAATTTCGGGTTTAAGTGCAGCCAAAACCCTGGGAGATTTAGGGGTCAAAGACGTGCTTGTACTTGAACGAGAGCAGAAATGCGGCGGAGCTCCTAGACACATCTTAAATCCTAGTTTTGGTCTAATTGAATTTCATAGACTTATGCAAGGACCGGAATATGCCCGTAGAATGCGTGAGCGAGTGAGGGGGGTGGAATTGGCTACAGGCTTTAATGTCACCAAGTTACTGCCCCAAGGGGTCCTGGAAGCAGCAGGTCCCCAGGGAGCATGTACGCTTCAGGCAAAACAGGTTGTTCTGTCCACAGGGACGTGCGAGTCGAGCCGTCACGCTCGTCTCGTCTCCGGAGCTAGACCCTTCGGCGTTATGACCTACGGTGAGTTGGAGCGTTATGTTTATTTTGCCAAAATGAGACCTTTTCAACGGGTAGTTATCGTGGGGACGGAATGGATTTCTTTTGCTGCCATTCATACCATGCGAAAGAACGGTATACAGTCGGTCTGCATGCTCGAAGACTATACCCGAACCATTGCGCCGGAAATGATAGCCTTGGCCCATGAAAAAATCTTCGGAACACAGGTATACCGTGGCGTTCGCCTTCGGCGCATTCTAGGTAGATACAGGGTAGAAGGCGTCGAAGTAGAAAGAGAGGGGCAGGTCCAAATCATTGCCTGTGACGGCGTGGTTTTTACCGGCAAATTCCGTCCTGAAGCACACCTTGTACAGAGAAGTTGCCTAGACTTTGACCCCCACTCGGGCGGACCTGCCACAGACCAATACCAACGGCTTAACGATCCAGCGTATTTCGCTTGTGGCAATATACTTCGCCCAGTGGAAACATCCTGGGTCTGTTCTAAAGAAGGGATACAAGCTGCTCAGTTTGTGCAAATGAGTTTGTCAGATGCACTCCCAGCAATTACCGAATCTGTTCCTATTCGTTTCCAAGATCCCGTCCGTTTTGTTTGGCCGCAACGCTTGGCTTTTCCACACCAGCAAAGACATAAGCTTTGCTTGAAAGTATCCATGCGACGACCGACGCGAGGAGTTCTGCGGTTGGTCGTAAATGGTCAGGATGCTTGGATTAAGCCAATCAACGTTATGCCGGAACAAATCATTAAAATCGTTCCCAAAAGACTTGCCTTGATTCGCGCTTCAGATATCGAAATCTTTTGTGATGAACGATGATCCAGGATGATTACACCTTGAAAATTTATAACCTATTGATTATAAATGAGTTTTTTGGAATTAATATTTTTCTCCTATCTTCACTTTTTATCTTGACATTGTTTGGACTTGATTTTATGTATATACATCTAGATGATTATTCAAGCCTATATGGTTATTTTCATTAGATCAATGACGACGATCCATACGGTTTATTTTTTTGCTTCTGCAACTTAAAAAAAATGAGTTAGTCTGTTGAAAATAGTCGATCTATCAAATCCCATTCCTAAATATCTCCAAATAAGCGCCTGGCTTAAAGAGCTAATTCTGACAGGGCGGTACAAAGAGGGAGAAAGACTTCCATCTGAAATTGAATTTTCAAGATTGTGTGAAGTCAACAGAAATACATTAAGACAGGCGATTTCAGAATTAACTGCAGAAGGATTATTGAGAAAAGAAAAAGGGAAGGGGACTTTTGTATCGCTGTCCAAACCTATGGCGCTTAAGCATAAGCTTGAGCGTATATCCAGCTTCAGAGACGATCTGAACGAAATCGGGATTGAGGAAAATACAATACTTCTGAAAAAGGGGATTGAGGATGCACCGGATCATGTGGCAAAGGCTCTGATTCTGGGAGCAAAAAGCAAAGTCATAGCTGTTTGCCGATTAAGGATGGGTGATGATATACCATTGGTATATGAAGAAAGCTATCTTCCCGGCGAAATGTTTAACGGTATTTTAGACATGGACCTTACCGGTTCAATGTACAAGATTCTTTCAGAACGCTTTGATATTATATTGGCCCGAAGCGATCAGACGATAAGAGCTGTGAATTTGAACATGCAAATAGCAAAACTGTTTGATCTTCCAAAAAATTCAGCTGGGCTCTACATGGAAAGCGCAACCTACAATGAAAATAATATACCAGTAGAAGTTCTGTGCTCATACTACCGAGGAGATAAGTATGTATTTGAAGTCGAACTAGGGCGGTATCATATAAAAGATAGTCATGTGAACTCTTTTGATACCAGATAACATGTTATTTTTTATGGCAGCTTGTTGTATATATATCTGTTACACTAACTAAGAAAGGAGTTAAATCAATGAAACAAGTGCAAGATTATTATGTGCCGTGGATCAAGGGGATTAACATGTACATCTCTAATCATCTTGAACTGGCCTGGAAAGAACCAGAACTTCACAGAATGATGTCCAATGAAAATCCTTATGAGCCTTCATCAAAAGTCCTTGAGGCAATCAACGAATATAGTAAGAAGGCAAACCGGTATCCAGATCAGGGACTCATCGTTCGATCAGAAATCGCCGAGATCAACGGGCTAAATGGACCTGAAAATGTCATGCTCGGCAACGGGTCCAGCGAAGTCTTTGACATGCTTTTCAGGAGTTTTCTTGAGTCAGGCCAGGAGGTCATTCAGCATACGCCTTGCTTTGGCATCTATAAGTTACGCTGTCAAATTTTAGGCGGTAAACTCGTATCCGTACCTATGGTTTATAAAGACCGACAATTGCTTTTTGACCCAAATGCGATCATAGACGCAATTACCGAAAAGACCAAGATTATTGCCATTGCGAACCCAAACAATCCCACGGGAAATTTTATGGATTCCGAAAGCTTTATCAAAATAGCTGAGACGGGAATTCCATTTGTCGTGGATGAGGCCTACGTCGAGTTTGCCGGTCTGGAAAAATCACAGGTGCAATTGACCAAGAAATACAAGAATGTCATAATCACCCGCACCCTTTCCAAGGCCTACGGGCTTGCAGGATTGCGGTTTGGATATGCTTTGGGTGATAAGGATGTAATCAGCCAGCTTTCAGCGACTCTCATCCCTTGGAATGTCGGTACCATCCCTATGTGGGCTGCCCTGGCCTCACTTAAGGACACTGAGGGCCTGCAAAAAAGAATAGAATTTAACAACAATGAGATAAAGTTTATTGAAGAATCACTTGGAGACATTTCCGGTTTGACCATCTTTCACTCACATGGCAACTATATTCTCTTGGATGGAAGCAATGCCGGCAAGACCGGATCGGATATGGTAAACTATGCTCTTGAAAAGAGTTTGATCTTTAGACCGCAAGCCCCAATGTATGGAATCGATGGATTCTTTCGACTTACCATCGGCTCCAAAGAAGAGAATAGAATGGCAGTTGAGGCAATCAAAGAATTCTTTACAACAAAGTAAAGAATAAGGGCCTAAATGGCCAGGCTTTAATTCATCCTTCAAAGGTAGTCACGCTGTATAGTTACATCCTAACAGAAGGTACAAAATGAATTCGTAACAATAAAAGGAGGAAAACATGCCAATGGTAAATGCAAAAGATATTCTCCTGAAAGCCACGGAAGAAAAATATGCTGTCGGTGCTTTCAACATTACCAACCTCATACAAATGGAAGCAGTAGTAGAAGCTGCCATAGGCAAAAATGCGCCTCTCATCATTCAGGCATCCGTAGCACCATCAAAATTTTTAGGGCCCAAAGTTCTTGCGGCCATCTACAAAACCTTAGCAGAGTCTGCGCCAATACCGATATGTTTACACCTGGATCATTGCAGTGACGTCGGATTCTGTCAGATATGTGCTGATGCAGGTTATACAAACATTATGATTGATGCTTCCAAACAGGAATTTGAAGAAAATATAAGACAAACAAAACAGATATGTGATTATTGTCATGAGATAGGAAACATTTCGGTGGAAGGAGAGCTCGGAACGGTATCCGGTATTGAAGATCAGGTCAAAGTTGCAGAAGACGAGGCGGCTTTATGTGATCCTAAAGAGGCTCTGGAATTTGTTGACCAAACAGGTGTTGATATTTTTGCACCGGCCATTGGAACTGCTCACGGCGTTTACAAAACTAAAACTCCGAAACTTGACTTTGACAGGTTGAAAAAAATAGCCGAACTTATTAATGGGAACCAACCTAGAATTCCTCTGGTTATTCACGGAGGCACAGGCCTGCAGCCGGATGTCGTAACAAGACTGGTATCTTTGGGAGGTGCAAAATTTAATGTTTCAACCGATTTGAAACATAGCTTGATTGATACGACTTACGATTATATTTCTTCCCATAGAGATGAATATAATCCGGGCAAAATTGATGCAGCCGTTAAAGAAGCTATTAAAGGTAGAATTGAATACTGGATCGATTTACTAGGCAGTACTGGTAAGGCATAGTGCAAAGAGCATAGAACAAAGCGTAAAGAACGCCATGTGCCATGCTCAATGCGCCAGGCGCAATTAAATTTTAATTCAGGAGGTGCAAACAATGCCAGAAATTAAAGCAATTTTTTTTGATCAAGACGGCGTGATCATCGACACGGAAAAAGATGGTCACAGGGTTGCATTCAATGAAATGTTTAAGGAGTTTGGTTACGATTTTCAGTGGGATGTTGACAAATATCATGACCTTCTTCAAGTTTCCGGAGGAAAAGAACGAATGCGGCTCTTTTTTCATGAAGTTGGCATCTTCCCCGGTGATTCAGAGGAAGAAGAAACAGCGTTGTTATTAAAACTCCATAAAAGAAAAACGGAAATATTCATAGGCCTGATCGAAAGCGGCAAACTTCCATTGAGAACCGGCGTTAAACGGTTGATGCAGGAAGCATTGGAAAACAATCTAATATTGGGTGTGTGTACCACTGCCAATGAAAGATCAGCAAACGCTATTGCCAGGGGAATGCTAAAAGACATAAATTTTGAATTTGTGCTGGCAGGAGATATTGTCAGCAAGAAAAAACCGGATCCCGAAATTTATCTTCTTGCCCTCGAAAGAACAGGACTTCTGCCGGAAGAGTGTATCGTGATTGAGGATTCGAGAAACGGAATGCTGGCCGCGAAAAAAGCCGGCTTGTTTATTGTCGCAACCACAAACATCTATACTGAAAATGAAGATTTAAGTGAGGCTGATATTGTGGTTACAAGCCTGGGCGATCCTGATGGTAAAAAGGGTGTGCTTAAACAAGCGGATGAAAAGCTTGAATATGATGGTGTGCTCAAAGTTGAGCAATTGATAAAATATTTCTCTTAATATGAGGAGGTGGCTTTATGGCAATTAATTATCAATACGCCAATTTGTTAAATGCAGGCAGTTTTGGACTGAATGTGCTCAGTCCGGATGACATTGAGATGATCCACTTGGCCACACTCGATGTTCTTTGGAATATCGGACTGAAGGTGATGAGCCCCAATGCGAGGGTTATCTTCGGAGACAGCGGATGTGTCGTTGATGAGGCGAACCAGATTGTGAAGATTCCCCCTCACATAGTGGAAGACGCCATTCAATCAACACCGGCAACCTATCGCGCCAATGCTATCAATCCTGAAAATGATTACGTGCCAGGAGGTAAAAAAACAGGGTTTGTCAATTTTGGAGAAGCCGCGCAACTGATCGATCCCGTGACCCGAAAATTACGCGATGCAACCAAAAAAGATGTGGATGATTCGGTTCGCTTTATCGACACGCTTGAAAATATTGTTGGCTGGGAAAGACCGCTTACACCCCTTGACGTGGATGAAGACATGGCCAGCATATACAATGCCTATTCCTTTTTTAAGCATTCATCAAAACACGGGTTTTTAGGAATTTATTCGGTCGAGCATTTCAAGGCCGCGGTAAAAATGGGCGCTGTCGTTGCCGGCGGGGAAGATCAATTGAGCCAAGCGCCGTTGTTTACCTGCTCTTCTGATCCGGTTAGTCCACTTGTCCTTACGGAGGACGCAACAGATGTGTTAATCGAATCATGCAAATTCGGTATACCCATCAAGATAAATGGATTGGGTTTGTGTGGTGCTACAACCTGTGTGAATCTTGAAAGCACACTGGTAACCCATAACTCTGAAGTGTTGGGCTCCATTGCACTTGGCCAGCTGGTTCGAAAAGGTGCTCCCATGGTATACGGGAGCTCAACCAGCATCATGGACTTGAAAACAACCCTGGCGGCGATGGGCGCGCCGGAAATGGCAATGCTCAGCGCGGCTGTGGCAAAGCTGGCCCAGTTTTACAAGATGCCTTCGTGGGTTGGCGGTGGGTAGGTTGACAGCAAAATGATTGACGCCCAATCCGGCCACGAGTTTACCCTGACCGCCCTTATACCAGCGTTGGCAGGTGCCAACATGATTTACGGGGTCGGGATGCTCGACAGCGCCTTGGCTTGGGATTATGCATCAGCATTGCTGCAGAATGAGTTCCTGGATATGATTCTAAAGGTGGTCAACGGCATTCAGGTTTCAGAGAAGAACATCGCCTATGATGTCATTAAAGATGTGGGGCCGGCTGGTGAATTCATTACCCATGATCATACGTTTGAGAATTTCAAAAAGATGTCCAGGCCAACACTCATGAACCGGGACAACAGAGAGAACTGGGAAGCCGCAGGATCGCCGGATATTGTTGAACTGGCTTATGAAAAATCAATGGACATCCTCAATGACTATACTCCTGCGCCGCGTTCAGAGGACGTAGAAAAAGAACTCGACAGGATCTATGCGGAGTTTGAGGCGACAGTTGCCGAACGAAAAGCCAGAAAGGCCGGCGGCAAATAGTCAGAGAGGTTTAAACGGCCCTGAGCGCAAGAAAATTCTGATGTAGGTTGGCTAAAAAAAAATAACAGTATAATCAGCTTGACTTTTTTCAACAACATATTATTATTCAAACAATCAATAAAGGTTCGTTCTTAATTGGCGGGCCGGTTTCGTTCTGAAGGAAAGATCCATTTGTCAAAGTGACAACCTGCAGTTTGGAACTATGAGAAATTTTTAAAAAGGAGTGTGTCACTATGGCTAATGGAATTGTAAAATGGTTCAATAGCGACAAAGGCTTTGGCTTCATTGAGCAGGAAGATGGTCCGGATGTATTTGTTCATTTTTCAGGAATCAATACAACCGGTTTCAAGGCTCTCGATGAAGGCGACCGAGTTACTTTTGACATAGAACAGGGCCAAAAAGGTCCTGCAGCAGTTAATGTCACTGTGGTTTAGCTCACCATTTCGAACTTAATAAAGGGCATTCCATTGAATTATAAAGGAGTGCTCTTTTTACTTTGCCGTCGGATTTCGACTTTTTACGAGATTGTCAATATTGCGTTTTCGTGATGATGGCTTTAGCAGGTATCAGTCCGGTAGCGCTGGCTGATACGATGTTTCCGGCCACTCCTGGCCCGTCTCCGGCAATGTACATTCCTTTGATTTTTGTTTCCAACTCATTGCTGGAATCAATCTGAGTTGCAAAAAACTTGATCTCAGGTGCATATAGCAGTGTTTCATCGTTGGACACACCGGGAACAACGCGGCTAAACTTATTTAAACCTTCGATGATGTTTGCCAGAATTCTTTCGGGCAGGGCCATGGCAATATCGCCACAGACCACGTTGGTTAGTGTTGGTTCGATGTAACCCTTTTTGACTCTGTGCCATGTGCTTCGCCGACCTCGTTTGAGGTCCCCAAAGCGTTGAAGGATAGGCATACCACCGCCAATCAGGGTGGCTAAACTGCCGATGGACTCGCCGTATGCTTGGTTATCCGTTACCGGTTCTGTCAAGATCACCTTGGACAGGAAAGCGAAATTTGTACTCTCAGATTTTTTATGCTTGTAAGCATGTCCGTTGACACAAACAAACTTTTTGTAATTTTCTAAAGAAACGTATCCCCTGTGATTGGTGCAAAAAGTCCTGGTCTGATCATCATATTTTGATGTCTGAATAAAAAAAGTGGGATCGTAGATCACTTTGCAAAGATCATGCATAATATCACTGTGGACCTCCACGCGAACACCCACCTCAATGCCTCTTTGTTGTAAACCGATCCCGTATTTATTCGCCAGCCTTCCGATCCAATCCGATCCCCCACGGCCAGGGGCCATGATCATGTAATTCGAAAAGTATTTTTTTCTGTTGGTAACTACACCCCTTGCCCGACCATTTTCCACAATGACGTCCTTGGCCTCCTCTGATGTATGTATGGTCACCCCTTTGGACTTGATGTAATCAGCTATACCTGCAATGTACTCCGGCAAACGATCGCTACCAATGTGCTTCTGCTTGATTATTAACAGGTCGATTCCATGCAGCTTGGCCTTTTTGCGGATGTTTCTGGCTTCTTCCATACTGGTCGGATAGACAGGACCATCCATCCCGAATCTGTTGAATATTTGCTCCGTCTCATCGATAAGTTCCTGAGCTTTGAGAGTCGGCATGAACTGTGTAAGATCTGTCTTGCCTAACTTGTGAATGTAGTTCAGCTTACCATCGGAGAATAGTCCTGCTCCGCCAACACCACACAAAATATTGCACGGCCTACACTTAATGCATTTCTGATTGTCTTTGATCGGGCATTTGCGTTTCTGTGGGACCTTGCCTTTTTCAATAATTAGTACTTGAAGATTGGAGTGCTCGCACAGATAATAGGCTGCAAACAGGCCGGCAGGTCCCCCACCCACAATGATGACATCATAATCTGTATTCTTTCGGGTGGTAGCAATAACAGACATTATTCCTCCTGAGGTGCCGAAAACTCTGTCATTAGAAAATCCATAACACTTTAGATTTTTGAAAGTATTACCTGAAGCTCTTTCGAAATCGATTTCATATAATCTAAACTATTAAAAAAATTATTTAAATGAAAAGCAAAAAGCCTCTAACACTCTATTATAGGCTAAATAACGTTTACTCACAAATGATTTTGGGTCAAAACTTTTTTGAGTCTACTATTTTCTTTAATTGTTCAAAATCTTCAATAATATAATCTGCGCCTGCCTGTAATAGGTCTTCTTTGAGACTATCTTTTTCAGATGATGAGATTAGAATGCCGATTCCGACAAATCCTGCTCTGGATCTAGAGGTCGCTACCATATCATCAGGCATATCTCCGACGTAGTATAATTTTGAAATCCTATCTTTCAGGGTTGCTTCAATGGCATCAAGCATAAATGGATTCGGTTTGCTAAGAGAAACTTTTTTTTTCTCCAGTTTAAATATATTTTGCTCTTTTCTTAGACAATCGTCAAGCGTGTAGATAACTGTGAAAAACTTTCTCAAACCGAAACGATCTAAAGGATAGTCTGCTTCAGCTTTGGGCCGGCCTGTAGCAATGGCCAGGATATTGCTTTTTGACAGATTTTCAAGGATGGACTTATCAATCAGAGGCCTTTCTCTGTTTATATAACCCCTGTTGTAGTACACTTTTGTTGGAATGCCATAGGTGGATTCAAACAGGTCCTTTCCAAGATATATCTCCTGAAAAATTTGCTTAATAATATTTCCGCTTCCAACATCGCCGGTGTAAAGGCCGGAGATGAATTCATGCTTTTGTTCCCCATTTTTTTTCAGCAGAGCGGTTATTGGATTTTTTGTAGAGTTTAAGAAATGAGCCAGGGCTGCAACATCACAACGGCTCATCGTTTTTTTATGCCTGGACCAGGAATCCGGATCTTCATAGTATATTGGGATTTTTACTAAAGTGAATAAAAGATTGATGACCAAAAAGGTTAAGTCCCAATCATTATTTAATCCACCACTTTGCTTTACTCTAGCAAGATCGGTCAGGGGAAACAGAGGATCTGGCAGACTTTCCCATGAAACGGCTCCTTTGAAAAACAATCCTGCGGTTTTTCTAACAGTATCCCGGTATGATCCTGATACATCAATAATAACCCCATCCATATCAAAAACAATTAAGTTTTTAGGTTTCATAATTTTAACAATCTCGTAAAAAGTCGAAATTCGACGGCAAAGTAAAAAGCTCCAAATTCAAGGCGCGCAAATCCTGAGGAATGAGGCGTACTGATAGTACGCTGCAATGACGAAGGGTGCAGCGCAACGCAGAAGTTGGACTTTTTACGAAACCGTCATATTTTAGCTCTTATATACAATAATAGACATATTGCTTACTACTCTATGGATTATAGTAAAGCTCCGGCCTTCTGTTGGGAAGAAAATATCGCATCCTGTGACTTCGAACCCTATCCAGATCTTTTGCCTTGAGATCTACGACCAGCATACCTTCCTTGCCGCTTAAATCCTTGGCAATAACTTCGCCGGATGGTCCAATGATAACGGCGATGCCCGGAAAATGGAGCCCTTTTTCATTTTTACCGGTCTGGTTGCATGCGATAATAAAAAGACTGTTATCATAAGCCCTTGCAGGAAGGTGGCGCATCCAGGATCTGTATTTTTCTTCAGGAGTCCCTCTCGGGGATGCGTGTGGGATAAAAATCAGATCAGCTCCTTTTGTAGCCATACGGGTGGAAAGTTCGGGAAAGTGGGCATCATAACAAAGCTGGATGCCGAACTTAACACCATCTGTATCAAACAGTGGAATGTTGTTTCCGGGTGTAAAAACGGCATGTTCAGGTGGAGAGATGTGTAACTTTCGGTAGACACCGATAAATCCGTCGGGTTTTACCACCAGATGGCTCGCAAATAAACGGTCCTTTTCATCCTTTTCGACGATACCCGCCAGAATAACAATCTTTTCGCTTTCAGCGAAACTTAAAAGATTCCGTGTTGCCGGACCGGGAACAGGTTCTGCGGCGTAGTTTATGTCACTGTGATTACTGTATCCAGTAATATTCATTTCAGGGAAGCAGATGATGGCGGCACCTTGATTTTTTGACGACTTGATCCACTTGACCATGCTCTCGAGGTTATGGCTGGACTTGTTTACCGGTGAATTAGAGACAACGACTGCGATGCGGATGTCTTTCATAACGGGAACTAAGTATTATAGGTCAAAATGCGCTTTTATCTTAAATACCTTTGTTGCAGGCAGGTTGATAATTTCCTCTATTCCCGTCTCCATGGAGATATTTTTAAGGTTTTCCTCTATCTCCTTCATGGATGGCGCAATAAAAGTAAACCAGATGTTATATTTATTATTCCGCTGGTAATTATGGGTTACTCCCTGATACCGGTTGACGGTTCCGGCAAAGTTATCGATTTTGTGTTCCGGAACCTTTGCCGCGCAAAGCGTACTGACAAACCCTAATTTTTCAGGAACAAAATTTCCACCGAATCGGCGTATGATACCTTTTTTCTTTAACCGGTCAATTCGTTTTATAACTTCATTTTCAGAAAAACCGAGGCTTTCTGCAATTGAAAGATAAGGGCGTGGTGTCATGGGAAAGTCGGATTGTATCCTATTAAGAATTGCTCGATCAATGTCATCTAATGGGGGCATGGATTACTCCTTAAATTTTTCCTTGATCAAACGAACATGTACCTTTCTTGTTCGAGGTCCGTCAAATTCACAGAAAAATATTCCCTGCCATGTACCCAATACCAGCCGGTTATTTTCAACAGCAATCAGCTCTGAAGGCCCGACAATTGTCGATTTTATATGGGCCGGTGAATTCCCCTCGAGATGACGATACCCGGCTTCCCATGGAATTATCTTGTTTAAGATCATCAGAATATCATCTTTCACGCTTGGATCGGCACTTTCATTAATAGTTACTGCTGCCGTTGTATGCGGCACATAAAGCATACAAAGCCCTTCGCCAATACCTGCGGATATGACGATATCCTGTATTTTGGAGGTAATATCAATTAATTCCGTTTGGTTTCTGGATTTAACTGTACAAATCATGAAGCCTCCCCACAATACAAAAAAGGCCATGCTTTAAAAGCAGGGCCTTTTTTGTTAAAGTTTAATAAAACCGATCACAATTTTTTTGATTAGACACATCCGGTCGGCTTCGGAAGACCAGCCATCTTACATGCTCCCTTACCGGGTCCTGACGGAAACAGTTCATATATATGTTTCAGTTTGAAACCGGTAACTTTCGAAAGAATACGTACCATGGGGGCAATCCCATTCTTCTCATAGTATTCCTGAAGCACCTTGACAACCTTAGTGTGCTCTTCAGTTAATTCTTCGATTCCTTCTTGGCTTTTTACCCACTGTACCCACTCTTCACACCAATTATCGTAGCTGTCGATAAAGCCGTCTTCATCTACGGTAAATGTCTTTCCCATAAATTCAACCGTTGCCATTTAAAAACCTCCTTTAATTTTATTTAATTTTATGGCCTGCAGCCTATTGCTTTTTCCCGTTCTGACAATCTGAAAATTTTTATATGATTAATTTGCCAATGTCAATACGAAAAATATAAATATTTTTTGAAAACAATTTGATCCTTAATGTGCTCTAATGTATCCTAAATTCTATTGATACGAAATTTGCAAGGGGGCAAGAATCGACAGGCAATCTTTGGCCGGTATTAAGAACCAGGAAATAAATGGCAATTTGCCAATGTCAATACGAAAAATATAAATATTTTTTGAAAACAATTTGATCCTTAATGTGCTCTAATGTATCCTAAATTCTATGATACGAAATTTGCAAGGGGGCAAGAATCGTCAGGTAATTTTTAGCCGGTATTAAGAACCCGGAAATAAATGGCAAATTGAACAATGTATTCTAACACTGTGAAACCGAAAATCGTAGTGATTTGCGGTCCAACTGCTTTGGGAAAGACATCTATTGCAATAGATCTTGCCAGGGCTTTTAGCGGCGAGATTGTTGGCGCCGATTCAATGCAAATATACAGATACATGGATATCGGCACAGCCAAACCGACACCTGATGAGCGGTCGTGTGTCACTCATCATATGATTGATATAGTTAATCCGGATGAGCACTTCGACGCAAAGCAGTTTGCAAAAATGGCGCAAGAAAAAATCATGAAACTTTATATCCGTGGTGTTACTCCCTTTGTAGTCGGCGGGACAGGACTTTACATAAAAGCACTTGTGCAGGGCCTGTTTAAGGCCGGTCCGGCAGATTCCCATGTACGTGAACTTTTAAAAAAAGAAGCTTGGATTTATGGCTCCGATTTCCTTCACAAACGGTTAAGTCAGCATGATCCAGATACTGCAAAAAGAATACACCCCAATGATACTTACAGAATTATTAGGGCTTTAGAAGTACATGAGTTGACCGGAAAGACGATTACTGAATTACATCGTGAGCACATGTTTTCGGATAAACCATTCAGGGTCTTAAAGATAGGTCTTCATATGGACAGGGAATTAATGTACGATCGAATTGACCGACGAGTAGATGCAATGATCAAAGCCGGGTTCATTGACGAGGTCAAGGGACTTCTGGACAATGGTTACCCGGCCGATCTCAAATCGATGCAGTCCATTGGTTATCGTCACCTGGTCGATTTTATTCAAGGACGATGTCCATGGGATGAGACGCTGCGGACATTGAAACGAGATACAAAAAGATATGCAAAGCGTCAGATGACGTGGTTCAAGGTTGATTCAGAGATTATATGGACAGAACCGGGGCAATTAAGTAATATCAGCAGAAAGATAAATAAATTCTTGCAAGCCGCATGAAAATATATCAATAATTGATTGCCATGAAAATAGCGATTGCACAAATCAACCCGATTATTGGTGATTTTAACCATAATTTTGAAAAGATACAACGTTTTGCTGATAAAGCAATCGAGCTTTCATGCGATCTGGTTGTATTTTCAGAACTTGTTATTCCGGGCTATCCACCGCGTGATCTTCTCGAAAAGAACGATTTTATCGATGCCAACCTTGACTGCTTAAACAGACTACTGGCGTCAATACACGGTATAGGTGTTATCTGCGGGTTTGTGGATAAAAATCCTGACGATAAAGGAAAACCACTTTACAATTCTGCCGTGCTTTTTGAAGACGGCAATATCCTTCATAAAGTTCATAAAAGACTCCTGCCCACATACGACATATTCGATGAAAGGCGATATTTTGAGCCTGGCAGGGAGATCGTATCTTACTCATACAAGGGGCGCAGGATAGGACTTACCGTTTGTGAAGATGCCTGGAACGACGAGGATATTTTCAAAAGAAGGATATACTCCATAGATCCTGTAGCCCTGGTTGTACAAGCCGGAGCTGATCTGGTTATCAATATTTCCGCATCTCCTTTTTATGTAGGAACCAGGGAATTCAGGTGGAATATGTTTGGTTCCATGGCCCGAAAACACGGTGTTCCTTTAATATTCGCCAACCAGGTAGGTGGCAACGACAGTGTTCTTTTCGATGGAATAAGCACCGTTTTTGATAATAACGGTAATGTTATGGCTAGAGCATGTGATTTTGATGAAGATCTTATAGTTTTTGATTCCCAAGCACCTGAGTTATCCAAAGACGACCTCCATCTGATTTCAAATTCGGATACGGAATCTATCTTGAAAGCTCTTGTTATGGGAACCCGTGACTATGTTACAAAGTGTGGTTTTTCAAAGGTTGTTGTGGGGCTAAGCGGAGGGATAGATTCAGCGCTGACAGCATGTATTGCTGTTAAAGCCCTGGGGCGGGAAAATGTTTCGGTTGTATTTATGCCGTCTCAGTATACTTCTAAAGACAATTTCGAAGATACGGAAAAACTTGCTGAAAACCTTGGCATAGTGCTTACCCGGATTCCGATTGATGGAATCTTTAAAGAATTTTTAAGGTTTCTCTCACCGTCTTTCAAGAATAGCGAACCCGGCATAACGGAGCAGAATATCCAGGCCAGAATCAGGGGTACCATTCTCATGGGTCTGTCCAACAAACACGGCTCCCTTGTACTTTCTACAGGTAATAAGTCTGAGCTGGCCGTCGGCTACTGTACGCTCTATGGTGATATGACTGGAGGGCTGGCAGTAATTTCAGATGTTCCAAAAACTATCGTTTATGATCTGGCTCGCTTTATAAATCGAGAAAAAGAATATATTCCGCCGCGGATTATCTCCAAAGCACCTTCTGCTGAACTCCAACCTGATCAAACCGATCAGGACGACCTGCCGCCTTATGAAATCCTTGATTCTATTTTAAAAGGATACATCGAAGACTTCAAAGGAGCCGCTGAACTGGCTCAAAAGGGGTTTGATAAAGATATTGTAGAGGAGGTTATCTTCAAGGTTGACAGAAACGAATACAAGCGACATCAGGCGCCCCCCGGTCTTAAAGTGACGTCAAAGGCTTTTGGCTATGGCAGAAGATATCCCCTTGCACAAAGGTACACAAAAACATCCGTATAATTCCAAATGATTTCAAATTTTTCAATTGGTTGCTAACTTCCCCTGCCACGAATCCCTTTTTTCCAGGGTTTCTTTTATCAGGTCCATAGTCTCCATTTTTTTTTTGGACCACATGGGTGCGACCAGTTCTTCAGGATGAGGATCTCCGGTTAAACGCTGAATGATCATATTTTTCGGGATACGTTCTAAAAAATCGCAGACAAGATCTACATATTCCTGCTGTTCAAGACACCTGTATTTCCCGGCAGCGTATAGTTTATGAAGTTTTGTTCCTTTTACGACATAGAGAAGATGGATCTTGAGGCCGTCGATCTCCATGCTTGCAACGGCCCTGGCCGTTTTAAGCATGTCGGTCTTTTTTTCGTTTGGAAGACCGAGAATAACATGGGCACATATTTTAATGCCTCTATTTTTAGTAGCAGCGACGGTTTTTTTGAAACACTTAAAGTCATGCCCACGGTTGATAAAGGCAAGCGTAGCATCGTGGACAGATTGCAGACCGTATTCGATCCAGACAAGATATTTTTTCCCATAGCCTTGCAGAAGCTCCAAAACCGACTCATCCACACAATCCGGCCGTGTACCGATTGACAGACCGACCACATCGTCCACTTCAAGGGCTTCTTCATAAAGGCTTTTGAGCTTGTCAAAAGGGGCATAGGTGTTTGAAAACGCTTGAAAATAGGCTATAAACTTTTTGGCCTTGTATCGCTTTGAGAGAGCTCTTTTACCTTGGAGGAGCTGCTCGGTAACAGAGAGCCCCGTTGCATGAGCACCGGTTCCGGAACCCCGGACATTACAATATATGCACCCTCTAGTTGAAATCGTACCATCCCTGTTTGGGCAGGAAAATCCCGCATCGATGGTTATTTTTTGAACTCTGCATCCGAAGATATTTCTCAGATATGTATTAAAATTATTATATCTTTTATGCATGTCATTGGTTTCTTAAGTGTGAATTTTGTGTATTTTTTTGGCGAAAAAAAATGCTCAGCCAATTAAGTGTGAAGTGATCTAAAGTGATCTAAAGTGCCTAAAGTTAAGGAATACTGCCAATTTATATAAAAGCCGGAGC
>Ga0209271_10000259_pt1 | contig 18411 bp, 17 predicted proteins | sample tdAd002_FD_187123 | JGI IMG/M metagenome (GOLD analysis project Ga0209271, IMG submission 187123) | Marine sediment microbial communities from the Atlantic coast under amendment with organic carbon and nitrate - tdAd00.2 (SPAdes)... | ecosystem: Environmental > Aquatic > Marine > Coastal >... | reverse complement strand
GTTGAGGCGCCGATCGTTTTCGGCATCGATTTCCTGGACCCGATCCCATACTTTTATTTCTCCCTGGCCGTCGTGATGCTGTGCCTGTTTATCCTCTATCGCATCGAAAACTCGAGGGTAGGGCTGACCCTGCACGCCATACACTGGAAGTCGGCACTGGCGGAGTCCGTGGGTGTTGACGCCTGGCGTTATCGCGCGCTGGCGTTCATCGTGGGATCGTTTTTCGTCGGTATCGCCGGCGGATTGAAAATTCATTACCTGGGTAGTGTCACGCCAAACCAGTTCACCGTCGGTTTCATGGTTTTCATCCTGATCTGGGTGATTGTTGGCGGTTACAACAAGTTCTATGGCCCCATTATAGGTGTCGTTGTGCTGACCATTTTTGACGAGTCGATCCGCAGCTTCGAGGTGTTGAGGCCTGCGATTTATGGCGCGATGCTCATTCTATCGATCCTCTTTCTACCCCTGGGCCTGGAAAGCGTTCCGGGAAAAATAAAATCATGGTTTGGAGTCGGCTCCCCGCCACCCGAACCGCCGTTGTCTGACCAATAGGGCGTAATAGAAGACTCGCATGGCCATTTTGGAAATCAACAGTGTAAGCAAACAGTTTGGCGGGCTGACGGCGCTGGACAATGTCAGCTTTCAGGTTGAAGAGGGTGAAATCCGTGGTTTGATCGGCCCCAACGGCGCCGGCAAAAGTACCATGTTCAAAAATATCGCCGGCTTCCAGGTGCCGACCATGGGCAATATTCGCTATCAGGGGCAAAGCATCGAAGGCAAGAAGCCCCATACGATTGCGGAAATGGGCATCGTGCGCACCTTCCAGGAGACAACATTGTTCCAGGAGTTGAGCGTGTTCGAGAATGCTTTGGTGGGGACGCATATCCGCGCGCGCTCGAACGTATTTTCCGCGGTGCTGGGGCTGGACAGGCTGAAACAGCAAGCGGCCAGCGAAAAGGTGATGGAGGTACTCGAGTTCATGGGGCTGATAGAGCGCAAGGATCAACTCGCATCCGAACTGCCGCTGGGTTCGCAACGCGCACTGGCATTGTCCATCGCACTGGTCTCCGAGCCGAAAGTCATGTTGATGGATGAGCCTTTTGCCGGCATGAACGGCGAAGAAACCAGCCACATGATGGATTTGACCCGGAAAGTCCGGGAATCAGGTATTACCGTCGTCCTCGTCGAGCATGATATGAAAGCCGTTATGGGCCTGTGTAATTATCTGACCGTATTGAATTTTGGACAGGTGCTGGCGCAGGGCACGCCGGAAGAGGTGCGCAACAACGACAAGGTGATCGAAGCCTATCTGGGCGGGGCAAGATAGGATGCTGCTACAGGTTAACGATATTCATGTTCATTATGGCCAGGTGGCGGCTCTTAAAGGGGTTTCGCTGGAAGCGGGTGAGGCCGATTTTGTCACCCTGATCGGCTCCAACGGCGCGGGCAAGAGCACCACCTTGCGCACCATATCAGGATTAAATCATCCCAGTGCGGGCGAGATAATCTTTGATGGACAACGTATCGATCAATTGTCGGCCGACAGGATTCTTAAACTGGGTATTGCCCATGTACCCGAGGGACGCAGGATATTCAAGGATTTAACGGTTACCGAAAATCTGCTGCTCGGCGCATTTACCCGGGATGACCAGCAAGCCATTCGCGAGGACCTGGATGGTGTATTCGATCGCTTCTCCCGATTGAGTGAGCGCAAGAATCAGACCGCTGGAACCATGAGTGGCGGTGAACAACAGATGTTGTCGATCGGTCGCGCATTGATGTCGAGACCGCGCATACTTTTACTCGACGAACCGTCACTCGGCCTGGCACCGGTCATCGTTCGCGAAATCGCACACCTGCTGACCGAAATCAATAAACAGGGGGTATCCATTGTCCTGGTCGAACAAAATGCCGAGCTTGCGCTGGAACTGTCACGCCATGGTTACGTGCTGGAAACAGGCAATGTTGCGCTGCAAGGCGAGGCCGGAAGCCTGATGGATAATGATCATGTGCGCAAAGCTTATCTCGGTATTTAAACGCAACCGGCTTAAAGGATTTGCCGACAACTGTTAGCCATTCGCATAAGACTGTTCAGGCAATCTGCTTCCTGGCCACTTCGACAATCAGGCGTCGCATCCACTGATGTGCCGGATTGTTCTGCAATAACGGGCTCCAGGCCATCTTCAACTCGATCGGTGGGATTTCGAAGGGCGGTTTTTCCACCACCACGCGTGGGTTATGCGCCTGCAGTTTTGCCGCCTTGGACGGAATGGTAGCAATCAGGTCGTTTTGCTCGGCCATTAACATGGCAGCCTGGTAGTGGCGTGTAAAGACGCTAATCCGACGTTGCTTGTCGATACGGTTGAGCGCCTCGTCGACCCACCCGAGGCGTTGTACATCGTCAGGGTTCATGCCGACGCCAACCCCCATGCCGGTTTTGCTCACCCAGACATGCTGGGCCTGCAAATAGGAATCGAGCGTAAAATTGTTGCGGATCGGATTGTCGATACTGAACAGGCAGGCGAAATCATCTTCCCAGATGGTTTTCTGGTGGAACGACTGCGGGATAGAATCGAAGCGGTTGATGACCATGTCCACCTTGCCCTGTTCGACATCGAGAAAACTGACATCGCTCGGGGTCATGATATCGAGCGTAATACCGGGCGCTGCTTCACGCAGGCGCTGCAGGATAGGCGGGAAGATGGTCGACTCGGCATAATCGGTCGCCATGATGCGGAAGAAACGCTCGGCGGTCGCGGCATCGAATGCGGCCCGGGGTTGTACGGCCTTGTCGACCCTGGCCAGCACTTCACGGATTACCGGCTGCAATTCAAGCGCTCTTTCAGTCGGGGTCATGCCGTCACTGGTACGAACCAGCAGGGGATCATCAAACATAACCCGTAAACGCCCCAGCCCGTTACTCATCGCCGGCTGGCTTAAACCAAGGTGGCTGGCTGCTTTGGTCACGTTTCGTTCGCGTAGCAGGATATCCAGGTACTCGAGAAGATTAAGATCGATTCGCCCGTTATGCATGTCTTGCCTCGGAGGCTTTATTGATTTGGTGAATAGTAAGTATAAACACCATTTATTTCAATTATAAGCGAGAAAATCTTAAAATGGAGCCACTTTTTCACCAGCATTTAAAGGCATGACCATGACTCTATACCAAAAAGATATCGCCGACGTTGCCGCGGTGTGCGGTGCCCAGGGTGACAGCTGGAATGCGATCAATCCGGAATCAGTCGCGCGTATGCGTGCACAGAACCGCTTCAAGACAGGGATCGACATCGCTAAATACACCGCAAAAATTATGCGTTCCGACATGGATGCCTACGATGGCGACTCGTCAAAATACACGCAATCACTCGGTTGCTGGCACGGATTCATCGCCCAGCAGAAGATGATTGCGATCAAGAAGTACATGTCCACTACGAAGGGTTCTTATATCTACCTGTCTGGCTGGATGATCGCCGCGTTGCGCTCTGAATTCGGCCCGTTGCCCGATCAGTCGATGCATGAGAAAACCACGGTGCCGGAATTGATCGAAGAAATTTATACCTACCTGCGCCAGGCCGACGCGCGTGAGCTGGGTGGTTTATTCCGCGAACTTGATGCCGCGCGTGCAGCGGGGGATAGCGTCAAAGAGAAAGGCGTGCAGAATCAAATCGACAACTTTGAAACGCATGTGGTGCCGATTATTGCCGATATCGATGCTGGTTTTGGCAACGAAGAAGCCACCTACCTGCTGGCGAAGAAAATAATCGAAGCCGGTGCCTGTTGTATTCAGATCGAAAACCAGGTGTCCGATGTCAAGCAATGCGGGCACCAGGACGGCAAGGTTACCGTGCCGCATGCCGATTTCATCGCCAAGATCAACGCGGTACGTTATGCCTTTCTCGAACTGGGTGTCGATGACGGCGTCATCGTTGCACGCACCGACTCCCTCGGCGCTGGCCTGACGCAGAAAATCCCGGTTTCGACTACGGAAGGCGACCTGGCTTCACAGTACAACGCTTTCCTCGACACCACGCCGGTCGATTCGGTCGACGATATTGCCGATGGCGACATGGTGATCAAGCAAAACGGCCAACTGGTCAAGCCGGTGCGTCTGCCCAACGGCCTGGTACGTTTCCGCGAAGGCAGCGGCGAAGACCGTTGCGTGCTCGACGGCATTACCGCACTGCGCAATGGTGCGGACATGTTGTGGATCGAAACCGAGAAGCCTCACCTCGCGCAAATTGGCGGCATGATAAACCGCATTCGCGAAGTGATTCCGAATGCCAAGCTGCTGTACAACAATAGCCCGTCGTTCAACTGGACGCTGAACTTTCGTCAGCAGGTCTTCGACGCCTGGAGCGAAGAAGGTAAAGATGTTTCCACCTACGAGCGCGACGGTTTGATGAGCGCCGATTACGATGACACCGAACTGGGTATCGCTGCAGACGACAGGATCCGTTCCTTCCAGGCCGATGCGGCACGGGTAGCCGGCGTTTTCCACCACCTGATCACGCTGCCGACCTACCACACCGCGGCGCTATCCACCGATACGCTGGCGAGGGATTATTTCGGTGACGAAGGTATGTTGGGTTATGTCGCCATGGTTCAGCGCCAGGAAATCCGTCTCGGCGTCGCCTGCGTGAAACACCAGAACATGGCAGGCTCTGACATGGGTGACGATCACAAGGAGTACTTCTCAGGTGCGCAGGCGCTGAAAGCCTCCGGCAAAGACAACACGATGAATCAGTTCTAAGAACATCGCTTAAAGTGTCTCAACAAAGGGCGGACTGGTTTCCGCCCTTTTTTATGCCTGGTGCCGGGAGCGTTAGTCGACGGACGCCGCACCGATAGCACCATGTATTTTACGCCGCGGAGCGCAGGGATGACGCTGATAACCTTAGTTTGTTAAGATCGTTGTCTGCACTCGCTGGTTGACAGGAGATTTCCGTGAAAGAAACTCGGGCAACATCCGCCTATGACTATCCCTTGTTGATCAGTCAGCTCTGGCATACCCCGATGTCATGCAATCCCGAGCAGGAAATTGTCAGTGGCGAGAGTAGGCGATTCAGTTACCGGGAGTTGCGCGCGCGGGTTGGGCAACTCGGCTCTGGCCTGGCATCGATCGGGGTCAAACCCGGTAACACGGTGGCGGTGATGGACTGGGATAATCACCGCTACCTGGAATGCTTCTTCGCGGTGCCGATGATGGCCGCGGTATTGCACACGATTAACGTGCGCCTGTCGCCGGAGCAAATACTCTATACCATCAATCACGCCGAGGACGATTTCATCCTGCTGCACGCCGACTTCGTTCCCATCATCGAACAGATCCGCGAACGTATCGAGACCAACCCCCGCTTTATCTTCCTGCGCGATGAGTCCGATACCGTGCTGCCGGAATTCTGTGATTGCGAATACGAAGCCTTGCTGCAAACCGGTGACGCCGATTTCGAATTTCAGGATTTCGACGAAAACACGGTGGCGACGACTTTCTATACCACCGGCACCACCGGTGATCCAAAAGCGGTGTTTTACTCGCATCGGCAACTGGTGCTGCACACGTTGACGTTGGTCGGGGGGTTGAGTTCGACCGACAGTAGCAGCCGGGTCCATCGTGGCGATGTCTACATGCCGATTACCCCGATGTTCCACGTCCACGCATGGGGCTTCCCCTATGCGGCCACGTTGATGGGGATGAAGCAGGTCTATCCGGGTCGTTATGATCCGGCGCTGTTACTGCGTCTGATCAAAACCGAGGGCGTCACCTTTTCGCACTGTGTGCCGACGATACTGCATATGTTGTTAACCGCAAATGAGACCGAGCAGGTCGATCTTTCAAACTGGAAAGTCATTATCGGTGGCGCGGCGCTGACGCAGGGTATGGCGCAGGCGGCCACCGAGCTCGGCATCAACCTGTTTACCGGCTACGGCATGTCTGAAACTGGCCCCGTTCTCACCGTGGCAGATATGACCGGGGTCTATGCGGTGGACTCCGACGATGATCCCGATGCTCGCTGCAAGACTGGCAAACCCCTCCCGATGGTCGATTTAAGAGTTGTCGATGCCGACATGAATGATATTCCGCGCGGTGGTTCGGTCACCGGTGAGGTCGTGGTACGCGCCCCGTCGCTGACCCAGGGTTATGCGGGTAATGCGCAGGGATCCGAAGCCCTCTGGGAAGGCGGTTACCTGCACACCGGCGATGTCGGTTATATCGATGCGGGTGGTTCGTTACTGATCACCGATCGCATGAAAGACGTCATCAAGTCAGGCGGTGAATGGATTTCGTCACTGGAACTGGAGAGCATCGTTTCTGCCTGCGCCAGCGTGGCCGAGGTTGCGGCCATTGGCATACCCAGTGAACGTTGGGGGGAACGCCCGATGTTGACCATTGTCGGCAGCCCCGGGGTGGCCGACGAGGCCATAATCAGCGAGGCCAGAAGCTCGATACAGGCTGGTATCGACGCGGGGCAGATCTCGAAGTGGGCGCTGCCGGAACGCATCGAAGTGCTCGAGGCCCTGCCCAAAACCAGTGTCGGCAAACTGGATAAAAAGCTGTTGCGCGCGCGTTACAACGACGCCGGGTAGTCGATAGCGGCAACAGGAATTAAGGAACAGTGACGGGTTTAGCTGATTATCGATCGACACTGACCCCTTTTATCAATTTAGAAAGCTTGCTTCAACGCCGCCAGGTTATTTCTCATCACGCTTAAGAAATCACCTTGTGCAGGTAGGTTGGCGCAGGGATCAAACACGATTGAGCCGATGCCCATTTCCTTCAATTGCTTGACTGACTCTGCAGCAGGGGTGCCTTCCCAGAGCATCCATTTCGCAGCATGGGCCTGTGCCAGGTTCTCCAGCGCCTTCCATTGCGACGGCTCGGGATATTCATCGGGTTCCCACACCAGGCTGTGAAGCGTGACGCCATATCGACGCGCCAGGTATTGATACACGGGATGCGAAGCGAGCAGGGCCTGGTTTTGATTACCCGAAACAATACTTTTCAGTTCGGCGTCCAGGGCCAGCAAATCACTTTCAAGCCGGGCAAAGTTTTTGCCGACTGCCACCTTGAGTTGCGGGCGTTGTTTGATGATTGCCTGCCTGATTGCATCGGCCTGATGAACGGCCTGTTGCAAATCGAGCCAGGTGGTAAAAGCAACCCCGGCATGCGCATGCGTAGCACCTCTGCCGTGACTATGCGCCGCGCCGGACCCGGCATCAATATAGTTTTCAGCAAAGCCTGTCGAGGTATCGACCAGGCGCCGGCGTGGTAAAGAGACCTTGTTAATCCACTTCGCATAATTGGCGCCATTCAACAGGATCAGGTCAGCGCGCTGGTAGGCACCCACGGTTTGCACATTGGGCGTCCAGAATGCCGGATCGATAGCGGGCGGTGCAGGGAACACAACCTCTGCATGTTCGCCCGCGATCCGTTGCGCGAAGTATTGTAACGGGTAATTGACCGTGTAGATGTGAAGGCGATCATCAGCAATGGCCGCCGTTGCGAATTGCCCCATCGTCACTAAAAAAACAATAATGTTAAAAATTCTGATTTTCATCGAACACTCATCATTTACACATTACCGGGCTCAGTTAATAAACAGGGATCTAACCAGGTCACTACTGTACCCATCGACCACGTACAACAGGCTTACACACAATGCCCCCGCTATCAGGCCGATAATGAAAATCTCCGCTGCCAGCAAGTATGCAATGGTCGCACGACTGCAACCCAGCTTGAAAATGGTCTGCAGTTCACGCTGGCGCAAGCGCAGGGAAAGCGCAAACACCAGCACCAGTGCCAGCAACGTGGCCGAGCCCACGAGTACGATCACGGCATCGAGAACATTTTTTATACGAAAGATATTCTGTAACAAACCATCGATTACTTTCTCGGGCAGGACTATCTGGTTAAGCTTTGCCTCTTCCAGGTAACGGCCGCGCAGAATGGTTGATGATTTGGTATCGTCGGGTATCACGATCACCGCGGTGAGTGGGTATTCACGCGCGTCGCCATGAAAATGGAAGCTGTCGATATTGTCGGCCGTGATTTCGTTGTATTGAAACAATTTTGGGCTGGCGACCACGCCACTTTCGGTGCGTTGCATGATCAGGGTTTCATCGGTCACCTGGCTGACATCCTGGTGGCCATGCCCCATGCCCTCGATGACCCAGGTGGTTCTGACATCGGTAAACACGGCCAGATCATCTGGCGTATGCGAACGCTCCAGTACACCGACTATTTTCATTTTCAACGGGTAAATGCCGGCCAGGTCAAACACTGTTTCCGGTGAAGACAACAAGCTATCACCCGGTTTCAAGCCCAATGATTCAGCGACGCTGGCGCCGAGTACGGCCTCACCCAGCAACGCCATTTGCCTGCCCTGTGCCATGCCCAGTGCACGAAAGTCAAAGTAATCAAGCGTGGTGCCGACGATGGGGAATCCGCGCGCGTTAAAGCGGGTATATAAGGGCACCGGCTCGGCCAGGTCCGTGGCCAACAGCTCATCCACCGCGAGCAGGGAAATCAGCTCCGGTATCTCGTCGTCGAAATAAAGTGCGTTCATGACCAGGTCCAGCGCGCTGCCCCTGGCGCCGAGCAGCAACGGCGTCGATTGTGCGCGGGCAAGTAACTGGCGTTCGCTTTCATCGAGCAACACTTCCAGTGACAGGGGTAACACCGCAATCAGCGTGACACAGGCTACCATGGTCAGTGATCTGAACCTGTTGAAAACAAGGTACTGCCAGGCCAGGAACAGTGCGTGCATCAAGCTGGATCCGGCTCGTGAAATTGCAGAAAATCCACCACCCGGTCGAAGCGCGGCAATAATTCATGATCATGTGTTACGGCCAGCAAGGTCGTACCCTGTTCTGCTACGTTATCGAATAACAGATCCAGGATGCGGCCCTTGTTGCGCGGATCGAGATTACCGGTGGCTTCATCGGCGAACACCAGTTTCGGTCCCGGTAACAATGCCCGGCAAATAGCTACCCGTTGTTTCTCGCCCTGTGACAGATCGTTGGCATAACGTTTTAGTTTGTCGCCGATACCGATTTTTTCGGCTAATTCAATCGCACGCTGCCTGACCGACGGGCTGAGTTGCAAGGACCGGGTAATGCGATAGGGGTGAATAATATTATCCATGACATTGAGGTATTCGATTAACTCAAAGTCCTGGAATACAAAGCCGATGTTATTGATGCGAAAGTCGCGACGCTGCGCATCGGAGAGCTGTTCGATTTGCGTATCCGCCACGGCGATCGAACCGCGTTCGGATTTGATAATGCCGGCAGCGAGATTCAATAACGTGGTCTTACCCGAACCCGACGGGCCGATGACGGCAACCTTCTCACCCTGTGCAACATCGAACTGATCTATTGCAAGGGAAAAGCCATCGCCCGGGTAATGAAATTCAAGAGACTGGATGTTGATCATAAAATTTTTCAGTCACGCATCGTGATGCGCCATGACGAATCAGGGTTTGTACCTCATCAGGACGCGGCTGGTGTCGACTGCTGTCGTGGTTGTGTTCCCGGTTCAATCCGCTTTTCCTGAAGTAATTCCATGTCGGTAATCTTCCATGCCCCGTCAACGGCTTCTACCGTCACAATCGCATCATAAAGATTCTGCCGGGTATGTACATGGCCCCAGTGACCCACCGTGCCGGTTGCTGTCCAGTTGCCTTTAATCTGATAGGCCAGGCCATCCATACGCTCGGCGTTGGCGCTTAAAATCTGCACCTCCTTAACCTTGGCCTGCGCGCCGCCGGCTTTTTGCACCGCAAATGATTTACGATTTTGCAGGTAGATGTCGGCCAGCAAATCGCCATCGACGCTTAAGGCCAGCTTGTCGTAAACGTCCTGTTCCTCACGAAAATCAAATGCCCGGTAGACATTTTTCAACATGGCCTGCAGCAGCACCTGAGATTGTTCATCGTTCAAATCAGCCGCCATCAGCGCCGGCCTGGAAACAACGACATGCGTGTAGGGCAGCGCGATAATACCGGCCACCAGCGTCACCACCAGCCCGATGCTGATGACGCGTATGGGGCGTTGCCTACGTTTTCGCTGCCATAGCAGCCAACACAGCACCAGAAAAATGATCCCACAGAGCAGGGATACAACAGGAATGGCGAGGTCACCAAAACTCCCCTTCACCGCAACCGCGTCTACCGTCGGCACCTTGTACTTTTTCAGAAAATTCGTCCAGCTGAACACGTTATCGTCTTTGAAGATGAAGCCCGCCAGCGGTCCTGCCGGGTCAGTCGCGATGGTGGGTATGCGCTCAATCTGCTCATTGAACAGCTCCCAGTCGACGGTTACCTGTTGTGGCAAGCCCTGGGTCAGGAAGGTAATGATCACGCCGATAATGGCAGTGGAGATTTCCAGTCGTTCCGGTTTTTCCAGTAGCTTGATACCGCTCAGCCCAACTTTAACGTAGTTACTGCGATCCAGAATCGGCCTGACCGCTACCCCGTCAATTTTGACCGGGTTTTTGCTCAGCAGAAATTCACCAATGCGTTGCTTGAGCGGCTCCAGCTCATCGATTTCAATATACTCGTTACCGCGCAGGCCCAGGTCCATCCAGCCTTCCATGTCTTTGGTGCGCACGAGAATTTCGTGGCGTACCTCGTAAGGCTCGATGTACAGGAACGACATCAGTGCCGATTTGTGGTGCCGTTTCAAATTGGGGCTGTCAAAACGGGAGTACCAGGGATCCTGCCAGTCGAGGTTCAGCTTTACCGCTTGCCCCAGGTAACGAAAATCGATTACCGGAACTGCCTTGTGGTAAGCAATGAAACCGATACTCACGAGGGTATTACCCTGCGGGTCGGCAGGGGGAACAATGGTGAGTTGTTGCGGTTTCTCGTTGAACGGATAAATAATCTCCGCATACAGCACCCGTTTGTCGGCAGGCGCTTCGCCAATTCGCTGGCGGGTATAGGGATTGATCATGCCGGCAAAAGGAGAATTGCGGTCTACCCGCATACGCGGTTCTACCAGTTCAAGCCTGGCCGGCAGCTTAGTTCCCTTGTCGGTTATAAATTGTAAACGCTCGGCAGCAAAAAATTTTATGCGCTGCTCCAGTGACGGGCGGTCGACGGCATCCTGCAGCAGCTCATCCGGCACCAGTTCCGCAAACTGCTTCAGGTCACCCACATACACTTCCAGCTTGACCCTGACATGATCATCGAGCACATAGATTTCTGCGATGTTCGGCGCGGTCTCGGCGCCAGTCAGGTTGATCCAGTCGGCAGTGGAGCATTGCGCATAAATGAACAGGGTAAGCGCAAGAAAGCTACGAAATCTACACATGGGAATTCTGTAGTGACATCAATGGATGAATTGATCGGGTAATGGTTAATCGGGGAGTTTACAGCAGATTAGAAGCGCAGCAATAAGGCAATAATAACAGCGGCCGATTCATGAAAATATCCGCAGCAATCAAACATTAATAATTAAAGCGCGCCCCGATTCCAACACCCCAGTCATAGGGTTTATCACCACCGATACCGAAGAGACCGTCCACGTAGGTCCCAAATGCCGGGGAAAACATCTTGCCGACTTGAACCTCAAAAGTCGCGGGAATTTCATTGTCATTCTCCCAGTCAACGGGGACCTTGGCGTCCGCTTTTCCCCATATATTTCCCTCAAACGATTGAATGGCAATCAGTCGGAAGGAAGTTGTATTAACGTCCGGGCCGTCGTAACTCCAGAATTGCTGGATTAACGGAACCAGCACCGTGTTCTCCCGTACCATAGCCACACCAACTAACGGGCCAATCTGGTCTGATCCCGATCCGATACCCTGATCTTCATTCCCGGCATCCACAATCAATTCACCGCCGATAGCCACCTTGTATTTCCATGACCCAGATTTCCAACCATGGTTTCCGGGAAGTAAATGGGTTTTAGATGTAGCGACTCCCAGTCGTTCTCACTCGACCCCGTCACGTCAGTATCCCAATAGTGAATCTCATATTTAAGCTTTAGTTTGGGCGTTAGCATGCCTGCGCCGTCCACCCAGTAATCGCGTTTTTCAGGCCCGTCGAGATCAAAATACTGCGCGCGTAGGTCTGTGTTAGAAACGGCTGCCAGGGGGTTAGAAGCATTTTCTTCACCATAAGCGCTGCTGATGCCAATGCTTGTTAGCAAAGCCAATATTGTTGAGGCTTTCTTAATACGATGATCAGTGTTGGCCATGAATTCGAATCCATTTATAAATGCAAAGCGCGTAATTCTTGAGAGTCATCCCCACCTAAGCGGGAATGACTATTTGGAGGGCCGTTCCCTTTAATCTTTATTTTGGTTCGGGATAAGGGAACTCCTTGCCCACCGCCTCGCTGGCCTCCTTGTAAACCCCGCGGAGCACCTCGTCGACTTCGCCCCACCGACCTTCGATGATGAAATTGGAATATTTTATGGCTTCGACAGGAACGCCCGCTTCCTTGCTGAATTTTTCTCTGTCGGGATCTCCACCTGGAGGCTGTGCCTTCCCGGCCAGGGGCGGCGCCCACGTGGCTTCCTCGACGACCGCCATGCGCACCCGGATGTCGTCCTTGGTGATATTCCAGACCATGAAATCCTCGGCCAAACTCAGCGGACCGTCATAGGTGGTGCGGATGCGGTCGTTCACGGATGCAGTCGTATCAAAATCCTTGAAGAAGTGATAGGCGACCGCCATGCGCGGTTTGATCTCCTCCATCACCTTGCCGAAGGCTTCCGGTGCCGTATGCACCTGGGTGCCGACCATCAACGCCGCCTCCGGGGTGAAGCGCATCTTTTTTACCAGATCGGGAGCGGCTACGAAGCACTCGTGAACGACGAGGTCCGCGTCCTTCGCGTATTCGATAAACCATTTATTGGGATAAGTGTCCGAGCCGAAGACGAATTTCAGCCCTTTCCATTCGAGGCTGAAGCTGACTGGCCCATCGAGTGCATGGATCGCGGGAAACGAACGCACCGTGACGCCATTGTCCTCGTAGATCACAGCATTCTCTGCTTTGTAATCGAATTCGGTAACATCAAGACAAAAAGGGGACGGAGGGATTATTTTTTGACCAGTGCCGGGTGTTGAAATAGACTAACGAATCTACCAGCCAGCTGTTAGCAAGGGAGTTGCTATGCCGAGGCGCGCAAGGATGTATCTGCCGGGTTATCCGTATCATATCTTTCAACGCGGAAACAATCGTGAGCCCTGCTTTGTCGAGCGGGAGAACTATCAGTTCTATCTCGATCTGTGGCAAGAATGCGTGGAGCGTTACGGGGTGGCGGTACATGCTTATTGTCTGATGACCAATCACGTTCATTTTCTGGTCACGCCAGCGCAACCCGATTCGATTTCACGGGTTACGCGGGTCGTCGGCAGCCGATACGCTTATTATTTCAATCAGCGATACAACCGCACGGGCACGCTCTGGGAAGGGCGGCACAAATCCAGCCTGGTGCAGGACGATCGTTATTTTCTGGTCTGTAGTCGCTATATCGAGTTAAACCCGGTCGTGGCCAGCCTGGTGGTCAAACCCGAGGCATACCGATGGTCGAGTTATATGGCCAATGCGTGGGGTCGGGATAGCAACCTGGTGCATCACGACGAATACCTCAGCCTCGGCAAAGACAAGACCTCAAGAAGCCACGCCTATCGGGAATTGTTCAGGGATCGGCTCGCAGACGGGGATGTCCACTTGATTGAAGAAGCGAATCGATATTGCCAGCCGGTCGGTGACGAGCGATTTCGGCGACAAATTGAGCAGAAATATGGAATAAAACTTGGACAAGCATCGAGAGGCCGGCCGAGGAATAAGGGATAAAATTGGTTAAAGAATAATCCCTCCGTCCCCTTTTTCCCTTTTTTTGCAGTGAGCTGGGTTACTATGGTCGGGTTATGGATATAGGTATTAATTTAATTCTCGGGGCACTGGCGATTATTTATGGCGTCTACAGCTTTATACAGAGAAAGGTCGCACCTGAAAAAATCGCCAAACTGCAAACGATGATCGAGCGCAATGGTGAAAAAATGGGCCATTCCATCCACCTGTTCGGTTACACGATTATGCCTGTCGTCGCCGGCCTGCTGTTGTTGTTCGCTCACTTTCGGGGTTAAGGTCACACACCCTGCCGCGTAAGGAATCCAGGAGTCGGTCTTCGCAGTAGCGGACGCTTATGAGCAGCTCCCGGGCGGTGATCTACGACCAGAACCAAAAGCTCAACGGAAATTGAGTTATGTCAATTTCGCCAGGTTTCGAGGTGTTACTATCCGCGGGATAATCTCTGCCAGTAAATTTTCAGGTTATCCAGTTTCAATGCGAATACGAGCCAGGGGGCGAAGCGATACTTTGGCAAAGAATAACTAAACAACAAGCGTGCGACTTCCGCGCCTGTCGTTTTCTTAAGGAGAGAGATCAATGAATGCATTTAAGTCATTTAGCCTGCTGTCACTGCCATTACTGCTTGTCGTGCTCGTCATGGGTTCATCTCAAGCGATGGCTGCCGGCGGTGCCGTCAAGTCACCGACCGGGGTTGCGCCGGACCGCTATGTTTACTATCCCGGCACCGAAGACCTGGCCAAAGGCGAAGTTCGTTTGTTTGCCTGTGGTACCGGTTTGCCTGCCGCGAGACGTTCCCAGGCGGCGACATGCTGGTTGGTTGAACTCGGCAATGGCGACAAGTTCCTGTTCGATATCGGCACCGGTTCCATGGTTAACGTGGCCGCGCTGATGATCCCGTATGATTTCCTTAACAAGGTCTTTCTCACGCATTTGCACACCGATCACTGGGGCGACCTGTCGACACTGTGGGCAGGTGGCTGGACTGCTGGTCGAACCGGGCCTTTAAAAATCTGGGGACCAAGCGGCCAAACGGAGGATATGGGTACCAAATACGCGGTAGAGCATTTCCTCAAGTCCTTTAACTGGGACGCCAAAACCAGAAATTTTGTGCTGAGCCCGAAACCTGGAGAAATCACCGTCAAGGAATTTGATTACAAGGCCGTTAACGCGGTAGTTTACGAGAAGAATGGTGTCACTATACGTTCTATCCCGGCTATTCATGCAGGCGATGGACCTGTCAGTTATATACTCGAATATGCGGGCCTGAAGATTGTTATCGGTGGCGATACCTTCCCCAATCAGTGGTACATCAAGCATGCGACAAAGGCCGACATCGCCATTCACGAAACCTTCCTGAAACCCGAAGCCCTGGTTAAGCTTTACGGTCAGTCACCGCAACAGGCGCTGGCCGTAGGCACCCAAATTCATACTTCACCCGAGGCTTTTGGCAAGGTCATGAGTACCATTAAACCTCGCCATGCTATTGGCTATCATTTTTTCAATGACGAAAATACCCGCTACGGTGTCTACGATGGCGTTCGTGAAACCTATGATGGTCCGCTATCACTGGCGACAGACAATATGGTCTGGAACATCACCAAGGACAATATCAATGTACGTATGACGGTATCTCCGGATGCAGCCTGGGCGGTAGCCGGGCCAACAAAACCGCCAAAACCACCGGCTAAAGGCACCGTTCCCGATCCGATCAGCGACTACATAAAAGCCGGCAGGTGGAATGTGGAGGATGCGCAGGGGGCAATGATTAAACAGTTTAAGAAAGAGAATAATATGCAATAGGATTAGGGTGCAAAGGCGACGCTACCCTTTATCGAGTAAATGGTACCGCCTCCTTTATACTTTTTGTATGATCCTGTATGAGGCGGCGTAGCTATTAGTTTCCATGAGCAGGTTTCTTGACCATGAATCAATGAGATAGAGGGGAGTGATCTGGTATACGGCGTGAAGATCTTGCAAGGCAACGAGGCGGTCTGGATTGTGCGGCCAGGCTTTTTTAATTCAAACCGGGATGGTTTCGGGCAGGTTCTGGGCCACTCAGATTTTCGACCAGGGAGAGAAAATGAAGATGAGACCTCATATTGCACAGACTGTTTTTCTGGCTGGAAAACCGTGGAAAACCGGGTCAGATCTCAATAGTTTCTAATAGTAGTGAATATTGGGTTCTGACCCTGGTTTTGCTAAGGAGACCCTCAATAAACTGAGTAGGAGGCAATCATCGGCCAGTTTCAGATGCCCAACAATTAATCGATAATATGTTATCAGATCAAAAACCTAATAAATACGCTGTTATGTGGTTTGACAGATTTTATCGATGCGGGTACCGTATTACGACTATCTTATCGATCAGGATTTAACCATGACGACTGTAACAGTTTCCCCGAAATTCCAGGTTGTTATTCCCAAAGAAGTTAGAGAATCTATGGGGATATTCTCGGGCCAGAAAATTCAAGTGCTTACCTACCAAAACCGCATTGAGCTCATCCCAATAAAACCAATGAAGAAGATGAAAGGTTTCCTTAAAGGCATAGATACTGAGGTGAACCGAGATAAAGATCGCATATGAACGTCATGGATTCATCAGCCTGGTTGTCCTATTTCGCTGGAGATAGCAATGCGCGATTATTTGCCAAGCCAATTGAAGCCCTGGATAAACTGTTGGTGCCGAGTATTACAATTACCGAAGTGTTTAAAAGCGTAGTTCGTCAACGAAACGAAGAATCGGCACTCGAGGTCGTCGCCCATATGGAGCAAGGAACGGTCATTGCATTAGATGGGGAACTGGCAATAAATGCAGCTGTTTTTGGTGTTGAACTAAAATTGCCATTAGCAGATAGCATCATTTACGCCACTGCCCGAAAGTATGATGCAGTAGTTTGGACTCAAGATGCAGATTTTAAAGGTTTAGACAGTGTCAAATTTTACCCGAAAGCAAAAGCCACATAACAAGCAAATGCAGACGGACCCGGCTAACGAGGCGGTCTGGTTTGAGTGTCCAGGCTTTTCCAATTCAAAACGGGATGGTTTCGCACAGGTTCAGGGCCATTCAGATTTACGAACAAGGAGAGAAAAATGAAAATGAAATCTCACATTGCACAGACCGTTTTTCTGGCAGGAGCTGCCTTATTGGCCACGGGGCAAAGCATGGCCGCCGGCTTTTACCTGACCCAGGTGGGCACGCCCATGAGTATCGGTACCGTCGGGGTAGCTAATACGACCAATACCTGGGGCGCTGACGCCGCGTGGGCCCAGCCAGCCGGGATGGTGTACCTGGAAGAAGATACTGTGGGCGTGACCGGTCTAACCCTGCTGGTTCCGGAGATGAAGTTTGATTCCTCTGTCGCCGACGCGGGTGGCAGTGACGGTGGTAATGCCGGTGAAATCGCGATCATTCCGAGCCAGTTCGTAGTTAAGAAACTGTCTGACCGGACCAGTATAGGATTCGCGATTACTGCACCGCTTGGCGGGGCCATGGACTATGGCGATGACTTCGTCGGACGTTACGGTGCGCAGAAGGTGGCCCTGCAGGGCGTCGGTATCTCACCGTCGATTGGTTACAAGGTCAATGATCGGCTGGCCGTTGGTGGGGGTGTCACCCTCACCTATACGCTGTTTGAGGAGGATGTGGCGATCAACCTTCCGGGACCGGCAGCTGATGGCAAGGCCGAACTGGATGATCTGGATGACTGGGGCTATCAGCCCTTCCTCGGGCTGACCTATGCCGTTTCTGATCGGGTGCTGTTTGGATTCGTATATCGGGCAGAGATGGACGTGGACCTTCGCGGCGACATCGATTTCAACGGCGTACCGCTCCCGGGTGGTAATGCGAAGTTGGGCTGGGACAATCCCCAGTGGGCGGAGGCTTCGCTGCGCTTCGATCTGGACGATAATTATTATGTCGCCACCAACCTGGGTTGGCAGGACTGGTCACAGTTCAGTGAAAATAAACTGACGGTTACCCCGGGGGTCACGGTGCTGGACAGGGACTGGAAAGATACCTGGCGCACCGGTATCGCCTTTGGGCATCTCGATGGCACCAGGGGATGGGCCTTTGGCCTGTCCTACGACAGCTCACCGGTATCGGACAAGAACAGGACCATTGATTTGCCCATGGATGAACAATGGCAGGCGGGTGGCAGTTATTTCTGGGAGGGGGAACAGCTCTCCTATGCGCTCGGTGCTTCCGTTATGTATGCGGGTGACGCCGAGGTGGACCAGACAGCGCAGGGCGTGCGCTTCAAGGGGGAGTTCGATACCAACCTGATCTATTCCCTGGGGGGCACGGTACGTTACACCTTCTGATTCCTCGTCATGCTGACGGTTGAATCCCGTAGCTTCTATGACAATATCACCGATCAAGCCGTAGCTTGATGTAAATCAATAATTCGGTTTTTACAGGATTTAGTCTTATTATGTAGGCTTGATTGCTTTTGGGGCATGTCCAGATCATGGATCGCACCGCAATTGAAAAACCCACTGGCCTGAGTAAATAACTATGCCAGCTTCAGAACTCGTCTATGTATTGGTAGTGCTGCTGGGCATAGCCATGCTAATCACTGGAACCTGT